>ERZ772882.121-NODE-121-length-108574-cov-10.204877_pt1 | contig 108574 bp, 139 predicted proteins | sample MGYA00580576_ERZ772882 | MGnify/ENA primary metagenome ERZ772882 (study PRJEB29015, sample SAMEA2737658) | human gut metagenome | biome: human gut; feature: human-associated habitat; material: faeces | place: China | collected 2012 ... | reverse complement strand
CTTCATAACTTCAAGACAATCACCTTGATAAAGCTGGTACATTCAAACCCCTCCTAAAAATTAAACCGTAGATTTCTCCACGGTTTAATTGTAACATATTTAATTATGGTTGTCAAGGTAATGGCCTGTAAAATATTTTAATTGTTCCCATTCAATGCCGTATTCAATCTCTAATCGGATATTTTCGGCCTAACCTATTATATTGCCAAAACTCATTAACCGGATATAAATATCTTAGTGTTTTGAAGATATAGAAATATTCACCAGTATTTTCATCTAAAGCAAAGTGGCTATGCCCATTCCAAACCAACTTACACTGTTTGCCGAATTGTTCTTTTAACCATTCTTCTTTGATTCTGTTTTCACCATGGTTTTCGCCTACTCGTGGGTGATATTTAAGTCTTTTCATTTTAATCCTCCATAAAGAATCTTAAAATTTCATATTCTAAACAGGCTTGCAATCTGTCTACACAACATTCGATATAAGATTTGGCACCTTTTGGGTGATTGCAAAGCAGGGAATAATATTTCTTGGCTTCGCTATTAGTACCGCAATCAAAACACACAAAAATGTTCGCTTTGCTAAATATGACCTTGATATAGGCAGTTCCTAAACCAGGCAGTTCAGAAGAAGTTACAGGAACCTCTAATTTAACTGAACCTTTTACGATTCTAGAAAGTTCATTTACTACTTCTTCAAGAAATTCTAAGTAATTCATTTTAATCCTCCGGCAAATCAATATGACACCAGCGGTCTATCGGTGACATTGAAAAGCGTACTCCACACCCAGTATCCCAAAGTTTATCGTTCCAAGGCCTATTAACTAATTTAGCTACAAAGCAACCAGTGTCTGTACGATTTGTAGACACCAACACATACTCATCCGACCCAACCGGATAATCCTCAATTTTGTGCCATTTCATTAACTTTCTCCTCCAACCGGTTTACAGCTTCGACAAGCTCATTGATTTTCTTAATAACCTCACGAGAATCAAAGTGATACTCACCCTTATTATCAGTGTCCTCTAAAATCCAAGATTTTACCAAAGGCTCAATTTTACCTTCATCCTTCTTAGTGAAATTATACTGGCCGATGCGATTGAAATATTTAAACGCTTCTGGTATACGATAACTGCAAGGAGCAACATCTTTATTAGTTACCCAGATATAACCGTCATCTCTTACTCGGCTAACCCAACCAACGAAACCTCCCACAGTCTCAACATAATCGCCTACATGAAATTCGTATTTCATTTGTTTGTCATCCTTTCTTGCTTTTCTATTTTTCTTCAAAGATTCGATATATTTATTAATTTTCATCGTTTCATAAGCGACTTCAGCTTCAATGCTCATATCTTTCTCCATTCTTTTTTACCTTCCTTAGTTTTATATCATGGCTACTATACCACAGGCCTAATAATTTGTCAAATGGAATTCATGCAAAACTCGTGCTTTGTTCAAAACCTTCCAAATCCATTTTCTTCAAACCATTCATCATCTACAATTTCTGGTACGCTGTTATAGACTTTCATAGCTCTTTCCCATGCTTCATCTAATTCACCAAAAAAATCTTTATACATTGCAAAATCGTCTACGCTAAAAAACATAATGCGAACAAATGTAGCATCTTTTTCAATGCTATCAAAATAAAAATCATGCCAAACTTTACAGACAATTCTATCATTATTATACCATTGCCAAGGTTCGGCTACTTTGACAATTTTAGCTTCGTGCTTGTTTGCATGGCTAAAGTTGGTTAATTGAAAATTAAGGATTTTATCTAAGGCTTTCTCGTTAGTCATTTCAACCCCTCCAAATAAATAATTTTTCAACTTTTTTCGGTTGATTTTCTTTGTTATAGTCCAAGGTTCTTGTTTGCTCTTTAGATCATATGCACTCAAAGTCATCAGGAGCTTCTTGTTCACTAATAAACACCTTATGTGTTTTTGATAGCTTACGCATATGGTCCCAAAAGGCTTCGTGGTCAAAATCACCAAGAGTATATCCAGTTACATTTACATAAGGCGGGTCAGCGTACACAACAGCACCATCAGGTATTTTGACATCTCTATAATCAAAACAAGTAAATGTAGCATTCATCAATGTGGGCAAATCCCTCATAAGGCTTCCCCGCTGCCCTTGTACAATAATTATCGCCTTTCTTGTTGCTTGCTAAACCGCCAAACCATTTACCACCAAACGAGCATCCAAAGCCTACAAAACCAGTTAAAGCAGGGTTCTCGTCCTTGTGCTCTTTTACATAATAATATTCATCTTTAGTAATAATCTCAGGCGGTTGCCAACCTTGTTGCAATGCTTGCCACATGGCGATTAAATATGGATGTTTATCATTGAGAATCTTGACATTGGCTTCTACCTTTGATTCAATGGCGCAAGAGCCACAGAACAGGCTTACGAACACCCTCTGCCGTCCATATGTTGCATTGTTAATTATCTCTGCAATTTGTTTTGATATTCTTGATTTTCCACCCATGTATCTCATGTGTTTCTCCTTTAATCATATCATCAATTTTCTTACTAAGTGCACTGCTAAATGGTTCACTACCAAATAACACAATAGCACCATGGAATTTAATAATCCCACATATCTTACACTCCTATATCATATTGTTTAAATAGATGCCTTTGCGGTGCAAAACCTTTTCCAAAAAATTGTAATTCACATTGTAATCTATATTTAATTGCTTCTTCTTGTGTTGCAAATCTTTTTCTAAAAGTTCCTTTGTCTTTTATATAAAGCATTGCACACCATTTATCTCTATCTGCTTCATAATATATGCCCATAATTTTATTTATTGGATGTTTATTAAAAGAATTTTGTTGACGTGTTGTAATTCGTAGATTTAACCTTCGATTATCTTGTTTGTCTCCATTTATGTGGTCAATATCCATTCCTTTTGGGCTTCCCATAATTAATCTATGAAATAAAATTTGATTTTTATGTGTTCTGTATTTTGAAATAAAATATCCTTGTTTGTTTCTTGTCCAGATTCTTTCAGAAATCAATTCATAATCTTCTAAATCGAATATAAAATATTCAAGATTATTATTGGTATAACAAACCCCATAATCTTTTTTAAAAATATAAATATTTTCTTTTATCAAAAATCATCCATCCAGTTTTCTTCACCTTCATCCTTATCCTCAACCCTACCAACCTCAAACTGCTTAATCTTACCTTGGGGTTTGACCACACCATTCCATTCGTTTGTAGATAAAGTTACAATCAAAGATAGGCTTTTTCTACCCTTTTGTGTTAACTTATCTACTTGCTCATGGGTAGCCATAAACAACAGAAAATCGACCCCATTTACTGTAATTTTTACTGTTGTAGTGCGTTTTTCAAACACTTGTACATTGGCTTCATCAATCTCGGCGTTGATGTAGAAGGTGGGTTCTGGAACACCTTGCCCCCAAATATTCTTGTAATCTTCACAGGCTTTACATAGTTTGTTTGTGATTTGCTTAGGTGTTAGAACCGCTGTAACAGGCGTTTCGCCTGAAATTTCACTAAGGTCTTGATTATTAAACCAATCAAAGAATCGTTCAAGGTCAGATGCTTTGCACATAAATCCGGCGGCTTGACCATGCCCTCTTGCTGAAGCATAGCCACTATCGTTGATTAAATTAAGAATATCAACAGGCGACCTAAAACTACCGGAAACACTTGTTGGGTCTGGTTTTCTCAAAATAAAGGCCGGTTTATTGTACTTACTCATAAACTTAGCCGCAATCAACCCAGTATATTCCTTGTGTTGATTATCAATGAACGCCACAACGCTGTTTTGATGCTCAACACAATTTTCGTCACACTCAGCAAAAATAGCCTTTACTTCTTCGGTTTGTCGCCTATGGCAACGGGTAGCTATTTTTAATGCTTGGTCTGGTTCAACATCTCCAACAAACCCTTGCAACAAAGTAATTTTATCGTCTTTATTGCCATTGCGAAATACAGCGTTTACTTTAGGGCTAATATTCCAAGCGATATTAGTAGGAGTGGGCGGTTCGCCTCGGCCAAGTTTGTTGACCATATATGTTAGAAAATTATTCAACACAACCACATTCTTTCAATCGTTGTTCTGCAATCTTAAAATACCCTTCATCTAGCTCAATACCAATAAAATTTCTGTTAGTATTTAAACAAGCAATACCTGTACTACCTGAACCCATACAGTTATCCAGTACAACTTCACCTTTATTAGTGTAGGTTTTAATAAGATATTCAAGCAAGGCGACAGGTTTTTGTGTTGGATGTAACCTATTTCGTTTATTTGCATTTGAAAATTCCAAAATTGCGGTTGGATAATATTTATCATTATAAGTAGTATAATCCAGTTTGACCTTTCCGGTAATTTCGGGTTGTTTGTTTAACCCACCCTTTTTACGCAATTTACCCTTTCGCATAATTGGGTAATATGTTTTAGTATTAAACACCATAATGTTTTCAAATATTTTCAAAGGTTGTCTTTTGGCGTTTAATACATTTCCAGCTTGCTTTTTATCCCAAACCCAATCGTATTTATATTGTTTAATATTACTTGTTCTACACATAGAACTAAAAGGTTCTGAGCCGAAAAGCACAATGGCACCATTATTTTTTATAACCCTGTTATATTGTTCCCACAAAGTATCTAAAGGAAGAATCGTATCCCATTTATTTCTGGCTGTGATTCCATAAGGTAAATCACACAAAATCATGTCAATAGACTTATCTGGGATATTCTTCATAACTTCAAGACAATCACCTTGATAAAGCTGGTACACAGTCCCACTCCTTCAACCAATCGTTAATATATTGCCTATTTTCCATACTCGTCAAGTCCATAACGTCACTAATTAAAGACATTGCCACAAGGTCTGTATAGTCAGGGCATCCAACTTCATATAGTTCTGCATATCGTTGACAGAATTTAGCCGTCACCAAAGACCCACTTGCGGACTGGTTAGTATCAGACTGTTGTAGACAATTAACAATCACGGCATAAGGGTTATTGCTAAAGTCATAATTATGATGGTCTAAAAAAATCACATCACAGTCATGCCGTTTTAGTTCTTTACAACAATACTCATCTGCACTTGCATCAGGGATGATTAGTAGACTTGGCTCCCAAGCGATAATGTCATCAAGCACAGTATCTTTGCTTGTTTTAGTTAGACTATGAGCTTTTGAGATATTATGAAAAAATACTTTAATATTTGCGTTCAAAGACTTCAAAAAGGTATAGATAATAGCAGTGGAACACTCGCCATCGGAATCCTCATCACATAGTATGGAAATCTTATCCCCTTTATCAACATGACGCTTAACTACCGCACACGCTTCGTCCATATTAACATACAGACTTGGTTCATCAACATATAACCCAGTTGGGTTTAAGTATTCATCAATATCCTTTACTTTACAAGCTTGTAGATAATCCTCAATAAATGTAGAGGGGTTGATTTTAGATAGTAGTGGTTTTACTCGCATAGCAGCACCTCAAGATAGCGAGGAAGGCAATGTGTCACATCGTCATTTCCTACGGAACCTTTAGGCCATTGGATGCGAGGGAGAATTCGACAAATATTATTATCAATTACTACGCCCACAGTGCCCACCGAGGGATAGTAAACGGGATTACTTGCATGAGCTTTTTCATCAATCATTCTAACCTTACTACCAACCTTAACATTATCTTTGGTTGCAGGAACCCAGTGTTCAGTTACTTTTTCAAGGTAAATGTTCCGACAGCCCCATGTTCCATCAGCAGAAGTGATATCCTTGGGCCATTGAACGAAACAATAATCAGAACCTAATTCTACCACTTCACCAACTGTATCCACAGGGGGATAGAACCGTCTGTTGTTCAGAGCCTCTTCATCCTCAATATTCAAACCAAGGAATTTTACCTTATCACCCACTTTGAAAGGATTTATGGGTTCTTTAGTTTTCTTCTCTTCGGTTTTCTTCTCACCAATAATAAAACTCCGACCAAGCCGACCACGAATGTAGGCTGAACGATAAATAAGAGCAATGGCTTTAAGTATATTTTTATTAGTCTCTGGATATTTAATAAGAATCTCCCAATTCCAATCCAGCTCAGTAGCCTTCAACTTAGGAATAAGCATTTCAACAATCTGCTTATCAGTATACTGTTCGTACATATAAAAACCTCCTTAATTAAATACACCCACCACAATAACCCCATTCAACATTTTCGTTGAATACTTTATCAATCTCTGTTGCATACTTGCAATATTTTTCTGGAATCCTGTCAACATCAATCTTCCATTCCCCTTGGTAAGCCCCCTCATAGTTTGGATTAAGACCGCCGCCAGAAGTCCAAAAAGGAATATTAGGTGTATTATAACCAAACTGTACTCTCTTATCATCAATCTCAAGAGTAAGAATACCAGAACAAAGGCAAGGATATTTGCCAGTGTAAGAGATAAACTTAATATGAGACTCAGTGGTGATAGTGTTGGTGTTTACTAACATATCAATTCCTCCTCATAATAGGCAAAACCTTTTGATGTAATGATAATATCACACCAAAAGGCTTTTGTCAAGGGTTTTACAGATATTTTTCTCTACTTTCCCACAATTTACCCCATGTTTCTTTATTTCTGTCAGTTGCATTTTTTCGACTCTAACAACTCACCAGCATTATCCTTACCTCACTTTACCATTCCATAATCTTCAAAAGCAATACTATCTCCCCAATAATCTTTAGTTATATAAATGTCTACGCTATCTTCCCATTTAATCCCTAAGACAAGAAGATTGCCAGTACCAGTAATATAAAATTCACCGGGTTTATACTCATTAGAACATAGGCGCTCAGTAACTTTTTTTACATATTTTTGGACTTCATTGTCTTTAATATCAATCGCACCTGTTTCGGCACTTGTATGATGAAAAGTTGTTTCCCAAGTAGGAGGAAACACCCTCTGGTCGCTCACCACTGTCTCATTGTCACAAGCCGGACAAGTTACATACTCACAACCCATCCAACCGATGTGAACATCTTCCTTGTCATACTCAAATTCCGCTCCACACCCTTCACAAATATGGCGCTTGGGGTACTCAGGTTCAATGCTATTAGATTTGATTAGTCTCATGTTCTTTTTGCTCCTTTTCTTTGTATTTTTCTCTATATTCATCTAAGAGGTGAAAACAGGCCATTTCGTCCGATATATTTTACCGTCTGCCCAACTTTGAACTTTACCATAACAAAGCCTCCTTTCCATGGCACAATTATACCACAAAAAGGAGGCTTTGTCAAGGACTATTTTATTTTAATCAAGAAGCCCAAGCCGATTCAGCATGACCGCCATTTCTTGTCTTGTGATGTTATCAGTGGGCCGTGTACCATCCATAATAGGCTTACCATCTGTCCCAATTTTCTTGTTGGCTTTCACCCATGCTTCTTTAGCCCAAGTTGCGGGTGTATCCATATTTACATCTTCTTTTGTTTCTTCGTTTTCTTCAACTTTAGCTTCCTCAACATAAGTCACACCAAGATATTTGCAGATACCTCTAGCATCAGCTTCAGCCAATTTAGCCCTACCTTTATCAGTCTTGAGCACATTTTCAACCCAATCTTTATTGGTATGGAAACCATGCTCAATCAGCACAGCAGGTGCATTAGTGTCACGCACCATAGCCAGGTTTTGAACTTGAACACCATTGGATTTAACAGCAGGGAATTGCTTTAGGAATTCTTCCTCAATAGCCCAGCCTAGCTTCTCAGCCTTGCCACCTTTAGCAATGATACATTCAAGGAAATAATTGGCGTTACTCCAGCCATTGCCAGCCGCATTAGAATGGATGCTTACCACATTCTTAGCTTTACTACTATTGGCGAATTTGCTTCTATTGGCTAGGCTAGGGTCACTATCATCAGCTACAGTTTGGCATACCTTCAGCCCACTTCTTTCAAGATGTGCCTTGATACGCTTGCACATATCACGGTTAAATTCATATTCTTTGTAAGTACCGTCAGGGCTTGCTTTACCAGGCGTGTTTACACCATGTCCGGGATCTAGGCACACATCATAACTTGCCATTGGTTTTGTTTCCTCCTCAATTACTTCTGTTTTATCTTCATCTTTAACCCAAATGGCGATTGCGTTGGGATTGCGTCTATCATCAGTAGGTTTGTTTACAGCCACGCCATCAATCAGCATACGGGAACTGCCACCGCCATCAAGATTCAAGGCATGATACATACCAAACGCAGATAGTTGGTCTTTGAAGGCTTGTAGGGTTAGATTAGATGAAGTGACCATGTATAGGGCATTGCCAGAAGCACAGAGGGCACTTCGTCTAGTTGCTACGACTTCATCCCTTGTGATAGGCATATGAGCATTGGTTTGCTTACCATCCATAATCATAGCAGGAGTTCCAGTGATGTAATTCCGCCATACATTATCCCAAGGCCCACCAAATGCCCACTTGGCTTCATCTTTCTTGCCAATCACGCCAAAGCCAAAGCCTCCACCTTCATTGCGCACCATTAGCCCATCTTCATAGATAGAGCCAATAGCACCTTGACTATCCCATAGGCTTGCATTGATTAGATACTTAGGCTTGTCAACCTGTTTCGCATACCATTGCCCCATTGTCAATCCACCAAGCTGAACAATGTCAACTCGGCGGATTGTGTCAACAGGAATAGGAGCAATGGTTAGATTCTTAAAATTAACCATCCTATTTCCTTTCGTTCAATTATAGGTTATTACTCTTGATATATTCTTGCTTCTGAGCTTCTAGTTGCTCACGGCTGAAATTCTGAACATTGCCAACCCAAGTCATAAAATTCTCAACGCCAGTAGTTACACCACTATGCACGCCACCAGTCAGGGATACCTCATTAGCCATGTCGATAGCCACATCAAGGCCAATCTTTAGAGTCACGCCATTCGCCTTAGCAATTTGCTTTAGGGTTTTCTCACACTCGAAAAAAATGTTACGCTTTTCCATACTTATCAATCTCCTTTAAATTATTTGTTATTTAAGATGTCTTCTGCTTAATATTAAGAGCAAGCAGTAACATCTTATTTTACAATTTCAGCATTCTCCATCTTCATTTTATACTCAGCTACAATTTCTTCATAATCTGCCTGAAATAGTTTGCCATTTTCTACAAGGCTTTTCAGTCTGTCTTCGTTCCAATATTTAGGATAATATTCCTTCGCCATTTCTTTTACTGCAACTGTCATAGTAGTTCAACTCCTGTCATGACTGAAATATAATCAATATCTGCTCTAAGCTGTTGATTACTTATGGGATTAGCTTGTTGTTCTTGAATTGCTTGATTGGTTTGCATTTCTTCCCAAGCCTTTAGTTTATCTTCATCTACTTCAATCACCACAACAGGCTCTTGAGAAACAACCTTGATACATCCATGATTATCAAGATACATCTTCTCTTGCTCAGGGCTTAAAAAGATTAGTCCAGGTGCCTTATTGGATTGATTGGATAGTGTTGTAGGATTGATATACATTGTTGCCTCCTTAGCCAATGGCAATATAATGATATGTATAACCATTGTAATTAAATTGCTCTTCTGGGTCGATAGTTTGATCTGTATTAATATACCAACTAATTGTATTCTCTTGTATTTTTGCTAAATGATTTTCTGAGTACCAATTTGACCCTTCTAAATAATAATATCCTCTAGTTAAAAAATTATTATTCAAAGCAAAACCAGGGAAAATTCCTAAAAAATAACATGGCCCGCCGTTTGTAGTTCCCGCAGTTATAATTAAAAGCTTAGGAACAAATGAAAAAGTTAAACTGTTTGGGTTATTTACACCATAAGTTCCAGTTCCCACATAAGTTCCTGTCTCAATTTGAGCACCACTCAAAGGTAAGGAAGCAATAACATCGCCCATCAAGTTCTTCAGTTCTGTTCCATCTTGACTTTCAACAATCGCCTTGCTAAGTAGTGCTAGTGCTTGGTCTGGCAAATCTATACCACTAGGATATAGTGCTTGAGTTGCTGTGCTATATGTTTGTTCTTTAGTATAGCCAGGGTTTTGCCCCAATAGAGCACCAAATGCCATAAAATCATCCTTTCATTTTTTATTTGTGTCCCAAAGGACGATATATATTATACCACAAAATTTTAAATTTGTCAAGTGGTTTATTGAATAATTTACAATTTGTTCACAATTTATTCCACAGCTTCACGATTCTCCCATAGTAGATTATATGTAGCTTCATCAAAATCAAATGGTGATGCCTTATATGCATCTTGTAACCCTATGTTGTTATACACTACATCAACTTTGGCATACCCCTTGAACAATTTAGCCATAGCCAGCACCTTTTGTTCAAATTTATTGTAGCCTTCATCACTTATCTCATGGAAGTCGCTATCCAGGGCAATAGTCACATGGTCAACGCCTAGCTTGATAAGTTGATTGCGTCTTTGCAAGCCAAGGTTATTGCCATACAGTGCAAGCACATTGCTTTTTTCGCCCCACATCGTATCTGCTTTGAGTACGCTCTTCTCGCCCTCGACAAGAATAACATGACCTGTGCGTTCGATTTCGCCCCAATTCCAGTTAATACCATAGAATACTTGATTGGTGGGGAATTTATATGTTGTGCCATCCAGCAAAGACAACGGGCGATATTTACCAGCCTCAATTTCATCTGGCCTCCAATGCCGACAGCGTATACCTATAAGCGAACCATCTTGTGCGAAGCAAGGGATTGTTGTGGCGTTCAGCCTATCATAGTATCCAATTTGGTATTTGACCATTGTATTGACCGATATTCCTTCATCAAGCCATTGTTGTGGTACAGAATGCTCAAGTTGCTCAAGAATTGATTTGTCGTATGGTTCGAGTGTTGAGCCTGTTGAACGAAAGCGGACGAATTTCTCAAGACCAGACCAATCGCATAGATTAGGTTTGTTAATACGCTTGACGGTATCTATCTCAAGCCCTGTTGTTTCGATGATGAAATTGACTGCATCAAGGAAGGCGCATGGTTTTGATAATAGCTTCAGGCGCTTTTGAGCAAGGGCAATTATATCGAATGAACACGAGCATTGTGTTAAACATTGGAACATACCTGTTTCGTGATAGAACAATAGCTTAGGCGACCCCTTATATGGGTCACGATTGTGACAAGCTGTGTATAGTGACCAATATTTATGTCCCTTGGTATAGATTGGTATATTTAGGGCTTTGAATAGCTTCTCGTAATCAGGAAGTTTGAGACGAGCCTTGAGCGTTTTGGTATTGATTTGATTGTTCAAAGCTCATCATCTTCCTTTTTTTCTGTTTGACTTATTCCTTGATTACGCTATCTTCCCAGTAGTTCTTAGCCACGATAATTTTCTCTTCAATGCCATCTTCATCTCTTTCTTTGAACCCAATGATAATGGCGTTGCCAACATAAATTGTGTAATACTCTCCACAGCTCATATTAGGAAATTGGGATTTTACATCTTTTACATATTTCTTAATCTCTTCGTCTGATACATCATTCTTATTGTCTTGGGCACAAAAATAATAGAAGCTATCAGGAAATGTGAATGGTGCAATATATTTTGTCTTGATAATCTCACCACAGTTGGGGCAATATATGCCCATAGTATCAACTTTCAAACGCTCAACCTCATCTTCTACATACGAGATTGTATATTCGCAATTTGGGCAAGTTGTAATACGGTGTTCTGTTTTAGGCGGTGCTACGATTTGGGGCATGATTCTTCCTCCTTAAATAAATAGTTTCTTAAACTCCACGATTCCATCAACCAAAGCGTCAATATCTTCCATGCTTGTATCTAAACCAAAGCTAATTCTAACAGTTTGACTTGCTTCTTCTTTGGTCAAGCCAAATGCTTCAAGTACACGACTTGCATCTTCACTATGGGTAGCACAAGCAGAATATCCTGGGCTAATATAGATACCCTTAGAAGATAGATATTGGACAAGTGCATCAGCATTAAATCCAGGTAAATATACCGCATTGATTGCATGGGTTTTTGGCTTGTCTTGCCCTACAAGAGTGGCGGCGATATTATGCTCATTGATTAGCTTATCAAACAAATGTGAAACCAGCTTTAGGTATCGTTTGTTGTTATCTTCAGCATGACTAATGGCGTGTTCCATAGCATAGCTCATAGCAACTGCGTCTGATACATTGGGAGTTCCATGGAGTAAGTCGTATTCGTTATGATTGTCTTCACTACCGCCAAGATACTTGAATAGCCTATCACTCAGCCAGATTGCGCCAATGCCAGGTTCACAACCAAACTTATGTCCTGAGAACCAAACAACAGAACAAAATGAATCAAGATTATCAGGCAGTTTATAGTGACCAATAGAAGCAGTTAGGTCAGACCCGAAGAAAGCTCCTGTTGATTGGACTTGCTTACCGATAGATTCAATGGGAAATACTGAACCTGTGATTTGATTGGTATGCTGGTGGAGGTAAATAGAGTCTGGCCTCATGGAATTCGTTGCATCATTAAAATTCCATATATTATAACAACAATCTCGAACCGAGTCATGTTCATAAATAGAACAATTTGTTTCCAATGTGCTTACGTACAGGCCATTAAAACTCCCGCACAACCATTCGACAGCTTCAGTAGCACATCTACAAAACAAAACCTTGCCACTTCTTACGCCAAGGCATTTTTTGATTCTATCTCTTGCTACATTTAAGGCCCGATTTGCTTGTAAGCCCAAAGCATGAGGAGAATTTGGATTTCCAGGAATGTAGTAATCTTTGGCAAAATAGCGAACTGGATATGATGTTGCACTATGGTCTAAATACACCATTATTTATTACCTCCAATGAAGGCCCCAAGGTTGCCCATACCCACTGCAATTAAGATAATGCCTAAAATTAGATGTGGTTCACTTGTGATTATCTTATCATCGATGGCTCTAATACAATCAAACACGCCAAGAGCGGTAGAAGATAGACCAATACATAAATTAAATTTATGTTTCATTATACATCATCCTTTCGATTTTCTGTAATTTTTACACAACCTTCGTATACCTTATCCCATTCTTCTCTGCTAATACCACCACAATCAAATTTTTCTTGAAGATTATGGAAACATTGGACAAGATATCTAAAAGTATGCCATCTTTTAAACGGCGCATATTCCTTTTGTTTACTGTCAATAGTAAAGTCCACATAATCTTCAAGTTTACGGATAGATTGACTACTAATCTTATACCCACGCCTAAGCATCTCAGCAAGCACAATGTTGCAATAATTGTTGAAATCGCTGATAGGGTAATTCATAATCTTGTTGACAAGGATATGATTGGGTGTTCCCTTGTCATGGATAGCTTTGGCGATACATACACACTCTCGCCACTGGGAAAGAAGTTGCTGGCGAGGAAGATACGGGATAAGTTGATAACTCCACAAACGAATTGTAACCACCTTATTTCTTTAATAATTTTTCCCCTGTAATGCCACGTTTTAATCTTGTATAAAAAGTTGTCCATTTAATATTGTATTCTTTACACCAATCGGTTATATTTTTAGTTTTCCCTTCTATTGTTACATAGTGAGTAGAAATTTTATTTTTAGCTTGTTCTTCCATGGTCGCCCAGCAGCAATTATCAGGATTATATCCTTTACTATTATCTTTTCTTTCAATTGTTAATCCTTCTGACCATCCATTTTCTAAGGCCCAATCTCTAAAATTTTCAGACGAATATCATCAACCCAGATTTTCATCTTTTTGTTTCTTCCTTAAACAACTTTATAACCAACCTCCATGCTTCTTTGAAATCAGGATGATTTCTATTACGAATAGCCATCTACATCCTTCACGCCATCAACTCCTTAAACTCAATAATTTCCCCATTTGCCATTTTGTAATAGAAAATACGATTGTCGTATGAGATGGTTCGGATTCTCACATATTTATAATTTTTAAAACCATCTTCTGTTTGAAGTTCACAATAAAGATTGTCATTTGTGAGGATAACACCATATCTCAATACATCATCGGGTGTAACTAATTTCTTCCATCCAACACAATAGTCCCAAAAACAAAAATCGCCTTGAGCCAACTTATACTTAGGAATAGGACTAGAAACATAATCAATGTTTTCTACTGCGTAAGGTACACTCACTTCGTCTTTACAAATAATATCACCAATTTTAAACTCTGCCATAAGACAAATCCCTCCTTTGAAGTATCTACATTATACCACGAAGAAGGGAAGTTGTCAAGTATTTAATTAAAAATAAATTTTGCTATCTGCATTAACTGCAATCACACGACTTGACTTGCCTTGGGCGATTAGATTGTTTTGTAGGGTATTGGCGAAGGCGACCTTACCATCGAACTCACCATGCACCAATGCAATTTTATCGTATATCAGCACATTGCCATAGTAGTCCATCAATTCTTCATAATTTGCATGAGATGAATAGGATACAAGTTCAGTAATATTGCAGTTATTTGCAACCAAGTCGCCATCAATCATTATTTCTCTTTCGCCATATCGAATTTGAGAAGCAAGTGTATTCTGTGAACTGTAGCCACAAAAAATAATATGGGCATTTTTATCAGGAATCAATGCTTTAGCCCATGATACACTCCTTCCTCCTGAAAGCATACCCGCAGAACTAAGCACTACCAAGGGTTCGTTTGAAGCTTGCATAGCTTGCGACATTGCGAACTCTGTAATGAATTTAAAGTTGGGCCAGTTGATCATAATATCATACCATTCGCTGTCTTCAGGGAATAACTTTGATATATTTTGTGCCATGGGCGAGTCAACATAAATCTTGATATCACTTGGAATCTTATTCTCTTTCCATAGATGGTACAACTCTGTTAGCATGGTTTGGCATCGCCCTAAAGCAAACACAGGAATAAGCACCCGCTTATATTCATTTAATATAGAGGATAATTTGTCTAAATCTTTCTTTCTGTCATATGCTTTATTCATTCGTTTTGGTGTATTGTATGTACTTTCCGCTAACACAAAGTCGCCTCTTGGTAAGTCAACACGGTTCTTAACATAATGCTGAGGTGTTGTTCCGCCAATGTCTCCGGTAAAATTTAGAACTTTCTTTTGATAGCCTCGTTTGAATTCAAGGGATAGCTGACAAGCATGAATAATATGATTGGATGGATAGTAGGTTAGTTTAATGTTTTCTGTAAGCATGTATGAAATTTCTGTATCAATTTCAATACATCTATTTAATGCGGCGTTAATGTCTTCTTGCGTGTAAAATACACTTGCTTTGATACTACGCTTACTATTTAGTTTCTGTGTATCTTGCCCCATAATCTTACAAGAATCTTCCCATAACACTTTAAGAAATGGTATCGTCCCTTTTGGCACCAAGATATGAGCTTGACAACCTTTAGCATATAAAGCTGGAACAAGTCCAGTATGATCAATATGTGCTTCATGTAGAATAAGCCAATCAATCTCTCTTGGTTTAATTTTCTTTAACAGTTCTCGATTCTTTTTGTAATTGGTCGCAATATCACTTTCTTGATATAATCCACAATCAAGCATAATCATATATTTTTGAAAGCGAACAACATAGCATGATTGAGTTACGCCAGTTGCAGAAGCACCGATAGCTTGCACATAAGGATTTTTAGTACCTCGGCTTACCATTCATTTACCTCAATTCCATATTTTTCAAATAGGTGGTACTGTGGGGCGTCGCCCCCATAATATTTTAATTCTGCTATAAGCCTTAATCGAATTGCTTCATCTTTATCTTTTCTTTTCCCGAGTTCGATTCTTTTTCCTTTATAATTTATAAATGCTCTCCAACTTTTGCTTCTATTCTCTAAACTAACTCCAGTTACACCAGATGTATTACTTATTCTTAAATCCGTATTTATTGAATTAAAAGATTTATCAGCAAGCCTTAAATTTTCATATCTACAATCCCAAGGTTTTTGGTTGATATGGTCAACTCTATATCCTTCTGGAATGACACTGTTATGTAACTCCCAAATAAAATTATGAAGCATTTTCATTTTGTGCCCTTCTACCGATTTTCTTGACATTCTAGCTGAAAAATATACTCCATTTTTAGATTTCCTCCCACTCATTCCAGACCAACAATATTGACTACATTCATTATAATCTTCTTTAGAAATATAAAATGTGTTTCCTTTTGAATCAACTCCAATAAGGTAATTCTCTTTTTCTTGGTATTGATTCCCCTTAAAATTAGGATGGTCTTTTAAGCACTTATCTTTTGTTCTCATGAATTATTCTCCTCACATAAGAATTATATTTAAGTAGGGAAGATTGATGTGAGCAACCTTCCCTCAAAGAGCCGAGTTAGCTACCTCGCACTCACCTTATATCTATATTATGCCACATTTTAATAAAAAAGTCAAGTCACAATTTGATTACAAAATTATTCCTCAACCATCTCTTTTGCATTTAACGCAATCCAGATACCGCAATCATGAAAATCAAAATCCGCCTTACCAAACACTGCATCCTTAATTTCACTTAGCTTATGATTGCTTCTTATCTTCTTTGCACATTTTCGTGAACAACCACATTGGTTGCATGGTGATTCTTGTAGGCTTTTAATCCTCATAATCTTCATCCTCATCTACACATTCTTCTTGTCTTGTAATATCAAAGCCAATCCGGTGTTGATTTGTAGGCTCCATTCTAGCTTGAGTATCTTGAATATCTTCTTGAGTATGGACCGTATATTGTTGAATGATAGCGATTTTACAAGCAAGCCAAGTTCGGATAAGTTCAAAAAGAATTGAGATAGTTGGTAAGACTTCTGCGTAGACAATGATTGATAGGACGGCTAATAGTAGATACTGCATTGTCATTCCTCCGTTTTAATTGGTTCATAATTCACACCAATATAATCAAGAACATGACCCATTCCAAGGCCACCATTCCCTGGTTGCCATACACCATTTTCATTGTATTGACCGCCATTGATACAGTAGCCATATAGTTTTGGATGCGTCTCTGCAAGTCGTTGAAATCTATTCGGTTCTTTTTCAAGATGACATCCAAATCCACAAAATACGCAACCTGTTCTCTGGCAGCCAGTAAAATGAAGTTTTCCATCTTTGCCTTCTACTAAATCACCATAAACGGGAGCATAAGCAAGATTATATTTTTTAATATATGAAAGAATGTCTTGTTCAGTCCAAAATGCAATAGGTGTTGAGATTGGCTCTTTTGCCTCGAAAGCATTGCACCCAGTTTGTAACCATTGTGTTTTACGACTTAACGATTCATCAACTTGTGTTCCAATAATAGGATGCTTGCCTGATTCTTTTTGGAACCTGTGCATCGGTTTCTTTTTCATTTCATTACAACAATTTGCACCAATTTTAAAATCTGCTTCTAACAAAAAGTTCCATTTTTTACTGTTGAACAAACTCGGTGCGCCATTTTTCATGGTGTCTTCTCCATGCAATGTTCTCCACCTTCTATTTCCTGGTTTTGCACCATGCACATCTTCAGATATTCTTTTACTAATTATTGGATAACCATAATGTTTAATAATTTCAGGAAAAGTAAATCTATCATATTGCTTTGTTTTTCTATTATACTTAGTTGGTCTTAGCCATCGAATATTATCAAATTTCTTTACAAAATCTCGAAGTTCTGGAAATTCAAGCCCAGTATCACAAAATGCACCTTTTACATTAGGATACAATCTACGGACTAAATCAAGTAACACCGTACTATCCTTGCCACCTGAAAAACTTACATATACTTGCCCCCCCCAAGTTTCATACCACTCGATAATTCGAGCAGTTGAAATCTGGATTTTTTCTTCAAGGGATTTGGATTGTAGTTCTTTTAATTCTTCTTTTGTTGGCATACTATTCCTCCGTGTAAACTAGGGTCAGTGCTGAATAAATAATATAACAATTTATTACATTCTATTATATTATACCACATTTCCCCAATTTATCAAGTATTTTTTAATCTTTACAAATTGTTTTTTCAACAGGTAGAATTTGGTCATTAGCATCAGTACAAAAGAAATCTGTGCGCCTAAAGGTGCCACGATTAAAATGAGAATATATTTTAATTTTACTATTGTCATTAGGATTGAATCTAGCTTTAAAGATATACTCTATCGTGTTAGGTTTAAATAAACTGTCCTTACCAAATCCTTTCCTACGTAAGTAAGGCTCGATTAACTTCATTTCTTTTGTTCTTTCTTTTGTTTTGATAATAATACTTGCTCCATCTAGCTTATTGATCATAGATTTACCGCCAGACAAACAAGAATTGTCAGGGAAAGCCATTGCTTTCCAATTATCATTTAATTGCGACATTGATAATAGACCAATATTATACGACTCCGCAATATATTTTAGAACAGCTGTTGAATTTTTTAGCACCAAATCTTCACGAATAGGCATATTAGTTAGGTTTTTATACTCTGCGCTTAATGCGCCTTGAATTTCAAGATAGTCAAACACACCATAGGTCACACCTTCTGACTCAACCAATTCTTTTATCTTGCGCTCTAATGAAGCATTAGTGAAATCAGGCATATTTACAAGTCGAATATTGCTGTCAAGAAGAATCAGTCCAGCTTTTTCTACTCTCTGTTCTTCTTCTTTGGTCATTCTATCTGGATTACGGATACTTCTATATTCAACACCACTTACACAAGCAAGGAACATAGTATTGATATCATCTTCTGTATCCATTTCAGTATGGATAAAAAATGAAGGCCCTTGATAATTTGGATTTTCAATAAAATCCTCGGCTTCATCATCCCATAAATATTTAGCTCCTACAGCACACAAATCACCAGTGGCAAAACGACTCTTGCCTGTTTCACTAGGAGCTGACCGCATAAGGAAATGACCACGACACCATCCTTGATATAATGTGGTGAGATATGGAGATTGAAGACAAGCACCAAATTTTGGTTTTTCTTTAAATTTAGCGATTAACTCACTTGTATTTTCACCGGCATTCATTTCTTGCCTAACATATTTTACATCGTATTTGTTTCTTAGTTTGATGCCTTTCAACTCAACCACATTCAATATATCCTGAATACTTAACTTCTCTAACTTCGCCGCTTGTTCATTCTCATCTTGTAGTTCATCATAAAATTCTTTGATATCAATACCATTGTCTTTTAGGTCACGAAGCAAGGCGAATTTACGGATTGTGTTGTAGTAATAATCGAAATTCTCAATGACTGCCAATTCTTTTGAGGTGTTGATAAAGTCAATATAGTTATTGTCTTGAAGCACCTCAAAATAAACTGGCTTGTTCTTGACGATATTCTCAACTTCAACTTCAGTTACTTCTGACACACCTTCATTATAAAGCCGTTGGATTGCAAGGTATAGAATTTTATGAAATTGTTCGGGAGCGAAGCAGTTTTTATCAAGAGGATATTGGGGTTGTGCAAGAAGTGAAGGTTGCTTTAGCAGACAACCAAGGGCAAGACTAGCAAGATTAATATTATATAGCAATAATTAATCCCATCCTTTCGCTTTCTTAATCTCATCTAATGTCCTTGGCGTATAATCCATATAATCAACCATACACCCAACATTAGCCGCCTTGAATATCATGCCCATTTCATTTTTCCACATCTTACCATATTTTTCAAACGGTCTTGTATCTCGCCCTTGGTGAATATGCCCATATAGATGAATTGTTTGTGGCGTGTGCATTTGACCATCCCAATGAGCGATAGGGAAGTGGTATAATACAACCTTCTGACCTTCATCTTTGATTACTTCAAGTCGCCTATCACACCAAACAAAATGCTTCGCCATTTCAGCATTAACCCTATCATGATTGCCAAGGATTAGATACTTACGGCCTTTGAGTTCAGATAAGATTCTTGGGGCTTCATCATTATACCAGAACATATCACCAAGAATATAGACTTCATCATTCTTTTCTATACGATTATTCCAATTTGAGATGATGGTTTGCTCCATTTCGAATAGGGTGAAGAATGGGCGATTATCGAATGTTAGGATGTTTTTGTGACCAAAATGCCTAATGCAAGTCGCTAATATAGAATTTACGACTCATTTTCATCACTCTCCTTTAATTTTATCCAATAATTGTTATGTTTCCTCTATTGTAAATCCATTCAATCCCACTCTTCCTCTTTCACTTTCTTCATTTGCTTGCTCACTTTCCTCACAACAATTTCTTCATCTTCCATATCTTCAGCTAATTCTTTTGCCTTTTCAATCTGTTCAACAAATTTCATGCAAGGTTCAATAAATTTCGGTATAAATTGTCCAATACCATATTCAATGTCAACAGGTTCGCCTTCAATCTCAATAGCATACTTTAGCACCATCTTGATTTCTTTGCAAGTCATACCATGCTTTTTTACAAGTGAAGTAACTTGTTTTGAAGTAAGCATCCAGTTTACATTTTCACTACCACCCCATTGAAGCTTGATATAATCGAATAACTTGTTGTATCCAGGGTATGGTTCTGCTTTTGCTTTGGATTCTTTTTGGGCGATAAGTTCGTTGTAACAAGATTCAGAACATACGGAAATGTTTTTGTAACGAGGCGACTTATACCGTTGCCCCCGTAGGATTTCGGTATTACAGATATAACATTGGGACACTATTCAACACCTAATCTTTCTTTAGCAATACTTACATATTTTTCATCATTATCAATTCCAATAAATCGCCTACCCAATTCTTTACAAACTACACCTGTACTACCAGAACCCATTGTGAAGTCAAGAATCAAATCACCTTCATTAGTCCATAATTCAACACATCGTTTCATAAGTTGTACTGGTTTTTGTGTAGGATGATTAACCCGTTCTTTGCTCCATGGCACAATAGGGCTAATGTCAGTCCATACATTACTTAATGCACGAAATTCACACCCATTCTTCAAACCAAGCCCACCTGTTTTCTTTTTAATAGTGGACGGTATTTTATTAAATGTATAGTTGTCGCTATTAGTATACCAAAGAATATCTTCACGAGTTGACACGAGATGTTTCTTACTACCACGCCCTTTAATACGGTCATAGATAATCCAATCTTGGCAAATAAAATATTGGTCAAGAAGCTGTTTAGTTTCACATACATTTGACCAGCCTTGATTTCGTTTCTTACATACTTAACATCATATTTGGTTCTTAGCTTTGCCGACTTAAACTCAATGTCAGTAAGAATTTCGCCAATAGTCCATTTGTTTAGCTTGGCCATTTGCTCTGTCTCATCGAGCATTTCATCATAATAATCAGCAATATTATATCCGTCCTCTTTAAGCTCACGCAATAGGCTGAACTTACGCAAGGTGGTATAATATAGCTCAAAGCTCTCAGGCGAACATAGCTCTTTTACAGTAGGCACAAAGTCAAGAAAGTTACTATCGTTTAGTGTTTCATATTGGGCCGGGTAGTCCTTGACATAATTGTCAATCTCAACCTCACTAACGCTACCAGCCCCAGCTTCAGCCAACTTACAAGTGGTAATAAAGATAATACGGTGTACTGGCTCAGGGTCAAAGTCAGTCTTGGTTAGGGGGTAAGATGGGTTGAATAGAAGTTGGGTGTTGTTCATTAGGCAACCGAGTAGCAATGAAGCCATGTTAGAATTGTATAGCATTATCGCTCCTTTTCCTCAAACCACCAACCTCTGCCACCACACATTACTAATGATGTAATGTTAGTGTCAATGTCAACAACAGTTATAATATCAGTTACAGGTATAAGCATTGGGGCATCGACGATTTTAACCTCCATATCATCTGGATATTTAGACAAGGCTTGTTTTAGTTCTGCTACTGTCATTGTCTCACCCCTTACACAAATACAATTTTTCAACCTTGTTACTGCGACTGTTCTTATCAAGTGTACACTTTAGCTCACCAGACCAAATACACTCAAATTCATCTTCGGGCATCCAGTATTCGCTTACAAGCACAATGTTGGTCTTAGACATTTCTTTACACCAAGCATAAAACTTGTCATAATCGAAATTTCCTGTTGCGTATTTTGTTGTATCTCGATAGGGCGGGTCACAGTAAATAACCATGCCATCAGCAGATTGGTCAAGGTAGTTGCTGCAATAAAACTCAATACCTTTTAGATTTGGGGCTTGTTTCTTGAGATTTCTAATTGCTTCGTTGGTAATATCCCTCGGTGTTACACCATCAGCTTTGAATCCACGAGGATAACCCCCAAACCATTTAGCACCAAAAGTACAAAAGCCTACAAGACCAACATACCACTCTGGATAACTAAGTGGGTCTTTATTAACAGCATCGTATTCGGCTTCTGTGATTGTGTCAGGTAAATCATCTGTGGTTTGTTGGATATGCCAAAGCAGGTTAATTAAATATTTATGCTTATCACTACCATATTTATGAGGAGCCTTAATCTTATCAATCATGTTAGCACCGCCAACAAACGGCTCCCAATAGCCATTACACTTGTCGCCCATGCCGTCAATATAAGACTGAATAATTGGTGCAATTTGTTTAGAGATACGATTTTTACTGCCTACATATTTCATAGGTCATCCCTCCTTTATCTTAATCATACCACCATCTCAATCAAAAGTCAAGTCATCTTTAATCTTTCTTTGAAGTCGATATTTCTTAACCTTAGTAGGTAGAATCGCACCTATTTCATTGGCTTTTTCTTTTGCTTCGGTCAACTTAGCCCTGAACATTTGTGTAGCATCAATATATTTAGGGAACAACTGATACAATCCATAATCACCATCAATCACTACTTGCTCATAATCTTTACAATATTTAAGAATATAATATACATCTCTGTGTGTTAGGTTATATTCTTTCATAATGTTCTTGAGTTGGGCGGTGAGTAACTTCCAGTTGGCATCTTCGCCCCACATAGATTGAATCAAGTCTGTAACCTTACGGCGGTCTTTCTTTTCTTGTTCTGTTAGTTTAGAGGTTGCCATACATCCTCCTATTGAAAAAGACGGCCAGCGTTGGCCAGCCGTCTTTGGTTTTGGTTTATTCTACTACAAGACCCATGTCACAAGCATGAGTTACCATCTGGTTATAGATATTCTCAAGCTCCATCTTCTGTTCATCAGTAGCTTTAGACACCTTAGCACCAGCACCAAGCTCATTCTCTACAATAGCCTTAGCCTTTTCAGAATCCTTCTTGTAGATAGCCTTATAATAGGGGCTAATCATATCAATCCAGTCCTGAGCGGTGTAATCGCTGGTGTCAGGCTTCCAATCAGACAGGTTAGCCCCTTCGTCATTAGCAGACTTCTCAATGGCCTTGATGATGGCATCTTCCATATTCTTAGCAGTAAATGGTTCAATGAAGGTCTGAATGGCATAACGACTACGAGCAAAGGCGTGTTTGGTTTGCTTACAAAGTGCAATAGAAGGAATCGTGTCGCCATTGTCATCAAGTCCAGAACTCTTAACCATAAAGCAGAAGTCGCACATATCACGAACAAAACGAGTAGAAGACTTAATATTGCCACTGCCTTTGGGCTGGACAAAATTGTATTTCTCACCAGTTAATTCATCAGTTAGTTCAACAACCTCTTCGTGGTCTACGAACAAAACAAAATAACCGCAGTTACAAAGACGATTGATTTGAGTCTTAAAGTCCTTACGATAAATAGAGTAGCCATTTTGCTTGCCAGTGATTTCGGACAAATCTCTCACGCCAAATTCACTACAAACCGCTTGTTCGGCTAGAGCTACAAGCCCTTCAAGAGTATCGCAGATAATAGTTGTGTATTTAGCTTTCATTTTGCCCAATGTTTTCTCATTGGTTAACTGATTTACTAAATCCTTAAACATCGCCCACTTATTGATAAATACTTTAGGGCAACGAACAGCATTACCGCCAGCTTCAGTCATAAGGAGAAGGGGCTTAGGCATACGAGATGCTTGATATGTTTTTCCAAGGTTATTACCGCCATACAAGAGCGCCTTCTGTCCTTCTAGGGAACCGACTATCCCAGTTTCTTCTAGCGTTAGTAGGTCAATCTTAGCCATCTATAATCTTCCTCCTTTCAATTAAAAAGGTAGCTCGTCATCGTCATCAAACTCTTCAAAAGAAGCAAAAGTTTGTGTCTTGTTACCTACTTTGGCAGCTTGTTTCTTAGCTTGTAGAGAAGAGTTGCTTTTTTTGTTATTACCAGCCTTCTTTTCAGCCAACTTTTCTTCAAACATTGCTTCACGAGCCTTCAGCGCTTTTTTCATAGCAATCGGATTGATATATTGGGTCTTAACGGGCTTTTCATTGCCTTCATCATCGACTTCAACATCAGTTTCAGGCTCTTCAATCACATCAGCGCCAACAAGAATTAGTTCTTCTACATCAAAACCACTAGACACAGTAACATCACTCTTGCCACCACCAAACACACGCTTTTTAGGCTTTGCAGAACCAACATGGCGCATCACACGGTTAAACTCACAATCAAGGGTCTGACCACCTTCAAAGCATTCTTCAAAGTCATCAGCCATATCGGCTTCAACATAACAAGTAATAGGATAGCATTGACCACGATTATCAGCGCCATATAGGTCAACAATTAAACGCCCAGTTTCTTCCACATCATCACCAGAAGGAATAGTTTCCTTTCTAAAGCCATTTAGAAAAGCGACTGCAACAAGAGAACAACCAGAAGCCTCATCTTTCTTGGCGTGCTGGCATTTAGCATTAGCAGTCCACTGTAGATTGCTATACATCTTGCCATCTTTACCAGGATTATCATAAATGCCAATATCGCCTTGCATTGTTACATAGCTAGGTTCTTGGCCCTCTTTGTCCTTGTGAGCATTGATTGCAGGAACCCAATCCACAATCTTTTTAGCCATATCCCAACGCTTGTCAGATTCGCCATTAGACTTCACACTATAAAAATTGAGCCTAAATTCTTGTGTGCCCTTGCTTGTCTTTAGAGTTACAGAACCACGAAGTTGCTCACAAGGAATCTTTTCATTGGTCTTTTGACCATCTACATACTTATCACGAGTAGTCTTTACAATTCTTAGGGGAACAGATTTCCAATCTCCATTTGGCTGTTGTTCCATCATTGCCATTTCATCAACAGTCCCAGTTACACGAAAACGATTAAAAGTTTGGTTTAGTACAGATTCACTTACACTCATTAACATATCTCCTTAAAATAAAAATTTATATATCAATCAAAACGAGACTGTTTTAATCTTTGTTTTGATTTTCTTTTTCATCTTCTTCGACAATCAAATTTCCATTGTTATCGAACACTGGCTTTAGCCCCATTCTTTCACGGATAGATTCAGCTTCATTTCTTAGGCACGCCTTAACTTCTTCCACATCTCGTATATCCTTAATTTTTTCGTGGGCCTGAATCATGGCACTTTGCCATCCAATTTCCATGCCAATCATACGAGCTTTTTTTAGTTCTTCTTCAATTACAGGCTGAATCACATCCTTTAGTTCCTTGTCTGGATTGTCAATCAAAGCATCCATGATTTCCTTGTACTTAGGTCTGGTGTCAATAAGATGCTTCAACATCAATCTTTCGGCTTTCTCTCTTTGTGCTTTAGTCAATTACATCACCTTTAATTCCAATATCGCAATTTGGGCAATACCACTCTATAACTTCTTCGACTGGTTCACCCACTAGTTCATAATGCTTTTCCCTAAAACAAAACGGTTCAAGGATTGTTCCACATCTTCTGCATCTACCCATCTTATCCAATTTATCTTCAGCCAAAGAAGACAAACATTGTGTCACCTTTCTATCAAGATGCAAATTGGATAAATACAAATAACAATCTGCTTCAAAATGCGGGTCATCCTCATACATCATGTGAACAGCATCAATAACTTCTTGCCGCATATCAGGAACGCTCATTTAACTCTACCTTCTTTAACCCTTTTTCGTTAATCACATAATTACCATTTACTGTTTCGATTACTACAATCGCCACTTTATCAATCTTGACAATCCCAACAACTTTACCAATAGTTCCATTACAAGGATAGGTTCTATAACGATATTTGCTTGCATATCTTTCAAGATTGTGTCTATCAAAAAAACGGTCAAGCTTTGTGAAAGATTCTGAATTATTGATTACTTTGACAGCATCTCCAACCTTAATAACATTATCTTGTTCTTTTTTCTTAAATGCTTCTTTGATGCCTTCGCTAAAAGAAAAATTATCTTCAGGATGACATCTTGCGACATATTTATTACCTTTGCTGTCAAGTAAAGTAATAACATTATCTTTAATAGTTAAGGTATATTCACCTTCCAGTTCCTTTGGAGCTTTGTTAATTTCTTTCGGTGCATCATATAGAGACTTAAATCTAATATTAAACATATCCGTCATATCGTTTAACACATCATTCTTCCAATCTTTGCTTGTAAAATACATATTATCTTCCTTTCTTTTATTCAAAATGCAACCCTCTTCATCGAGGCATTGATTTCAGACTGAGAACGCTTGATATATCTTCTTGTAGTGTTCAAACTTGCATGGCCCAAGGCTTCCTGAATGTTAATCAAAGATTCGCCTTGTGCGTGTTTAGTTGTTGCATAACCAGCTCTCAAAGAATGACACCCCATCTTTTCATAAAAGGGAAGGCCAGCTTTCTTTGCGATATTCTTGATTGTATTCGACAAGTTATTGTTCTGCAAAGGCTTACCGCCAAAGCTAAGAAACAGATTGTTGTATTCGCTATCAGGTCTAGTGGCAAGATACATATCAATAGCTTCTTTCGTTTCATCCACGATATAGATTCTACGAACTTTATTGCCTTTACCAACAATGGTTAACTCTCTATCATCTTCTCCAGACAGACTGGCATAATCTTCAAGTGTAATGTTTGCCAGTTCGCTAAAACGAACACCGGTGGTTGCAAACAAAAGAACAATCGCCTTGTCTCTAAATGTGGTAGCACAGTTTACCATACTACGCAACTGTTCAGTAGTAATATAGGGCTTCTGCTCAACATCACATTCTCTTACTTTAGTCTTTTCAAAAGATTCCGTTACATCATTTACAACTACACCAATCTTTTTCAAAAAGCTAAAATAATTCTTCACAGCAGAGATACGAATATTCTGACTGTTGGGCTTCAAACTGGTGAATGTATTTTTCCAGGAAATCAAATCCATATATTCAATTTCTTGTTCGGGCTTGTTGATGTATTTCAGAAACATATCAACATATCTTGTATAATTAGCAATGGTCAAGGGGGAACGAGACTGAGACTGAAGATAAGTAATATAGTTGGCGTTCATTTTCATGTCTCCTTTCTTTATCATGTGCTAATTATATCATATAAAAACAAATTTGTCAACAACTTTTTAAAGAAATTGGGGGCTCCGTAGAATCCCCAATTTTTGGCACTCTCGCAGTACCCATGCTGTAATCTTATGTTATCGTACATACCCTATTACAGAACCGGAACGCTTACGATACCCCATGTTTTACTTGCTTTCCACAACTCGTAAGGATGACCAGTAAGGCTCCTGCATTAGATTCCGCTAATGCTTTGATGGACTAGCCGTCCATGTCATTTGTCTCACCAGAGTTAGATTATAGTTATTGCCATAACCACATATCACAAGGAATCGAACCTTGCTCCCTTCGCAACCTGCCCTCGACAAGCGAAAAGGAATCGAACCTTTCTTATGGTATATAAAAGGCAAATCGCCTATCATATCATCAGCATATAGTCTGTTAGTTTAATTACTATATCCTATAAAATAGTATCTTTATCTTCAAATGATATCTTTTCTTTAATTTTCTATCTTGCTTTTTCCGGCGTTTCTGCTTCTACAATTACTTTCAAAGTTGTCTTTTCTCTTCGGCTGTTTTTTCTTTATGATAGCACAATGGCTCGAATTTGTCAAGATTTTTTTCTAAGTAAATTCGAGCCATTTGACAGAAAGGAAGTGTATCATAAAAATAGGAGGCGGGCCATGCTATAGAAAAGCATGGTTTTGGTATGGGGCTGATAGGCTCAACCCCTCAGAAGCCTCGCTCAGTATTAAGTATTTGATACCAGCGCATCCCAGATAGAGTGACACAAGGGATGCCTGGCCCATGTTTATTCTATCTATCCAACAGCACTACCGTTTTACTGTTGGCCTTAGCCGGGTTTTACTATACAGATGACGATAGCTTCTGCACAGACCAATTGGAATGGGGTTGATTGTGGTTCAGCCCCTTAAGACCATTTAGGTTTCAATACCATAAACATCAAACCAAGTTTGATGAGATTTTCTGTGTTTTTTAGGTTCTTTCTTGCGTTCTTTTATAAATTGCTTAATTTTTTCTTCTGGGAAAGAACGCAATAACATATTTATTGTGTTTGTTCCAAGTTGTAATATGTCTGCCCATTCACGACCAGTATGTTGTTCACCATCAACTTCAATAATTCTTGTAGTAGACTTAAATTTAGCATTGTTGCCGTTTGTAACCCATCGACAATTCATAGGAGAATAGTCTTTGTTTTCTTCTATTCTATCGAAAGTTAAATCATCCTGATAGCCATGAGACAAAGCCCACTCTTCAAAAGACAGAGGGTTATTTAACCATTCATCACAAATCTTTATACCTTTAGCACCATACCAACGGTAAGCTCTTTCTTTTGGGTTGTAACATCTTCTCCTCATTCCACTAAAAATATTGCCAATTCTTTTATTGCTCCACTGATAAAAAGTAATGTAATTTCCGGCCAAATCGGTATGGCGACAAAACATAGTATATTTAATTTGATGCATTTGCATATCAGTTTCCCAACCGCACTCTGAACACTTAATGTGAAACATTCTATGTCCATCATTTGACTTAAAGTCACATTCATACAACACATCATATATACCTTGACATGTTCCAACAATATTTTCTTGCTTCTTTTTAGATTTCATTTATATTCTCCCTTTAGAATTTTATTAAAGATATGGCTTAGTGAAAGGGCACTATTGTCTCAATAGTTAATCACTCTATTGCTACCCATATCTTTTATGGTCTCCCCGATGAGATGTGCGCCCACGATGTTTCTAATGTACTGGTTTTTGAGACCAGCCCGTCTCAACTAGCTGCGGCACGGGGAGATATAGTCTCACCTTTATTCATCCAACCTACTGGCACAGGTAGCGAGTATAAGGATTATAGAAGGAGCCACCTTCTGAAACAGAAAGGAAACAAAGGAAAACTCAAGCTCATGCGCTATCGGTTTCCATAATCAAACACAACCTACACGCTTTGGCCGGAAGCACCCTCCACATATCCACTTCTATCCTCGGCCATATTTGATTATTTGGTGCGCCCTGCTATCCTACTTTTACAGGGATATATAACCTCGTTCTCTTTCATTGATTATGGGTTAATCAACTTAGTGTGAGAGTTTTTATGGTCTCTCAACTTAAAGCTAAAACACGAGAACCCCAATAGGCGGTTTAGAGCGAGGAAGCAGAATCGAACTGCAAATCCTATATAACAGAGTTCCTAGGACTTTTATATGAACACGGCCATGTCCTCGCATATGTAAGGGTTAAGGATTCCCCATACCACACATCCCGCCTCTCTTGGTCTGTCGTTTTCGCAATTCCTGTTTCATACTCGCCACTGTACACATGACTTTTTTACTTTGAGAACTTAAAGCTACTTGACACTAGGGCTGGCGGTCATTTGCTCTCTGCCTCTACTGGTGGCTGGGGATTTAAGGTTACACCAGCCATTCAACCGTAGATGTCGCACTATCGTAGCAATCACGCTCATTGTTGTTCATCCTCGACTTTTTCGTTAGGAGCCTCTTGCATGAGTAGCTTGAGGTTATATTTGTATCACTACTCCAAAATTGGAAGCCTTTTTATAACATTGAGACATTCGTAATACAAAAGTTTGTCAACCATTTAACGCATTGGAACATTTTAGCTTAACGGACTAAAAATGAGTTCAAATATATGGAACACCGACAAGGCTTTAACCATCCTTCTAGTATAGACCCATCGAAACAAGTAGTAAAAAGAAATGGGTCTTTAGTATGATAGACTTTTTACTTTCTGCGAATTTAATCGCAGTCGATACATTCAGTTATCTACAAACTTAATTATAGTCTTACTCGTTCGTTAATTGCGGTCTATCATTGGTATAATAACGGCCTAAGCCGATACTATCAATTATTGTTCACAGCGTCCTTAATTCCTTTAGCAAACTTAAACTTGGGCACCATCTTAGCAGGAACTTCAAATTGCTCTCCGGTTTGAGGATTTCGACAAGTTCTTGCGGGTCTCTCTACAATAGTTACACGACCAATTTCAGGAATCGCAACTTCCTCGCCTCCAGTGATAGCGCCAGCAAGTGTTAGGCATACCATATCATAAATTTCAGCAGCATCCTTCTTTGTTAGCTCATAATCATCAGACAGTCTTTCCACAATGTCTTTCTTGAATAGCATACTTTTTCTCCTTTAATCTTTTTTGTTTTAGGCTTACGCCTTGGTGATGAGGGAAGGATTTGAACCTATCTATCTCCGTCTTATAAGGGCGGTGCCGATACCACATTGGCGTCCTCATCATTTCGCCCATCTTTATTTCATCCAACCTACTGGCACATGGTAATGGGTTTGAGGTAGCAAACAGAAAGGAACAGGTAAGTAGGCGTCCAGTCTCATGCAACCTTTAGCCCATATAAAACAATCTTATAGTTTACTGGACTTTAATCTACACACCCAGTTCCCATATCTTATGTTGCAAGCTAAATTACGATATGGGTATTATCACCTGTGTTTCAGTGCCCATCCACACAAGTCGATACATCCAAGGTTCGTTTTTCACGAACGAGCTATAAGATTGTTTTGGTTTGAGAGGAATAGCGAGTCACCTCTCTATACGCCACTTAGCTCATGCGCTTTGGATGGCACCAAACTAGCCATCATCAACTATGGATATCCACCATAGATTTAACCGTTTCTAGGTGGTCAGCCTAGCCACTTACAAGGAATCGAACCCTGTTTCTCCGTCTTGACGGACGGTATTTACCATTAAACTAAAGTGGATATAAAATTCAATACAGCCTACCCGCTTTGGCCTTCAGCCTGTTACCCTCCACAATCCTATACTCCTCGGATGTATTGAATTGTTTTGAATGGACTAGACAATCACCATTCTGTACGGGCTCTTGTCGCTTTACGCCATGAGCGTTCCCGCTTAGCCGTTAGGCAGTGCGATTACCGGAAGCCGAAGCAACACTCATCAGCACCATTATCTACCCTAACCGTTATAATATCCGCACGACTTCCCCAATAAACGCTTTGGCAGGATTGTTAGGATTTGAACCTAAATCTATGGTTTTGGAGACCATTATTCTACCAGTTGAAATACAACCCTGTATTACTTTTACATTATACCATAATTTTTATGATTTGTCAAGTATTTTTTTAAATTAACTTACTGACTACCAGCCTTGTGAATACCTTAAAGCCAATCATAACAACACTTTAACCATTACTCAAGGATTTTATCAATCTTTGTACTTTATCCTTTATACTTTAATCTTTGATTCAAATAAACTTTGTTCTTTAAGGTTTGAACTTTTATCTTTAACCTTTGAACTTTACAGACTTCTGTATAGTTTCATTAAGTTAGACGAATTACAAGTTCGTTCCTTGAAAATTTAATTTATTATAAAAATCAAATAAAAAGCAAGGTAATTTCTTTTATCAATAGCACGTTTGTAATTACCCAAAAACAAGCGAATGTTATGGTTTAAAGGTTTCGATAGCCAGCAAGTTTATTTAATTTACTTACTCAACCTCATAAGAGAACTCAATCTCAGTAATTGCATTAGATACGGATAGAGCTGCATCTACTTCTGCACTGAAATTAGCCACCTTCTTCTCAAGATTCTGTTGGATAGAAACAACACCAAAGGGGTCAACAAAATCATATGTATTGGCTTCCATATAAGCCTTACGAGTTGCTTCAGCTTCAGTTCCAGTTGCTTTTTCTTTAGAGCCATAAAGGCCAATTACATAATCATCAGCCTTCTTCTCAAGAGTGGCACCGTTATATTTATCAACGGTGTACAATCATCTTTTCGGTGTTCATAATTGTTTCCTCCATAAACTTTAAAATTTAATATCGGTTTTCTCCATTATGGAAGAGACACGAATCGAACCGACATAACATGATATTATTCATACAAATATTCATCATGCGTCTTATCACTTGTCTACTCTCCCATATCATACATACATTATACCACATTTTCTTTAATTCGTCAAGAATTTTTTTGAAGTATCTGAGAATCGAACTCAGGTTTCCTGTTTTTAAGCAAGGCGTACTTCCAATTATACTAATACTTCTTTCCAACAACAATCTATCTTTCCTGGCTCCCTGATATCTTATAGCCAAAATTCTTAGGTAGCTACTCCTAATAGGTATTGTTTCATAGGCGACTCTCTAACTCTATCCCCAAGAGATTACCGACCTCTCGTAGATTGGACAGCACGGTTATCTTACTGCCGCTGTTGTTGAAATATTTGCTGGCCTCGCTAGTCTACAGTTGCTCGATTACTCTCAACCCTTATGTTGAGCACCAGCTAACTTACATACACATTATACCACAGATTTGTTGATTTGTCAAGAACTTTTTATTCTACAAGCTCATATGTCTTTTCAAAAATATCGGGCTTACATGGATACTGTTCACTATTTACATCAGTAACAATATAATCGCCCACACTAGCTTTCATTTCACCTTCTAATGTATGAATAATTATTTCTTTATCTGTTTGATATGCTTCAATAACTATTGGTTTTTTACGATACTTCATACTTCTTACCTCCTAACACCTGCATTATACCATACTTTGGCGAGTTTGTCAAGGATTATTTTTAATTTCTTGTAACAAACCTCCTTAACTGATAATTGGATTATACCACAAAGAAGACAGATTTTCAACCATTAAATTTTAACTTTCTTCATCTTTCTACTTCCCCAACATTCATCAACCTTAAAATATTCACCACAAAATTTCTTCAAATACAATGCTCGCTTATCGCCATTAACATCAATCCAATGTTCTTCAATGATTGTCTTGTCTGCATATTGCATGATTTCTTTAACAGTATAAATTGGCTCAAGAGCAGAATAATGAACCCAATGTAATGAACCATCACTTAGCTTACACATACACAATTGCCAATCATCATCAGCAATAATAGAGCATTCAACAATTTCAGCATCATACGCTTTTACCACACCATATTTTTCAATATATACTGTACATTCTCTACCTTTTTCAATCCAAGGACATGGTAATTTAAAGTTCATTCTTGTCCACCCACTCCCAATATTTCCTAATCATTTTCTCAAAAGATAAGTCATTATAAAACCTCTTGTTATAATACCCTATCCCCTTAGCCAATTTCTTCCAGCTATTTACAATCTCAACTGCATTCCTTTCAGTCTTTGGAATCTTGGCAATAGGATAGAATGGTAAACGGATATAATTTTCCCTATCGTATGGGTGCTTCTTTCTATATCCTATCTTCTTGATCTCATATCTAGGCGTAGATGCCCATGTGGATGTGGCTTCTGCTTTAGCCTTGAAATTAGTCATAAATTCGTCCATGTCACTGTACCAACCCAATGTATACTCGCCATGATCACCGCTCCAAATTTTGCCATATACAGCATCAGGTTTGTCATGGAATTGTTTCCATTCATCCATAGCCTTCTTACTTGTACTATAATTATCATGCTCAAAGAAATTGCCATATCCATCCACATACCAAGTCGTACCGTTAATAGTACAGAACTTAACTAGCTTTGCATTACCCTTTAGCTTACCAATTTGGCGTTTGGTGAATCTGACAAAGCCATGTTCACCATCGTTTATTCCTTCAAAAAATTGCTCATAAAAAGATTGCGGGTCTGTGAGAACCTTTAAGAAGGGCTGTGTATAACTATGTTTATCATACCTTATATACTCGCCACCATCAAGCCAACCGTCTTTATCTTTGAACTGGTGATAAGCAATATATCCACAGCCATATGGGATTTTCCACCATGTAGCAGAAGCATCTTCAATCAAGCCCATAATCTTTTCAATATATTTGATAAAGGAATCGTCTTTGTATGGTTCAATAATTGCGTTTGGATATGCTTGTTTGGCAGTTTCAATGGAAGGATAATATAGATGTAGAATGTAACCATCATTTTGTTTAACTGTATAGCGGTTCATAAAATTCTCCATTCACTTTTAATACAATAAATTCCTACACTCATTTAAATCTCTCCTTAAAACGGGTCGTCTTCTATATCAATGTCACACATTTTAAAATTATTTCCTTCTTTCTCAGCAAGTTTTCTTTCTAATTCAGCAATTTTTCTATCCTTTATTGCTTCTCTTACCTTAGCTTCATCTCGCTCTTTCTCTGCTTTAAGCCGCCTATCTGATTTCATTACATTTCTTCTTCGATTGGCTTTGATTTGCTTGTAGTCTTTTTCAAATAAATCATAGAACCACTCTTTAGGAAAGTAGTAATTGTTCGATATACCTCTCATACCACTATCAATCTTAATGTAGCCAGCCTTCTCTAATTCGTCTAAAGCTCGTTTCACGGTTTTATCAGAGGCAACAATCTTGTTAGCGATTGTTTCAATACTAGGAAAACATTTATTGTTTGTACTGTTTCTGTGTTTGAGTAACACCATGTAAACTGCAAAATTAGTTTTCCCTCGGCCTTCAAACCCCGAAAGAATTTGAAACGCAACATCAGTTGCCATTGTAAAAGCTATGCTTGGAACTATTACTCCTTCAGTAATCCAAGTATCAGGTGCTACCTCTACTTCGATTTCCATTGCCTTGCTTTCGTTTTCTTCTCTCTTTATTGCTGTCTTTTTGTTCATGCTATCTTTGTCTTTCCTTTCTTAAATTGTTTTATATTACTACATTTATATTTCTACAAGAACAAGCTAGGTGTCAAATATGCACTTGTGCATTTTGCATCGTTGCTTATAGGTATTATTGTTATTATATTCTTGTAGTTGTATTTATGTAGTTATAGACTTAATGTAGTTAGTGGGACTTTTGAACACCATACTTTTATACAAAAATGTCCTTCTTAAATTGTTCAAAATGTCCCTCTTAAATGACATATCGACCCTTTATAAAATGAATTTGTTAAAAGCCTTTATTTACAAGGGTTTTTTGTAAGTCATTCTTCCCAAATGTCCCTCTTGATTTTCGTTTTCTTTTTTCTTATTTAGCTTCTCATATACAGGCTGACACTCATCATAATCAAATGCCCAAAAATACTTACCTGTCTTTGGGCTAATACCAGTACCACGACACATAATACCTTGGGTCATTAAGTAGTTAGCAAAATTAACAGAATAAATATATTTGTAATTCTTTCTATCAAGCATAATCTCAATCCTTTACTTTTGCTCTGTTTGTCTTTCTTCCAACTCTTTTACTTTGTTAGTCAATTCAAGTCGTTTTTGCAGTTCATCCATATATCCTCCTTTATAAATCATTACTTCTTCTTTAAGTCGTTTAATTTCTTCTTCATTGAAATCAATTTGTTGAATCAAATTATTATAATAAATATAATTAATAAGGATATAATTACCACCTATATCACAATTTGTACCCGTTCCCGCTTGAGTATTTGCATTCTCAATGTGCTCTAATTTTTCAATTTTCTTTTTTAGTTTAAAATTTTCATCAAACAAATTAATCCAATCTTTCTTATTAATCCACATACAATCATCTCCTTTAACTGCATTATCAAGTCAATAGCTTTTTCCAATTCCAATCATTTTTTCTTACATCGAAAGCATCACCACATTGAATGATATCAGGATAATTTTTCATGGCAACTTTAATTGGATTTGGGTCGGTTTCATAAGCCATATATTTCACATTGGTAAAGCCCAACTTATCTAGACAATACCGCCCAGTAGCAATGCCATCATACATAGACAGTACAACAAGTTCTTCATCTCTCGGTACATCTTTCAGTCCAAGACTAAGCAAATAAATCACAACTTCAGCCGTCCATCCATTGCCAATCGCCCTACTTCTTTGGTTATATGATATTTCAGATGTGTAATCTTTAGGCAAAGTTTGCAAGGCCTCTTGTTCATTGATGGTCAATTTGCGAATAAAATATTTCCCATCTTCAAAGTTACATGGGTAAATATTCCCTCCAAAATATAAGGCTCCATCATAAACCCAATAATAATCTTCCATGCCTTCAGGCGCAGGAACAAAAATTAAAGTGGCGCAGGAACTCGTAACCATACTGCCTGTTGAAAGTGTAGGTGATTTGCTTGTGATAATCGAAGCGTTATAGGCATTGAATTTTTGAGGCACATATCCATACTTATTTGCAATTTTAGAAAGCCCATTTTGTACAGTGGCGCTATGGCCTTCGTTTTTCAAGGGGTAGGTTGATTCTAAAATATCATCCAAATAGATATGCTTATCTTCAGGCAATTCACCTTTCCAATTAAATACATAAAATCTATTTCGATTTTGAGCAGACACAAGATTAGAATTGCATGGAAAGATTTCATATCCCAAAATAGAAGAAATAGATTTTTTGATTTCATTTGAAGCCGACATATTGTTTTCATAAAAGAAAAAATCTGGCTGAAATTTTTCTCTTGCTATTTCATAATTTTTAAATAATTCCCAGCCTTGGCCTTCGGCTTTTACTTCACGCCCAAACATTTTAATTTGGCTCCAATAAGTACATGGTGAACCGCCAATTAAAATTTTCTTCATGTTATCACCTTACCATGTAGAATAAAAACGATGACCGCCAATTTGAGTTATAAATCTCTGGGTGTTATGCCATCCACCACTAGAATATTTGGGTGCATAGAACCAAAGAATAAAATCATCTACGCACATTTCTCCATAATCAAATACACGACTTACTACTTCTTGAACTTCAGCCCAATCTTCAGGGCTTTTCGATTTCAAATTTGTTTTCCATCCTGAATATTTGTAGGCTGTTTTTACTTCAGAAGGCTGCGCTCCATTTCTCAAGCATCCGTTTAGAATACATTGTGCCACTGCCCATTTGCCTTCATAAGACTCATATCCAGCTTCGCCAGCTACAATATATTCCACTACTGTACGCTCATAATCTGTAAGATAAAAGTGGGCGCTTGTTCTTTTTTCATTTTCAATTTTAATTGCCATATTTGTATCAATTTGATTCTGGCATACAGGCATGATAGAATCAATCGCCACAATCCAAGCTACACCATTTTCTTCAATTTTATAAATCGAATTTTCTAACTGGTTATATTCATGTTGCTCTTGAAGCAATCTCAACCTTTCTTCCTCTTCAAGTTTATTGATTCTTTCTAAATCTTGTTTGATTAAATAAATAGAAATTCCGATTACAAAAATCCAGCACAGATACATCACAACCGTTTTCAAATTTCGTTTTTTCATTTCAAATTTCTTAGCCCCTTTCCAAATTTAAATTCCGCAGTTCGTGCGTATATAAATATTGTATCATACAATGTTGGCCTTGTCAATATTCGATTTGAATTTTGTGGGTGGTTTCAATTCTTGATTTGTAAATTTAGATTTGAATTTTCGATTTCAATTTTACAAATGGATTTTTGATTTCAATTCTGTGGATGATTCTGAATTAAGTAATTTGTTTAGATTTTATATTGAATTTTAGCTTAAATATTTAGATGCAAATTTATATTATATGCATCCAAAGTCTTGAAATTGATTGCAAAATCTTTGCTATCTGTTTAGTTTTGAATCAAATGCTGTTGGCTTTGGGCAATTTCTTGGAAGCACATTCAAAAGCACATTCGTTTGATTTCAAAAACGATTTGATTGTTAAATTTTTTGATAATCAAAATAATATAACATATTAAATTTCATCAATAAATTTATTTACATATTTATTTAATATATCATATCTATATATCAATTATTGAATTACTTTATTCATCAAGCTCGCCACACACTACCATATCATATTGTTCTATTATATTATATTTTATCTACATATTTAATTCAATTTCAAACGAATATCATCTGTTTATTAAATTATATATATTCATTTTCAATTTAAATTTTGATTTAAAATATAGATAATTCTTTTAATATATATGTACCAATACATACATCTATATATACATTCATACATATATCTATACATATATACATCTATATATACATATACTATTTTGCGGGGAAATTATTTTAGTTGCTTAATTTGTGTGGGAAAACAGGTGGTTGGAAAATCTTAATCGATCGACCTGACAAAATCTTCCACTGCTTCCAGACTTTGGGAAATTCTGTCGGGCCAGAAAACGCAAAAAGGCGCAAGGGGAATTTTCCCCTCACGCCTTGGATTATAGCAGATTCTTTCAAGTCTGTCAATCCTCTTTTTTATTCTCATCAATCCATTCTTGCGCCTCCTCTTCTGTGGGAAAATAGTGGGGTTCCCCCTTGTCGTCCCATACTGTTGTGCCGTTCTGCGTGATTTGAATTTTCATTTTTTGTTCCTCCTTTGTTTTGTGTTCTTGTTCTTTACGCTTATTATAATACATCATCCCACCCACAATGTCAAGAAAAATTTCAAAATTTCTTTTCATCATTTTATACAAATCCATCGCCTTTCTTTTGTACATATTGTCATACAGTTATCCTATACTAATTATTACTATTCTTTTCCATCCTTTTTTAAGGCCCTTTACAGCCCTTCCAGCGTTAGGAATGAAAGCATACGGCAGACGATACAAAGGTGTTTACAGGGCCGTCTCTGATTATTTTCCACTTGTTAACCATTTCCCCTAAACTTTTTCAAAATTCTTCAACCTTTCATAATCGACCTATAAAGTCCCTACAAGGCGATTTTATTTTACCTATGTGTTTATGTGTCCAGATAGCAAAACTGCGCTTGTGGGAGTGTATTATTTAAAAAATATATAGATATAAAGAAAGGCCAGGGCAAGCAATGCCCCAGCCTTTATGACTTTTTCTTCCTCTTTTTAGTCCTCCCAAATAATGACACCATCAGAGCATCTTGTGACCCACTCAGAATTGGCAAAATCCGCCATCTCTTCTTGTGTCAAATTGTCAAAGCAATCTGTATAATTTTTGATTGCTTTAATAATACCGTTTGTGGTTTTCGCCCTTGTGGGAATTTGCATCATCTTACTCCAGCTAGTGCAAGTTGTTTCTTTCATTGTTCTCATCTTTATTTACTCCTTTAACTTCAATTCAGTTTTAGCGAATGCTGAGGCTCAGTTGCGCATTATGTGGGCGGGAGTGCCAAGCGGAATTTCTCCCCTCTTATAGATATAGCTGCGCTTTACCTTCTCCGCTCTAGGATTCCTGTCAGCTCCAAAATTGGGGCTTCCTCAGCAATCGCTAAAATCATATTTATTTTTGTTTGTCAAGCATTTTTTTGAATTTCTTTTTTCAATTTCAATTTCTGATATATATGATATCACTTCCTTTTTAATTTGTCAAGCCCTATTTCAAAATAAATTTGTGATTTCCACATTTTGGGCAAGTTAAGGCCTCAGTATTTCCAGATTCTACCATGGAAATGATTTTGCCTTTTCTGTGATAGATAAATTCCTTCCCACATTCTGCGCATTTTACAACATATGTTTTGCGATTATTCAACACCACTTTTTGTGATTCGGTAGCGATTTTTGTAGCTTTGGGCGCACAGCCAACCTCAAAGCAACATTGTTTCCAAAATTCACCATGCCCAATATCATTTCGTTTTGTCAATCTTGTCGCCATAGCATGGGCATATTCATGCCGCACAGTGTCGAGAAAATCCGGTTCAGATTCATTCATTACAAAGGCGGCAATAGTGATGGATTCGTCTTTGATTTCTTCCGTGATGCGATGGAATTTAAATTTATACTGTCCTCTTGTGGAAGTGAAACGTCTAGAAACAAAAATGGGGATGGTATTTGCAATATTCATTCCTGTTTTTGCATCCAGTTTTTCAAATTCGTTTTTGATATCCGCAATTCTAAACATTATTTCAATCCCTTTCTGCTTAGTATGGCTTTATTATAGGCGATATCAAACTAAAATACAATTCCCTAGTCCCTTTCCGGAGTGGTCAAATATAGTGTAGCACCGTTTTCCGATCTTGTCAATAGGTTTTTTGAAAAAAATTTTTCTTTTATGGTTTAGTGTGGTGAAGGCAAAAAGAAAAGAGCAAAGGGAAAAGGCCATCTGGTTTTTCAGACAGCCTTTTTTAATCAACTAAAACTACCATTCACGCACATACAAGCGCCACGGGAGCGCACCTCCGGCCCAACGATACAGGCGATACCGGGCAAAAACGACAAGCAGATACAGGGCCGGGAGGATGCCACCGGCTGCAAGGATTGCCAGAAGTTGTAAACTAATCATGATGCGACCTTCTATGCGTCCAATTTTTCCCAATCGGGAACATAGATGGAAAAAATTTCATCCAAGTCTTTCCAAAACTTGCCAAAAACAGAAACTTCCAAATAGACATCCGGGCCGAAACCAGAAACATTTTCCAGCCTCCAGCGGGGAGACGGCTTGCGCTTTTCGGCCAGCAACGGAGTCCGGAGGGACTCCCATTCTTTGGTAGAAACTACCACTTTAAGCTTTCGTGTTCCAATAATTGCCATGATAAAACCTCCAAAAAAATATTTATGGTATGGGGCTGATAGGCTCAACCCCTCAGAAGCCTTTTGCTGTTATGCCTTGACATAAAAGCCGCCGATCAGATAAGCTACAGTATCGGCCTCAACCTCGTCCCATGTTTTTAGATAAGGCACATTCTGCATGGTAAATACGATAAACATGTTATCAAATCCTCCAAGTAAAACCTCCAAAAAATGTTATTTCTGCATCTTCCAAATTTTGTAATCTTCGGCAGTCATAATCTTATACCCGCCGCTAACCTTAACCACTACTTCTGCTCCAGTGGCCTCTTTTTTTGCGTGATAGCGGGAGATATACAAGCCGCCCCGGGAGTCCTGCCCAGTTTTATTCATTTTTTTTGCCTCCTGTTTTTTTGTTTTTTTGAACTGTCTATATAATACCAGGCACAAGGCCATTTTTCAATAGTCATTCTGTATAAAATTAAACTTGATTTTTTGTGCAATATGCTAACATTATAAATAATATAAAAATGTGCGTGCGATTATACTATATCTTTTTTATCTTGTCAAGTAAAAATTTCTCGGCTGTTTTTATGCAATATATACAAAGATTATTGCCATATTATACCAATGCCTATAAAAGGCCAAAAACGGCCCTGGAAAACGATTTTAGAACAAAGGCCAAATTATATGCCCTATGCCCTAAAGTCCATTTTTTATGCAATCTGCATTAAATTGCATCATACTATATTATATATTTTAGTTATTATTACTATAACATAAGCAAAACTATGCAAAGTATACAAAGATAGCGGGGAATATTGTTTAATATGTATATTGATATTTTAGTTTAGTAAAGATATGGCATGGATTGGCAAAGATTAAAAATGTTATAGGCGAGTATACAGAATTATATATCAGTTATATTTATTATAATGAATAATATTTGATTTATCTTGGTTATATATTTTATTATTGATTATATATTTTTGATGTTGGTTGTGTCTGGTATAGGTGATTGGGTGTGGTGTGTGGTGATAGATTAGGGGAATAGGTGAGGGAAAGGAAAATGGATGGAGTGAAATGGTAAGGAATTGGTGATGTTAATTTTAAGTATGTGATATCAGAATGATATCATTTTGATATTGTTTTGATGTGTGATTGAAACCATAACACCCCCCGTAACCTGCGAGGCCATTATAACCATATATTACCAGGCTTCTCGGGGTCTCCATCCCATTTTTCAAGTTGCTAAAAATTGCCATTTTACGGCCTATAATGCTATATTATATCATGAGTTTTGGAAATACCTGGTAAAATACCCGGGGGTTGGTTATGGCTAGCTGTTTTCTGATTGGAAGAAAATGTCATGGTAGCACCACCAATCACCACACGCCTAAACCCATCACATCTTTCACCGTCAACTTCACTAACCAATTCACCCCCCTCCCCTTATTCTCATTCTTCACCAGAATTAAAATTTACAAAAAATTTATAAAATATACTTGAAAAATTTACAATTTTATGATAAAATAATATAATATAAAATTTTTGGCTAACTCATCGCTTATTCTCTAGGACACGGAGATAATACGACGCTTTAGCCAAAAATTAAAAATATAGTTTAATTAAAAATATAGTTTAATTATTACTATCATATGGAGGGAGCAGCCAATGAAGAACCTGTTAGCCAAAAATAAAGGAGGATATTTATGGCAATAAATTATCTAACAGAGGAAAACATAACCAATTTGAAAACATTAATAGGACAAGAACTGAAGTACAAAAATTTGTGTGAATCAACAGGAGTTCCAGTTAAAAGCGGAGCTTCAAAGAGGGCACAAATTAAGGACTTACAAACTTATTGTTCTTTAACTATTCTTGAAAAGCCAACTCGATTTATTGTTGAAGAAGTATACGAAGAAGCGTTTAAAGTAATCAACGGCATTTCAACCAATAATAGATTTCAAGCCATGTTTGATGCCACTTTATATCACGCATTAATTAAGAATCATGGGCAACCGCTTTATGTATCTGGAATAGAATTAATCACTTTATTCCAAGAAGTTAATGAAAATTTCCCCATGACATTTGACAAGGAAGTAATGAAAAAATTAGGTAATGAATATCTCTATATGAACAGCATGACAGATATTGTTTATCGAGTGTTAAAACAGTGGACAGAACATAAATTAACTTCAATGGACGAGCGGGGCGTTATTAGGCTTGGGCGTGGATTTAGGGTATATAAAAAAGTACATGGCTCTAAAGGCGATTTTTATGTTAAATATGATGTGCCACAAACAACTAAAGACCATATAAATGAATTAGATCAGTTGTGTATGTCTATTTATAATAAAGTATATGAAAGGTGCTTCCCTTTTCTTCAAGAATCTTACATTCAAAAGAAATTGGAGAATAAAGAAAAAGTAAGTTATTTTATTCCTGAGTATAGATTGCGTCACTTTAACGAGGAACTTGATAAAGAAATATATATTGCAACTAATGGTGAATATTGCAGAATGAAAAGGGTTAAAGTTATTACACCACCAAAAGAAAGTTGGTTAAAAGAAAAATTAGCACAAATTTACAAAGAATATCCGACCCTCGATGAAATAACCAACGAAGTTTATAACAAGGTTTTGACTATTAAGCAATTAGATGATTTTACAGGAAACGAAAGAAAACTATATGCAAAAATGAATATAGATAAGAAGCCCGACTTCTTGTTTAAAGAAAAATTAAAAGAAATTGAAGAGAAGGAGAATCAAGATGTTTGATATTACAGAAGTGAATGAAAGAACGGCAAAAAGATATATAGAACACATCATGCAATTAGGATATAGGGCAAGTTATTTTGAAACTAAATATCAAAAAATAATTCACCCAGAACAGGATGATGTATTGGTGCATTATTTAAGAAAGGCCAAGGTAGTGTCTTGGTGTGAAGATAAGGATGTTGATATTAAACAGAATAGTGGTGTATATGCTTTAACATTTAATGATAAGACATTCTATGTTGACGAAACAGTAAAGACCTTTGCTACTAGACTATTACAACATAAAGAAGCATTGCAAAATAACTCTCATTACAATGGTAGGCTTCAAAAAGCATATAATGACTATATAAAGAAAACTGATAATAAAAACTTAGAGCCTAAAATTTATTTGTTGGAATACGGAATGTGTCACGAGGAATGCAAAGGTCATTTTAAACTTAGAAATATCATGAGAGAATACTTTTATCAAGAACTTGTTCTTAAAGCAGGAATGGGATTATACAATATGGAAGACACATTAAGGAAATTTTACACTAATTGGAGTTTTATTGATTTACATGGGATTTCATATGTGTTCAGTAGAATTTGTAAAAAGAATCCATATTATCCAAATGATTATGGTGTTGATGGTAGTTATGAAGATATCTCTTCGATGCAGAATTATTTTCATTGGCATATTCAACATTTTAAAGACACGCAAAATGCCGATAAAGAATTATACAAATTAATTTGTAATGCTTTATATAAGCAAGCAAATATATAAAAACAAAAGACCCAAGGACTTAAAATCCCTGGGTCTTGTTTTATTCTTTATTAGATTTATTATTCATTAGAATTAGGTACAAAATACTCAATAATTACTTCATCACGAATAACCATTCCAGTCGAAACTAAAACGTCAGTTGTATCCCCAAAATTCCAAGCAGTTGCATGCATAGTTGCATAGTTTTCTCCTATCCCAATAGATATCTTTGAAATAACAAGGGATTTCTCGTCAGTGTTGACAATAACCTTGCCCAATATTGTTCCACCCATCCAAAAAGCTGGAGGAGGAAGCAATATCCCAGTTATGTTCGTTATATTATTACTATATTTAAATGAATTGGGGGCTACATTATTTATTTCGGAGAAACCAAAGTTGGTATTTGCCGTTAATTTAACAAAAGTTCCACCTTCGACAACCATATGCCATTCACTATAGTTTTCTTTTTTCTGGGCAAGTTCCCATTTACCTCCACTTGGCTCAGGGATTGCTTGAATCGCTTCGTACACAGCGTTACTTGTAACAGCATTCATATTGCCTTGTTGTACTGAGTCAACAGGCTGAGGAATTCGCGGCTTTTGGCCAAGGATAGCGCCTACTGCCATTATTCAGCACCTCCTTGGCGGTTATTATTTAAGTTAGAGCTTTTGCCCCCCCCCCAGTGGAAGGGTAACTTTGTAAAATTTTGTTCATGTTATATCTCCTTTGATTGATTTAAGGCCGTGGCCTCTTTATTTATTTTTCATCCTTGCTTCCTTCATTCTTTCAGCCATCGCTTGCTTTTGCTCTTCAGTAAAATTTCTTTTAGTGGGTGGCTTGACGAAACGAAACCAATTACTTGGCACATGGGCTAAAATTGACCCATCTTCATTCTCTTTAATAATATCAACCTGTTCAGGATATTTTGCAGAAAATTCTTTTAGTTGATTGATAAATTTTCTTTCAGCGGTAAATATAGTACAATATTCTTCGCCTTGTATTCTTTCTACTGATGTTTCGTTCATTTAAGTTTCTCCTTCTTGCCTTTAGTATTATCCGATTCTTTCATAAGCCCATCCTTCACTTGTAGTATAATATATATTTTTAATACCCAAAGTTTTAGCAAAGCCCATACAAGCAGGACAGGGCCTTGCATTTCCAGTTGTTCTATCTTTCTTTTCCCTGTAAATAAACATATGCACTTTTCCAAAATCAATATCCATATGTTTGAGTCTAAGCATGGCAGAAAATTCTGCATGAAGGGAAGATTTAGTAAATTTTACATCAACATCATATCCACGAAGGCGATTGTATTCTTCTTGCAATGGATTTGTTTTGTTTTCAACATTCCATCCGACACTTAACACTTTGTTTTTATAAATTATGACACTGCCAAGTCTGGCTCGTTTGTTGTCGCTATATTGGCTTGCGTTTTTAGCAAGATTAAAATAATGGTTGATTCTTGTTTCAGTCAATCGGGGCAACGAGCCAGACGGCATTAGTATCAATTCCTTTCAGCCAAGATAAGTCAATTATATCATAATATAGGTAATTTGTCAAGTGTTTTCTTTTTCGGTTTCCATTTCAATAACTGTCATGATGCAATAATTGCTTAAGTCAAGTAGAGTATCTTGAATAGATTCGTCCTTTACTTTGCGTTCTTCTTCTGGCTTAGTGGCGAGAGATACAAGGCGATTATACTTGTCGCTGATACGAGTCAGGGCTGAGATGATACCTAGTTTTTGGTAGGTTTCGCCAAAAGAGTCGCCATAATCATGACCCTTAGAATCATAGAGTTGATTAAGAGATTTAACAATTTCAAGATGACGATTTACTTTTTGTTCTCTAGTCATAAAAACACCTCAATTATAACTTTGATATTCTTCTGTTTCAGTATCTTTCCATCCAAATGCTCTATCATATGCTTTAATATCTTGCCAATATTCTTGTAGAGCAAAAATTTCTTCTTTTTTTGTCGGATGACGAACAAACTCAAGTTGGCATTCGTTTACCCAACTCCATCCATAAGGTCTTTGACTGCTAGACCAACATCCTTTATATTCCCATTCGCCCTTGGAGTTATAACATTGTGGATTTAGATGTTTTGGGATGATAATAGAATAATCAAGTAAATTTTTAGCCCATTCTAAAAAATTCCCATTATTATCATACCATGCTGAAACAGTTCCGCAACGTTGCCAATAGCTGCCGGTGATTTGCACTAAAAGTTCATATCCTTTTACTTTTTCGCTTTTAATAGGTGGATACCGCATTTCATTATTAGCAGGAACAATTCGACAAATATCGCCAATTTGATAAGTCTGTCTTTTATCGTAGGGTAGTTTATGGTTCATATTCATCCTCACTTTCTTCATTTACAAAATGTACATCACAACCAAATTCTTCTTTAAGCACCTTAATTGCTTCTTGTGGTGTGATATAGAAAAATTCTTTATGCTTATTTTCTTTGTTTACTCGTTTATTATCAAAGTATTCATGGATTTTTGTTTCAAGTTCAAAAGCATTATCACTAAATACAAGGCCATAGCATTTGAATGGGAATGGGACACTGGCGCTTGAAAGTTCGCTAAGGCGAACTAGTGGATTCAAACGCCTAGTTACGCCAAGCTTACAACAATCTGGCATGGCTTCAGTAGCAGTAATATATAAATACCCGGCTTTACTATTACAGATTCGATAGTCTACATCTGCTTCACGCTTGTCAATTTCCTTCAGCTTGGCTTCAAATTCTTGGCGTTCTTGTTCATTAAGCGCCTTTGCGAGAGATTGTTCATACATACGGCGTTGCTTTTGAAGTTCAAGTTTTGCCTTTTCGGCTTCAGCCAATAATTTTTCTTGCTCTCTTAGTTTGCGACGCTCTTCCTTGATTCTTTCTTTTTCTTTTACTTTAGCAATCTTTTCATCAAGTTCAAGATACAGCAATTCAATACACAAGTCCAAATATTTTTGATTGATAGAAACCCCCATCAAAGAAGATTTTTTGTTAATAGTTTGAAATTTATTCCTAATCAATTCTTCGGTTTTTGCAATATTGCTTGATGTTGCCACTTTCTTTTTGTTATTGTAGTAGGTATTAAATCCAATTAACAAATTTTCGCAAAAAGTTTTCTGGAATTGGCGACCTTTCGATTCAGAACCATCAATACGATATACTCTTGTCGTGATTATTGCAAGATTATCGCCAAGTAATTTGGCAATAGATTGTTGCACATTATCTTTCTTGAAGGTAATATTATCCAATAGCCTAAATCTTGGTTCATATGGCATATTCAAATCTTGCATTGTGATAATGCCTTCTGCGATTCCAATTTCTTCTTGATATTCTTTTAGTTTTGTTTCTAAAGCAGATAAATTGTCTTGAATTTTGCTCAATTTTTGAAGTTTAGATTCAATTTGAGAATTTATACCTTCCAGTTGTTTGGATTGATTCTCGATTGAATTTTCAATTAAATTGATTTGTTCTTCAAGTTTGTTTTTTCGTTGTCGAAGAATTTTGTTGAACATTGAATCACTTCCTTTTCATGTATGGCAATTATACCACACTTTTTGGAAGAAGTCAAGAGGTGTTTTTGTTTTTTTATTTTCATTTGGCACAAAGTTTCTTTCTTTCCCCACACCCCTATCTATTTTCAAATATATTATTATTTTATAATATTATAATATAAATAAATATATATACAAAAATATATTATAATATATAAATATATAATATATTATACTTGACAAATTGAGTAAAATATGTTATAATATTAATTAATAATTCTTTATTATTTGATTATTTTTCTTTTGGTTCTTTTCTTTTTGTTATAAAATTACATATTGATAAATTCTGTAAAATGTGGTATAATGTATACATTATCAAGAAAGGAGATGAAATGATGATTTGGTTTGAAATGAGCTATAATAAACTAGATAAATTATTTTCTTTTGAAATCGAAGATGAAGAAGAAGTTTATATAGAAGAGGAAGATGAGTAATGGATTTGACATACAAACAATTTATTGATAATATATTGCAAACTCGTGGTAGATTTGATTGCGGAGAAGAATATCATGAACGTCATCACATATTGCCGAAGTGTATGGGCGGTACAAATGATGAAGAAAATTTGATTGATTTGTTCGCAAGAGAGCATTATATAGCACATAAATTACTTGCTTTAGAAAATCCGCACAATGAAAAGTTAAATTATGCTTTTTGGTGTATGAGTCATTTGTCTGATAAGAACCAAGAAAGATATGTTGTAACTTCTGAAGAGTATGAACAAGCTAGAATTATTTTTTCAAGTTTAAGGAAAAATGCTAAGGTTTCTGAAGAAACAAGACGAAAGATGTCAAAAGCACATTCAGGAGAAAATAATTCTTTCTTTGGTAAAAAGCACTCAGATGAAGCAAGAAAGAAAATAAAAGAGGCAAGAGCAAAATAAGTGATGGTTAAGGGGAAAAAGAGGTCTAAAGAATCTAGGGAGAGAATGTCAAAAGCGCAAAAAGGTAGACAAACCAACGAGAATCATCCACGAGCAAGAAAAGTATTTTGCGATGGAATGGTCTTTGGATGCATAAAATTTTGTGCAAATTATTATGATATAAATATTAATACTTTAAGCGCTTGGCTTCGTGGCATAAATCCTATGCCAGAAGAATTTAAAAAGAAAGGATTAAAGTATTGTCAGGAGAGTTGATAAATAATGCCACTAGACAAACAGTGCTATATTTTTTCCATTGGAACAGACAGTTTCTATGATGAAAAAGAATCGTATATTCATGATAGAATGACAAAGTTATATAAATTATTATGGAAAGGCAAACCTAAAAACAATAGAAAAACAAAGGCGAAATCAAAACAAAAAGAAATTCCTGAATGGAAAAGAAAGTCAGTAAATCGAATTTTGAAAAAAGAAAAAAATAAATTGATTTCTTTACTAGAAGAAAAAACTGGAACTGATATTATTCGCCAATTAAAAGTGAAAGATTTAACTGATAAAAATATTATTTCTTTATTTGAAAGCGACTTGACTCGTTGCAGCAATATTAAAACAGGCGAACTTTCAACTAAATTGTTTCAAGTTGAATTTTATTTTTATCAAGTTATGGAGAATTTGATTAAGAACGGATTTGATTATAATGGTGAACATTATGTTTACTTTTCTTCTTCTGCCGGGTCTATCCGCAAGCACCGTGGGTTTTTTATTGAAGAAAAGTTATATAATCAAATTAGACCGACCTTGACTTGTGGATTGACTTTAGATAGAATCAATGAATTCGGTGGATGTGTAGCCAATAAGTGGCTGGCTTATCTTGCGCTCAGTAGCTCTGCAACAGAGATTTGGAAAGATTTTGAGATTGACAAAGCTATTGTTTGTGATGATTATGAAATTCAAGTCTTTGGCGATATGGATTATATTGATGCTTCTGATTATTCGGTAACAAGAAAATATACAAGTGTTGGCATTCCAATGAATGATGGTGTTGGTATGATGATTAGTGGCCCAACTCGCGTTATTCGAGGCCCTTTCATCAAGGGATTGATGACGCAATTTGATTTTCATAAGTTCTTGAAAGAAAAGTGTAATAAAGAACAATGGATTGTTTCAGATATTTATGGAACGCAACACAATATTATTGAAGAAGATATACAGTATATCTTAACTAAAAGTCAATTTAAGATGGCGAAATATTTTACCGACTGGAATGAGTATAAACGAAATTTCAAGAAATACGGATGCACAATGGGTTGGTGTAATATGGAACAGCCATATGTGCCAAAAGCCAGAATTAATTATCAAATGCTTAATAGTTTGCATGATATGACAGACGATGAAATCAAGAGATTGCTTGGAAAGACGATAGAAGAAATTGAAACAATAGGTCAAGATTATCAAACTACAATGAGATTACTTGGAGCAACCGAATACAACAACAATCTAAGCTGGTTTCAAGAAGCATTGATGATTTACCCTGAATTATTTCGTGACCCATATTGTCGGGATATTTTGCGTGATACAAAGAAGAGTTTGGTCAAGCAAGCAAAAGGGGGCCGCCTTAGAGTCAACGGATACTACAGACTTGCTTCTCCAGACCTATATGCTTATTGTGAAAGATTGTTTCTTGGCATTGAGAATCCAAAAGGATTACTGGCGAACGGCGAAGTTAGTATCAAACAATTTAAACACGGTGAAGAAGTTGACTGTTTAAGAAGTCCACACTTGTATTTTGAGCATTGCTTGAGAACTAATAATCGTTCAGAAGAAGTTGCCAAGTGGTTTACAACAGAATGTATTTATACAAGTTGTAACGATTTAATAAGTCGGGTATTAGCCTTGGATTGGGACGGCGATATTCTTCTTGTTACCAATGATAAAACAATCAAGAAGGTTGTAAAAAGAAACCAAACTGATTATGTACCTTTGCTTTTTGATATGAGAAAGGCAGAGCCAGTACAAATCAATGGCGATACGATTTATCAAGGGTTAATAGCCGCTTTTAAATATGGCAAAATAGGGAAATATAGCAATGATTGCACTAAGATTTGGGGAAAAGGTCAAATAAATAAAAATAGTTTGAAAGCGTTGAAATTATTGGTAGCTGAAAGCAACTGGTCTATTGATGCAGCTAAATGTTTATATATGCCTGAAAGACCTCAAAAAGCAAAAGAATTAATTGCTGAGTCAACTAAAGGGAAACTACCCAACTTTTTCATCTACGCCAAAGACAAAGAATCTCATCAAGTAGAAGCGCCAAATGATTCAACAATGAATAGAATTGCCGCTTCTATTCCGGATTCAAAGATTAGATTCTCAAAATCTATCAGCAAATTCGATTATCGCATGTTGATGAATCTTGATTATGGCTTCAGTATATCATCTGACAGCAAAATTATCAAGTCTTATGATTATTGGAACGCAAGAGTGAATGAATTTGAAGAAGATAAGGCTATAAAGAACCAAGATATGTATAAATACAAGAATTTAAGAAAGAAGGTTTTAGAAGAATCTGGCGAAGACATTGAATATATTGTAAATACTTTGGTTGCTTATCTTTACACTGTGCGCAAAACTTCGGCTAAGAAAGGGCTTTGGGATTCTTTTGGGGATATTATTCTTGAAAATTTAAAAAAGAATTTGGAAGGCAAAGGAAGGATTTGTCAAGTTTGTGGTAAGCGTTTTGTTCAAAAAAGAGCAACTCAAAATTATTGTTCAACAGAATGCTATGATAAGGCAAAAAATCAAAGAGAAATTGAAAGATTTTGTCACAAAAAACAGTGACTGAAGCCTTATGAATACCGGCTTTTCTAAGATATTTCAATATTTAATTTTGAAACAAATAGGGAAGAATTTGATTGAGGGAGAAAAATGAAAAAAACAAAAAAACCTAAATTTACAGAAACTGAAATTATTAAAGAAATTGCAATTAGAACAGGATTGCCAATCAACGCCGTTTTTCAAGTTGTGAATATTTACCATGATATTATCATGGATTGTGTCAATAATGGGGTTGAAGCAGATATGGGCGATTTGGGCGTGATGGGATGGAATTTAAAGCCTCCACGCAAGGGTGTTGTATATTATGATATATACACTAGAAAGCCACTACCACCTAAAGATGTGCCTGGATTTTGGTTCCCAAAATTTGTTCCGAAAAGAAAGTGGAGGCTTGATTTAAGGAAGATGACCGAATTTTGGAAAGAGGATAAAAAAGGAGAAAACGAAGAAGATGCCGTACACAAACAGTGATAAAAATACTGAAAAAGAATTTTATATTGAACTGGCACGATTATTGGATGTGACTGTACCAACTGCCAAGCGGTATTTTGTTGATGGTGTTTATGAGGCGATTGTCCGATTGGCATGGGCAAGGGGTAAATGCACAATTCCACATTTTGGAACAATCACTTTGGTAAATGAGCCTGAATATTTTCAGACCCAAATTGATGAAAAGGGTGAAGAAGTAATTTACAAAGTACCAGCAAGAGATAAGCCAGTATTTACGCCACATGACACTTTCATTAACGATGTAAATTTTATGGGAGTAACAAAAGCATATCGAAAGCGTGTTAAAAAAAATCAACTTACTGGTATGGACTATCGAAGACAACAACGAGCGACAGAACTTGGCGAATTTGGTTCAAAATCTCAAGAAAGACTTGAAAAAGCAAAAGAAGATTTTCAAGAAAAATTAAAGCAGAAGAAGGAGGCAAAAGCCAATGCAAGCGATGAAACGAATGGAGAATGAATCTTATTTGGCTTTTGCCAAAAGAGCAACTGAAGCACTACAAGATGGATTGATTGACTATGATGAATGGGGCGAAACTGTTCTAGGTGAGAATATTTATAGTCAAGAAAATACTCGCCGTTGCGCTAAGTTCTTTAGTCAATTTATTCAAAATCTAGAAAATGATGAAATTGAAGCGATTGATGATAAAGATAAGGTTGCTGAAATCAAGAAGGCAATGGAAGAGCTTACTAAAGAACGCAAGAAACTACAAACAGTAAATAGCGAAGCACAAGAGTATTACAGAACAATTGGTAGGAATGAACTTTTTAATGAAAAAATTGTAGAAGCTATTGGTAAGCTAAAACCAATTGAAATTAAGAAAATTCCTATTACCTATCCCCTTGAAACTACTGGGCTTTTACTTTTGGCTGACCAGCACTACGACAACAACTTTGAACTTAAAGGGTTGTTTGGCGAGACAATCAACAAGTACGACAAGGATATTTTCAAGCAACGCATGGAGCGTCTGCTTGGCATGATGGAAAACGATAGGTTTGATTATGACAAACTTGTAATTGTTTCATGTGGCGACGCCCTTGAAGGTATGCTTAGAATGACTAGCCTTCAGAAACTTCGTGGAAATGTGATTGATGACGCTATTGAATTTGGAGAATACATGGCTAACTGGCTTTGTGCCGTTGAAAGGCGATTAGGCGTACCAGTCATGTTTAGTATTATTTCTGGCAATCATGATGTTGTTAGAAATTTAACTCAAAAGCCAGAATTTCCAGAGGAGACGCTTGCTAAAGTAATCCATAAAGTGATTGACTTGAGAATTAAGATATCCAAGTTGGAAGCAGGACTTAAAGAAGACTCAATTGAAGTTACTATTGAGCCTTATAGTGATGTATACTATACAACTATTCATGGTCAAAATATCATGGTGGCTCATGGCGAGAACAACTTGGAGGATTTAATTAACTACTATGAGAATTACTATGGTGTAGAAATTGACACTCTTTATGGAGCGCATCTTCACAAGAATGAATCAAGACCTGCTGGTATTGGCGAGACGGGAGATAGAGAACTTATTAGAGTCCCCTCTATTTGCGGAACCAATACATATGCAAAGAAAATTCTAAAACACAGTCGTGCTGGAGCTTATTTTGCACTATATAGTGATTCTGGTAAAGAGTTGAGCAAGGTTTATTATTTGAACTGATAAATTTGATATATTTAAATAAAAGCGGGACAGGAAGTAGCTACCTTGCTAAGTGCCCTTAACGCTTGGCTAACTGCTTTAATATTTATCTTATATAAAATATAGGAATTAACCAATCGCATATTACAAAATGTTGCAAAGGCAAACGAAATATTGCCAGTGGTTATCATTGGCAGTATATAAATAATTAAATTTATGAAAGGAGGCCACACTTTGTATCCAACTGTTGGCAAAATTCCAACTAAAGAATAGAAAGGATGGCGATCAGGCCAAGGCCCAAAGAGGTACAGCTATATCTATGGTAAGTGGCCTAAAGCCAAACTGCCATACAATTTAATAATGGATTTGAAAGGGTAGGGATTGTCTCTACCCTTTCAAGCTAAGGAGAATAAAAATGAATAGAATGATTGAATTATATTGCCCAAACTGTCAAACAAGCAAGTCGTTTTCTAATTTTCATAACCATATTTTAGTTGGCAAGAAATTTTTGCCATATTGCAAGTCTTGTTGTAGCAAGAAATTGAAAGAATATATTGTAAAAACAAAAGACGAAGGCGCTGGCTTGTGGTGCTTATTAGCTGAACTGGGAATACCTTTCTTAAAAGAAGTATGGGAGCCAACTAAGAAAATTGTTTTAGTTTCTACTAATGCCGGAAGAAAACCGGATTTGTTTTTGACTTATGTTAAGACAGTAAAAGAGCTGGGGCTTGTTTTGGAAGGTTTCTGGCAAAGTGATATGATGCTTGATGATTTCATTGATATTAGCAATGATGAAGAAAGTGAAGAAGTTAAGATTGATTGGGAAGAACAAATTAGAGTTTGGGGAAAGTTTGTTAATTCCGATGGAGAATTAGATGAAGAATCTTACAACTACTTAAATTTTACTTTCGAAGATTATACCAAAGATTTGATTGAGATGGACGCTAATTTAATTCGCCGCTATCGTGATTTGTCCAAGGCAGAGTTAGGAAAAAGAGAAGCTGACGAGAGTGGCGATATTCAAAAAATTGCTAAAGCTCAGGATATTTTAAACAAGCAGCTGGCTTTGCTTAACTTAAATGAATTTAAAAGCCGCAATAAAACCGATGAGCAACTTGCTTTTGAGAAAAGAGTAGCTATGATAGAGTATACCAAGCCTTCTGAATGTGAAGATTTAAAAAAGTATTTAGATGCAGTTGGGTATGAAAAAGAAAAAGGGCTAATGATGAGAAGTATAAGAAATGCCATTGCAGGGACTAGGGATTATCCTGATATTCCCAAGGAGGAAATAGGATGAAGGCTCGTATGGGTGGAATTAAACGAGCAAAAATGGCTGAAAAAATGTTGGGTGTTAATAGCTATGCAGAGGTTTTAGAAAGAGAACAAGAAGAAAATGTAATAGAATGGTGTACATTATACCGTAAAAATTGGGACATATATGCTGAATTGCATTTGGGATTAAAATTAAAGCCATATCAAAGGGTCGCTTTGCATGAAATAGGTGTGTCAGATACTTATTTTTGGAGAGCTGGCCGTGGCGGCGCAAAAAGCTTTGTAACTGCAACTGCTGCAATATGCAAGTTAATGTTGTATCCAAATTGTTGGATAGTCGTTACTGCTTCAACAGTAGACCAAGCGAATGCAATAGTAGAAGATAAAATAGAAAATGAGTTAATAAAGAAACTGTCACCTTATTTGCTTTATTATTATGAGCAAGGATGGCTTGAAATCAAGAAGCCAGGTGATGGTTATATTGTCAAAAATCTATTAAATAATTCTATTTTGAGAGTTTTAGCGCCTGTTGAATCTAGTAGAAGAAGTCGTTCTAATTTTACAATTTATGATGAAGCCGCAGTCATGAAGAAGAGTAGTATAGACCAAATTTTTGAAGGTATGCTTTATCCTAGACAGCCTGTATATTTAAGCAATCCTAAATATAGCAACAATCCAAGATGGCTAGAAGAATCCAAATCTATATATTTAACTTCTTCTAAGTATAAGTATCAATGGTGGTATAAAACATGGAAAGATTGTGTAACTGGTTACTATAATGATAAAAAATCAAAATATAATGTATTTGCTACGGATTTCTTTGATAATATCGAAAATGGATTGAAAACATGGGGTGATTATCGAAGAGCTGTTCGCACAATGAATGAATTTGATTATCGCATGGAGCTGTTAAATGAGGCTATTGGTGAATCAGAAGATGCTTTCTTTTCATTTAAAAACTTTAAAGAAAACCAAGTAATCGAAAAATGCTTCAGGCCACCAAATTTAATGCAATTATATACCCAACAAGATTTAGGGAACAAATCGAAAGAAAAAAATGAAGTTCGTTTAATTATTTCTGATTTTGCTTTCGCCAATACAACTTCTCGTGAAAAAAATGACAATACAATGATACTGTTCATGTCTTTACATTGGAAGAAAAATCGGTTTGAAAGACATATAGATTATTTAGAAGGTTTCCCTGCAAGCGATTCATTGGGTGCCGCTGATAGAATAAGAAGTCTTATCTATGATTACAATGCTGATTATTATATTTTGGATGAACTTAAGTCCCCTTTTATAGCAATATGAAAGGAAAAACACATTTAATTGCTGAAACGCTCCAAAGACCAATATACTACAACATAAGGATGAAACAAGCCTAAGTGTGAAAGTTACGAAAGTAGAAAAAAATATTGGTATGGTGTATGGTTAAATCCTAAACACTATTTAACGGGAAATCAGCAGCCAAGCCCCGAACAGGGGAAGGTTCAACGGCCATCCCGAAAGGGAGTAGACTACAAGCGATTGGTAGTCGAAATGGTGTGCATCCTTAAAGGATGAAGATATGGTCTGAACTTATATGAAAATATAAGAAGGAGAGGAGTAGCGTCCTTTTATAATTACTTTTTAATTAAATTATATGTGGCTTTGGACAAAGAAAATAGAACTTGTAAAGGTTATCATTTTAAAAGATTAGTATAATTCCGAAACAATTTGTTAAGGAATGGTGGCGAAGCATTGTTTAATTATATGACAATTCCAAAAGAGAATGAGCAAAGAGGAAACTATTGGGATGTTCATGGACTAGGTTTGTCCTCAAAATACCAAATTGTTCCTTCTGGAAAATTAGAAGACCTTCGTTCTCGTGTGGTTGATAAAACGCCGATTCAGTGTATGATTCCAGTTACTGCTACTGCTGATACAAACTCAATTATGTGGGCTTCTTTAAAAAAGCAACTAGAATGTAACAATATAAAGTTTTTAATTAGCACTCAAGATAGACAAAATTTACTTGAAAATACAGGTGAATATTTTGATTTGACTAGCGAAGAATTGGCAAATGAATTGTTACCTTATGGTCAAGTGGATTTATTGATTCAAGAAGCAGTCAATCTAAAAGCAGAATTTAGAAACGATAAGATTAAACTAACAGAGCCTCGCTCGGGAACAAAAGACCGTGTAATTGTATTGTCTTATGGGAACTATATTGCTGATTTGATTGAAAATGAATGGAATAAACAGAATCAAACTCAAGAATATGATATATCAGATATTCAGTTAGTATTTTAGAAAGGAGGTAGAAAATGCCAGAAAAACTATTAGAAAGAAGTCAAGTTGAAGAAGTAATTCAATTCGCACAAGATTTATGGGCAATAGAAAAATATGGATACTATTCTCCATGGACTCAAAATCAGCTTTTAAACAATCTTAACAACAATCCTAAAACACCCACTTATAAAAGCATTGTAGAAGCATTATCTTCATATAAGCAAAATTCAGACAATTTACAAGATTATATGGAGTTTATGCAAAAGTTTGATATGATTTTTGCTAGAACTCTAATGTCTTATGTGAATATGCTGTCTTTTGACTTAACCATTACTTGCAAGAATGCTTTTACTAAAGAAGATTATCAATCAAAAGAATATCAGGATGATAAAAAGAAAATTTATAAATTCCTTGATGCTTTTGACTATAAAGCTGAATTTAGGAAAATGCTACAAGAAATGTTAAGGCATGAAGTTGTATATACTTGGTTTAGAAAGACTAAATGGGGCAACAAGGGTATGAAATGTGCTTTACAAATGATGCCACAGAATAGATGTTTATTGACCGGGTACTGGGAAAAAGGTTTATTATACGATTCATATTTAGAGTCGGCATATATAGTAATATGTATGAAAAATAACTAATTGAATTGCTGGAAAGTCCTGAAAGCTATATTGGCTACAACATAAGAATGAAATAAGTCTAAGTGTGAACGCTTGAAAACAATATGGATTGGGTAATCAGCAGCCAAGCCCCGAACAGGGGAAGGTTCAACGACTATCCCGTAAGGGAGTACACCGCAAGTGATTGGCGGTGGAAGTGGTTAGTATCCTTATTAAAGGATAAAGATATAGTCTATTCTCTTGTGAAAGCAAGAGGGGTTCTGTACCCGATAATAAAGTAGCGTTTATTATTAAATAAAAAAGTTTGATATGAATTATTTTCTTCAACCTGGAGTAGACATTGATGGCTTTGACCCTGCTTTCAAAAAATATTATAATAATGTTTTTGGTGAAAATGTAACACCTTGGAATTATGTACCTACAAATCCATTATCATCTCATGATGGAACATTCGCATTGTGGACGCAAACTTCACCTGAAGACGGAGCCTTCGCATTCAAATTCGACATGAGTAATTTTAATACAACGCCATTTCTTGCTCCATTCTTAAAAAATGCTGTTAGAAATGATGAGATTGCAATGCTTCAATATAATAAAGACATTGCTTCTGCATATGGTATTTTGGCTGGTGAAATTAAAACATTTGATAACGCCGGTTCAGGTACAGTAGCCAATCAATTTACTATTGACCCAAAAATAGTAAGTATACTTATGAGCAAGGTAAAGCAAGGTTTACAAGGCGTTGGAAACGAAGCAAACACCAAAGCTGTTGCTATGCCTGTTGAAAATATTAAATGGTTCCAGTACAAAGATGAAAATCCAGATATGTATGGGACACAACTTTCTGCTTCTGCCGGTGCTGGTTCAGGTATTGGTCGAATTATTTATTCAAGTGATAGAATGAGCAATGCAGAAATTGAAGCTGGAATTATTGACCAATATAATACTGTTAAGCAAGTATACAGCCAATTTAATAACTTTATGGATTTCTTTGCTAATAAGTTGACTCGTCATTATAAATTTTCATTTACTTTTGATGGGTGTTCTTATCCATTTGAAAGAGAAAAAAGGTTTGAGAAACTTGTAACCATTGCAGATAGGGGTTTGGTGCTAGGCCCCTCGGCTTGGGCTAGTGCCATGGGATACAAACCCCAAGAATTTGAAAGATTGCTTGAAGAAAGTAAATTCAATGGTTGGATTGATAATTTATCTCAGCTTATGATGAATATTAACACGACCAAACAAGAAAGTCAAGGCGGAAGGCCACAAAAATCTACTGGCGAATTGACAGATTCAGGCGAGTCAAGCCGGGATGGAATAAATGGATTATAAAGAAGGTGAAAAAATGATTGTTTCGGAATCTACACAAAAAGCATTGATTGAAATTATTGGTCAGTGCTTCAGAGAAAATAGATATTTGGATAGACTTGTTTCTATTCTTGGTGTAAAATTTGCTTATAATAACACAGCTGATTTGATTCATCATGGCATTGCTCATTATTTTCCTATTTTATCAGATGAAATTGGTGAAAAATGTCTTGAACGATATAATATTCCTGTTTATTATGAAGCCACCCCTTCTGGTGGTCAAGATTATTCTTCAGTTAATGAAATTATCAAAGACCTTGAAGGAAGAATGATTGATTTCCAAAGCGCACTAATGGGTGTTTGCAAAATTGCTCAAGATAATAACGATATCCATGTTTATGTAGATATGCTTGATATGCTTGAAGATTTTAATAAAATTGTAGAGCAAGCAATTCTATTAAGTGATAAAATTGATATATATGGTACAAATCCCAGCATGGACGCACACATTAAAGAGCATTTTTGGATTTTAGGTAAGGAAGATTAAAATATGGTACGTTTAGGCACACCTGATAATATTCAAGATTTTTTTATGACAGATGATAATGAAGTCATTTTCCGTCTTCATCAAGCAGGACATCAACCTGTATGGAAAGATTATGATTGCGTCTTTTTTAAAAAATCTAATAAACTTATTAAATTACTTAAAAAGCTAGATATTGACATTCAAGATTAACTTATTGAAGGCTTTTATATATAAGGAGAATTGTTATGAGTGAATTTCAAGCCATTAAAAATCCTGCTGAAGCAAGACATTTGCTTAAATTAGGCAATCCTATTGTAGATATTGCGCCTAAGAAAGAATATGGAAAAGAAAATGAAACTGTATTCTTTTTTAAGGTAACTGATAAGTTATATCAGGATTTAAGTTGGAAAAAGTGAAAGGAAGATTGAGTGAAAATGAGTGAAAAAATTTGGGTAGTTTATTGTCATATTAATAAATTCAACAATAAAAAATATGTTGGAATTACTGGTAAACCTGTCAATGTTCGCTGGAAAAATGGAAATGGTTATAAATCAAGTCCTCATTTCTATTCTGCAATTAAGAAATATGGCTGGAATAATTTTGAGCATAAAATATTGTTTAATAATTTAACCAGAATGGAAGCAGAGCAAAAAGAAAAAGAACTTATAGCTAAATGGAATTTAAAAGATAGAAATTTTGGCTATAATATGACAGATGGCGGTGAAGGGACTTGCGGTTATAAACCAACCGAAGAGCAATTACGGAAAATGTCAGAAAGATTCAAAGGAGAAAATCATCCTTTCTATGGGAAAAAGATGCCCAAAGAATTTTGTTTGGCGATTAGTCGTGGTAGAAAAAGAATAAAATTTAGCGAAGAACATAAAGAAAATTTAAGAAAATCTCGTTTAGGTCGCACCCTTTCTGAAGAACAAAAGAACAAAATTAAAGATTCTTCTCCATTAAAAAGAAAGATTATTTGTTTAGAAACCTTAGAAACTTTTGACAGTATAAGTGATGCCTCGTTTAAATTTGGGAAAGATGCCGGACATATTAGCGAATGTTGTTTAGGAAAAAGAAAAACATGGAATAAACTACATTGGATGTATTATGAAAAATACTTGAAAGGAGGTGAGAATGGTTGCGAAAAGAAGTAAAGTTCGAAAATGATAGCGAATTAAAAGATTTTCAAGAGTATGATGAAAATAAATTAGCTATTGCTAAAATTTGTGTTTTATCAACTGCGCCCAACTCTCACCAATTAAATATTAGTGAAGAAGTTCTAAGACGAGATATTGGCACAATTCGTGGCAACTTTCTTGTTGCAGATATTATGTTTGGAGATGCGACTACGCATACTCCAAATGAGGTTCCGGTCGGTTATTTTCTCCCAAATGAAGATATTGAGTTTGAAGAAGTTGAAAAAGATGGAATGAAAATTGTTAAAGCATGGGCATATGCTGTTCTTTCTAAAAGATATGCAAATGCCGCTTATAATTTATTTGTTCAAGATAATCATCGAGCAACTTCTATTGAAATGACTGTTGAAACACCAGAAGACGATGAACATGAAGTTTTAAGTTTTAATGCCTTTGGTTCTACGATCTTGGGAAAGACTGTGGCTCCAAGTTGCAAAGATGCTGAAATAAGCCTTGTTAGATTTGCAGAAGAAGCCAATACTTTCTTTGATAAAAAAAGAGAATCTATTAATAGTCTTAAACAATTTGTAGAAGAAAGAAAGAAAAAAATGGTTGAACAAGAAAAGTATGTATCTCATCCTATTGATACTTCTAAAGAAGCTGTATATGAAGGTGAATGGAATGGGCAAAAAGCCAAGCAAGATCTTGTAAAAGAAAAGAATTTTAAAACTCTTGCACCTGAAGTTTGTATGAAACTTGAATCTGGCTGGGAAGACAGAGAAGTTATTAAACTTGGTTATCCTGTTATGATGCTTCATGATGGGAAATGGGTTTATTCAACTAAAGGTCTTTCTTCTGCTTTAGGATATGCTAGAAAAGAAAATGAAACTGCTGTTGTAAATAAAGTTGAAAAAATATATAAGAATCTTGGGTTAGACCAAGATGGAAAGGAGAAAGGTACCAAAATGGCTGAGAAAAATGCTAATTTTGAAATTGAAGGCCGAAAGGCTTGGGGAGAGGTTATTAAAAAAGTCCAAGACCATGAAGGTAAAGGTGCCTATGTAGACAGTATTGAAGATAATCATATTATTTATACAAAAGATAATGTGCGTTATCGTGTTGAAGCTGATATCAAAGTAGATAAAGATGACAAGTCTGTCGATGCAGATATCAAGTGGGGTACTGTAAAGAAGGATGCCGACCAAAAAATGTCTGATGACTATAATTGCAATGATGAACATAATCATAGCGATGATGGCGAGAACGGACTCGTAATGTCTGTTGATGAAATGAAGGCAAAAATGGCTAAAATGAAGTCTGAAATTGAAAACCGTGATAATATCATCATGGAGAAAGACAAGAAGATGGGTGAAATGGAAAAGGAGCTTTCTGAACTTCGTGAATTTAAGAAAACTTGCATGGAGAAAGAAAAGGCTACTTCCGTTGACGCTATTATGAATGAAGTAAAAGAATACATGGAAGATGAGCAATTCAAGAACCTAAGAGACGAAGGGCTTGCTTGCGAATTTTCTCAAATTGATGCTTGGTCTAACAAAGTCAAAGCATTTTGCTTTGAAAAAGGCAGAAAAAACACAAAGACTAATTCTACTATTATGACTTTTTCTGCAAATTTTGATTATAGCAATAAAAAGAAACCCAAGTCTGTTTGGGAAACACTATAAAATTATAAAGGAGATATAAAAATATGCCTAATACTCACGCTGTTGTAAATCTAATGCACTGTGCCGCTTGGGATGTGGATGCCTATAATATTGCTGGCATTTGTGCTTCTGATGTAGATAACGGTACACTACTATCTGTTGATAATATCACTACTAGCACCAAAACTGCCGCTGGAAATGTGACTGGTTTCCAATATACTGTAACGGTGCCTAGTGCTAATGCTACCGGTCTATGGATTGCAAAAACTCCTGTGCCTGGTACTTTTACCGGCCTAGATGCTCATGTGTATTCTGACCCTCGTTATTTCTATAATGAAGCTGGTCAGCCCATTTCTCTAGCTTATCTAGTTCCTGGCGTTGATGTTATCGAAGTAACTGCTGCGGCTTTCCAAGCTGAAAATGCACCTTCCGACCAGCCTACCTATACTTATGCTACCGTAAATACTTCTGGTGAGCTTGTGATTGCTAATGCGGCTGGCAATGGCACTACTTTTGCCCTACTCGGCACTCACTACATTGATTGCGGTCAGGATATTGTAACTTCTTATGTACTAAAGTGCATCAAGAACTAAGAAAAATATAGTATTGTAGTAAAGGAGATATAAAATATGCCTAAAGTTTCTAATGAAATTGTAACTTTCTGTGCAGGTAATGAAAAGACAACCAATTTCATTACTGCCTTCCAAGATTATTATGTACATACTCGTGAAATTAGAGATGGTATTAAGCTATTCTCTTATGACACTAATGTTTCTTATGATGAAAAGAGCAAGAAAATTTCTGACGCTTTCTTTGCAGAGGTAGAATCTCGTTCTGGCATTAAGCGCACTGCTGAAAATGCTCAGTCTTGGGCTTCCAATCCTAATGTCCAATGGGCGGCTATGGCTCTTGTAGACGTTACTATCAACTCTGTTCTACCCCTAACCATCAACCCCTCTATTGGTCTGTTTACCGACCTACGCTTTGTTTCTTATGGTGACATTGTGCATTATAAGGTTAAGCCTCGTACTCTATATACTGTAAGTCAGGGAGCCCACGGGGAACGCACCACTCATCGTCAACTAAAGGCTTCTGGCGACCTGATTGTAACCCCCAAGGAACATATTGTTACCGTATATTCTGATATGTTCAGTGTTCTAGCTGGTAAGCAAGACCTTGGCGAGTTCGTGCGCCTAGTTGTTATTTCTATGGAAACTGAAATGACTAAGGATGCCATGAATGCTCTAAACATTGGTATGGCTCAAGGCACTTATCCTGGTGCTCTTTCCGTCCAAGGTGCTTTCTCTACTCAACAGCTACTAACTCTATGTGAAACTGTTCAAGCCTACAACTATGGCGCAAAGCCTGTAATTATGGGTACTGCTACCGCTCTGGCTCAGGTAGTTCCTGATAGCTCTATCGGTGCTCGTATCAATGTTGATGGTATGGGTGGGTCCATTGGTATTCTGAAAGATTACTATGGCTACACCCTAATGCAACTTCCTCAAATCGCTGCTGGTGATTACACCAATTTCAGCCTAACCATGGAGCCTAATAGCATTTATGTTGTTAGCCCTGCTATGGATAGACTGGTTAAGGGTGTGGTCAGTAGCACTCTAACGAATTCTAATCAGTTCTATGATAACGCTGATATTACTCAGAACTATACCATGCGTAAGGACTGGGATTTTGTATTCGCTTCTGCCGCTTTTGGTGGTAAGTACGAAATTCAAGCTTAATTGAGATAGTATATTTCGGTGGCGTTGCTTTATAGTAGCGCCACCAATTAGAGTAAAGGAGAAAATATGGCTTATAATAAAAAAGTTACTAAAAAAGAAGACGCTGAAATTGAACTAAAGCAAGAACCTGCAAAAGAAGTAAAATCAAACGAACTTATTCAGGAAGAGACGGTTAATGTATCTAAAACTGAATTTGAGCAAATGAAGGCGCAAATGCAGATGATGATGCAAATGCTGTCAATGAGTAATTCAAATAGCAAGCCTGAAGAGAAGAAACAAGATAGATATATTACTTTTGTAAATATGACGAAAGGGCGATATGTTCTAAAAGGCAATTCTTTCTATACTATTGAGAATCAATTTGAACATCGAAAGTTCATTGAAAAAGAAGCCAGAATTATTGTGAACAATATGCCTAATTCAATCAAAGAAGGTAAAGTTTATATTCTTGATGCAGACTTTGTTAAGGAATGCGATTTGGATGGCGTTTATGAAACTTTGCTTAATGACAAAGAAATGATTGAACTTCTTAACAGAGAGCCAAGTTATGTTGCTGAGGTTTATAAGAATGCTTGCCCTGGGCAGAAGCGTATTATTGTTGATATGCTAGAAAACAAAAAACTAAACAATGAAAAAATTGATGCTAATATTCTAATGGAAATTGGCAAACTTTCTGGTAAAGATTTAATCAATATTGAGCCTATTGATATGGAATAGGAGGGGTGATTATGCCGACCCCGTTTGATACAATCATTGATTTGGCTTTAACGCTTATTGATGATTATGCGCTGATTAACTTATATAATCAAAAACAGCAAAAATTCTTTGCAGTTTGTGATAGTTATTTGATTGCGGCTATACCAAATTTTACTAGATGCAAACAAAGTTTAAGTTATGATGCAACTTTGAGACAATTTGATAATGAATTAACTGATTTAGAGATTAGTATTTTGGCTGATTATTGGATTCTAGCTTGGTTTAAAAAGCAAACACAAGACAGCAAGAAATTCAATGCCTTACTTCAATCTTCAGGCTCTTTCAAGTCTCACAGCGCCGCCCAAAACTTAAAAGAAAAAAATACTTATTTGAATGGTCTTAGAGAAAAGGTCAGCCAAAAAGTAACTGATTATCAAGCACAAGATATTGAAAGTCTTTCTTTTTAAGGAGGAAGACTATGACAAAAGAAAAAAAGATTAACTGTATTTTTTTAATTCTTGTGCAATTTGAGCAATTACAAAAAAACGAAGATGGAATTACAGAAGACAGTTATAAGAATTATCTCGATAGATTGAATGTATGGTATTTAGGTCAAGGTAATGAAGAAATTGGGTATATCATTGAAGGCTTGAAGAAGCTAGGTAAGCAAGCGACCCATGATACTGTTAAGCGTTCTGTATTCCATATTATTTCAATTTTAGATAAGGAGGTGCAATAGTGTCTTTACCATATTTTGAAAATGCAGTCGATAGCGGATATTTAAAAAACCCAAATGATTATTTTCGCAGTTTGCAACAAGCCGCTATAACGGGTTCATTTGATTGTACTTCCGCAAAATATACTGTGCAAGAGCAAGATGCTATTGGTGCTTCTACTTATCATAATATAGAAGTGTGGCTTGATTATATTGTTGGTACAACTTCAAGCGGGGTGAAACAAGGTATTGATTTCACGCAACTGATGTTTGAAAATATTGACCATGAAACATATCAAGGGCTGTATTATATTTTCGATGACAACTATCATATCTCTTATTTTTATAATAAATATGATGGTTTAGAAAGAGCGATTGCGGTTCGGAGATGTAATAATGACATGAAAATTGTAGACCCAGAAAATGGTGCAATTTTTGCTATCCCTTGTGTTATTGATTATGATATGACTTCACCAAGTCAACAAATTTCCAGTTATATTATTACACCAAATAACCATGCAGTTGTTATGGTACAAGGAAACGAAGATACATTGCGGCTATTTAAATTGAATACAAGGTATATGTTCAATGGTCGCCCATTCAAACTGTTGGCTTATCAAAACGCTTTAAATGAAAATTTATCCAATCAAAAGCCGACATTGCTTTACTTGGAATTGTATTTGGATGAATTACACGATAAGGACGATATTGCTAATAATTTAGCATATAATGGCGAATTTAACTATTCAATTAGTATAGATTCTGATAACATGAAACTTCAAAAAGGCGCAAATGGCAAGTTAACAGCAACAGTAACTGTAAACGGTGAAGAAGGAAGTTCTGATGTGGTTTGGAATAGCTCTGACCCAACTTGTGTTATTATTTCAGAAGATGGGCAATATAGTGTCATTGGGAATACAGGGACAAGTGCTGTTATTACTGCTGTATTGAAAGGGAATACTCAAGTAAGCGCTAACATTACGATTGAAGTTGTAGATTCAGAATTAGTACAGTCAAAGATTATTCTATCCCCAGCTTTTGACAAAATTCGCCAGTACGAAACTTTAACTTTTAATGTCGAAGTTTTATATGGTTCAGAAGTTTTGGCTAATGTGGATGAGGTCAAGGTTAGTTTGGATGGAAATGAAGAAGTTCTTACCAATCAATATCTTACCATAGCTAGTGATAATGGTCAATGGCAAATTACTGGCAACAATATTACAGGCGAAAATAATATCCAAACATTATATGTTACAGTGAGCAATGCCAAACCGGAAATCAATACAGCTGGTCAATTTAATATAAATGTTGTAAGTATGTTCGGATAGGAGGCGATTGTGATGTATAATTCCATGTCAATGCTACCAAATATTCCATATAATATTTTGACCTATCTGGCTAAAGAAGAACAGATACTTTGGAAATTATTGGCTTATAACAGCTATGATGCTTTGTCCAAGCCAGATTTAACATTTTCTGAGAAGATGGATTTGATTTGGAAGGAAGGGCCACAAGAACCTTATAGCGTATTTATGACAAATATTATTGATGATGCAATTCCTGAATCTAAATCAATCTTGAAAATTTACAACTATTACATTCATGCAAAAGATTTGTATTTGGCACCTACTGTTTATGCTTTTGATATTCTATATGGGCCAAAGATGTCCTTAGTAGAATATAACGGTATTCCTGTTTCAAGGGCCGATTTGTTTGTAAACAGGATTTTAACATTGCTGAACGGTGTTGAAGTTGGCGGTGTAGGCAAGCTAGTTTTCTTTGACGATATGTCGAGATATGATTTAGGGCGAACTGTAATTGGCAACTCTAAAACTTTTACAGGATACCAACTATTTCTAAGTGTGAATGTTGGCGACACTGGAAGGGATGAAGGTTGTGTCTATTAACGTTGATTTTTTAAAACGAGCTTATTTTGTTTTTGATGAATCCGTCCCTTATACTTTAAAGGATAAAAATAAAATATTTATCAAGCCTATTATGCTAAAAGATAGCGAAATTTTTTCGGCTAGTATAGATATTTTAAGAATAGATAAAAATTCTTCGCCTTCTATTGAAGTTATCCAAATGCCATATTTACAATTTATTTGTGATTGCTTAATGAATGAAGAGAAAACAGGTGAATGGAATAAACAGAAATTTATAAATATTATGTCCATGTGTTTGGGTTTAAATAATATATATATGTATAAAGATGAAAAAAATCGGCCAATTTTGGTAGATAAAGAAAAAAACATTGCGATTTCTTGTAAAGATTTTGATGATATAAAGGATATAATTCTTTATCAAAATTTTATTCATTATGATAATACATATATTTCGCCTGATTTCCAAAAAATCATGGATGAAACTTATGAACTAAAGACAAAAAATCTTGAGTTTCCGAATTTGGAAAGAAAAATGGCAATCATAACTATTAGGACAGGGCTTACAAAGAAAGAACAAATGGAGATGACTTTAAGAAGCCATGATTTGTTGTTTGAAGAAGTGGAAAATGAAATAGAGTTTGTTTCTGTTTATCCTATTGCTTGGTATGTTGGTAAGCAGAATGAAGTAAATCATTGGATTCATAAGAAGAAGTCTAACAAATTTGAAGAATATGTTACTGATGTAGATAAATATGCTCATTCAATGGGCAGTGATAAAAATGCCATTAAATCTTCTAACACTAGTTTAGGAGAATTTTATGAGCAACAAATTAAGAATTTTAATAATTAAGGAGGAAAATATATGGGTCAACACTTTTTAGCTGGCGTTGGCAGAGCACTTATTTTTAGAAATAATGCTCTAATTGGCGTGGTAAAATAAGCCATGCACATTTTGTGAAAAGTGTGTACTTTGGGTTAAATGCTGGCAATCCCTAAAGCTCATATACCTAAACAGTAGTTGGAAACGACAAGCTGAATGGTTACGAAAGTAGAAAAAAGTTATGAGATGACTATATGGTTAAATCCTAAGTAGTTAAACAATGGGTCTTCAGCAACGAAAGTCCTAAACGGTTACACCGCATGGAAAACGCTCAACGACTATCTCTTTGCGAGAGAGTAGGAGCAAGTGCTCCAAAAAATCCAACTTCTTAAAAATTCTATTGTCAATAAATAAAATAAAAAAGAAAGGGGGCAAGGTAATGTTATTAACTAAGAATGTTGATATTCAACTAACGGTTCGTAATATGAACTATTATAAAGAAAAAGGGTATGAAATTCCTATGAAATATAGTGACAAGTCAAAAAAGTACATACTAGATTCTTCTAAAAAGATTACTGTAAAAGTGGAAGATTTACCTGATTTTTCTCATGCCAAAATAACTTATAAATGTGATAAGTGCGGAGAAATATTTGAAATTGTATATTCTGATTGGAAAAGACGAAAGCATCAAGAATTAGGCGATTTCTGTAAAAAATGTACCATTAAAGCAAAATTACCATATATAATGCAAGAAAAATATGGGTATTCTAATGCGGCGAATGTACCTTCTATAATTGAAAAGAAGAAAGAAACAAATCTAAAGAAATATGGAACTGAGTGGGCAATTAGTTCTGAACAAGTTAAAAAGAAAATTATTGAGACATTTGAAAGCAAGTATCAAGTAAAAAATCCTATGCAAAATAAAATAATTAAACAAAAAGCAATGGATACAAATATTACAAGATACGGTGGAAAAAGTTCAATGTGTGATAAAAATGTTATGGAGAAGTCGATTGAAACTTGTTTGAAAAAATATGGAGTAAAGAATGCTTATCAATCCAAAGAAGTACAAGCAAAAGCTAGAAAAACTTTGTATAAGAACAATAGTACCCCAAGTTCTAAAGTTGAACAAAATATGTGCAATATTCTAAAAGATTTGTTTGGCGAAGATAATTGTACTCCTTGCTTTCCTGAAGGTAATTTTTCTTTAGATTGTTTAGTAAAAATTGAAAATGAAAAAATTGATGTCGAATATGATGGATTGTATTGGCACAAAGACAGAGGACAAATTGACGCCGCAAGAAATGCTGTTTTAATGAATTTAGGATATCGTATTTTGAGAATTAAAGGAAACAATAAAGATACGATGCCAACTAAAGAACAAATAAAAGAAGCTATTGATTATTTGATTAAAGATAATCATCATTTAGTATTTATTGACATGAACAAATAAGAAGAACATATAGTCTTATCTCATGTGAAAACATGAGCAGTTCTTAAAAGAACGGCATGAAATTAACGACTTCATGTGAAAATTATGCAAAAACACTAACAAATTCAACCTTTGATTTTAGTATCACTGGTGAGGATATTCGTGGCGGCTCTGCCAATGCTCTATGGGGCAAATATTTCCATGACAGCAATTTACAAGTTACACTTGAAGATGCAATGTTCAATCTTGAGTATATTGCTGCTTCTCTTGGTGTGAATGTACAGTCTGGTGGTATTTCTGTAATGGAAGAGGAACTAACTGCAAATGCTGGACAAACTGTTACACTATCTCAAAAGCCTATTGCCTTCGATGGTACTATGATTGGTTGGTATAAAAAGCCTACTGATAGCGACTGGACTATTGGTACTGTATCTACTCAACCTACTAATACCATGTCTATTCCTAAAAGTTCTCAAAATGAGGTATATTGCGTTAAGTATTTTTATAACAATGAAAATGCAAAGAGCATCACAATTAAAACACAATATGTGCCTAGTGAACTTCATGTAGTTATCCTTAACGACTTGTTTAGTGGTGATATTAACAATATTTCTAGCGCAACTCGTTATGGTAGACTAATCACTGATATTCCTCGCCTACAAATGGATGGATCTCAGAATCTGGCTCTAACCGCAACTGGTGCCGCCACTGTGTCTCTGACTGGTTCTGCGCTGGCTGTATCCACTACTGATAGTTGTGAGGAAGACCCCTATTACGGCACAATGACTCAAGAAATTTATGGCGAAGTATGGCAAGATGAAGTTGTAAGTCTTGCACTAGAAAATCCTGACATCGACCTTGGTGCTGATGGTAGTGAAACTCTAATTGTTCGTGCTGTGTTCGGTGGTAACATGGCCTCACAAAGAAAGGATAACAGCAACTTTACCTTTGCTGTTGAAACAACTCCTACTCCTGCCACTGGCGTGACTGTTGGCGAAAAGACTGGTGTTGTTACTGCAGCTTCTGCTACTAATGGCACTGCATTGGTGTCCGTAGCACTTACTGATTATCCTAATGTACCTCCCGCTTATGCGCTGGTAACCATTAAAGTTGATTAAACTAAATAGGGGCTTCGGCCCCTATTTTTTTATTATTGAAAGAGGTGAGAATATTGTGTGAATTTGTAAATAATAATATTTGTACCCTTACAAACAATGTATGTCCTTATATGTCGTTTTGTAATAGGTTGCATTGTTGGAAGCCTTCGCCATATATGCCAAAAGATTGCAAGATAAAGAAAAATGCCGAAATACCTAAAGGATATTATAAAGTTTGTTATGTAAAAAGAAATAAACTTTATGTGTCTATTGATGGTTATGTTGAAATTTTTGATAATCCTTTCAACGAAGTACCAACTTATGTTAAAGTTGTCAAAAAGAAGAACGGCGAAAAAGTTATCAAGAAATAATTTTTAGATTAAAGGAGAAAATATAATGAGCACAACATTTCTAAAAGAATTTGATGTAGAAGTAAATCAATATTTGACTTATGCACAAATTGTTCAAATTTCACAAGCTGTGTCCCAATTTACTAACTGGGCTGAACGCCAACAAAATATTGATATTTTGGTACTATTTCATGCTACTAATATGGGTAAAGAAAGAATTGAAAGCATGACACACGATGAAATGCTGACAAGTGGCCTGTTGGAAGCAGTGAAGAATAATGTTGTAAATTATTATCAAATTAAAGATTGTATTGATTATACAGATTCTATTCAACGAGCATTGAGCCAGATTGCGAAGAGATTGCCTGAAATTACAAACAACCTAAAAAGCCTGAGTGTGAAGAATGTCGATTTCAGCAAAAAATGAATCAGCTTTAAGAGCGGTGTTAATGCCGAAAATTAAAGAAGCTGTGGATTTATTTGTTCAAAGAATATGGAATGAAAATCGTGAACTTGTTAGAGTTTTAGTGTATGAAGCATATGACCCAGTTGACTATAATCGAACAGGTGATTTTAAAGAGGCTTGGGAAACCGAAACTAAAATGAACGGATTCAGTGGCAAGGTAGAAGGCTTGTTTACTTTTGCGCCAGATAAATTAACTCCTGGTGATAATACCCCAGGAAGCCCAAGATATGGTCAGCACGTGTCTGCTATTGATGGATTCTTGATGACAACATATTTAGCAGATGTAATTTATCAAGGATTAGCTGGCCCCGCCTTTGGTAATGGCGTTCGTGATGGTGCTTGGGCAAAAAAAAGAGATGTATGGCAAGAATTGAATAAGCGTGTAGGCGCAGTAAGAATGAAAAAAATGTTAACTGAATGCTTTGAACAAGTTGGATTAAATGTAAAACAATATGGTGCTTCATGGGAGAAAATAGTATGGTAGTTATGGGCATTGATGGTTCAACCAGTAGCTCTGGTTGGGCTATTTTTGAAACTGAAGGAAGCAAAAAATTAGATTCTGGTAGAATCCAACCAAAAGATGAAGATTGGCGAAATAGGATTGGGAAAGAATGGGAAATGTTCAATCAAATTTTTGAAAAATATCATCCAGAAAAAATTTATATGGAAGATGTGCCCATGAAAGATGGTAAGCCAACGATTTTAAAACTTGGTGCTGTTCAAGGTATGGTAATTTGTTTAGCGGCACAATATGGTGCTGAAATTAAATTTTTATTGCCTTCTGAGTGGCGGTCAGGTTTAGGATTATATGATGGAACAAGGCAAGGCACTCATAGAGAGGTTTTGAAAAAGAAGGCTGTTGAGACAGCCAATAAACTTTTTGGACTTAATCTGCTATGGGTGAAAGAGAAAAGCAAAAAGAATGAAGATGACGAAGCAGAAGCATTGCTTATTGCTTATAGTCAAATCAAAGCAAGAAAATTTGGTAGGCCAAAATCACAATAAAGGAGTGTGAGATATGGCAAAAACAAGAAGTAACTATTCAATTTTAGTTGATGTAGAACTTGATACTTCTAGCATCCAAAAGCAATTAGACAAAAGTGCTAAAGTTCAGTTAAATACAACCGATGCTATCAAGAGTTTGCTTGGATTGGATAGTGCTATGGAAGATACAAGTCTAACCTTCCAAGCGGCTAATGAAGTGTTTAGCACAACCAAAGATATACTGATGTCTATGGTTGGACAAGTATACGAACTTGATAGTGCAATTATTGAATTTCAAAAAGTTTCTGACTTAACAGGCGATTCCCTAGATAATTATATACAGAAACTAAATGATATGGGTGATTCTGTAGGACGAACGGGGAAACCAAAGAGTAAGGCCCCGGATGATGGGATAGTAAACCAGCATCAACATTCTCTCGAAATCCAGTACAGCCTAAGAGCCTATTCAACTACAATGGTGGCTTGAGATTATAGCGCCATGAACGTGGGAAACTGTCAACAATGAATAGGATGGAATATGGTGGAAACACCTAAGTTCTTTTACAATGGCGGTTTGGTTGCGAAGTCCTGATGAGGGATGTGTCAACAGACTATGCGGGAGACCCCACTTAAACATGGGTGAAGAAATAGTCGGGTTTTGTATGAAAGTACAAATGTAATATTGACATTGTTATAAAATTATGATATAATGTAAACAAATTGAAAGGAGGTAGTTTTATGCTACTATTTTTTATTTGTTATATTATTTTCGCTTTCTTTGTGTGCCTAATAGCTGGGCCAGCGGCATTGCTTGCGTTAGCAATTTTATCGGCTTTTGTTTATGAGTTTGCTAGAGAATGGAATCAAATGAAAACATCGCAAGGGAGACAGCAAATTCACAAAGAAATTCAAAGAGAAAAGAAAATTGAGAAATATTGGGGAACAATAGATTATTGGGAAGATAAATAATGTCAATATAAAATAATCGTCTGAAATGGTTGAAGCAACTACTTAGGAATTAGGTAGAACATATAGTGATATATGTGTAGAATGGGGCGAATTGCTGGAAACTCCTGAGAGTCTTGCACACCAAAGTGTAACAGAGGCAAGGATTGGACAATCAGCATCCAAGCTCTTATTGATTTAAGAGAAGGTTCAACGACTACGATTGTAATAATATCGGTAGGCTTCAAGTGAAGTCGAAGCGCCCTACATCTTGTATAAAGATGAAGATATAGTCTAAACTTAATACGAAAGTTTTAAGAGGTGTAAAATGTTAAGGGAAAGAACTAAACAAGAAATTATTGATTGGTGTAAAAAACATGATGTTGATTGCATAAATATTCGCAGTTTTAGGCAAAAAGGAAAGTCTCAAATTAAAGTTACAATCCGATGCAAAGAATGTGGGGAAAGAAGCGATATTCTTAAAGGAAATTTGATGTCGCAAAAATTCCCTGGATTATGTACGAGTTGTGCCCATAAGAAAAGCCAAGAATATAGGCGTTTACAAGTTCAAGATTTGGTAAACAAATTCGAATCAGCTGGCTACAAAGTTTTAACACCAATAGACAAAATAAAACCAATAGGTCAAAATAGATTATATAACAAAACCAAAGTTATGGTTGAAAATAAATTTGGACAAACTTTTGTTATTGATTATAATAATTTTTCTAATAGAATAGGATATTACAAAAAATTAAACTCAGACAAAGGATATTCTGCTGAAGGTGTAAGGAAGAAGAGCTGTTATGAAAAATTAGTGTCTAATTTTTTAGAAGAACAGAATATTCCTTACAAAAGAGAATTTAAGTTTACAGATTGTAAAAAGAAAAAGATATTACCATTTGACTTTTGTTTGTGGTACGATTCGTCAAATAGAATTTTAATTGAAGTAGATGGGGAGCTACATTATAAACAAAGTTCTCGTTTAAATGAAGTTAAATCAAATGATGAATACAAAACAAGATATTGCAAATATAAAAATATTCCATTATTAAGAATTCCTTATTGGGAATTTAATGAAAACGAAAATTATAAAAAATCAATAATTTCTTTTATACACCAACAACAGTAACGATGTTGTTTAATATTTGGAATTCCGCAAAAACAGTTTCAATGATGAAGATTCTGCTCAATTAGCCCAAGTGGCGACAATGTTTCAAAACGTCTCAGATGAAGCCATATCAGCTAGTGATAGCGCAAGTTTCATCATTGCTCAAATGGTGGCATTTGGAATTGAAGCTGAAAATTCTTCGCATATTATAGATAATATTAACGAGGTTTAATTTTGTAGACCTCTTTAAACAGGGTGAATTGCTGGAAACCTAAGTCGAAAGATATGGTAATCAGCAACCAAGATTGTATTGAAATATACAATAAGGCTCAACGACCATCGAAAGCAGTCAAAATTTATTCTTGATAAATGTAACTATTTGTGATATAATAGAATAAGATGGGAAAACCATACGAAGCGAGTAGAGTACGCAGAAATGCTATCTGTGGAAGCGCCCTGCACTAAATTAAAGTGATGATATGGTCTATTCCTATTAGAAATGATAGGTGAAGCTCTATACAATAAAACAATAAGGTGATATTATAAACAAAGAAAAGAAATGGTGTGTTTATGAACACATATTCCCAAATGAGAAAAGATATATAGGAATTACTTGCAAACGCCCAAACGCAAGATGGGACAAAGGTAGAGGATATAAGAGCAGAAATTCTCCAATGTATAATGCTATTTTAAAATATGGTTGGGAAAACATAGAGCATAACATTTTGTTTGAAAATTTAACCCAAGAAGAAGCTCAAGAAAAAGAGAAAGAACTTATAGCACAATATAAAACTAATATTCGTCGATATGGAGATGACTTTGGTTATAATTTAACCGATGGAGGAGAAGGAACATTGGGACATTTTGTTCCAGAGTCACTCAAACAGAAGAGTAAAGATAGACTATTAGGAAAAACTGGGAAAGATTGTCCAAACTCTCGCCCTGTTATTTGTGATGGAACAGAATATGAGAGTTTAACAGACTTTAAAGAGAAGAATGAAAATCCAAAAGGTGATGTAGGTTCTTGGTTAAAAGGAATAGTTGGTATGCCAAAATATTGGTACGATAAAAAATTATATTATAAAGATTTGGGATTTGAAGTAGTAAAATTGTCTAAATTTTCTGAAAAAAGAAATAGAAAAGTAGCTGTTGGAGATATAATTTTTAATAATTTAGAAGAATGTGGGGAATATTTAGGGGTTACAGCTTCTAGCGTTTCTCTTTATCTAAATAATAAAGAAACTCCACCACAAAAAATTATAAATTCTAATCTTAGATATGAAGATGAAGATTTTCATATATTTAAAGAAAGCACTCCAGGCTTTCCTGGAAGAAAAATAAAATATGAATGTGAAGGCATAACTTTTGAAAGTCAGAAAAAATTGGCGGAATATCTTGGAGTAAAACCAGGTACTTTAAATGCTTGGCTTAAAGGAAAGAATCCAATGCCAGAATATATTATCAATAAAAATATAAATTGTATAGAGTAAATTCAAACTAAAAGTAGCGATTTTAGTTCTAATAACAAGTCAAATAACTTTGCAGTATCATCTGGACAATTAGCTAATAGTCTAGGCATTGTTTCTTCTACTGCTTCTGCTATGGGGAATAGCATGGAAGAAACACTTGGCATAATTTATCATTAGGTCAAGTAAAACAGGGTGAATTGCGGGAAACTCCTTAGAGATTTATTTACCAAATTGTGCTAGGAATAACATAATGGCCTAACTAATCATTAGGGTATGGTAACAAGAATAAATATTGGACAATCCGCAACCAAGATTCCAAAAAAAGGAATAAGGCTCACAGACCATCCCAAAGCGGAGTAGAGATAGAGTTATCTCGAAGTGCCCTGCTTTTAAATAAAAGAAGATATGGTCGAATCTTGCGAGAAATCGTAAGCAGTATTAAATTACTGGCAAAGTCTAGCGAACTTTGTTAATATTATGTGATGACAGCTATTACCGAGCAAACGAGGAATTCAAGCAAAGCCGCACGTGGCCTTAACACAATCTTTAACAACTTAGCTCAAGTTTTAGATGATTCTTCTTCAAATGGTAAGAAAATTGCTACTATTTTTGAAGACCTTGGAGTGTCAATGTATGACATGGATGGTCAGTTATTAAGTAGCTATGAATTGCTAACCAATCTAAATGAAAAATGGGACGGGTTAGATACAAATACAAAGAATTATATTGCTTCTACGATTGCGGGTGAAATGATGCCCCTTCAAGGCGAATATGCGGGAACCTACTTAGAGCTTTATATACTAAACTATAATAGGAATATTATAGTGGCATGACCAACTATCATGGTATGGTAATAAGTATAAAGATTGGGGAATCCGCAGGGAATAGTCCAGAACGGACTTGCCCTCAACGACTATTCAATTAGCTGGGTAATCAAGCCAGCAACAGAAGTACGGCCCAAGTCAAGGGTGGGTGAGAATCCCTTAAATGGAAGTGCCTTGACGATATTTTATATCGAAGATATAGTCTGAACTTCATGGGAAAGCCATGAGAAAGAAAGTTTTATTATTATGGGAGAAAATAATGGATTATTTTGAAGATAGTGAAGGTTATAGATATGAAGAAGAGAAACAATCTAAATCTTCTGGAAAAGCACTAGAATATTTTAAATGGAATAAAAACAATCCATATAAAGCATATAATATGCGATTGCTAGCAAGCAGAAAGCAGAAAAACTGTACCATAGTCTCCACCGATGAAGATTTAATTAACTCTGCTAAAGTAAAGATTAAATTTATTTGTCCAATATGTGGAAGTATCTTTGAAAAGAAATGGTGCCATTGGATAGCACAAGAAGAAGATAAGCATTTTTGTAGCGATTGTTCAACAAAGATACGAGCGGCAAATGCTACTTATGATTATCATAAATTATTAAATCTTTATGAGAACAAGGGATTAAAACTTTTATCCTCCTATGAAGATTATTTGAAAAAAGGGCAAAGTTATGCCAGATTATGTTGTATGGATAAAGAGGGTTATAAATATGCAATCAATTTAAGCTCTCTAAGAAACCTTAAAACTTTAGAAAGAAAATTTGTTAAAAGCAATCCATATTCTATTGAGAACCTACAAAAATTTTGTGATGAAAATAATATTCAATTAACTATTATAAAATGGATAGAAAAAGAAAAAAGAAATAAGATATTAGTTAAATGTAAATGTGGGAATTATTTTGAAACAGAGCCATATAAAATAACTTCATTTATTCAATATAGGTGTAGTATTTGTTCTCATAAAGAGTCTTCCTATGAGGAAAGAGTTAGAATATGGCTTGAAAACAATGATATTAAATTTATTAAAGAATATGGATTCACTGATTGTAAAGACAAAAGAATTTTACCTTTTGATTTTAAATGCAATTTCAATAATAAAATTTTCTTGATAGAAGTAGATGGTAGCCAACATTATTACAAGCAAAATTGGTTTAACAATATTTCTTTAGAAGAAAGAAAAAGAAAAGATGGAATTAAAAACAATTTTTGTAAGAAAAATGGGTATATTTTAATTCGAATACCTTTTTGGGATTTTAACAATAATAAGTATATAGAGAAATTAAATAAAACTTTCTTTGGGCAATGTGACGAACTGCCTTAACATACTGACAAATCAACTTAACAACTTCTTAGCGTAAAATTTGCGCTAATAAAACCCATTGAATTGCTGGAAGTTCCTTAGAGCCAATTTACTACAGCATAGCTATGAAATAAGAGCAAGTGCGAATGTTAAAAACAAATTGGATTGGATAATCAGCAGGGAAGTCTCGAATAGAGAAACCTTCAACGACTAAGAAACCATAAGTATGGTTCAGCGGTGGGGCTTGTGCAAACAAGTGTGATATAGTCTATACTATATGGAAACATATAGACGGGGAACCGTGTTTAGATTAACGACCTAAATGTAACAAAATAGTAATGAACAATTTTGACCATGCAATAGAAGCAACTGAAACCGCTTTAAATTCTGCTGGTTCTGCGGCAAACGAAAATGCAAAATATATGGAAAGCCTTAACAAAATGGGGCTTATAAAACAAGTTTAATTGCGGGAACTTCCTTAGAGCTTTATATACTAATTTATCATGGCAACATAGATAAAGGCAATGAGCAATTTCAAAGGTATAGTAAAAAGTATAAAGATTGGATAATCCGCAGCCAAGCATCCTATATGGATGAAGGTTCATCGACCATCCTTTATGGAGTAGAGAGAAGTGCTAGCTCTCGAAAAGGCTTGCATTTATAAAAATAAATGAAGATATGGTCAGTTCTCGTCTCAAAAGAGAGAGTTATAAATGTTTGTATAAAATTTATATAGAAGAGGTGAAAAATGAGAACAATCAACGATACTTACAAAGAAAAATTACAAACATTTATAAGCTAAAGATTAGCACTCTTTAGTAAACAAAAAGCGAAGCTAAAACGAATCAAGTTAAGGCAACCTTCCAAGAATTGGCGAACAATATTATTGATTCTGAACTTGTTAAATCTGTACTTGATTTAGCTAACGGTTTTTTACAACTAGCCAACACAGATATGGGACAATTTGTAACCCAAATTGGATTACTTACTGGTCTGCTTTGGGGTGGCACAAGTTTAATCAGAGCCATGAAACTTTTACCAACAATGTTCAGTGCATTTGCGACTTCTGCTAATGTTGCTTCCGGTGCTGTTACTGCACTAGGTATTGCAAGCAAGTCAGCGTTCCCCTTGCTTCTAGGGTTGAGTGCTGCGATTGTAGGAGTATACAATGCTTATAAATGGATAAAAAAAGGATGGGATGAAGCACACCCAAGTCTTGAAGAATTAAATCAAGATTTAGAGCAAAATAATGCTAGATTAGAGGAATTAAGTAAAATTCCAATGTCTAACAGAACTTCTGCAATCAATGAAGAGATTACTGCATTAAAGGAAGAAAATGCTGAACTTGAGAAGAATATTGGACTAGCAAAGCAAAAAGCCGCAGAGACGGAATTTGAAGATATTGTCCAAGGTGATAAGTATACAACGCAGAAAACAGGATACCGTGTATATAGTAAAGATTTAGATATGGTAGGCAATTCTGTCGAAGAAGTAACTCGTCAACTTGAAATGATGGACGGAGTATCAGAAGATATTATTGATAAAGCGGCTGATATCAATAAAGAATTTGAAGAAACTGGCGGTATTCTTGACTCTTCTATTCAAAATAAATTTGATAATTTAATAGAAGCATTGGATGCAGAAGGACTAGAAGTAGAAGAAATTGCTACTGGGTATAATGATTTTGATACTTCTATAACTCAACTAGTAGATAGATATGACGAATTAGCATATAAGGTCAAAAATAATATTGACATGACCGCTGATGAACGAGTAGAGTTTACTGATTTACAAGGTACATTAACAGAGCTTTACAACGATTTAGATGCGGCTAAAGAAGCTCATGTTGAATTAGATGGTGCTCAAAACAAAGTTCACTATAGAATCGAGCAACTAATCCCTGGATTTGAAGACTTATCTTTCAAAGTTTGGAATCTAAATGGCGAAGTTAATGCTGCTGAATATTATCTTGGTGTACTATCAACAGGGATGGGTGTAAACAAAACCCAAGTAGATATTCTTTCTTCTGCATATCCAACTTTAACAAGCTACATTCAAGAAAACAATGGAATGTACTATCTTAACATTGAGGCACTTGATAATGCTGCTAAAGCTGGCGATGTATGGGCGCAAAGATTAGTCGGCCAACAAAAACAAGCAACAGAAGCTGCTATTAAATATGGCAATATGCGTCTTGACGCCATGGTTCAAGAGGCAAAAGCGGCGGGAAAACAATATGGTTATGAATCTGATGAATATAAAGAAGCCAAGGCAATAGCCGACCAGCAATTAAATGAAATTCACGATGCTCAAATAGCATTGAATAGACTTAAAGCTGGGCTTAGTTCATTCTCGTATGTCCCAACCGGTGGGGGTTATGTTCCAAACAAAGAAAAACTTGATGATGATAAAAAATCTTCTTCTGGTGGCTCAAAAGTCGCCAAAGAAGAGAATAATATCCTCGAAAAAAGAAAAGAATTATATCAAGACCAGCTAGATATAATGGAACATCAACTGTTCCTCATGGAAAAGCAAGGTAGGTCTGACAAAGACCGCATTGCTTACATGAAACAAATTCAAGCATATCTGAATGAGCAAGCTAATTGGTATAGACAACAAGGCGAGACAGAAAATAGCGAGTATATTCGTGATTTACAAGAGCAATGGTGGAAATATTATGACCAAATCAAAGACCTTCAAAGAGAAGCATTTGACGAAAGATTAGAAGAGTCAGAAAATTATATTGACAAGCGTAACGATTTAGAAGATTGGGGCGCTGACAATGAAATCAAGGCTTGGAATCGTGTAGTCAAATGGATGGATGAATGGTACAAGAATGGTCTGATAGACTACGAATATTATCTTAAAAAACGAACCGAAGCCGCCAAAAATGCCGCAAAAGCCGAGAAAAAAGCATGGGAAGAAGCCCAAGACGCTACAATTTCATGGATAGAAGATGAAATCGATAAGCTAGAATCTTTGTTTGATGCGGTAGCTAATAAAGCTCAAAAAGAAATTGATGCTCTTGAAGAACAAAAAGATGCTATTGATAAAAAATATCAAGAACAGATTGATGCACTTGAAGAGGTCAATGAAGAACTTGAAAATCAGATTGCTTTGGAAGAAGCTCTGGATGAATTGGCTAGAGCAAGACAAAGCAAGGTCATGGTTTATAAAGATGGGCGATTCCAATATATTCAAGATATTGATAAAGTATCTGAAGCGCAAGCTACTGTTGACAAACTTCAAAGAGAAGAGCAACTACGCCAAGAAATTAAAAATCTTGAAAATCAAAGAGATAAAGAAAAAGCAGTCCTTGATGAAAAAATTAAATATTGGCAAGATTATGTTGATAAATTTGGCAATTTCGTTGATGATTATTTAAAAAAGCAAAAACTTAGCGTGAGTCTTGAAGGCAAAAATTGGGAACTAAGCCTAAAGAATTTTAAAGATTATGTTCGTGAATATGAAGAACTTCAAAGGCGACTACAAGCCGCCCAAAAAGCACAGTTTGGTGTCCAAAGCAAGCCAAGTGGCGCTGATTGGAGCAAAATGTGGTGGGATGTGGAAAACAACCCCAATTTAAGCGAAGCCGAAAAAGATAAATTGCAGGGCTGGATTCACGACCAGAAGAAGCAAGAAATGGCTGGCACTGGGGCTATATATAACCCTAGTACTGGTACATGGAGCGGCGGAAACGGCATTTCGTCTTCCATTGAAGCTCCTCCGCCTTCTTCTAGTGGGTCTAGCTCTTCTAGCGGAATTGGCGCAGGATTAGGAGCAATAGCCGGTGCGATGAGCGGACTATTCGGTGGCTCTCATGCCAACGGCACAGTGTCTGCTCCTGGCGGTATATCTCTTGTGGGTGAAAAAGGCGCTGAAATGCGTGTACTGAACCCTGGTGATGGCATTATCCCTGCGAGACAGACGGCCAATCTATGGAACTGGGGGAACATTGCTCCTATGGACTTTATGAATCAAGCAAAGAAAGATAGCGGAACGAATGTATATATTGACAAATTCAATCCTAACTTACCCAATGTTAAGGATGGGCAAGATTTTGTTAATTATTTGACAAGACATTTTGTTCCAATGGTAGTACAAGCACAACATTAAATAATTAGGAGGGAGTGGTAATCATTCCCTCCTTTTATAAAGGAGATGATAAATATTAGCGGTGAACCAAATATTAACAAACAAGCCGTAGACGAGATTATCCGTGGTATGACTTATATGGTGAATGAAATTGTTAAGCAAAATTCGACAAGAGTATATGATGGTTTAATTATTTCCAATAATAACGACGGCCGATGGAATGTACAATATAATGGCGAAGTTCACCCAGTTAAACCATATGGCTCAATTTCTCCACAAGTAGGCACTATGGTCAAAGTATTTATCCCTCAAGGAAATCAAGCATTGTCTTGGTTTATTTAAGGAGGTGAAGTTGCATGGCTTTAACACGCCCTACTTTATTATCACAAGTTGCATTTGATGCAACACAAGAACAAAATTTTGCATTTACTGTATCTGGGGCTTCCGCTCAAATTGTAGCCAACCAGCTTATTATTAGGAATCAAAAAACAAATGATATTGTTTATCAAGAGAAACAAGAGACATTCAATCTTGTTCATGTCGTCAATGCTGGCGAATTAACAAACGGAACATATTACAGCGCAACTGTGAGTGTATTTGATGCACAGGGTAATCAATCGCCTGAATCCATTCCCATTCAGTTTTGGTGCTATACAACCCCTATCATTACCTTTACCAATTTACCTTCAGGCAATATTGTAACCAATGCTTCATTTACATTCAACTTTACTTATGTTCAAAATGAAAATGAACCATTGAATAGCTATACGGTAAATTTATATAATGCTTCTCAAACATTGATATCTACTTCTGGTACAATATATGTCGATACTGAAACGCTACCATATAACGGAAGCTATATGTTCACTGGCTTTGATAACAACACGGTATATTATGTTGAAGTTGTGGGTATTACTTTGGAAGGCACAACAGTAAGCACAGATTTACAACAATTTAATGTTGAATATAAACGACCTGATGTATTTACCTTGCTTCAACTTGTGAACAACTGTGATGAAGGGTATATTACCATTACATCCAAGATTGTATTGATTGAAGGCTCAAGCAATCCCGACCCACCTATATATATTGATAATAAAGAGGTGGATTTGACTGGCGACGGGTCTTATGTAGAATGGACAAAAGGATATACAATATCAGGCGATATGCTGACTAGGATATGGCTCAGGAATCCAAACCCATATAGTCAGATTCTACAATTTAGCAATACCGACGGGCAGACAATTACATTGAAATTCATGCTAGGATACGAAAATGTTGAAGCAACAGATATGAAATCTTATATTGAAGTTTATGTAAATTCTGCATTAGAAAATCAAGCAAATTATTATGTATTTAGTAACTATGTTACGCCACTTGCTAATACAGAATATTATACCATATATTTAAAGCGTGTCAACAATATTTATCAAATTGAATTATTGACTTAGAAAGGATGGTGAATAGGATATGTTTCAATTTATAGGGTATAGTTTTTTTAGCGACCAAAATGCCTTGAATCAAGCGCCTGGAAATGTTGATAATATCACAAGCACAAGAATTTCCAATGCTATATTTGACCACTTCAATGTTACACAGGATACGAGTATCCAACCTGGCACGGATTTACCTGGGCCTTGGGACTATGATACAGTCATAGATGCAGATTTCAATGGCGACTTAAATGCTGGCAATGTTGACTTTATGGTTAAAGAAATTTCGGCTATCAAAATCAAAAGAAGAATACAAGGCACATTCGATTGGATTACATTGGCGACCATTCCTATTGATAGTATAGAAGATTTGACCTTTGTGTTCAATGATTATTTAAATGTATATGGAACGCAATACGATTACGCCTTCGTGCCCATTTTCGGCACTAATGTAGAAGGTGAATATATGATTAATACTATCCTTTCACAATTCAATGGCGTGTTTATTGGTGATTCTGAGACGATATATAAATTCTTCTATGATGTACAGTATGGTACAAATGCAAGAACCCAACAAATCGGCACTTTTCAGCCTTTAGGTAGGCAATTCCCTATTGTTGTGGCAAATGGTGAACTTAGCTATGATACGGGTACTGTATCTGGTACTATATTGAACGATGATTTTGACAAAACTGGACAACTAGATTACACAGCCATAGTTCAAAAGAAGAATCAAATCAAGGATTATCTAACAAACAAGAAAGCCAAGATATTGAAGGATTGGCGTGGTAATGCTTGGCTGTGCATGGTGATTGACAATCCTCAAGTTACATATAAAACTGGGTCTGGCCTTGGCATTCCTTACGCACAATTTAATTGGGTAGAAATTGGTAAACTTACCAATCAACAAGATTTGTACAATAATGGCTTAGTGAAAGAGGTAAATTAACATGAACATTACTTCTGGGCAATTCGCCACAGCGCTACAAAATATTCAAAGTCGATACATTAAAATTGAATTGTTAAATTACCAATTTCAAACAGTAGATAGCTTGGAAGGAATATGTACCAGTGGTAGTATATCTATTGATGCAAATGCGGATATTAGGCGTACAGGTAGCATCACATTGGTTATCAAGGATGGTACATTTCAAGTAGAATCCAAATCACAGATTTGGCTAGACAAATATGTCCGTGTTTGGGTTGGCATTGCTTCATTACGAACTGGCGAAATTGAATATGTGAACTGCGGTCTGTTCATTATTGATGCGCCTACATATAAATATGATGCTTCAACAAATACGCTCACCCTTAGCTTACTAGATTTGATGGCAAAATTAACCGGTATGAGAAACGGTTATCTTCCTGGCGTTCCTGTTGTATTATCCGCTGGCGAGAATATTCGACAAGCAATAATTGATACCTTGGCATTGGGCGGATTTACTAAGTATGTGGTTGAAGAAGCCCCAAGCCCTGGCACTATACCCAATGATTTGGAATTTAGTCAAGGCGCAACTGTATATGATTTGCTTGCTGGGCTTAGGGATATTTACCCGGGGTATGAAATTTTCTTCGATGTGAATGGTGTATTTTATTACAAGCCAATTCCTACCGGAGATAATGAGCCAATCCTTGTTGATGATACCACATGGCAGAATGTTGTGGTGAGTGAGCAAGTCGTTGTGGATTTCCAAAATGTCAAGAATGTAATTGAGGTGTATGGGCGAACACATGACCCTGCCCATTTTTCGACCAAAACAACGGTATCTTCCACTGGTGCTATCAACCTAACCATAGCAGATGTGAGCGCATATAAAGAAGGTATGATATATGGATTTACATTGACCGACAATCCTGGTTATACATCGCCTACATTGCAAATCAATAGTTTGACAACATATCCTATCCTTATGTCTGATGGCAAGACCCCTGCTAAGATAGTGGCTGAATCTGGCGAAATTTATTTTTGTGTGGAGTTCAAGGGCACATACTGGAATTGGCTTGGGCATTTGCAAGCATATGGCTATGCAGAAGATGATAACCCACAAAGTCCATTTTATATCAATAGCACAGTAGGCAAGATTAGGTTGCCTTTGTTTGATGGCGAATATGCAAATTGTCTTAGTGATGATTTAGCCCAGCAAAGAGCGAAAAGAGAGTTATTTTTACATACCAACATGAATAATAGCGTGACATTATCTTGTGTCCCCGTTTATTGGATGGATGTCAACATCTTATGCACACATAAATTAGCAACACAAGACACTATATATCCATATATCATTAAATCAATAAATTTAGGATTAGCTTCTAATGATAACATGACCGTTAATATGATACGATATTATCCAAATTAATAGCAGGTGATTAATATAAACAAAAAATATATTGTATATAAACATACAAACAAAATCAATGGAAAAATATATATTGGTATTACAAGTCAAAAGCCAAACAAAAGATGGCAAAATGGTTATGGATATAAAGATAATCAACATTTCTTTAGAGCTATTCAAAAATATGGTTGGAATAATTTTGAACATGAAATTATATATAAAGATTTAGAAGAAGAAATAGCTACAAATAAAGAGCAAGAATTAATTAAGTTATATAATTCAAATAATTCTAATTTTGGTTATAATAAAGACAATGGTGGCAAAACAAACAAATTAACCGAAGAATCTATTGAAAAAATTCGTCAATGGCATATTGGAAGAAAACTTTCAGAAGAAACAAAAAGAAAAATATCTGAAAGTCATAAAGGTATTTCTTCAGGAGAAAATAATCCCATGTATGGGAAGCATCATACGAAAGAAGCTAAACAAAAAATGTCAGACTTTGCGAAATCTCGTGTAGGATGGAAGCATACAGAAAAAACAAAGAAAAAAATAGGAGAAGGAAATAAAGGAAAAACTCTTTCAGAAGAAGCACGAAAGAAAATATCTAAAGCTAATACTGGTAAGAAGTGGACAGAAGAACAAAAATTAAAGTTAAAGCACAGGAATTCAATACCTGTTGTACAATTAACAATAGAAGGTAATTTTGTAAATATTTATATTTCAGCCGCAGAAGCTTCAAGACAATTAGGCATCGCTGCACCTCTAATTACTAACTGTTGCAGAAAGAAGCATAAACAAACCTATGGATTTATGTGGTTATATGCAGACGAAGCAATGATTTTTTTAAAAAGGAGTTGAATATATGAGTACAACTTACCCAGACCTTTCATTGACGGTCTTTCCTGATGGCGGAATCGACTCGTTTACTACATGGCTCAATGTAACTGCCCAAGATGGCCCCCTTATTCAACAATACATTACAGCCATGAATGCGGGGAATCAAGCACAAGCAAATCAAATCTTGACCCAAATTTCTTCTGGGTCACAAAAAATTATCAAAGCAACAGACTTGAACAAACTAACCCAAGCAATTCTCGCCGTGGAGCGGTTTTATAGCGTCGATATCAGACCTTATGTGCAAAACAAACAAGAAGAATGGCTCAATATCATCAATCAATTTAGCTATGTTGGCGCATGGTCAAACGATACTGCCTATGTCCAAAACAATATCGTAAGCTACATTGTAAGTGGCGTTACCTTACTATTCATCGCCACATCAAATCCACCCACTGGTACTGTACCAACCAATACACAATATTGGCGACCCCTTAGCGTGCAAGGCACGGCTGGTGAATCTGGCCCTGGTCTATCTTATCGTCAAGAATGGAATTCAAGTACGCCATATTCTGTCAACGATTGTGTAACATACAGTGGTGCTGTATGGATGGCATTGCAAGCTAACAAAAATATTATCCCTGGGCAAAATGAATCTTATTGGAAGAATATTATTAGCTTTGGCACTGTTGCTTATCCTATTCAAGATACTGAGCCAACAGATCAAGCTGCTGGTGGGCTATGGTTCAATACACAAGACAATCCGACCAATTATGTATATCTTGAGCCATTGAACAATCCTGCTGGTGCAGGGGAAATTGTGAACGGATACGAAGCATATAACGACAATGGAAAGTTGGTGACTGGAACGGCTAATTACTTGCCTATTACTGGTGGCACAATGAAGGGTAATATTAATATGGGGACATTTGGAATAACTGGAGTCGGAGTTATTCAAAGTACTACAATAGAATTAACAGATGGTACAATGACAAATTCCCCACGCAATAGTACAGATTTGACAAATAAGCAATATGTTGATAATTCTATTTCAGATTATTGGTCTATTGGCAATATAGATATTAGACCTTATGCAGTGGTAATGCAAGATAATAAAAATCATTTAACTCATTCTTCTGGTATAGTTTCCAGTAGTAGTGGAACTTATTATATGAATCATTCTTTTATGTTGGACGTAAGAGCACCTGGCTCAGAAAATTTAGGTACTACAAATCCTACTTATGTTTATAATTGGATTTATTTTTATATTAAAGATGTAAATATTACAACTTTAAGCGATGCTGGTTATAATATTACTCCGGACGATGCAACAGGTTGGATTGGTAATGGAAGTATTGGTGATGCTGGGCAATCTGGTAAAATTTCTGTATCTAATGAAGAAGGATATTCTTTAATAACATTAAAAATTTTAACATTAGGTGCTTGGGGGGCAAGAAATATAATTAACATTCATTTTGAGTTTAATAGTAGCATTTAAAAATTATATTTTAATTCCAAAAGGAGGTGATTCCTTATGCCAAACCCCAATACAATTCCTTGGCTTCACTACCAAGATATCCAAATCCCCGATTATAACCTCCAACAACTATTCATGCAATATTATAAGCAAGGGCAATATCAAGAAGCATTGAGCTTATTGGCTGGCAATTCGGAACAGCTACGAGGCAAGGCATTCATTGCTTCTACAATCAACACCATCGTTTCTGGCTTGCTGACCCTTGAGAATTATTACAACACAGGTGTGACGGTATTCTTGTCCAATCTAGCCACCCAATATCAACAGATGGTTAATAATCTAAAGAGGGCTGGTAACTGGAACGCCACATTGCAATATACGCCATATAATTTTGTTCGGTACAATGATGAAGTTTATATGTGCATTAAGCAACCGCCTATTGGCACTTTGCCTACTGATGATACATATTGGCTATATTTGAATATCCGAGGGATTGGTGGCGACCCTGGTATTGATGTTGTCATGCGGTACGATTGGAATGGCACAGACACATATAACATTAACGACCTTGTTGTATATAACGATACATGGTGGGTTGCTTTGCAACAGAACACGAATGTTGTCCCTGGCGAAGATGCCAATGTATGGCTTGAATTTGTTTATATTTCCAAGACGGAAATTTATGTAAATATTAACCCACCTAGTTCGCCTTCTAACAATACGGTATGGTTCAAGCCACAAACTGACCCATCTGTTGCCACCACGACTACACCCATCATTGGGCAATTTTATAGGTATGTAGAGCAAACGCAAGCATGGGATGAAATGTACCCAAATGTGCTGTTCCAAATGCTAGCTGGGTCGAGTAAGTTTGTTCCTGTGACCAAGGTGCTGACGGTGAATACGAGCCAAGGCAAATGGGGCGACCGCAATTGGATGTATAGAAATATCGCCTTTTCAGATGCGACTTATGTTGATGTGTTACCTGTTCTTGGCATGAGTTCAGCCCAGCAAGCGGTATATGATAGCTTCTATAGTATCTCAGTGAATAGTGGGTTTATCAGATTGGAGACAACGATATACGAGCCATCACCTGATTTAGATTTTAATTTAGATTTACGGATTATCATAAGAAAGATAGGAGGGTAGATATGGCGACAAATTTTAGATTGGCATATACCAATGGCATTGAATATATTGACTTGTTCCCCAAGACTTCAGCTACGGCGATTGCTGATGCGCAGAATATATACAATATTAAGGAAGTTGATGTGACAATTCCTGTACCTACAAGCCCCACATTAACACAAATGATTGCATTGTCTACCACTCCTGCCATGGTTGTGGCACCATTTAGGGTCGTGTTCCACCCATGGAACGAAGAAGAAGACCAGAGTTATGCCACAATTAATCAAATCGAAGTACGGGATAACCAGCTTGTGGTTACTAGACTTGGCGATATGCCTACTGTGGATATTTCGGTGACGCTGATTTTCTTTGAAGCAGGAGGTGAAATTGATGCCAATTAATCAAGGTTTTACAATGTCATACAAGGGGCAGAATGGATATATTCCCTTGTATCCTACCACAGTGACTGACCAAGTGTTGGGCTGGGAAATGGGGGCTTTATATGGGCCAATCCAAGTTACCTTGAGCGCAAGTGGATGGAGAAATAATCAACAAACCGTGACTGTTGAAGGGGTTGAACCAACCGACATCATCTATGTCAACAATGTACTGACAGGTGATGAAGCAAGTATGAGGGCGCAATTTGAAGCCTATGGTGGACTAAACCCCATTGGTGTAAACAGCTTAACTAATGCGGTACAATTTACAGCTATTACCACGCCAACTGTTGATTTGACGGTACAGCTGATGTGGACACGATAAGATAAAGGAGAAGATATATATGATGAATATTATTATTATGAACCTAGAGAAGATTGGCTTTGGTATGCTTATGTTTATGGGGGCTTATCTAGCCAATATGGGTCTTGGCGCATGGCGCAATGTCAAGATTGATGGTGCTAGTTTCGATTGGAAGAAGATTGCCCAAAGTGCTGTCAAGTTTGTGGTACTTATGGCGAGTATGGGGCTTATGAGCATCGTGGCTAGCGCCATTCCTGCTTATGCCACATTTATCGGCATTGAGATTGGAGCAGAAGTAATGGAGACGATTGATGCTATGGTTATCGTTGGTGCTTTTATGACTGCTACTATCCGATACATTGGCGATGCCATTACTAAAGTCAAAGACCTGCTTGCTTAATTAAATAAAGAAAGTAAGGTGAAAGTATGCAGTTGACGATTATTGGTACAGAGGTAAATATTATTGGCTCCAATATTGTTGGCTTTGCACAAAATAATTTAGTTGATTCTATTTCAGCTACGGTAGATACACCTGAAGGATATACCAACTTCACCCTTAAAATTTACATGAACGACCCACAGCAGTACAATGCAATTCCGTTCATCCGTGAAGGCAATTTGGTATATACGGTGCTTACAAGTGATATGATTCCTGTTGGTGGTAGATATACAGGGCAGTTTGAAATGTCCCAAGGCATAATGGTTATGCAGACAGAGTTGTTTGATTTTTGGGTGGAGAATAGCGTAAATCTAAATGATGCTTATACACCTATTCCTTCCACCTTTAGCCAATTGGCTACCAATGTGGCATTGATGCAACAACATCCACCTTATCCTGGTGATGCTGGATATTGGATGGTATGGAATTTGGCTGATGGCAAATATGAGCAATCTATTTATCCATTGCCACCTGTTACACAAGGCCCTGCTGGGCCATATTTTACCCCTGCTGTTGATACTGAAGGAAATTTATCATGGACGAACAATGGCGACTTAGATAATCCCCCTACTGTTAATATTAAAGGGCCACAGGGTATTCAAGGCCCAAAAGGTGATACAGGTGAACAAGGCCCAAAGGGTGAGCCTGGAATTGGATTGCCAGCAGTAACAGAAGTTGATGATGGTAAGGTGGCGTATGTTGAGAATGGAGTTTGGGTAGCCAAACTATTAAGTGAAATTCAAGGAGGGTAACATATGGTAGAGAAATGTATTCTAGACCCCCAAAGAGATTGCATAGGTTTAGCTGAAGCAATGCTATTGAAGAAAAGAATTGAAGACCTAGAAGAAGCACAAACAAAGTCTAGCAAGTTTAGAGAGGATTTTTATAATTGGCAGAAGGAACAAATTGTATTCCAAACGCAAACCGTTGAGCAGATTAAAGCTATGAGTGCGAAATCTGATACGACAAACGCTAAAATAGACAAGGTAATTAAATGGCAAGAAGACCAGCAACAGAAGCCGACAAAAAGATGGGAATCTATTGTTGATAAGGTTCTCATGTTATTTGTGGGCGCTGTTGCGGCATATATTTTTACCAAAATTGGTCTATAATAGGAGGCGATTGAATGATTACATTAGGCAGAGCGGCTTATCAAGACAACCCTAGAAATACAGAATTTTATGGACTAAGCACGGACAATAAGAATGATATTCCTGGCGGCATGGAGAACATTCCAAATGGTAGCACGCTATTTTTAATGGATACATCGGAAGTATATATGTGGGATAAAACGAATCAGCAATGGCGAAAAATTTAAAAGGAAGGAAGTGATTATATGGGATTTGACGCTGTAACTTATGCTATGGCTAAAAGCTATACGAATAGCGTGATTGATAGTGGCGGTGGTGGTGTTGTGCCAAATATTACTATGACTGCCGTTCAGCTTGAATCTGGTGAACAGCCTACTGTTGTCAAGGGTGGCACTAATGTAAATCCTACATTTGAGTTGGGGATTCCTCTAGGCGAACAAGGCCCTAGAGGAATCCAAGGGCCAAAAGGCGAACCTGGTATTCAAGGGCCTCAAGGACTACAGGGTGAACAAGGGCCACAGGGGCCAGCTGGTGCTAATGGTGCTGATGGTGCTACTGGCCCTCAAGGGCCACAGGGAGAACAGGGTGTACAAGGTGAGCCTGGGCTTGGTGTTCCTCCTGGTGGTGCTACTGGTCAAGTTTTGGCGAAAGCAAGTAATGCAAACTATGATACAATATGGGTCGACCAAACTGGTGGGGGTGGAGGTGGCGTTGTTACATTAGAATCTATTGAAATTACAATCCCTCCTTCAAAGACTCAATACAATGCTGGTGATATTTTTGATAATACAGGCATGGTAGTTACTGCAAACTATACCTTTGGATTAAACCAAGTTGTTACTGGATATACATTTTCACCTAGTGGTGCTTTGACCGGTGATATTACTGAAATCACAATCAATTACAGTGATGGTGGTGTTATCAGAAGCGCAACCTATCCCATCACTGTTACAAGGAATACCGCAACATTAACCATTGACCCCACTATAATTTCACTTGATGCTGATACACAAACAGCAACTGCTCAAGTAAGCTATAATGGTGATGCTGAACTTAGTATTGTTAATAGTGACCCCGAGATTGTAAGTGCTAATTTAAGTGGCGCAACATTGACTGTAAATAGTTTGGCAACACATCACAAAATACTGAGCATTACAGTAAATGCACCTGAAACCGGATATTATACTGCGGCCAGTGCAGTGTTAGTAGTAAAAAATTATGTAACTGTTGAAATTTATGGCGCAGAATGGGATGGTACAGCTAATCCTGTTTGGAGTAGAACTGATGGTGCTGAATTGTTTTCTAACCCAAACCCTGCTGTAAACAATGGTGTAGGCTCTAGCCCATTTGACAATATCATGCCTTGGTCTGGTATGACTAGAGTTAGTGACCCTGTTGCTGGCGAACTAGTTGCTATTCCAAAATATTGGTATAAATGGACACGCTCTGGTACTTCTATGAAACTTCAAATTGCAAATTCTGTGCAAGAAGGATTTTATGTTTCTCCTGCCCATGCAGACAGAGGGGACGGGCAAGGTGAGCGTGATGTAGTATATGTTGGAAGATATCATTGCGGAAGTGATTACAAAAGCACAACTGGAGTTTTACCTATTGAGAATATTACTCGTTCAACAGCTAGAACAAATATTCATAATTTAGGAGAAGATATATGGCAATATGATTTTGCTATGTATTGGACAATAGCTATGCTATATTTGGTAGAATTTGCGAATTGGAACAGTCAGGCAGTAATTGGATATGGATGTAGCGCTAATAAAGCTATATTTAATATGGGTGAAACCGATGACATGACATATCACACTGGAACAAATGCCGTTACAAGAGAAACATATGGATGCTGTCAATATCGACATATTGAAGAGCTATGGGACAATGTTTATGATTGGCGTGATGGAATTTATTTCTCTGGAAACATAATTTACTGTATTAAGAATCCTTCTCAGTTTAGTGACTCTAGTAATGGAATGAATATTGGAAATCGTCTGACAACTGGCGGAATTACAACTGAATGGACTGACAACCCCATTATCAGTGGTTTTGAATTTGCAATTTTCCCTAAAAGTTCTATTCCTGCAGGCTCAGGAGCTGATCAAACTTATATTTGTGACTACTGCTCGGTAAATTTGTCGGAAGGACAAACATTGACTGGGGGAGGAACAGAAGCACATGTACAAAATTTTGGTTTGTTTTCTTTGAATAGTTCAAGAAATTCTAGCTTTGTTGACAGAGGATACGGTTGTCGCCTTATGAAACTCCCTAACAATACATAAGGAGGTGCATCTATGGAATATATTTTTGGTACAAGTACAAGAAATGGTTGCCTTCAAGAGAATCTAAAAATAATCGCTAATGAACAAACCAACCTAATGGGATATATAAATATTATCCGTGAATATGGTGATGGTAGTAAGATTGAAGACAGATGCCACATTGTTGAAAAATATGCAAGTAAGCAAGTAGATAATTTGTTCTATGACTGGTATATTATTGATGAACATTATCGCAATATAGATAACAGCAACAAAGTCAAAAAAGAAATTGACAAGGTATCTGCCAACCTTGATTATATTTCTATGATGAGCGGGATTGATATTCCAATGAAAGAAGAAGGTGTAAATAATGAATGAACACAGCCCAAAATTTAAATTGGTAAGCAATTATTATCAAGATGGTTTATGGAATGAAGCAATGGTAAAAAATGCTGTTGGTAGATGGGTTACGGAAGAAGAAGCCAAGGAAATCCTAGGAAAGGGCGATGCAAATGGCAACTGAAAGAATCCCTTGTGGCGGATTTTTTGTTGATACCTCAACACTGCAATTTCAAGGTAAGGTATTAAAGGCGGTTGGCGGACAAGGTGGCGCTTACTTGCCTTTAAGTGGCGGTACTATGGAGGCTAATGCTGTTATTGAGGGTGCTGAAGAATTGCGGATGACAGTTGGCGATGATACTACTGCTGGCATTGTTGGTGTTACAAATCAAGGGGTAACACTGGCTCGCACTAAAGACGGTGCAAGTGCAAGCATTAAAGTAATTGATAATGCTGTTAAGATTGATGGCGGTAACAGTTCTATTACTATCAATGGAATTGGCATCAACATGGGCGGCACTGCTATTACTGGATTAAATAGTTTGAGTGGCAATAGTGGTGAAATTGCTATTGAAAATCAAGTAGATATGAATAATCATAAAATTACTACTATGACCGACCCTACCAACCCTCAAGATGCAGCCACTAAAAAATATGTTGATGAACACAGTGTGTTAGGCGCAGATGGGAAAATTGATAGTGACCTTGATATGAATGAGCATGGCATTATCAACGCACATAAAATTAGTACTGATGGCCCTGCCCCTTTATTTTTGGGGTCTACAATCGAAGCTACTGGCACGACAGCCCCTCGGCTGACTGGTGTGAACGATGGCACTGCTGCTTTTGTGAAGGCTGACACGCAAGCGGAATATGTATCTGTGAGTGTTGGTACGCCTACTGCCGAATCTCATGCCACGCCTAAATCTTATGTTGACGGCAAAACCCAAGCAATCCAAGCTAGTGCTATACTCAAATCTGGTGGCAAGATGATTGGCAAGTTGAAGCTAGGCGTTGAGCCAAGTGAAGATGATGATGCTGTTACAAAGAAATATGCAGATGCTATTTTACCTGCATTTACTGAAGCTGATAACGGTAAGGTATTAGGTATTGTTAATGGTGTTTTAGCTTGGGTAGACAAGGCTTGATAGAAAGGAGAATGATATATGGCTAAATATTGTGGCGGAATCGCCCTAGATAAAAAATCTTTGAAAATTATTAAGGGCGTTATTTGTGATGTAAATGCTTCTACTGTTGATGTAAGCAAGGCTATCACCACTTGCGGTCAGCTTTGGGATGGTGACTTGTTCACTGTTGTTGAGGCTGGAGATAGTAAAGTAGTCACTCTACATAACAGTGAAGGTAATGACGTTGGTGAAGCTGTTACTGCCAAGGGTAATTGTGGCGTTGGTCTTGATGGTCGTTTCTTTAAGCTAAATAAGGGTGTCGTGAGCCTACAAGATGGGTTTCTACTGACCGTTAATGCAACCCCTGATACTGCAAGTATCAAGGTTGTAGACGCTGATTCCGTTGAAGTGACCCCTGTTGATGGCAAGACCAATGTGTTCCTTTTGAGTGGTCTTGGCGACCAATATGGCGTTAATGTGGAAAAAGAAGGCTATACTGGCAAACACTTGACTATTACTAACGATAAAGACCAGACTGTTAATGTTGAATTAGTTGAAAATCCTCAAGGCTAATATAGCCAATATAATTATAGGGAACTTAGATAGACGATAAATCTATTTAAGTTCCCTATTTTTTTTACTTTTTACTTGTCAGCCAATTATTTTGTACCAGTAGAACCAAAGCCTTCACGGTCAATAGAATCAAGTTCTTCTACTTCGTTAAAGGTAACTGGTTCCATTTTTTTCATAATTCGGAACTGGCAGATACGGTCATGGGGTTTGATTGTGGTGTCACGGGTGAAATAGCATGGCATTTTCCATACATCATTGGTGCCAGAGAACGAGTTGTCCACTACGCCGACGCTATTACACTGAATGATTCCCCAGTGTTTAAAGGTAGATGAGCGAGGTGCAATGTGTGCTTCATAGCCTTCAGGTAGCTTCATTGATACACCCAAGTCAACCAAAGCAAAATCACCAGCCTTGAATGTGCCACTTATGCTTGCTCTTAGGTCAATCCAATCAGATTTGCCTTCAATAAACTCCAACTTGGGCATTGTTGGGTCGTGGTAGATGATTTGAATTTGATTCATTGGTTACTCCTTGTCTGCATCGACGGTAATGCTACACTTGATTAGGTTATCTTTCTCTTCAAAGATATGGTCTAGGATAGCATGGGCTTCAGCGATTACAGCTTGGGTGGCTTCAGGGTTATTTAGTTCTTGTAGGTCACGGGCTGTTAGGTCAATTTTGATTTTCATTTAATTTTCCTCCTTCAGATAACATGGATTAAATTCAGTGCATAATCCATTACGATATTTACAAAGTGGTACAAGATATTCTCTAAATTCTGGGTTGATTTCAACCACTTTATCACAAATTTCTTGCATTATTTTTCTTGTTTCTTCGCTTGCTTGATTACATAAACGCTTATGTGCCATGAATATCAGTTCTTGTGCGTTAATAGACATAATATGAGATACTATTTCTCCTTGTGACGCTGTTGTACGGTCGTACTTGTTTTGTCTATCGTTTCGCTGTGATTGTACATAGTGATTAACACCAATATGATGGCGGGTAAAATGCACGGAAATCCAATAGGGAATGGTCATTTTAATACCAAACCATAACTCTCTAAGAGGACTATGCTCAGAAGCAATCAATTTCTTTTTCCATCCCTCCGTGGGAAGGTTTACAGCTTTCTTGCCCACGGTATTTAATGCGCAAGTCTTACACCATGCCCAATCTTTTTCGGTTGGGTGCTTTAAGATTTTAACATTTTCAATCTTAGTCATCAATAGTCCTCTTCAACAGCCATACGAACAAAAACGCAAATTTCTTCATGGTCAATGTCGTACATTGTATACATCACTTTGTACGGTTCAGCGTCATAGAAAATAAAATCACCTTTTTGGGGCGGTGTGGAGAATGAACCACCGTTGCATAGGAACTGCTCACTGCCCCACTTACCAAGATAATATTTAATCATTGTTTATTCCTCCACTTTAAGATAAACTTTGCTGTTTTGGTCAATAACTTTGAGTTCTACGCCACCAACATTATATTCTTTGTTGTTGATGGCGTAGAACAATTTATTACTTGTCAAGACCAGACAGGAAGGTTAAGAGTTGTTGTGCTGTTATTCGACTGTTACCACCTTGTTTTGCTTTAGAGATTCTTGGACATCAATAATTCGTTGATTGGATGAACCAACCCAGTGTGCGAACGGCGATTTTTGTTCTTCAACAAACTTCCCATCAACAAGAACATCAACATTGCTTAGGTATGTCTTGTTTAATTCTTCATATTTGTACCCGGTGTAAATCCACACGGACTTGTGCATTGTGCCATGGATATATTCACATAAGTTGTGAATTTTATCACGGTTGCAAGGGTGCAAAGGGTCGCCACCAGTAAAGGTCACTCCAGAGCACCAGTCTTGAGAAAGAATGTCAAGAATTTGGTTAGTTTGTTTGATGCTCCATTCATCACCATTGTTTTTGTCCCATGTTTCAGGATTAAAGCACCCATCACATTTATGCTCACAGCCAGTTACCCACACAACACAACGCAAGCCATCGCCATTGTTCATATTACAGTTATCAATTTTTAGATAATTCATCTGTATACCTCACATTGATTTTCTGTCTTTGAACTCGGCGAGTTTGTGGTCGGCGTACATTGTACGGCCTTTAACCTTGGAATAACCAAGATAGCCATTCATACGCTCAATTCTGGTAATGTTTTGACTACCGCATTTTGGACATTGGTCTTTATCAATGAAAGAAGCACCACAATCTTCACAGTAGTCAAGTTGTAGGTTGATACCTTCATAGAAGCCCATATCCATTGCTCTGCGAATTAGTGTTTTCATGGCTTCAAAGTTGTAATCTGTTGTATATCTGCAATATTGAATATTACCACCATTGCACAAATGGAACATAGGGTATTCAATGTCTTGTTTTTGGATAGGCGAGATTTCTTCCCAAACACCACAATGGAAAGAATTAGATGTATATGGACGGTCGCTTACGCCTTTGATAATGCCATATTTTTTGCGGAACTGCTCAATTTGTAGACCGCATAGCGTCTCAGCCGGGGTCAAGAGATAATATGTTTCCATATATTTTAATATCTCTTGCAACATATCTTCAACTTTGCTAAAGTTGCTATCCGTTTCGGTTATGTGCCTATCTCATAACCTACTCTACTCAGTTATTCAATATTAAGTAGCTTTCCTTAATATTTATCTTTTCGATGTCCTCTACACGCTTATTGTTCTTTATAATACTCAAAATGATAACCGCCAACAGTACGATGACCATAACGATGTTGGCATACATGACAAATATGAGAATAATCATTTAAACCTAACATTCTCGCAGCTTCTGCAGCACTATGGTAAACAACATTGTTTTCCAAACAGATAACTGGTCTTTGATTTCCTTTAAATATCACCTGTGAACGATGTATATTTTGTTCCTGAACAGTAGCATATTCTAAATTGGAAATGTGGTTGTTTTCTTTATTACCGTCTTTATGATTTATGGTTAAATTACTCTCTCCTAAATACGCAGAAGCAACCAGTCTATGAACGCCAACAGTTTTTCTTTCTCCGTTAATCCAGACATGACATTTTAGCCAACCTCTTTTATTTTTTGTTATAGATGTAAATTTATTCAATTTTTTATCATAAATTTTTCCATCTTCTGTCGCATAATATCTATCATCTGTATTTGGAATTGGTTTCATAACACTCCTCCTTTCTTGACTTTGTTATAAAGAACAAATAAGGCACGGTATTGCCATATCCCATAAGGACTTAGGTTCTCTTACCACCTTAGTCTTTCGACTTAGTTGACCGTTAGCACATATGAAATGTACACCCCTTGGCAGGGTTAGATAGTTTTAATACGGCTACTCTTTAACCGTACAGGGCATACAGAATATTATCTTCAACTTTATATTTGTCTGCATAGCTGTTGATAAATTTTAAGACTTCGATGGCAAATGTATTATCTTCTACAATAGATTTGCCATTGTATAGAACGCTTGCTTCATTTAGTGCAGTGATACCAAAGCTCATGGTCATAGGACGCAAGAAATCCTCACCAATTTCATCGTCTGGGTCAAAGTGACCATTAAGGAAACCGCCTTGACAGAAAGCAAGTGGATTAGTACCAGCTTTTTTGTGAGAAAGGTAAGTGAATGTGCGTTTGTGAATAGCACGGCACATATCAAGATAATAAGTTAAAACTTCATAGAAATCTTTATTTTCTTGTTTTGCTTTCGCCATAATCATGGGGAAATGCAGGGAGATTGCTCCGAGATTACAACGTCCTTCATAAATGGGCCTATCTTCTTCATCTGCGGGGAACATACCACCTCGTTCGTACCAAGGGGATAAGTTTGCTCGACACAAGGGAATTTCTTCCCTTAGACTATATCATAATTGTTTGGTCAATTCTTCGTGCTTCCACAACAAGAATTTCACTTGTTATGTACTCTACTCAGTTACTCTCTGATACAACCCAAATTACATATCAGATACCTTTTCGATAGTCGTTGAACTTAATATTATTCATAACGAATATTATTTTAGCACAGCGATTATTCTGTATAAACAGACCTTCCCTGTTAGCAGAAATATTAACAAGCCATTTCCTGCTTGAAACCAAATGCTATTTCCACACCCTATATTTATAGGTTCACGAAGTTTTACATGGGCTGTGTTGTCATTCTTAACCCATTCTACTAATGGTTACACCATATTTTTTATAAATACTTGGCCCATAGCCATCACCTGTGCAACTGATAAAGTCTGGGTACATTGCTTTGCTACTACACTCAACAGCTTCGTTAAATAGCCATTCAAGTTTGCCGTTTTTGCCATGTAGGTTTTCATCATAAAAGAAGCTAAGTTTGGGAAACAAGACGGGATGCTTGAATCCTTGCTTGCCTTGCCCATCCTTTCTTACTTTCATGCAAACGGAAGATAGCATTGACTCAAATCTATCAGTGCCTAAGCCAAAAGAAACAGCAGAAAAAGGGTAATCGCCACGACTGGAAGCAACACTATTAAATTTCATTTCCCAACCTTGGAATCCTTGTTCTGCTTCACGAACGACTTTGTTAAAAGCATATGTGTCTGCCGCTTGCTCAAATTCTTTGCTGTCTATATTACCTTGCCAATCATTTACGATTGTGAAATAATCTTGATAATATTTCTCATAACTCTTCTGAGCATAAGGAGCAAGTAGCTTATCAATTTCGCTGATTGTATAACCACCATATTGCGATGCCGCCATATTCATTGCAACATCGGCTACAAGGTCAAAAGCTACATCAAGACTATGTGGTTCTTCATAATCAAGATTACCCATAGTAAAACCACCAGTGAGAATTGACTTCATATCAGCAAGGCAACAATTTACGCTGTCAAGTCTGCTACCACGGTCATGAATATAAATATATCCTTCGCTCATCGCCTTTTCTTCTTCGATTGTAAGGAAGAATTTTTTATATAATTCGCTGTTCAATTCGTTATAGACAACAGCTTTCTGCGTTGTCACAAGGGCACTATCGGCATTTGCATTGCTTCTGTCGCCAATAAAACTCAACGACAGCTTTTTGTTATATACTTTATCAAGCATAGCCGCAAATGCGCTTTTATTGTCACGGTATTCACGATAAGATTTTGCAACAGTGGAATTTACCGCATCTAAGGCAACTTCTACCATATTGTGAATGGTATTAACAGGAATAGGGGTTTCATTGTATTGTAATTTGCCCCTTACGGTTGATACAACCTTATCTTCATCATTCTTGCTTAATGGTACACATACTCGTTCTGCACTTTTTTGAATGGCTTTGCGTATCTTGTTTCCATCAAAATTTACAACTGCGCCATTCTTTTTTAGCACTTTAGTCATCAATATCACTCCTTCTTTTTTCTTCTTTCCTTAACGGAAAGGATATATATTATACCATTACATTGTCATTGTTCTACTGTCATATAATTCCTCCTTTGTATTTTCTTCATTATGGAGTAAATATATATTATACAAGATTTTTATGAATAAATCAAGTATATTTTGTAAACAATTTATGAACATATCTCTTGCTCAAATTCGATTCCTTCACAAATAGCACCACAAGCATTAGGCGTAACTTTGTAATTGAATGCTTCACCAAATTGCGTCCTGTATGTCCTTAGAATATCTTCGATTGTTTCATATCCTGTTTCATATCGCTTCTTCATTTTGTTGGCAAGATTGATTAAATTCTCAACATCAATTTCATCTGATAGTTCGATTTCATGGAAGTGCGTTACACTTTCGGATACCATAATCTTCATTTGTTTGTTTGCCTCCTTATATTGGTTATATTGCCTTAATAAGCTAAGTGTATTGTATCATGTTTGGAATGAATTGTCAAGGTTTATTTGATGCTAATTTCTTTAGCAATATTTTGCAAGTTACCAAACAATCCAGGTAGAGAATGAATAGCACACTTATTATCTTCTTAAATTTCTTCCATTTAATCACTCAATTTAATAATCATATCCTTCAAATTAGTGTCTCTAAGCATCGTTTCTTCAATCGCCATACCTTCTTCAATTATTTGACTATTGCCAATAACCCACAATTCTTGTTGGGTACGAGTAAACGATACATACTCAATATTACGATTAGTCATCCGCTTATGAATTTGGTCGAACAAAACAATTACGGCCTTAGCTTGATTACCTTGGCTTGCATGGATAGTTACGGCATAGCCAAGTAATAAATTAGAAATAGATACGCCTTTGAATAACCCAATGCCCTCTTCAAACTCAATAGCGAGGCAATCATACCCATCTTCTTTATAATGTTCTCGAATTACGCCAATAGAACCATTAGCTACAAAAAATTCATCTGCTGTTTCTACAAGCCGCCCAATTTCTTCATCATATTCAAGAATTGGAACATGATAATTATTCTTTTTATTGATTACTCTGTCGCCAATTTTGAATCGAATAGTTGTACTACCATGTTTGACAGAAACATCGGTAAAATCATTTGGATTGTATTTTGCTTGGATTGCTTTGTTAATAGTATAAGTTCCTTTGTTAGTTTTATTATATGGAGTTAAGACAAGAATATCATTTTTAGAATATCCTTCCCTTAATGCTTCACCGTATGTTTTTACAACTTGTGTAACTGAATCTTCTTCTGCTTCAATGAAATGATAATCTGAATAATTATTCTTGAAATTAGAAGAATTGCCTTGTCTTGTGTCTGTTGCCACCGTAATCAGCCCACTTGAATTATAACGGAAAATCTTGGTTAGATTTACATTAGTTACAAGTCCTGTACTTAAAATATCATGCACTACATTTCCAGGTGAAATTGAAGGTAACTGGCTTGGGTCACAAATAAAGATAATTTTAGTGGATTCTGAAATTGATTTTAGTAATTTCGCAAGCAAGCCAACCCCTAGCATTGAGGATTCTTCAAGGATTAAGAAATCACCACACTGCATTTCTTTTGCCAGAAACATATGAATAGTATAAGCATCTCGTCCAGTTGCTTTGGCTAACACCTTAGCGGCTGTACCTGTGGGGCATAGCATTGTATAACTATACCCATTTCCTTCAAGCATACGAATAACAGCTTTCATACTGCTACTTTTGCCACCACCAGCAGGAGCGGTTAAGAAAACAACGCTATTATCTTGAATTTTAGTTAGCATTTGACTTTGCTCTTCGGTTAATGCAAAACCATCTACTGTAGTATATTGTTCCCAATTCATAGGAGTTGGGATTGGATTGTGTAGACGATTGACGATATGTTGAGCAATTAATAGCTCATCTTGATAGGTACTTTCGATACTAACATACTTTGTATCTTCATCATAATGAATGATTTTACTATCCTTAACGGCCTCGGCCATATGATGTTTAGCTTCTGGCATCAACTTTTTAGCTTCGCTTGCCATAATATTGGCATTGAGCCGTGTGTCTCCAAGTAATTCATTTTCTTTCAAAATTTCAAGACAGCCATATTCACATCGTTCTTTGCTGTCGATAAATTTAGGATGAAATTTGGCTACGAGTTGGTCAGCTTTATTAAAAGAATATCCAACCAAATCGATATAGACATGATATGGGTTTGTAGACAAGGCGTTCTTTAATTCGTCAGGTGTATCAAAATGCGTTTGTAGTTCTCGAATATCTTCGCCTGATACAATACCATTGTCAAAAGCTGTGGGATAGAACAGAATCGCCTTACAGTCGGCTTGGACTTTGGATATATATAAGGGTAGTCGCTTCTTTCCAACATTGTAAATTTTTTTGCAATCAATGGTATCTTCTTTGCCATTGAGCACAAGAGATACAAAATTAGGATAAGCATCGTTTACATATTTGGCTTGTTTGCTGTCCATCAAACGGCTTAAAATCTCAAGTTCATATCTTGGGTCAACCACAATACCGCCTTCACCAAAGTCAACGCCTTCATAGGCCAACATGATATAGCTTGCTTCATATTTGCTTTTATTATCTGGCGTAATGATGATATTGGCTTCTTGATTGAGTTGAATGTTGTCGAGGTTCGAACCAGAAATTGTGAAGTTACCGTATTTGTTTAGTTTGATTTCTGGATTCCCATCAACAGGAATGCATGAAATAATACGATGGTGCGTGATGAAATCACGGAACAGTTCTTTGGTCGGCATACATTTGATTTTAATTGGAATCACCGCCTAATTTTTGATTAAACATAGATGTCAAAGGACATTTGCCTACTAAATATTTTACGGAATATAATTCATTTTCATCAATGAAATTATATACATCTTGTAATTCTTTCTCATTTTGTAATTCTTTCTCATTATTGCATAATTTACTATTTTCATTTCCCTGTCTATCTAGCTACATCACAATACGCTTCATAAAAAAACAAACCCTCCTATCTTTGGTATGTCAATTATACCATGAGATAGAAGGGCTGTCAATAGAAAAATTAAATGTTTACAAAATATTCATAATTTATTCTTCATCCTCCTCATATCCATACCGATTGCTCTTAACAACAATCTCTCCTGTTTCATTATCAATAGATTCAATTTTCTTTACTTTCTTACGATACACCGAACTCTTGTAAGCCTTAATCTTAAAGTCGCTTTCGCCATATCTATATCCAGTAAGAATCAGCCCTTGGCCTCGCTTAAACCAACTTGGGTCAACTACAGTTTTACCCCCTTTGCCATCAGGAATGCTAATCTGTTGTTTATACCATGAGTAGCTATTCGCATCGAACTTACATTGCACAACATTATTGTTAATATCCAATATGGTGAGCAAGTGGTTATTATCATTCTTGTCAATTACAATAGCAGCGATTTGAGCAAGTTCATATTGTTTCCATTCACGATTGCCCATCTTCTTATTGATGAATCTTGGTTCTTCAGGCAGTTCATCAAATGGCACAATGTCATACCGCTCAGTATCAAGTTTGGCAAGCTCATGCTCATGTGCGAAGAAACTACAAGTTTCGAATGACCAATGATTTGGGTCTTGATTAGGTATCATTTCCTCATACTTCGCCTTACACACGCACTTGTTATATTCCTTAATAAACTCTGGTCTATTGATATATTCCTTTAAAGCATCCATAACAGGCTTGAATAGTTTATCAAGACTTGTATCCACCACTAAAATCATATCGTCTTGATAAAAATAATCTTGATTTTCTACCAACTCATTTATATAATTCTTATTAAAATATTTTAATGCCTTGCTATCAAGCCAATATAGTTTTTTACTACGAAATTGGGGATGTTGTCCATATAAGAATTGTTTACTACAAACATATTTTTTAAAATGAATAGGACTTAGCATTGATTTTGGAATATTACACCCAATTTTGATGGCTTCATCTAAGTTAGCCATTGTTAAATTGGTTTTCATTGTATGAGAATAAAGAATATATTGCTTCATTACCTTAATACGATTAGGTTCAAATTCATCAAAACATCCAGATTTAATCAAAGTAACGAATTTGGAATTGGTGACAAGTGAACCTTTGTAGGCATTTTTTGCGTAGAAGTCTTTGAAAGAAGTATATGGGCGGTTGGAGAGGATTTGAGAAACAATATCGTTGTTGATGCCTGAAATAGCACCTAAACCGAATAGAATAGACTCGTCTTTTTCTCTTGGTGTAAAAGCTAGACCTGAGTTGTTGATGGATGGAGCTTTAACAACAATGCCATTGCTTTTAGCTTTGTAGATGGATTGTGCTATTTTCCCATAGTTAATAGCTACAGCACTGCCCTCACGTTCATCTTCAACCTGTGCTTGAGTTGTAATTACGGCGGTGTTCCAGTAGACTTTTGGGAACTTATAATAAAGATTTAGCTCTTGTAGACATTCAGTAGAGTATTCATGTGAATGGCTAAAGTCAAAGGCGTAAGACTTGGACATTTCAATTTGGACATTCCACAAATAATCAAGGAAAGCTTTGCTACGACCACAACTTGCGCCCTTACGATATAAGCGTTCTTCCGTTTCTTTTAATGCTTCAGCATTTTTCTTACTTATTGCTTTTCTTGCCTTATCCGCCTCTTTCAATGTAAACCCACATACTCGTCTATCCATAAGCACAGACATTGTAGTAGCTTGTGCAATCATAAGCCCGCTATAAGATTTTAATAATTCTTTTAGTATAACCTGTTCATTTTCAGGAATACCAAAATCCGTCATATCCTTATACCATTCATTAATATCCTTGCGGTAACGAACATATTTATCCATAGGCTGTTCGCCTTCAGACACAGCAAGTCGCATAAGCCCGTTTGCAAGAGTAAGTTCGGTAAGGTTTTGTGCGCCTATCTTTCTCAAAGCTTCTTTCCCCGCTCTAGTATCATACTGGAAGGCATTAACCATCGTAGGTAATAAATCCCACATCTTTTTATCGTTTTGTTCAAGTACATCATAACGCAAGTAATGGTTATAAGTCTTTCTCAATGAACCTTGCCATTCAATCTTTTTATTATCTAACAATAGGTTAAGACAGCTACGGATACAGCACAGAGCGTCGATAGATAATAAATCCAGCTTGAGTTGGCCGCAGTATTCTCCGTGGTGAAGGTCATATTGACAAATTACTGCCCCGTTGTTTGACATCATCATCGGCCCTGTATCAACAAAATCGCTTTTAAGCACATCCAAAGCTCCCGCATGAACACCGGACGAAATAATCAAGCCCTCAAAAGCCAAAGCCGTATCAAGCAAACCCGGATATTTATTTAGTTCGTTAGCAAAATTGGGAACTTTGGAATGACCTTTCTTTTCATTGCCATACAAACAATCGTTCAAAGAATAAATAGCACCACGCTTAACAGGAACTAAAGAGCGTAGATATCCAGCTACATCCATAGAAATGCCCATACCACGGCAAGCCCGTTCAATAGCTGTTCTGGCAGATAGTTTGCTCCATGTTACAACTTGGCATACACGGCGTTCACCAAAATAATTTTTAATAGCTTGAATAATTTTTTCTTTCTGAAAGCTCTCAATATCAATATCAATATCAAAAATACTATCAGACCGTGCCGTAGAACAAAAACGCCACCAAGGATAAAACTCAGTCAATTCTTCTCTTTGTGGGTCAATGCCTGTGATACCCAACAAAAAATTAGTAACATAGCATCCAGCTGAACCCCGTCCAATGCCTACAAGACTATCGCCTTCAGACCAGATTAAATCAATAACCTTTTGAACAACTGTAAAATAATCACACATACGCTGGTGGTCGAAAATATCACCAAGCCCTTTAACTTGTTCCATTTCGATATTGATTTGGCTTAAATATTTATCTAAGTCAATGTCGTGTGTAGCTTCGTGTTTGATTAACCCTTTTTCAACCTGATAATAATAGTATTGTTCATAAGGGTCAGCTGAATTGGCAAAATAATTAATATATTCATACTTAGGATAGTAATGTTTATATTTGTGAACAATATGAAATTGTGGCAAAGTAGGAAGAGCAGGAATTTGTGTGGTCTTTTTAAGAGTAAATGGTTGCACCCTATCGGCTATTTCATTTGTTGCTTGGAACATTGCGTCAATCTGTGTGTCATTGAAACAAACATGCAACGCTTCTCTTAATTCAGAAGGCGAAAACAAGTGTGCTGTCATATAAAAAGAATCAGCTTCTCTTGTATCGCCTCCATCTTTACTTGCAAGATAAGCTTTGTGAATCAGTCTGTCTTTAGCTTCAAGATAATGCGCATCCGTGGTTACAATGATTGGCACATTTAGTTCTTCATGAAGTTGCCACAGTGTTTTGTTTACAGCTATTTGTTCATCGTTGTTTTCAAGGCAAGGCTGACACTCGAGGAAGAAATTACCCTCGCCAAAAGTCTTAACACCCCAATCAATAAATTCCTTGGCTTTTTGTATGTCACCGTTAAGAATAAGATAAGGCAAATAGCCACCAAGGCAACTAGAAGAACCGACAATATGCCCTTGATTCTTTCCGATGATTTCCTCTATGTCACTATAAAATGTAGGTCTGCGCCTTAGACCACGATAAACATAACTCCTCAGCCAAGCCCTTGAAGAAAGCTCATATAACATATGAATACCCTCTTCATCGAGACAATTAAGTAAAAAGTGCCAATAATGTGGTCGTTTGTTTGGGTCGTTTTTTAGTTCATTTTCTTGTTCTGATAGCAAATAAATTTCGTTTGCAAAGATATGTTGAAAAGGTCGTTCAAGATTCATTTTATTGATAGCCTGTTCCATCTCAACGAACCCAGAACACCCTTCATGGTCACTAAGGCTCATGCCTCTTAGCCCATGTTCATAGCACCAATTCAAAGCGTCTTTGATATGAATAATAGAATCGGTAAAACCGAGTAGTGCAGAAGAATATTCGGAATGAACGTGCAACGATGTATAAGTATCAATCATTTTTATTTCACCTCTCTCAGTCTTTCCTTCGCAATCTTAAAATACCCTTCATCTAGCTCAATACCAATAAAATTTCTGTTAGTAT
>ERZ772882.116-NODE-116-length-109388-cov-22.308562_pt1 | contig 109388 bp, 98 predicted proteins | sample MGYA00580576_ERZ772882 | MGnify/ENA primary metagenome ERZ772882 (study PRJEB29015, sample SAMEA2737658) | human gut metagenome | biome: human gut; feature: human-associated habitat; material: faeces | place: China | collected 2012 ... | reverse complement strand
GGCTATCCGACAAAACAGCCCGGCTTTTTTTCGTCAAATCAGGTCGGCTTTAACAGAAGAACGGAAACAGAAACGATACTAATGCAAATCCCCAAAAGAAAAGCGCTGCTATAATATATAAGACCTTTTCAATTCGAGAGACATCGACGATGAGGCAGTAATAGCCGCACACTGCACAGATGCCGCTGATGAATGTAAATCTGCAGTGTTCGTAAACCGTGTCAAAATAAATCTGCGGCAAATCAAAGTGGGCAACAGAAATGTGCAACGATACCGTGAATAGTATGCAGCACAGTAGCAGTAAGCCGATAGCGTATTCATAAGTTGGGCGCGAGCCATACCATCGAAATGGAAAAATAGTTTTCTCCAGCCATTTAGCAAGAAACCCGGTGTGGCATTCACGCCTCCGAAATGCAGTGCTAACTGGATTGTGCTTTGTAAGCCAGAATGAGGCATATAGAATTATCCACACCACAAGACTTACAATATAGTTTTCAGTCATTTTTTGTTCTCCAATAGGATGTTGGTTCAGCTGTTGGCACTTTTTCACTCGTCCCTATGTCCGAGCTGTGGATATGACTGGCTCTGATTTAGCTCCTCTACAGGAATACTTTCCGCGAATAGCACGGGAATGCAGTTGCAACGACGAACTGTTTTCTTTATGACATCTCTGGCCCGTTTGCTGATGATTATTTCTTGTAAAGTGTAATTGCCATATTCTCATGTTTTCTCTCCCAAGCCCATATATCAAGACCAAAAACTATTTGCTATGTCGGTCAACACATCCGATTCATAACCGGTTTCAACATCAACAAAATACCCGATAAAGTATTGCTCCACCTCTGGATCGCCTTTGAGCGCAGCTAAATGGTTAAAAGCCGCTTCACGCAGTTTGCTCCAGCGGTCGGACGAGTCAGCACACTTCATAGCCACCTCTTTCAGTTGAGGATCGCAGTGGCATCTAAGATAGATCAGTGCGGCCCGAAGCTGAGGACTGTACTTGAGTGGGTTTTCCAACCACAAAGATAAATCGTCATCGGTAACCTTGCCAATGTCCGCTACGGTCGTAATGCCAAACTCATACCATGTTGGATAATTGCGCCCTGCGTCAACGAATTCCTGGGGGAGTTTTGAGTCGCGGATTAGGTTTCCCGAGTAAGGGGCTGGGCGCGTGTCGATAGTTTGCTGCCAAGGCTTTGCAGGGAGTATCTTGGCGGGTAACTGAGATATGGAAACGGTAAAGGGACCAAAATACGCGCGGTCCGGAACAGGCGTAGAGCTGGACCTTGCCTGTGCATAGAAGTAGCCGCCAAACGGAAAAATCGTGATACAGGGAAGTTGCCGCCCAAGTCGCGCGGCGGCACAAGCCTTGTGGTGGCCGTCCAACAAAACAGAAATGCCTTCAGCACAGGAAAATGCAATCGCCCTGGGGAATGTGTCTGTTGTGTCAAAGCGCTGCGTGTAATAATCCACACGCTCTTGATTCAAACGAGTTCTCGGCTGAGAAGGATACAGAAAGACAGGAGCGCCTTCGCTGTAAGTAAATTCAAAATCCGGGTCATTGTACCAAGCTGGTCCGGTAGCCTCTACATTGGAAAATGCGTCGGGAACATCCCAGAAAAAGTTTCCATTTCCATCGGCAGGGAAACTGTCTCCTTCTGCAATTACATAAAGACCGGAGGACAGAAGCCCCAGCAACGGGGCCATGGAAGCGATGGATGTGTCCAGATCCACATATGGTACATTGATGACATCGCTGATTTGCTGCAATTCCGGTGCATCGGCTTTGTCCAATCCATATCCAGTCGCCAGCAACCCAGCGCAGGTAGGGCATTCCGGTGCATTGTGGACAATAAGGGGTGTTCCGCGCAACGTCAGCGCATATTGTTGACTCCAGTCCTCGTTTCTTCCGCGCGACTCCCATTTTAGAGTGCCATTTCCCTCGATCAGCAGCAAACGGGCATCCCGGCACCAGTTTAGGTTATCGGTATTCAGTTTGAGGGGAAAATCGGTTGGTTGCTCGACTTTCCGTTTCTGCCAAGGAAATCTCATAATAGGTGCGCTCCTATCTGCGTGCATTGGTGGTTATTGGGATTTTCACCAACATTATATCATAGCTTACGCACATTTGTATAGTTTTTTATTGTAATTGCACCAAAGAGTAGCCACATCGAAAAGGAACATAAAAAAGCCCTGCACGGCACTGGCGATTCCGGCTCCGTGCAGGGCTTTGGTTATAGGGGAACTTTATAGAGCGTTGATCTCTGCTTCCAGCTCGCGGATGAATGCCATCAGGTCAGCGAAAGAGGGGCACTCGCCGAACATCATGCCCTGCATGACCGCGTAGTCCTCCTCCAACGCAGCATAGCGGTATTCCGGCGGACACAGCTTCATGGTGCCCGGCCGTGCCAGCTCGTACTGCGCCCACTTACGGGGATAGAACTTCATCTTAAACTCCACGACCCGGCCCAGCAGATCCAGGTCCTCATAGGCGGCCGCTTTGCTTTCAGAGTGGGCGATGCAGTACAGGTCATAGTAGTGGCGGGAATAGCGGCTGGGCATCGGCAGATGCTCCGGGCGATTGGCCTCATGGTGCAGGATCGTCACCTTCTCCCAGAAGGTGCGCTCAGCCGCAGCGGTCAGTACCACGGTGCTGGCCTGCCGGAAAGCAGCCGGGTATCGCTCGGCGGAATAGGGGCGGATCTCCCGCGGCTGTGACGGCGTCCAGGCTGCCAGCGCACCGATCTCCAGACGGATCACCTGCAGAATGGACTCGGTCTTAAAGATACTGGGGTACCGGAAACAGATGGTCTGCTCGTCGTCCGGATCTATGTAGAGGTCCGCTTCCATACCCAGTATGATACCGAACTCGCTGCGCAGGGAAGGGAGGAGGATGTCGCGCAGGAATTGCTCGGCACGCTCATTTGCTTCCTTGTTGAACTGATCCTGCTTTGTATTGCTGCGCGGCGCCCATGGCTCATGGAGTCCATAGCCCAGCACGCGCCAATCCAGGATCAGGTCAATATCTTCGGAAAAACGCTGGATCAACCCATAGCATTTGGAGAGGCTGGTGCCCCCTTTGAATGTGAAGGCTGCCTTCCAGGGACTGTGATGGAAGAGGTGGTCCAGTGTCAGGCAGACCCAGAAGTCCTTTTCGATGATAGCTTCATGCAGCCCTGTCTGCTGCGCGGTATTACGAAACAGAACACGGCGGTCCTGCTCAGATGCTTTGGCGATGTTATACATATCAGTCCTCCCGGCAGATTTTTTTGATGAGGTTATAGATCCACGCTACCGCCTGCTGCGCCTCCTGTAAAAGCGCCTGCTTTTCATGATCGGTCAGGAGCCGCTGCAGTTTTTTAATGGTAGTGTCATCCACATTCTCCTTGCCCAAAGCGCGCAGGGCCTGTATGACCATGGCGCTCTTATAGGACAATCCGGAGATCTCCCGGTTGCTTCGATGCTTAAACTCTAACTCCAACTTGCCCACATTGAACTTGTGGTAGGGGCCGTCGGAGATATAGGACCACTTGGCGGGGACCTGCGTAGATAGGCCCAGCAGGTTCAGTGCGGTGGCGCCGGAGGGTGCAATGCTCCAGTTGAACTTCCGGGCCAAGGCCTGCGCCACGTGATGGGGCGACGGAGCCTCATACTCACCCAGCAGCTGGCTGAAGACGGGCCGGTAATAGACGCCGCGCATGATCCGCTGCAGCTCACCTGTCTGCTCCATACGGGACAGGCACTGCCGCACCGTATTGACATCAGCCAGATCCACATAGTCGGTAGACACGAAGACAGACTCCGGCTCTGCGACTCGGATGCGCTCCAATATACAGTTGTAGATCGTCTGATTGGCCATAGCGGCACCTCCTTGTTGTAATGAATATTATATAGTTTTCATTACAAAATGCAAGTGGGCGCCTTTAGTTTTCTCGACTTGACGGTCAAATATACGATTTGTAACGAAAATTGTACAGTTTTCATTACAAATAGGCGATGCGGATATAGACAAAGTATCGGCATAGGTGGGGGAGGTATGGGCGCGGAAAGGGGGAAGAACGCCCAAACCCAAATGCGGCATGGCAATCACTCCTTCATTTTGGATTTAAGCGTCTCAAAAAATGCTGTTCTGCGGCGCTGAATCGAAGATTTGGAACTGTTGAGGAGCAGGGCGATCTGTCGGTCGCTCAGATCCAGCAGGAAGGAGAGCAGCAGGATGCTGTAACCTTCCACCCCGATCTCCAAAAGTGCTTGTCCCAACCGATCATCGTGGATGGGCAGATGGAAGCCGCACACATCGAACAGGTACATATCGGAAGGGTATGTATCCGTGGTGTGCAGCTGCTCCAATACCGGCTCCGGAAGATCGGAAAATGTAATCACGTGCTCAGCACGTGCCGTTATGTGTCGGATGTAGTCGATGCTTTCGCATTCCAGCACATCCTTACAAAAACGTTCAAACTGCCTGCAGACTTTTGCTTTCTGGGAGAGTGAAAGATGCAAGATTTCACCTCCCTCCTTACCCGCGGAGGCGGTTACTTGTCCCCTTTCACACCCTATCCCGATGCGGGTAGGCGGAATGACCCAGAAAACGCAAAAAAAGTCGGTGCACAGCATTATTTCTAATGCTATGCACCGATAGAGGTCATGAACAATCAGCCGCCAGACAACGCGGAGACGGGCGGCGTGTCTTACAGGGTATGCAGTTTTACCAGAGGAAATGCGGGTGGCACGGCAAGTCGCTAATCATGCTGGTAGAGCTCCATGAGTTTCAGATAGGCCTCCTTCTGCTCCTGAGGCAAGGGTGTCCAAGCCTCCATCAGCCGTTTGATCTCCGGCGTACACTCAACCATATCATCATCAGCAAAAAACTGAGAAAGCGTTATGCCAAAGGCGGAACAGACCGCTTCCAACGTGGGAAGGGTAGGGATTCCACTCCGACGAAACAGATTTTGAATGGTGGACTCAGTCAAACCGGCCTCACTTGCCAACCGGTAGGCTGTCCAGCCCCGTGCTTCCATCAATGTTTTAATTCTCGACAAAACATCCAAGCGATCACCACCTTCCTGTCTATATTTTACTGCACAGAAAGGTAGTACGGTACAGCGGCGTTGTACGGGAATTGCTACCTCTGTGTACTGAATGACACGACAGGAGAGACGTAGGTTAGTATGTCCCGAAAGGCAGGTGCGCTGCAAATGGGCTGGGTCAACATAGAATGAACGGGCAGAGGATATAATAATTTCAAAAGCTGCTTGACAATATAGGATTTATCCCATACAATAAATATAGGATAAATCCCATAGTTGGAAGGCGGGTTGAATGTGCGGGAATATGAAGTGATTTTTTATGATAAGACCGACGGCACAGAACCGGCAAAGGACTTCATATTGAGCCTGGATAAGAAGATGCGCGCTAAGATGTTGCGGACGATCTCGCTGCTGGCAGACAACGGCCCGGATCTCCGGGAGCCGTGCTCCAAACCGCTGGGTGATGGCATCTTTGAGCTGCGGGCGAAGGTAGGCTCTGATATTTCCCGCGTTTTGTACTTTTTCATAGTCGGCCGACGGGTGATCCTTACCAACGGATTTATCAAGAAAACACAGAAGACACCGCCTGCTGAACTTGAGCGGGCGAAGCGATATCGCGCCGACTATCTCGGCAGAGAGGAGAACAGACCATGAGTAAATTCAATGACTTTTTGAACGAGCAGCTGCAGGATCCGGAAGTCAGGGCAGAGTATGAGGCTCTGGAGCCTGAGTTCTCCATCATGCAGGCTATGATCGACGCCCGCAAGAGCAGCGGGATGACCCAGAAGCAACTGTCCGAAAAGACCGGTATTGCACAGGCAGACATCAGCAAACTGGAGAGCGGCAGTGCCAACCCGTCCTTGCGGACGCTCCAGCGCCTCGCTGCGGGAATGGGGATGCGGATCAAAATTGAGTTTCAGCCCTTTACCATGGGATGAAGAAGCAGAAGCGGGAAGACTGAGATAGTCTCCCGCTTTTTTGCGCTCAAAATCCGTTTTGCCATGTGAGAATGCTTTTGTCAATTTCGGAGAAAATCTCCAGACTGTCCCTGGTGCAATCCGATCTCCCTGCAGCAGAAAACCACCGCCCGTTTGAATTGCCCGGTTTTTGACCACCAAGATATTGTATTGTGGATGACTTCAAGCCATGTTTGCCCGAAAATCTATGAAAATCCGGTTTGTTTGGAAAGCGTTCACAGTTTCATTTGAAAAACCATCTTGCAATATTCAGCGAAATCAAATATCAATCTTGGCGGTCAGAGGTAGAGACTGCCCCCCCGTTCTTGATTGGCAGGAGATGGATTTAGCGTTAGAATAGGTGTCGAAAATGTTGGCTTTTCGATTGTTAGAAGCGAGGGATGGCAGAGGTGTATGGGATTCCCCATCTCTCGTCGAACGCTGCTCACACGGCAAAAAAAGTCAGATTGAGTTTCCGCCCGACCGCTCCATACAGTGAGGAACGCCGGAGAGCCGCCAGTGAAGCGGCAAAAGCTCCGCGAGCAATCTCAAGCGAAGTGCGGTATAATTTTTTTTGAAAAAGTTTCGGATTTGATGTAGTATTCGCCGCTAAAACCGTAGTATATAGGTGAAGCCGGAAAGGAGGCGATGTGATGATAACAGATGAAAATATCATTGAATTGTTTTTCGCGCGTTCAGAACAAGGCATACGGGAACTGGACATAAAATACGGAAAAGACTTCCACAATCTTTCCTACCATATCGTAGGGAGCAGGCAAGGTGCGGAAGAATGTGTAAACGATGCCTATTTAGGCGCATGGAACGCGATTCCCCCGGCGCGCCCCAATCCACTGCTGACTTATATCTGTAAAATAGTTCGGAACATTTCATTGAAGGTTTATTACAGAAAGGAGGCAGCAAAACGAAGCAGCCATTACACGATTGCTATGGAGGAAATCGAAGCCTGCATAGCAGCCCCTAACACAGTAGAAGCAGAGATTGGGGCCAGAGAGTTAGCCCGTATCATTGAGGAATTTTTGAACACGCTGACGGTCGAAAACCGTGTTATCTTCATGCGCCGCTATTGGTTCTCTGACAGCTACAAGGATATAGCCGAGTTTGTAGGGCTTTCAGAGAAAAATATCTCTGTCCGGCTGACCCGTATCCGAGAGAAGATGAAACAATACTTGATTGAAAGAGAGGTATTCGTATGAACGCAAAGAAGTTTTCCGACGCTATGAGTGAACTTGATACGAAATATGTTGATGAAGCCCTTAACTACAAAAAGAAAGCAAAGAAACCCGGTTGGGTTAAGTGGGGAGCTATGGCGGCTTGCTTTGCATTAATTGCTGTTTTAGGCGTAGGCGTATTTCAAAGTGGATTGTTCGGGAACAAAACTGACATTGCCACTTTGGACAACGGAAATGAAATCATCTTTGTAAAATCGGAAACTGCTGGCTCAAGCATTGACATTGACGGGACTATAACAACAAGGCAACTTACGGAAACGGAAGCTGCATCTCTTTTTCCAAACTTGACCGTTACAGCTCATGCAGTTTTTCGTGTTGATGATATTGTTTCCGACAGCAACAAAGAATTGATTGGTTTTGAGGGAAAAATCGAAAATGCCAAAGTGGTAATATCTACAACGGATATAGCACTACTTGATACGAAGATTGTAGGAAGTGAAGAAAGTAGCGAAGTAAATGGCACAAGCGTGACGGCAGGATATTTTGTAACAGACCGGAACAGCGTGGGAGAACAGAATGTAATTTACTATGCGACATTTAAGTTGGGAGATAGCACCGTATATGTTGAAAATGCGGGTGCAAAAACTGAAAGCGAAAGTGTGAAAAACGATTTGGCTACCATTATCCAAGAGCTGATAAATAATGGTGCGCTTGACCTAAGTTCTTTCAACGGATAACCCCATGAAAATTTAATACTACCATCAGGACAGCCGAGCAAATCGACTGTCCTTTTTCTATGTCTACGGACAGAAAGGAGCGACCACCCATGACGAAACCGAGAGAGAAAACCCGCGAGGAATTGCAAGCCGAGATTGAGGACGGAAAGAAGAAAATCCGGCAGTTTGAGAACCGGGAAAAAATGTTGCGTCAGAAGCTATCCAAAGAGGAACGCAGAACACGCAGCCACCGCCTTATCGTCCGGGGCACAGGCTCGAAACGGATATCGCTCCGGGTATTCGCTATACGGGCGACGAGTATGCGGTGCGCCGATTGGTATCCGTTTTGATTGACAACGCCGTGAAATATGCCTCTCCCGGCTCCCCTATAACGCTAAGGCTCGAAAAGGACAGGCGGGGTGTTGTTATACGCTCGTCAAACGGCTGCGAAAATGTTGACGCGGACGAGACAAAGAAGCTGTTTGACCGTTTTTACCGCACCGACAAGGCGCGAAGCGCGGGCGGCTTCGGAATAGGGCTCTCGATAGCGCGGGGCATAGCGGAGGCTTATAAGGGCCCGATAAAGGCCGAGCTTACGGACGGCAACACAATAGAATTTACGGCTTATCTCAAATAAAAAACCGGTCGAAGTTTTTGCTCCGACCGGTTTTCGCTATTGTTCATTGCTTGTCCCCGCGCTTTTTATTTATTATATATTTTTCGTCATACAAACAACAGCCGCAGCAAACTGCTGCGGCCGCTCGGTTTTTATATACGGTTCATTTGTTTTTTACATCTTCTCAAACCGCTCAACATCTGTCACGAACAGAGTTGCGCCGCCGACCTTGACTTTCTTGTCCTCAGCCTGCTCGGTGCGGGTCTTGCAGTTTTGGTTTATCAGCTCGACCGCATTGGCGAGCTTGTCGTCGTCAACGCCGATGAGCAGAGTCATGTTGCTGCTGCGCAGGAATCCGCCGGAGGTCGGGATCTTTGTGAATGAATATCCCGCTTCCCTGAGCGCGTCGCAGACGGGGTTGAGGTCCTTTTTGCCGATAACCGCTGTTATAAGTTTCATATCAAAAGCTCCTTTCGGGGATATTGTTTATGCCTTGAGCAGTTCGCAGAGGAAGCGCGTGCTGTCCTCCATGTCTTTTATCGAGATGTTCTCTGCCGTCGTGTGAACGTCGCGCATACCCGTGCCGATGTTGACAACGGCAATGTCGTGCAGTGCAATGTTTGAAGCGTCGCAGCCGCCGAGCGTCTTGGAGAGATACGGGCGGATGCCCGCTGCCTCGTATGCCGCGAAAATATCTTTTATGAACTGCGACTTTGGGTCAACGGTGAACGCGCCGGAGTGGCGTTCGCTGTCATATTCAAATGTGGTTCCGAACTTCTCGCATGCCTCTTTCATGACCGTGAGTGCGTCGGCGATGTGCTTCTGAACCGTGTCCTCGTCATATGAACGGAACTCCATGTCAAACGACGCTTTGTCCGCTACGATATTGGTCGGGCCCTCGGAAACGAAATTGCTGATGTTCTGCACGCTTATGTCGTCAACATGACCCACGGGGATGTTCGCCGCCGCGTATGCCGCAGCCTTGAGTGCGTGTATGCCGTTCTCGGGGCATACGCCGGCGTGCGCCTTCTTGCCGAAGAAGCTTATCGACATAACTATGTTCGCCGCGGCGGAGTTGACTATTTCGCCGATGTCCTCGCCGTCGAGCACAAGAGCTGTCTTGCTCTTTATCTTGCCGTAGTCCGCATAGCGCGAGCCGAGCATGCCGACTTCTTCCGAGAGGGAGAACAGGACTTCGACGGGTCTGTTCTTTTCGCCGTTTTCCTTGAGCCTTGTGACAGCCTCGATTATCTCTGCTATGCCGGACTTGTCGTCCGAGCCGAGAATCGTCGTGCCGTCAGAATATATAACTCCGTCGCGCTCAACGGGTGTGACCGCCGCGCCGGGAGTGACGGTGTCGGTGTGGCAGGAGAGCAGTACGCTCTCGCCCTCGCCGGGGAGATAGCCGTATATGTTGAATCCGTCAGAGCCGCACTTCTTGCCGGCCTCTTCGTCTCGCTCAACCTCGAAGCCTGCTTCGATAAGCGCCTTTTCGAGTTCTATGCAGAATGCGCGCTCGTGACCCGTTTCGCTGCCTGTTGAAACAAGGTCGCAGAATGTTTTAACAAGTCTCTGTGTGCTCATATTTTCCTCCGTATCTTCGCGTTTTGCCTTGACAAAAAGCGTATATATGATATATTTCTATTGAAAGACAATCTTGAAATGTCTTTTGTTCAACTAAATAATACCACAGTTTTGCCGGGTTTACAACCTCGCAGAAGTGGATTTTTGTTTTTAAACCGAAAGGACTGGTATTCATGGGATCGATATTCAAACTGACTGCCCTCGCAGGCGTCGCCGCGGGAGCATATGCGGCGGTCAAGAAGTTTGCGCCGAACATTCTGCCCGATAAAAACGAGGCGGAGGATATGGCGAAAAACGCGATTAACAGCGTCAAGCTCACTTTCCCGACCGATGAAAAATATTCAAACGGCACGGCTCTGACCCCGCCGATGGGCTGGTCGAGCTGGAACACTTTCAGAAACAGAATCGACGAGAAGCTTATTCTCGAAACAGCCGAAGCCATGAAGGCGAGCGGACTCGCGGACGCGGGATATCAGTATGTCAATCTCGACGACTGCTGGCAGTCATCCATGCGCGACGAAAACGGCAGACTCCAGGGCGATTTTGCAAACTTCCCGAGCGGCATACCCGCGCTTGTAAAGAGCATAAACGAGCTCGGGTTCAAGCTCGGCATATATTCATCCAACGGATCGCTTACCTGCGAGGATTTACCCGCGAGCCTCGGCAATGAGGCTATAGATGCGGACACCTTCGCAGAGTGGGGAGTCGAATATTTCAAACACGATTTCTGCCACAATGTGCCTATCCCGATGCGTGCGCCCTATATTGAATATATCTGCGTCTCCAACGCCGACGGTTCGTTTGAAACTACCGTCCCCGCAGACGATGCGGCACTCTTCGGCGACGCGAAAATAATGGAGGACAAGCGCCTCGATTCCGGAAGATATATCTCCGGTCTCTCCGCCCACAGAGGCTCGGCGGTGTTTACCGTCGAAGTCCCGGAGGCGGGCGAATATTCACTCACCCTCGGAATCAGAAAGAAGAGCAACAGCTTCAAATATCTCGAAGTCACCGTCAACGGCGAGGATAAGTATACTACCACCGTCCCGCCGACCAAGGGCTCCACCGCCGACGGCAGACATCAGGTGAAGATAACCCTCGAAGCGGGCTCGAACACAATCAAGCTTGAAAACCCCGTCGCTTCGAGACAGGACAGCGCGGCTATCCAGTATGCTAAGATGGGCAGAGAGCTCATGCGTGCAACCGCCGAATATGCCGATAGAAACGGCACCGAGGAGCGCCCGATAGTCTATTCCATCTGCGAGTGGGGCAGAAATCTTCCGTGGCGCTGGGGCGCGGCGGCAGGCAACCTTTGGCGCACGACGCCCGATATCCAGGCAAACTGGAAGTCTGTTCTCGGCATATACGAAGTCAATGTCAATCTCTTCAAGTATTCCGGCAAGGGCAACTGGAACGACCCGGATATGCTCGAGGTCGGCAACGGAGATTTGACTGCCGAAGAAAACCGCAGCCATTTCACCCTCTGGTGCTTCATGGCGGCTCCGCTCATTCTCGGCAACGATGTGCGTGAATTTATCCGCGAGGACGGCACCGCCGACACGGAGAACGAGACGCTGAAAATACTCACCGACAGAGATATGATTGCTATCGATCAGGATTCGCTCGGCGAGCAGTGCAGAAGAATAAAGACAACTATCATAGCCGATACGCTCATAAAGCCGCTTGAAAACGGCGATGTCGCGGTTTGCTTCTTCAACAAGGGCAGCGACACGAGATATTTTGAGCACCGCATGGACGATATCGTCTGCCGCTCGTACATCACCACTCCGCTCGCGCAGGAATATGAGGTATATGACCTGTGGACAAAAGAGACTTCCGTCATCAACACAACGCTCAGCGCATTTGTCGAGCCCCACGGCGTCAAGGCGTTCAGAATAAGAGCGATAGCGGAGTAAAACTATGAATGATTTTATCGGCAAAAACTATACCGTCCCTCAGCTCGATCTGAGCGTGAAACCGGAGAATACGGCGGAAAAATACGCTTATCTCTATGAGCAGACCGTGGTCGACGACAGCGAAAGTTATCTCGGCCATCCCGACTCCGTCCTGCTCAAAAACGGCGATATTCTTACTGTATATCCCCACGGCCACGGCAAGGGCGCCGTTCTCAATAAAATAAGCGCGGACGGCGGGCGCAGCTACACAAAAAATATAGCCTCTCCGCCCGAGTCGTGGAAAAAATCGCTCGAGACACCGACTGTCTACCGCCTCGAATTTTCGGACGGCACGCCCGACAAACTGATTCTCATTTCCGCAAACTCCAAGTGGCCCGGAATGGACACTCCCGGCGGCTTCAACTGCTCCGTGTCCTGCGACGAGGGCGAAACATGGAGCGAGTTTGAAACATTTTATTCGCGAGCCGACGGCTATGAGCTTATCCCGATAGTCGCCATGGCGTCGCTGACAAGGCTCAAGGAGAACGGCAAATTTGTCGATAAATGGATGGGCTTTTTCCACGACGGCGATTTCTATAACTACAAAACCATTCTCAGCTTCACCCCCGACGGGCGCGTGCAGTGGAGCGAGCCGGAAAAATATTTCGCCGCCCACAGAGATATAGAACTGCGTTCGAATATGTGCGAGGTCGAAGTCATACGAAGCGACAGGGGAGAGGGCGACGAGCTCTGCCTCATCTCGCGCTCGAACACGAAGAAGGAAAATTCACTTATCTCGTTTTCACGCGATGAGGGCAAAACATGGTCGGAACCCGTCCATGCCCCCGCGGCTCTTAACGGCGAGCGCCACAAGGCGGACTATCTGAAAGACGGCAGGCTGTTTATAACCTTTCGCTCGATAGAGCGTGACCCGGAAAAAGTGAAGTTCCATTCCGACAACGGCGACTGGTACAGCGAGGGCTGGATAGCGTGGATAGGCAGCTACGACGACCTGAAAAACGGCACCGAGGGCGACTATCGAATCAAGATAGCTCACACTTATCTCGACGGTCAGACCGAGCCCGAAATAGAAGCGAACGCCGACACTGCCTATTGCGGCAATGTCGTGCTTCCCGACGGCACGGCAGTCACCTCGTCCTACGGCCGCTTCGGCGAGAAAAACGCGGACGGCAGCGACAAGACATATATAATCTCCAAGCGCATCAATCCGCGCGACACGGATGAGTTGGTGGGATTTTTGAAATAATAATCGGTTGAAATCCCTCCTGCCATATGTTACAATAAACTCAATAAATTGCCGGAGGTGGACGCTGTGAGCAGATCGAAAAACGAACTTCTGCTTGCGGCGTCCGCGTTTATTCTGCTCGCCGCGGCAATATCTGCGGTATTCGCCCTGCGGTTCTCTCCGAGCCGCGCCGGGAGTATAATTCAATATACCTCTTCGCACGGCGGCGGAATAGACATAAACTCCGCCGACAAAGAAGAGCTGACCGCGCTCGACGGCATCGGAGAAAAGAAAGCCGAAAATATTATCGGCTACCGCGAGGAGCACGGAGAATTTATCTATCCGTGGGAGATAACGAATGTCGACGGGATAGGCGAAAAGACCTACGGCAAAATCAAAAACGATATCTGCGCCGAATGACGCAGAAGAAACGGGAGGAACGGATATGACAGGCATCTATAAAAAGTTCAAGAGCGGAACGGATATCCGCGGAATAGGCATCGGAAACGGCGACGAGCCGCTCTATATGAGCGACGAGTTTATCTCAAAGGCGAGCGCGGCGTTTGCGGATTTTCTCAGCGAAAAGACAGGCAAAGCGGCGGATAAGCTAACCGTTGCCATCGGTCACGACCCGCGTCTTTCGGCCGGGCGTATAAGCGCGGCGGTCGTCAGGGGACTCGCTCTACGCGGGGTCAATATAATCGACTGCTCGCTCAGCTCCACTCCCGCCATGTTTATGGCTGTGCTCGATCTGCCCTGCGACGGCTCCGTTCAGATGACTGCGAGCCACCATCCGGGCGATAGAAACGGACTCAAATTTTTCACCGTCGACGGCGGACTTGATTCGCCCGATATCGCTTACATACTCGAAAAAGCGGAGAATATCGAACTCGGCGATGCTCCTGCCCAAATAACCTCGTGCGACCATATGAAGCAGTACGCCGCGCACCTGCGTTCGCTTATCTGCAAGGGCATCGGCGCGGACGAGGCCGACAAACCTCTTGCGGGTATGAGAATAATGGTAGACGCCGGAAACGGCGCGGGCGGATTCTACGCTTCCGAAGTCCTCGCTCCTCTGGGCGCCGATGTCTCGCCGAGCATGAATCTCGAGCCGGACGGCAACTTCCCCGCATATGTGCCGAACCCCGAATCTACTGTGATGATAGACAGCGCCGCCGAGCGGGTTAAGCAGACGAACGCCGACTTCGGCATTGTGTTTGACACCGATGTTGACAGAGCGGGCTGTATCCTCTCCGACGGCAGGGAACTCAATCGCAACCGCCTTGTCGCCATGATATCGGCTGTTATACTTGAAAACGAGCCGGGCGCGGTTATAGTTACCGACTCCGTAACCTCCGCTGGGCTCACAAAATTCATCGAGGCGCATGGCGGCAAGCATATCAGATTTAAGCGCGGCTATAAGAATGTTATCAACAAGCAAATAGAACTCAATAAAGAGGGCATCGACTGCCCGCTTGCGATAGAGACCTCCGGTCATGCCGCGTTCAGGGAGAATTATTATCTCGACGACGGCGCGTATCTCGTTACGAAGCTGATTATAAAAGCGGCTCTGCTCAAAAAGAGCGGCGGCAGCCTTGAGAGCTTCATTTCCGACCTCGAAGAGCCGGCGGAGGAGCTTGAGCGCAGGTTCAAGATAGACCTTGAAGATTTCAAGCCATACGGCGAAAAAGTCATAGCCGACCTGAAAGCGCTCGCTGAAGAGCGCGACGGCTGGCAGGCGGAGAAGATAAACTACGAGGGCATTAGAATAAATACTGACAAAGATAACGGCGACGGATGGTTCCTGCTGCGCATGAGTGTGCATGACCCGATTCTCGTTTTGAATCTCGAGAGCAACACCGCGGGCGGCACTGAAAAAATGCTCGCCGATGTGACTGAATTTTTGAAAGCATACGACAAGCTGAACTGAGGCTGAAGGCGTGCGAAGCCCAAAAAAGGCGGCGCACGCCGTTTTTTATACTTTTGCGTTCTTGACTGGAACGCTCGGTGTATGATAATATTATCAAAAGACTTTCATTTCCCGGGAGGGTCATTATGACAAAAAATACAGAAAAAGAATTTTGGCAGGATATAGACGTATATTCCGTCAACACAGAGCCGCGAAGCGCGGCCGGTTTTCCGCGCGATGAGGCGTGGGAGAAAAAGACCGTCAGCCTCAACGGCGTCTGGAAATTCCATTATTGCGAGAGCGTCAACGATATCATCGAGGGCTACTATGCGCCCGATTTTGATTTGAACTCGTTCGACGATCTCGAAGTCCCGTCCGAGTGGCAGATAAAGGGCTACGACACCCCGATATATACCAATATCAATTATCCCAAGGCAATCTCCACCACGAAGATCCCTTACATAAAGCCGGAGTTCAACTCCTGCGGGCTCTATGTCCGCGAGTTTGAGGTCGCCGAGACCGAGGATAATATATTCATTCACTTCGGCGGCATCAATTCGAGCGGCGAAGTGTTTGTCAACGGAAAATTTGTCGGCTATTCTCAGGATACTTTCGACGAGTGCGAGTACGATATAACGGACTTTGTTCATCCGGGCACCAACCGCCTCGCAGTCACCGTGCGCCGCTACTGCACGGGCAGCTATCTTGAGGATCAGGATATGTGGCGCCTCTCCGGTATCTTCCGCGATGTGACGCTCGTCTATGAGCCGAAAGTTTTTATAGAGGATATGTATATGCGCAGCGAGATGGCGGAGGATTTCAAATCCGCCGTGTTCAAGCTCGACTGCGTTGTCAAGGCGCGCCGCGCTCAGTTTGACGGCGGCAAGCTCAAGGTCGAGATTCTTCGCGCCGACGGCGCAGGATTCGCGTCTGCCGAGGCGGATGTAAAACCCCTTGCGGACGGCGAATATTGCAATGTGACCTTTGAAATACCTGTCAGCAATTTTGAACTCTGGAGCCATGAGGATCCGTATCTCTACACTGTCCGTGTCACTCTTTCCGGCGGCGACTACACCGACCGCAGGGAGCATAAATTCGGCTTCAGAGAAGTGAAGATAACGCCCTATGACCGCAAGACGGGCAGAGGACCGTTCATTCTGCTCAACGGCGTTCCGCTCAAAATCTGCGGCGTCAACCGCCACGATTTCCACCCGGACTACGGCCACGCCGTGCCCGAGAGCATAATCAGGAGTGACCTCGAGCTGCTCAAGAACAGCAACATAACCAATGTGCGTACCTGCCACTATCCGAACTCGCGCCGCTTCTATGAGCTGTGCGACGAGATAGGTATTCTCGTCATGAGCGAGAACAACCTCGAAACTCACGGCCTTGCCACGCGTGTCCCGCGCAGTGATCCGCATTGGACAGCCGAGTGCTGCTACCGCGTGCGTAATATGGTTAACAGCTATAAGAACCACTCCTGCATTCTCTTCTGGTCGCTCGGCAACGAGTCCGGCAACGGCAACGCATTTGCCGAGATGAAGAAAGAGATTCTGAAGATAGACAAGACCCGCCCGGTTCACTATGAACCCGACGCGAAGCTCAAAACGAGCGATCTGTTCAGCGAGATGTACACCGTGCAGACCGCGATGAAGGAGATAGGCGAGAACAAGCCGCATACCCACAGCCGCGCGCTCTGGAATCTCGGCCTTGGCTATCATCTCAAGCCCTCGAATTATATCGACAAGCCGTTCATCGAGTGCGAATATTCCCACGCCATGGGCAACAGCATGGGCAACTTCGCCGATTACTGGGAGGATTTCAAGAAATATGACCGTCTCGCAGGCGGATATATCTGGGATTTTGCCGACCAGGCGATAAGAACAAAGACCGCAGACGGCAAGGATAAATGGAACTACGGCGGCGACTTCGGCGACAAGCCGAACGATTCAAACTTCGCTTTCAACGGAGTTTTCCGCGGCGACCGCACGCCCAACCCGCACTATTATGAAGTCGTCAAATGCTATCAGCAGGTCGATTTCTCGCTCAGCCACGGCAGAATAGCTATTCTCAACCGCTTTATGTTCACCTCGCTCGAGAATTTCAAGCTTCGCCTTGAACTGCGCGAACAGGGCAGGCTTATCGAATCCGTCGAGCTCGATCTTCCCGACAAGGGCTATCTCGAAAAGGCGTTTGTCGATATCCCGTTCGATATCAGAACCGAAAACGAGCGCACTCTCGACTGCGAGCTGATTCTGCGCCGCGATATGATGCACCTCGAAGCGGGTCACACCATGGCGCGCGAGCAGTTTGTTCTCGGCAAGTATAACTATTCTTCGTCTGCTCCGAAAGCGGACGGCAAGAAAGTTGAAATAAAATATTCAAAGAACGACAAGTGCTATGTCGTCTCCGGAAACGGCTTTGAAGTGAAGCTCAGCAAAAAGACCGGAGAGCTCTGCTCATATAAAAAGGACGGCGTCGAGTGCCTTGAGCGCGGCATTCGCCCGCAGTTTTCTCGTGCGAATATCGACAACGAGCGCATGGCTCAGGTGCCGTTTGAGTGGGTCAAGACTCTTATCGGTCTGCACGCTTTCGACAGCGCAGAGCGCATGATGCGCCCGGTCTCCGTCAAGGCGGAGCATTTCGGCAGCTGCGTCAAACTCAGCGTCAAGTGGCGCACGAAGTATCTTTCGGGTATCGTTACTGAATACCTTGTGTTCCCGGACGGCACGCTCTCCGCGTCGCTGACCTGCAAGAACATCACCCCGGTCAATTTGCCGCGCTACGGTCTGACCTTTGAGCTGACCGACGGCGTCGACGGAATAGAGTATTACGGCAAGGGCCCGCACGAGAACTACTGCGACCGCAAGACGGGTGCACGTCTCGGTGTTTACCGCTTCCAGAGCGCAGAGAGCTTCATTCACGATTACCTGTTCCCGCAGGAGAACGCCAACCGCTGCGATGTGAGATGGCTCAAGGTCGGCGGCGAGAGGGGAGTCACGGTGACTGCGGCAGGAACGCCGTTTGAGATGAGCGTCCACCCGTATACGAAGAAGATGCTCTATGATGCGGCTCACTCCTGCGAGCTTGGGCGCACACCGAACCTGACTGTCAATATCGACGGCAGGCAGCAGGGCGTCGGCGGCGATGTCCCTGCGATCGCAACGCTCAAAAAGCCGTATAAAATTCCCAAATACAAGAAGCTCGAGATGAAAGTCATCCTCTCGTTCTGATAAAATCAAGCATCACATTTTAATGGATGTTCCGAATTTGCAAAGCCTACCCACGGTTTCCCATGGGTAGGCTTTGCTTTTCTTTTGCAGGCGTTTTCTTTTTCGAATAAAAAGAAAATGCCGAAACGCGGGAAATATTAAATGTTTGGTTGTGGTAGGACGCGAAGGCAGAGTGTGAATTATACAATTTCATATCGTGCCGCTCACGCGGCAGCGGTGCGTTACAGTTGGGTATTGCAAGATCAAAATCTGAGTGAACTTATCCTGCTTTATAATACCGCTCAATTTAAAAAGGCTGCCGACACATATGAGTGCGACAGCCTTTTGCTTTTTACTTATTCACCACATTTATCGGTTCGCCCTTGACGAACGCTCTGAGGTTTTCTTCAACTATCCCGACGAGCCTCGTCCTCGTCTCGAATCCCGCCCAGGCGATGTGCGGGGTTATCAGGCAGTTTTCGCATCCGAGCAGCGGATTGCTTTCTTTTGGCGGCTCGGTCGAGAGAACATCAACTCCCGCGCCCGATATCCTGCCCGATTTCAGCGCATCGGCGAGTGCCTGCTCGTCAACCACGGGGCCGCGCGAGGTGTTGATGAGAAATGCGTTAGGCTTCATCTTCGCAATAAACTCGGCGTTTACAAGCCCGGTTGTCTGCGGAGTCAGCGGGCAGTGGAGAGTCACAAAGTCAGATTTTTTGAGCAGCTCGTCGGTCTCAACGAATCTGACCGCCCCGTCGCAGTCTCCGACTTTTGCGGAGCGCGAATTGGCGAGCACATCCATGCCGAAAGCTTCTGCAATTTTGGCGACCGCCTTGCCTATCTTGCCGTAGCCGATGATGCCTGTAGTCTTGCCTTGGAGCTCGGTCAGCGGGGACTTCCAGAAGCAGAAGTTCGGGCAGCTGCTCCATTCGCCGCCGTGGACCGCTTCGCTGTGCAGCGCAACGCGGTTGGTGTGTTCAAGAATGAACGCGAACACGAGCTGAGCCACCGCCGAGGTGCTGTAGCACGGCACGTTTGAAACCGGGATGCCCTTCTCGCGCGCAAAATCAACATCAACAACATTGAAGCCCGTGCTCAGCAGAGTGATAAATTTGAGCTCCGGCAGGGCGGCTATCGTCCGGGCGTCTATAGGCGTCTTGTTGGTTATGATTATATCGCACCCCTGAGCGCGCTCGACTATCTTCTCCTTCGGCGTGCGGTCGTAGACCGTGTATGTGCCGATTTCGTTGAGAAAATCCCAGCTGAGATCCCCGGGGTTCGTTGTGTATCCGTCAAGAATTACTATCTTCATCCTGCGTTTCCTTTCCGTGTTCTTTGGAGTTGAGTATCGACGCGCAGCAGTAGAGTGCGGCGCAGAATACCTGCGGCATGATGTCCGCTATCAGCCAAAGCCTGCGCTTGTCTGAGTATTCTATCCTGTCGCCAAGCAGAATCTTCAGCGTGTAGGCGAGCAGGAACTTTTTGTCGAAATTGTTCGCTACCATCTTGAGCAAATCAAGGCTCAGACCCTTGTCGAGCTTCTCGGTCAGTTCATCGATTTTTGTGCCGTATTCCTCGGTGATGAGCGCCGTCGCGTTCTCATTTATGAGCTTGTCGAAGCTCGCAACGGTGTATTCCTCACGCGTGTTGATGCCGAAAATATCGCCGGCGGTCTCGGCGCAGTAGAGCACGTTTGAGTTGAACTCAAACGGTCTGTCGTCGTATCCGCGCAGGAAGTTCAGCACGCTTTCGCGTCCGCCTCTCTCTATTCTGCCCGCGCTCGGGAGACCTGAGAATATCGCGTCGAATTTCTTCGCGCAGTAGGGCTCAAACGGCGCAATCTTGTATTTTTCGTATTTCTTGAACGCATAGTAATATCCGTCGAGCAGATCATATGCCTTGTATGCGTCGAGCTCGCCCTGGCGGATGTTCCCGCGCGATATGTCGCCGTCAAACATCAGCATACCGCCGAAAACATCGTTGAGCGGCTTCTTGCTGCTGATATATTTGAACGAGACATTGTCCGCCTCGCCGAACTTTGCGCCGGGGTTCTTGCCGATGTTGACAACCACAATGTCGTCCGCACCCGCTTCGATAGCCATTTTGACCGGCATGTTGTCCGAATATCCGCCGTCGACGAAAGCGGATTCGCCAATTTTATATGACTTCATGAACGGGAACGCCGCCGCGCTCGCGAGCACATAGTCTGCGGCTTTGCCCTCGGGAATATCTTCGATGAAAACTTCGACCGGCTTTATCTTCGGGAACATCGTCGTGACCAGTCCGAAGCGTATCGGCGAGGTGCGCAGCTTTTCTTCGTCCATGAGCGATTTGACGCGCTCTTGCAGCGGGGTGTAGTCCGCGCCGCCTTTAAAAATAGCCTCTTTTGCGAGCTCTTTTATGTATGATTCACGGTCGGGGTTTTCTTCGTCGGACATGTTGACGAAATTCTGAAACACGCTGTCCATGCTCATGTTTTCCCAGATGTCGAGCGCCGCGTCGAAATTGTCGAGCGCCATGAGCGCGCCGTTGAGTGCGCCGACGGATGTGCCGACGACGATGTCGGGCGTGGATCCCATCTGCCTGAGCACCTTCCAGACCCCTATCTGATAGCCGCCTTTTGCTCCGCCTCCACTGAGAACGACAGCTTTCTTGCCCATGAAAATTCCTCCTCTTGACCTGTTGAATAATATGTCTGTGTGCATATTACACATCATGATACTATTATATCATATTGTGCGTTCGCTTAAAAGATATTTGCGCCAAAATTTGTGCGGTTTGAGTTGAAAAGATCTGAAATATGTTATACAATTATATGTAAACTTTTGTTGAGGTGAAGGCTTGAAAAAGCATTGGACACGAAGCGGCATAATGAACGCCGCGGGCTTCACATTGCTGATATCCGCCGCGGCCGTCTCGGTAGTTGTCTATCTGCTGAGATATGACCAGCTGTGGCTCTGGTATAAGGTCTATCAGGAAAAGCTGCTTGAAGCAGAGCAGTTCATACAGTCGCTCGGCATCAGCTGGAAGTTCGTGCTCGCCATGCTGATAGTCTTTCTTGTGCGCACCTTTATCCCGTTCCTCTCGGTCTCGGCGATCTGCGTCCTTACCGGAGTCGTTCTGCCGTCATATTGGGCGTTGATAGTGAACTTCCTCGGAATTATCATTATGATGAGCATCAAATATTTCGAGGGTATGAAGTTCGGCAGCGGGAACGCGTGGAAGATAATCAGCAAGAATGAACGCGCCAGAAAGATAATCGAGAGCTCCGGCAAGGTCAACAATGCTCTGCTCTTTGCCCTGCGCCTTATCCCCGGATTCCCGCTCGGCAGCGTCAGCCGGATTTACGGCTCGCTCAGGTTCCCTTATTGGCAGTTTATCCTGCTTTCGGCGGCGGGCTTTGCGCCGAAGCTGCTGTCCTATACTTTCATGGGTACTAACGTTTTCGATCCGCTCTCGTCTGCGTTCCTTGTGCCCCTGGTGATAGTCCTGACCATAAGCGGCGCGTCGCTTTTGTGCGTCAACCTCATATGGCTTTTAGTTGAAAAGAGCGTTTCAAGCTCAAAGAAAAATAAAGATAATTAATATCACGGAAACGAGGTAGATTTATGTATACCACAGATGTCCTGAAAAAAAGAATTACCGACGGCGCATATGACGCCGAGCTTTCAAAGCTCTATCCGTCCGGCACCGTCGATGCCCAGAAAAAGCGCTATTGCCGCGTTATCGGCGAGTTCGAGGAGTTTTACGGTTCGAGCCGTGAGGCGGGTCTCTTCAGCGCACCCGGCAGAACCGAAATCGGCGGCAACCACACCGACCATAACCACGGCCGCGTGCTCGCCGCGAGCGTCAATCTTGATGCCATAGCCGTTGCCGCGAAGGGCGAGGGCACCGTAGTCAATGTCAAGAGCGAAGGCTACGCCATGGACACGATCGATATCAGCGACCTCGAGCCGCACGAATCCGAGTTTGGCAAGTCAAAGGCGCTTGTCCGCGGCGTGTGCGCCGAGTTCAAGTCGCGCGGATATAATATCGGCGCATTCGATGCGGCGACAGCGTCTGATGTGCTCTCCGGCTCGGGCCTTTCGTCCTCTGCGGCGTTTGAAGTCCTGCTCGGAACTATCCTCAACCATCTGTTTAACGACGGCAAGGTGAGCGATGTTGAAATCGCGCAGATAGCTCAGGCGGCGGAGAACAAGTTCTTCGGCAAGCCCTGCGGTCTGCTCGATCAGATGACAAGCTCGGTCGGCTCGTTCGTTGAGATTGACTTTGCCGACCCCGCAAATCCCGTTATTGAGAAGCTTGATTTTGATTTCGCCTCCTGCGGATATGCTCTTTGCATCGTAGATACCGGCGGAAGCCACTCGGATCTTACCGATGAGTATGCCGCCGTGCGCAAAGAGATGGAGAGCGTCGCCGAATACCTTGGCAAGAGCGTCCTGCGCGAGGTCGACGAGGACGAGTTCATGAAGAACATAGCCGATATCCGCTCCTCCTGCGGCGACAGAGCTGTGCTTCGCGCCATGCATTTCTATGGCGACAACGCGCGTGTCGAGAAGCAGGCAGCCGCACTCAAGGCGGGCGACTTCGAGACCTTTAAGAAATATATTATCGAGAGCGGACGCTCTTCTTATATGTACAACCAGAATGTCTATTCCTGTAAGAAAGCGTCCGAGCAGCCCGTGTCGCTCGCACTTTCGCTGAGCGAAAAGCTGCTTGACGGCTGCGGCGCATGGAGAGTCCACGGCGGCGGCTTCGCAGGAACAATTCAGGCCTTTGTACCGCTCAATAAGCTTGATGAGTACAAAGACCTGATGGAAAAAGTATTCGGTTCGGGTTCGTGCTATATTCTCTCTGTCCGCCCTGTCGGCGGCGTCGAGCTGTAAATTATCCTATCTATGAGCCTCAGGATTGCTCCTGGGGCTCAATGCCGGGATAGAGGACTTCGTGAATGTCATTCTTGACCTTTGCCCAGTTGACTATCAGCACCTCAATGCCGTTTATCTTCGTCAGCGGAGTCTTGTCTCTCGGGATGATAGCTTCGGTCACGGGCCACTTGAGATATCCGGCGTATGTCGTTGCCTGGCTGATTATCTCGCTCTTTGTGAAATCGGTGCTCACGAGCGGCAGAACCTGATCGAGGAACTTCGTGCTCTTGCTGAGCAGGGTCGAATAGTTTTCGGTCGAGTACATCTTCTTGAACTTCGCGAAGATTGCCATAAGAATCGTTCTCTGACGCTCTGTTCTCACTCTGTCGCTGTCTATTTCGCGCAGACGGGCATATTCGAGAGCCTCGTTACCGTTGAGATGATAGGTTCCGGCGCCCTTTACTACGGTGCCGTTCTGCTTGAGTATCGGCGAGAGAGCCTTCACTTCGCTCTCGGTCAGCGCTATGTCAACTCCGCCGAGCGCGTCAATGGCTTTGATGAAGCCGTTGAAATCGATGCTCACATAGTGGTCGATTCTTATCTTGTAGTTCTGCTCTATCGTGTCGATAAGCAGCTTCGATCCGCCGTAGGCGTGCGCCGCGTTGAGTCGGGCGTTGCCGTGACCGGGGATAGAGACATAGGTTGCTCGCGAAAGTGAGACGAGCTTGATGTCGTTGTTGAGCTTGTTTATCGAAACGACTATGATCGAGTCGGCGCGGGAATAATATTTAGAACCGTGACCGAGATCGCGTCCGATGAGCAGAATGTTGATTATGTTGTCGTTATACCACATGCGCGGGTCGTCTATATTCTCGGATATATCCTTGTCCGCGTTCGGGTCCGAGAGATTCTCGGTGAACTCGGGATTGACGTCCTTTGTCTCTTCCTCGTAGTTCATCTTGCTCAGATAGTGGTTGACGGTGATAAGTCCCGCCGTCAGCGGAATCGCTATGACAAGAAGAATAACAGCTATTGTTATAATAACCTTTTTCTTCGTCTTTTTTCTGTGATGGTGATGATGGTGATGCGACTGACTCATTGCTATCTCTCCAATCGATTACTTGACTTTGTTGTCAATTATTATAATACTCCATATTTTTGTGTTTTTCAACTTAATTTTTAGAAAGGAAGATGTAACTTGTTCAAAAATAAAGATTTGAAATCCGTTGTTTTGGCGCTCGCGGGCGCAAACGGAACCTCCGGCAACGAGAACGAAGCGGCTCTGCTTGCAAAATCAATGCTCGAAGAGTATATGCCCGCGCATATTGACACGCTCGGCAGCGTGTGCGGAGATACGGGCGGCGACGGGGTGCATATCATGCTCGACGCTCATATAGACAGAATTGGAATGACCGTTACCGCTATCGACGACAGCGGATTTATAAAATTTGCGCGCGTCGGCGGAATGGATGCACGAGTCCTCGCTGCGGAGCAGGTGACGGTGTGGGGTGACGAACCTCTTTTCGGCGTGATAACTTCGACTCCGCCGCATCTCGCCTCGGGCGACGATGACAAAAAAGCGAAAAAGATTGAAGACCTTTCAATAGATGTCGGCATGACCGCCGACGAGGTCAAGAAAATAGTGCGCCCCGGTATGCGCATCACCGTCAACAGCACCCCGAAAGAGCTGCTCGGCGGCAGAGTCAGTTGCGCCGCGCTCGATGACAGAGCGGGCGTTGCGGCGATACTTCGCTGCCTTGAGCTGCTCAAAGATGAAAATCACGGATGCCGCATCAGCGTGCTGTTCTCGTCTCAGGAGGAGACGGGCGGCAGCGGCGCGACGGCGGGCGGCTTTGCGGCTGCACCCGATGAGGCTATCGCCGTTGATGTCAGCTTCGCCATGGCTCCGGGACTCAAAAAGGAGAAGTGCGGCAAGCTCGGCGGCGGTGCGATGATAGGCTTCTCGCCCTCGCTCGATTATTCGATGTCCCGCACCCTTGAGCGTATCGCCGACGAAAACGGCATCGCTCGCCAGTGCGAGGTCATGAGCGGCAGTACGGGCACCAACGCCGACGAGATTCAGGTTGCCGGAAGCGGAGTCAGAATGGGACTCATCTCTATTCCGCAGAGAAATATGCACACTGCGGCTGAAATAGTCGATCTAAATGATATCGAAGCCGTCGCCCGACTTATGGCGGCATATATAATCGAAAGGGGGCGCGCATGATGTACGGACTGCTCGAAAAACTCTGCTCGATAGGCGGCGTGTCCGGCAGGGAAGATAAGGTGCGCGAGTTCATAATCTCCGAGATAGACGGCTTCGCCGATTGGCGCGTTGATCCGCTCGGCAATCTTATCGTGCACAAAAAGGGAAAGAGCCCCGCGAAAAATAAAGTTATGTTCGACGCCCATATGGACGAGGTCGGCATGATCGTCACTTATATAACCGATGAGGGTATGCTCAAATTCTCTGCCGTCGGCGGCGTCGATCCCCGTGTTTATCTCGGCAGAAGCGTGAAGGTCGGCGATAAAGAGATAAGCGGCGTTGTCGGTCTCAAGCCGATTCATATGCTCTCCAAAGAAGAGGAACTCAATATGCCGAAGGCTGATGAGATGTATATCGATATCGGCGCGGAGTCGGCGGACGAGGCGCGCGAACATGTCTCTTTGGGCGATACTGTGGTGTTCGACTCGGGAATAAGAAAATTCGGCGACGGCTTCGTTCAGGGCAGAGCGCTCGATGACAGAATGGGCTGCGCCGTGATGGTTGAGATGATAAAGAGCGAGCTCGAGTATGACGCGGATTTCTCGTTCAGCGTTCAGGAGGAGATTGGCACGCGCGGCGCGAAAGCTTCGGCGTTCAGCATCAGACCCGATTACGCCATCGTGCTCGAAACCACGACTGCCGCGGATATCCCCGGCGTTGACGGCGAAAAGCGTGTTTGCGCTCTCGGCGAGGGTGCAGTCGTCGGCTTTATGGATAGGGGCACTATCTATGACCACGACCTCTATGAGCTTGCGTTCAAAAAGGCAAAGGAAAACGGCATAAAGATACAGACAAAGACAATGGTCGCCGGCGGAAACGACGCGAAGGCTATCCATGTCAGCGCGGGCGGAGTCAAAACTCTCGCAATTTCGCTCCCGTGCAGATATCTCCACTCGCCCTCGTGCGTGATAAAAATGAGCGACGGAGACGATGTCCTCCGCCTTGCAAAAGTGATGCTCGGGGAGCTTGCCAATGCTTAAACTGGCTGAAGAAAAAGAGCTTCTTGATTTTTGCCGCCGCGACGCTTTCGGCACGAAAATCGCCGGATATCTGAAAACTTATTCCGCCGATTCCGCCGCCGTTCGTTTTTGGGTTCAGCAAAATGACGAGAATATTATAACCGCCGCAGTCTGCCGCATTTATGACAGCGTCGTGTTGAGCGCCGAACCGGATGCAGATTTTGAAGAGCTCTGGCAGTTTCTCAAAATCATAGGCTTTTCAACGCTCTCCTGCGAAGAAAGCGTGTGCCAAAAGCTCGGACTTTCGCCGACAAGAAGCGGCAATATAGTCCGATTCGAGCATCTTCTGCGCCCTCTGCGCGGCGAAGCTCAGATGCCGAGATATCCCGACTTGCGCGATGTATATTCGCTGCTCGTTTCTTCGGGCTTCGACCGTCTCGGCGGGCGCGACGAGTGGATTGCAGATGTGTCGAGGCGCATGAACAGAGATACCGCTCAGTGGAGCGTGATATACAGCGGCAAAACGCTCGCGGCGTGCGCTTGTGCTCTGTTTGTCGCCGATTCGGCAGCATTTCTCGGCTGCGTTGCCGCACGCGAGGATATGCGCGGCAGGGGACTCGGCGGCGAGGCGGTGCTGACGCTCGCCGAAAGATATTCGTCCGAGGGCAGGAGAGTCGAGCTCTTCTGCAAGGACGGCAGTATAGTTGAGTTTTATAAAAAATCGGGCTTTGTGCCCGTCGGCAGATGGGCCGAATATGATACAGAACAGGAAATATAACATGGAACAGACATTTTTCAAATTTGATGAGAAAATACTCAATGCTTCCGAAAGGGCTCTTGAGCGCGCCGAACACAGCTTCGCGCGAATTGAGAAAAACACTGAGTATAATCAGCAGAAGGTGCTCGCCGCTTTTATCGAAAACAGGGTCAGCGAGAGCCATTTCACCGAGACCACGGGCTACGGCTACGGCGACCGCGGACGCGAGACGCTCGATAAAGTTTTTGCGAGCGCGTTCGGCGCTGAGGCGGCTCTTGTGCGCCACAGCTTCGCCTGCGGCACGCATACGCTCGGCGTCGCGCTCTTCGGGCTTCTCCGTCCGGGTGACACAATGCTCAGCGTCACCGGTCAGCCCTATGACACCATACACCCCGTTATAGGCATCACCGGAGAGGGCATGGGTTCGCTAAAGGATTTCGGTGTGAAATATGAACAGGTCGATTTGAATGCTGACGGCGAGCCGGATATTCCCGCGATAACCGAAGCGGTTAAGGCAAAGCAGCCGAAGCTCGTCTATATCCAGCGTTCGCGCGGCTATACCCTGCGCCCGAGCCTCTCGGTCGAGAAGATAGCCGAGATCGCAAAGGCAGTCAAGAGCGTGTCCGATTCGATAGTCTTTGTCGATAACTGCTACGGCGAGTTCGTCCAGCGTGTTGAGCCTGTGCAGGTCGGCGCGGATATAATGGCGGGTTCGCTTATAAAGAACGCAGGCGGCGGAATAGCCAAAAACGGCGGCTACATAGCGGGCAAGGCGGATCTTGTCGAGAAATGCGCCTACAGAGCCACCGTCCCCGGTCTCGGAAGAGAAGTAGGCGCGTCGCTCGGACAGAACAGAGAGCTGTTCATGGGCATATTCAATTCTCCGCATATCGTCGGCGAGGCGCTCAAGACTGCAGTCTTTGCCGCCGCGCTGTTTGAAGAGTTCGGATTTGATGTCACTCCGACAAGCGACGAGGAGAGATTCGATATCATTCAGACCGTCCAGCTCAGAACGCCCGAAGCGCTTATCGCATTCTGCCAGGGAATGCAGGCGGGTGCGCCGGTCGATTCGTTCGTCGTGCCCGAGCCGTGGGACATGCCCGGCTATGACAGCCAGGTCATTATGGCGGCTGGTGCGTTCACCATGGGCTCGTCGATAGAGCTCTCTGCGGATGCTCCGCTCAGAGAGCCTTATGCCGCATGGATGCAGGGCGGCTTCAATTTCCACAGCGCCAAGGCGGGCGTCATGCTCGCGGCGCAGGCAATGCACGACAGGGGACTTATCTGATGAGCGATTTCAAGGGAATAACTCAGGATGCGCTTTTTCTCATGCAGCTCAACCGCTTCAATGATTCAAAGGCGTTCTATGAGGAGAATAAAGAGAAGATAAAAGCAAACATGACCGTGCCGATGCGCCAAATAGCGGCGTCGCTCAGCGACATGATGCTCGACATCGACCCGTTCATGAATACCATACCGACGAAGATGGTGTCGAGGGTGCGCCGCGATACGCGCTATACCCACGACAAGCACCTCTACCGCGAGAATATGTGGATAATGTTCATGCGCCCGAAAAAAGAGTGGCATATGTATCCATGTATGTGGTTCGAGGTCACTCCGCGCGCGTGGTCGTGCGGCGTCGGAACATACGAAGTCTCGGCGGACTATATGGAGGTTTTCAGAGAGCATCTGCGAAACGACCCGGAGGGCTTCAAGAAGGCTGTGAAATTGGCTCTTTCAACGGGAGCCATGCTTGATGCCGAGTGCTATAAGCGTCCGAAGCCCGACTGCCCCGCAGGACTTGAAAATTTCTACAACGCAAAGTATCTCTATTTTGTGTTCGCCTCCGATGAGCTTTCTGATATCGGGAACGACGGGATAATAACCCGCCTCGAGGGGATATACAAAAAATTCGCGCCGATGTATCGTTTCCTGCGCGATGTTTCGGACGACTATTTCAAAACGCATCAGTGATGCCGAAAGGAGCTTTGATATGAGCCTTGACCCCGAAGATTACAAAGAGCCGAGATGCCCGAGCTGTACCGATTTCTATTATCCGGATGAAAACGCGAATGTGTCGTTTATCCCCGTTGACCGCGTTGTGGACAGGCTCGATACTCTGCTCTCCCATAACGATATGCCCGCGGCGCGCAGGCACCTTGAATATTGGCTCTCCGAAGCCCGAATGGGCGGCGACAAGCGCGGCGAGCTCGCGGTGCTCAACGAACTCATGGGTCTCTACCGCAAAATGGGCTTGAAAGACAAAGCTTTTGAAAGCGCGGAAAAGGCGGACGAGCTTGTGAAAACGCTGTCCCTCGGCGGCTCGATAACCGCCGCTACTGTTTGCCTCAATGCCGCAACAGTCTGCGAAGCTTTTGACCGCCCGCGCGAAGCCCTCGAACGCTACAGCGAGGCGAAGAGCATCTACGAAGATTTTCTCCCGCCCGGGGACGCGCGCCTCGGCGGACTCTATAACAATATGGCGCTCGCCTGCGTGTCTCTAAAAGAATACGAGCAGGCGCGTGAACTCTATCAAAAGGCGATAAAAATTATGAGCGCACTGCCCGGCGGAAAGCCCGAAACGGCGATAACATATCTGAACCTCGCCAATGCCGCAGAGGCGCAGCAGGGGCTCGAAAACGCGTCGGAGTTCATTACCGACTGCCTGCAAAAGGCTGAAAATCTTCTGCTCGATGAATCAAATGCGCTCGACGGCAACTACGCTTTCGTCTGCGAAAAATGCGCACCGACTTTTGAATATTACGGTTGGTTCATGACCGCCAAGGAGATAAAAAGGAGGTCGGACGAGATATATGAAAGGGCTTGAGCTTTCAAGAAAATTCTATGAAACATACGGTGCGCCGATGCTCCATGAAAAATTCCCGGAGCTTGAAGATAAGCTTGCGATAGGTCTTGTCGGCGACGGCTCGGAGTGCTTCGGCTATGACGATGATATATCGCGCGACCATGATTTTGAGCCGGGATTCTGCATCTTCGTGCCCGATGATATCGACAGCAGTACTGAATTTAAGCTCGAACGTGCCTATGCGAAGCTCCCGAAGAGCTTTGAGGGCGTTGACAGGCTCAAAATAAGCCCCGTCGGCGGCAGCCGCCACGGAGTTATAAAAACGGGGGACTTCTATCTCGCGAAAACAGGCTCGCGCACGGGCTTTGATTCTGTAAATCAGTGGATGACTACGCCCGACAGCTGCCTTGCGGCGGCGACGAACGGCGAGGTTTTCCGCGACGATCTCGGCGAGTTTTCACGCATCCGTCAGTCGTTTCTCGATATGCCGCAGGATGTCAGACTCAAAAAGCTTGCAGGTCATCTTATAATGGCGGCGCAGGCGGGACAGTATAATTTCAAGCGCTGTATTTCCCACGGCGAGACGGGCGGCGCCCAACTCGCGATGATAGAATTTGCAGATCACGCCATGTCGGCGGTGTTCCTGCTCAACAGAAAATACCGCCCGTTTTATAAATGGGCGTTCAGGGCAATGCGCGAGCTCGAAAAGCTCTCGGAGCTTGCCGATACATTTGAATTTCTCATATCTTCGGACAATGAACCGGTGACCGCCTCGGCGAAGGCGGATATCGTTGAGGACGTTGCCTCGATGATAATAACCGAGCTGCAAAATCAAAGCCTTACAGACGCGATATGCGGCGACCTCGAGAAGCACGCATATTCGGTCAATGATAAAATATCCTCAACGCAGCTGCGGACTATGCATATCATGGCAGGAGTGTGAAAATCATGACAAAGACAAATGCAATGAGAATGCTCGACAGAGCAAAGATAAAATACGATGTTCTCAAATATGACTACGACGAGAGCGACCTCAGCGGCGTCCATGCGGCGGCGGCTCTCTCGCTCGACCCGAATCAGGTGTTCAAAACCCTTGTCACCCGCGGCGGGAAGAACGGACTTTTCGTGTTCTGCATCCCGGTCGGTGCGGAGCTCGATCTCAAAAAATGCGCGAAATGCGCCGGGGTCAAGAGCCTTGAGATGATCCATGTCAAGGAGCTCATCTCGCTTACCGGCTATATGCGCGGCGGCTGCTCGCCGATAGGCATGAAAAAGCAGTATCCGACTTTTATCGACTCCACCGCATCTGATTTTGAAAAAATATATGTCAGCGCGGGTCAGCGCGGACTCCAGCTGTGCCTCGACCCGAAGGAGCTCGCCGCATTTGTCGGCGCGGAGCTCTGCGATGTCACGGTCTGATTGGCTTTAGAAATGCTTAATATTTGAAGAAAAAGCACCTTATTATGCTTGGCGGGAGTAAAGAATAGCTGTCAGGTATGTTATACTCGTTTTATAGATTTGCCGATCGGGGACAAATATGATAGAGCTCAGAAACGGAAAACTGAAAATCGACTCAAAACGGTCCGCGTTGGAGATATTGCTTGACCTCTCTATCGTCGCAATGCTCACCGTTCTGTTTGCGTTTAACTTCCGCTTCGGAGAGCGAAATTATATATATCACGCGGCGCTCATTTCAGTTGTCGGTCTGACTTTTTTTGTCCGCATACTCGGCAGACCGAGCATCTCGATTAAGCTCCCGACGATATGGTACGGCATCTTTGTTCTGCTCTGCGTCGTCTCGTCCCTCTGGGCGGCATATAATGTCAGCTATACTTTGCATTATATACCGCGAATGCTTCAGGTGATGCTGTTTTGCTACTGCGTGACTCTTTATATAGAGACGCGCGAGGATTTTGAGCGATTTACCGCGCTGTTCACCGCAGCGGTAATGATAATGATTTTCTCCATATTTGTCAGAACGCCGTATTCTATGTGGTTCTCCGGCTTTTTCGGGCGCATAGGCTACGAAAATGTCACGGGCAATAATATCAATACGATAGCCTATATCTGCGTCGTCGCCGTGGCGATATCGTTCTGCAAGGCGTATTACTATAAAAAACGCGCCTATTATCTGTGTACGGCGTTCGAGCTGCTCTATATAGTCCTCTCGTCGTCGAGAAAAGCGCTGCTTATCGTAGCGTTTCTTCTGTTCACGATGCTGATATTCTATGTCAACAAGCGTTTTTATCTGCTCAGGCTTGTTCTGATGGCGCTGGCAGTGGTCGGTATCGGAATTGCGTTTTTGAAGGTTCCCGCGCTCTATAACGCGGCGGGCTTCAGACTCGAAAAGATGCTCAATTATCTTGTCGGCAACGATGCGTCCGCCGACGGAAGCCTTACGCTGCGAAAAGGTCTGGCAGAGATATCCTCGCAGATATTCTATTCCCATCCGATAATCGGTATCGGACTCGGAAACAACACCTATCAGATAGAGCAGATCTACGGACTTTCCGTTTATGCTCATAACAACTATCTCGAGCTGGCTTCCGGTCTCGGAGTAGTCGGATTGATAACATATTATTGGTACTATATTTACCTTCTTATCGGCTTGGGCCGCAGAGCGTATAGAGGAGAGAGGCTCTGCGTCACAATGTTCCTGCTGCTTGCGGCAACCGCAGTGGGCGAAACTACGCTGATATCATATTACGATTATAATGTCCAGATAATGCTGACGCTATGTTTCTGCGCGATGAAGCTAAAGGACGAAAAAAAGAAAACATATATGAATCTTGAATGAAGGTGCGCATGTTATGAAAATTGCCGTTGCGGGAGTAGGCTATGTGGGTCTTGTTACCGCGGTCACGCTTGCCGATGTCGGGCATGATGTAATCTGCCTCGATGTTGACAAAGGCAAACTGAAAATGCTCAAAGAGGGCATCTCTCCCATCTACGAATACGGACTCGAAGAGCTCATGCTCAAAAACCGCGAGCGCCTGGAGTTTACAGACGATGTGACGAAGTATTCCGAAGCACAGGTCATTATTATCGGCGTCGGTACGCCCGAGAAGGAGGACGGCTCCGCGGATTTAAGCGCCGTGTTCTCCGCTGCGGACAGCATCGCCGACAATTGCAGCGACGGAACGGTCGTGGTTGTTAAATCTACCGTGCCGATCGGAACCTGCGAGAGCGTGCGCCGCAGAATAGGCGAGCGCCGCCCGAATCTTCATTTCTTCGTCGTCTCAAACCCCGAGTTTCTCTCGCAGGGCACGGCGGTCAGGGACACTTTCAACGCCGACAGAATAGTTATCGGTGCGGATGATGAACAGGCTTACAGAATCGTTGAAAAGATGTATGCTCCGCTCGAACTGCCGATAGTACATGTCAGCGTGCGAAGCTCCGAGATGATAAAATATGCCTCCAACGACTTCCTTGCGCTCAAGATTTCTTATATAAATGAAATTGCGAACTTCTGCGAGATAGTCGGCGCGGATATCGAAGAGGTTGCCCGCGGAATGGGAATGGACAGGCGCATTGGCTCGAACTTCTTAAAAGCCGGAATAGGCTACGGCGGTAGCTGCTTCCCGAAGGATACGAAAGCACTTAATTTCCAGAGCGACCACGCCGGAGTGAAGCTCAAGACAGTAAAAGCGACTATCGATGTCAACCGCGAACAGCGTATAAAGCTTATTGATAAAGCGCGCAGATTCTTCCCGACGTTCAGGGGTGTGCGCGTGGCGATAATAGGACTCACTTTCAAGCCCGGCACCGACGATCTGCGCGAAGCGCCGGCAAAGCAGAATATAGATATACTGCTCAACGATGGCGCGGATATAATCGCGTGGGATCCTCTGGGTGCCGAAAATTTCAGAAAGCGATATCCGAATTGTGCAATAAACTTTGCAAAGGATATAGATGAAGCCTTGACAGATGCGGATGTTTGCCTCATAATGACTGAGTGGGAAAAAATTGTGGAATATCCGCTGGATAACTACAAAAAGTATATGAGGAGACCTCTGGTCTTTGACGGCAGGAATTGCTACAAGCTCTCCGAGGTCGAAAAGCACGAGATATTCTATGATTCAATAGGAAGAAAGATTGTCGATACTCTTTGATGAGCGTTGACGAAGTGGGGGATATGTGATTGAGTAAGATAGTTAGAAAAGATACCGACAGCGACGGAGTCGAAGTGAACATCATGTATGCGTTCGGTCTTCTTCTGAGAAGGCTGTGGCTTCTGATACTTGTCGCGTTGGTGGTCGGCGCGTCATGCGCAGTGATAACCAAGGCAGTCGAAGAGCCGACTTATACTTTGAGCATGACGTTTATCGTCAACAATAAGTCCGAAAAAGACCTCTCGTCATCGGGGGAGAATTCCGTCTCCTATAACGATATGTCGGCATCGGCTTATATGGCGAATACTTTCGTCCATCTTATGACCGGGCGCACTATGTGCAACGCGATAGCCGCCGAGTGCAAGTCGTATCCGAAAACTGCGGATCAGGTTGCGAAGATGATAGCCGCGTCCCGCAAGACGGACAGCAGCATTATCGATATGACCGTCACTGCTTCCTCGCCCGAGGAGGCTTATGAGCTCGCGCAGGCTGTCAAGGATACATATAAAGATGTCGTTCAGGTCTATTCGGGCGGCAGCATCCATCTCTGCGACGAGCCGGAGCTGCCGACAAAGCCGGACAAGTCCGTCGGTACAGTGCGCAACGCCATTATCGGCGCTCTTGCGGGTGCAGTTATATGTGCGCTCATTATAATAATCAGGGATTCTGCGCGCAACACCGTCAGAAGCCAGGAGGATATCCAGAACAAGCTTCAGCTCAATGTTATCGGCGAGGTGTCGCAGGTGCCCAGCGGCGAGCGTTTCTATAAGAAATCCGCCCACGGCGACCGAGAACTGCTGATAACCGACAAGGCCTGCGGCTTTGCGTTCGTTGAGACATATAAAGCAATGCGAACGAAGCTCGAGCTGCTCAACGGCAGGCGCGGCTACAAGAGCTTCGTCGTTTCGAGCGCCGGAGCCAATGAGGGCAAGACGACCGTTGCCGTCAATCTCTCGCTCGCGCTTGCGCAGAACGGATATTCCGTCCTGCTCGTCGATGCCGATCTCAGAAAGCCGTCTGTGCTAAAGAATCTCGGCATAAGCAATCTTTCCGGCAACGGCATAGCCGATGTCGTCAACGGCGCGAAAAATTCGAGCGATGCGATAAAATATATTGAGAAATATAAGATATTCGTCCTCGCAGGCGACGAGAGCATAACGGATCCGACCGAGGTGCTTTCAAACGCCAAGACCGGCGAGTTCATCGCAGCGGCAAGAGAAAAGTTCGATTATATTATCATCGATACGCCTCCCGTCGGAATCGTTGCGGATGCGGCGATATGCGCCAAATACACCGACTCGTCAATATTTGTTATCCGCGAGGATGTTTTCCCCGTTCCCGCGATACTCGAGGCTGTCAGCGACCTCACTCAGGGCGGAACGGATCTCGCCGGATGCGTCTACAATATCTCGACCGACCGCAGCAAGGGCGGCTACGGTAACTATTCGATCTCGAGCCGCAGATACGGCTACGGATATGGCTACGGCAAGCATTACGGATATGGCTACGGTTACGGCAGTCATTCCGGCTCGCACGGCAAAAACAGCAAATAAGCAAAAATATATCAGCCTTCGGTTCTTTTGTGAATCGAAGGCTGATTTTTTATCTTTTCGGTACTCCCTGCGGGAACATCAGTTTTTCTAAATCACCCGCGCTCTTTTTATATTGCGCTTCGGATATTGCCCCGTGTTGGAGCAGGGTGTCGAGCATATTTATCTGGCGCTCATATAGGTCAAGCTTGTCTCCGCCTTTTCTTTGTGACTCAACGCTCATGCCTGAACACCTCTTATCATCGGCGTATAGAAGTCAAACAGCTCGCGCGCGACTTCGAGCGTGTCCTCCTCCGAGGGCTGCTCGGGCTTGTAGGTCGAGAGCCATTTGTTCTCGAATTTTTCAACGCTCTTGTAGAACGAAGTTCCGTCGAAGTCCTCGCGCTCGTTATAGCGGCGCTTTGTGGTCGTGAATGTGCATTTGCGCTTCTTGAAGTTGACCGCCATCTGCTCGAAGAACGAATACCAGCGCGGCAGATAGAAAGTCTTTATCATTCCGCCCCATTCTTTCCATGCGTAGTCATAGAGCTGCGAGGAGCGCGCGGGACCCCAGAGGGTCAACATATAAAGCTCGTTGAGCTCGAAATTCTGCCTGTCCTTGTCGGAGCAGGCATAGGCGTTAGCCTGTCTGACATGCTCGCCGAGCGTCAGTTCGGGGCGCGTCATGAGCAGCCTGTCAACATCTTCGAGCAGGCGCACGAATGTGTTGACACTCTTTTCAAAAAGACTTATATTTTTGCTGTCAAATGCGCTTATGCTGCGCTTGTAGAGATCCTTTGCATAGTTGCTGAGCACCTGGCGCGTCAAATCGCAGACATCGAATCTGTATCCGTCCGTGTCGGCGTGCTCGGCTCTGAGAAGATTTTCGAGCGCGTCGAGCAGCTTCTCGTTGTCATATCTCAGCTCAAACACATCGTTCGGCGCGGTGTGGCGCTGTTCATATGCAGGGCGCGCGCAGATTATCGACGCAGTCTCGCGTCCTGTGCAAGCCTTGCTGTAGCAGGTCTCATGCATATCTTTGACCGCTTCGAAAAGGCACGCTTCGTCGCTGCCGTAGCGGCGGCGTGCGTAGTCCTTGAGCCATGAATCAAGCTCCGGTTTGTCGCTTCGCGTGAGCATATCGGAAGCGAGGTCAAAATACAGCGGGTTCTGGAAAATGCCCTCCATGAAAAGCCCCGTGCCGACAATATTCGGATATTTTTCGCGCTCTTCCATGAACTTGTTTTCGGCGAGCGCGTCTATCGAACCGTGGAGCGTGTTTCTGTCGCCGAAGTTGTTGAGCGTGCCGCTGATGAAGTTGTATCCCCAGAAGCCGTCGGTCTTTTCGCATTTGCTGCCGTCGATGTCGAGAATGAGCAGCTTGTCCTTGTCAACAGCCTTGACTATCGGCTCGCGCAGGGACCATGCCTGCATGACCCAGACCGCCTGAGAGTCGAAAGCTGTATACATCTCTGAAATAGCTTTTCCGACGTTCTGGAGATACTTGTCACCCTTTATTGGGGGCTTGTTCTCGTGGAACGGGTCGCAGGCATAATAGTGGTGCGCGCCGAAGAGCTGGCGCTGCTTTTCAAGCAGAGCCATGCCGAATTTTCTGAAGTTTTTGTCGAGCGGGTCTATCTGATATGTTACGGGGAACCCGCACCATGAGGGGACATTGTATGCGTTCGTGTGCGGAAGCACGCGAAGAATTGTTGAGGGTACCTGACCCGAGCAACCCTGCTGAATCGGTGTCATGCCGAGCTCGAGCTCGCGGTCGATTATCTTCTTGCCGAGTTCAAGTCGCTTGTCAACATAAGCTTTGTCCGTCAGGCTGAAATAGCTGTCGAGGTTGCCCATGAGCTGCCACGGCAGATATGCGGGGCCGCTGATGAAATTGAGCGCTCCGTCGTCCGTATATCCGAGGTCGCGCAGGGTATAGAAAAGCACCGCCTCGTAGCCGACTATGCTCAGAGGCATGTTTATTCCGCGCATAGCCATGTAGTCTATCTCGCGCTCCCAGCGCTCCCAGTCCCACCAGCGGGCGGAATACGAAAACGTGCAGTAGTTCATGTAGGCGCGTTTGTCCTGCTCGATAATGCGGACTGTCTTGCCCGCGGGCAGGGGAGCTTCGGTTATATTGCCTATCCTGTCGTTGCCGCAGTGGGCGAGATTGACCCCGCAGCAGTCCTTCAGGTATCTGTAATATGCCATTGCAAGGCTTATCTTGCAGTCGCCGCGCAGAACTATTTTGTCGCCGCACGCCTCGATTTCATAGAAGCTCTTGCCCTCGCGCCTGTCCTCGATTTCGAGTGCGAATCGGTCGGCAATCTCCGGCGTGTTTCTTTTAATCAGCTCTTGCATCAGTCTGTCCTCCAGCTATAAGAAAAAATTTTTATGTATTTCTAAGCGCATTTTCACGCTGAAAAGTCGATTTGTTGAATTGATTGTATAGTTGTTGTGATATAATCAAATGCGATCCAATTCCAGGAAGGTGAGAGAATGAAAAGTAAAATGACTTCAAAAGGCAGGGCGATGACCGCCGCCGTGTGTGCGCTTTCGTGCGCCCTGATAATCCTCGGCACATTTATAAAAATACCTTTGCCGATGATATCGATAACCTTGCAGCTCGAATTTGTTCTGCTCTCTGCGATGCTGCTCGGCGCGTGGCGCTCGTCGCTGAGCGTTGCGGCGTATATTATCCTCGGCCTCTGCGGCGTGCCCGTGTTCACTTACGGCGGGGGAATCGGCTGCGTGCTCAAGCCGTCCTTCGGATTTATAATCGGCTTCCTTGTCGCGTCCGTAGTCACGGGATACATAGTCGAGCATCTTAAAGAGCGCACATTCTGGAAGCTCTTCTTCGCCGCGCTCGCGGGTACCGTGATAATATATGTTATCGGCACCGTATATTTTTATTTTGTCACCCGACTGTATCTCAATACATATCCGGGCTTCATGAAGATGATGAGCGCCTGCGTGTTCACGACCTTTCCGAAGGATGCCGTTTTCTGCCTGCTGCTCGCGTTCATCGCAAAGCGGGTCTATCCCGCAATAAGAAAGTATATCACCTGCTGACTATTGAATAGCCCAGAGTGATCTCGACAGTGTTGCCGAGGCTGTCCGTGTCCGTCTCAACTGCCTTGAGATAGACCAGCGCACATTCTTGCCCGTTTCGCGACTGCCAGTCGGCGAGGCGTATAACGGTGCGGAATATCGAGAGCGGTCTGCCGTTTGAAGAGACGGCAGAATTGACTCGCTCAAATCTTGTTTGTGGCACAGCGTAAGTTTTGATAAAAGCCGCTTCCTCGCAGCTTCCGGGCTGCGGCGCGAAGCGGCTGTTTTTCATCGTCCAGAGGGCAAGACTGTGCCTGAGCTGACGCTCGTCCATCAGAGATAACATAGCTCTGACCCTCCATGCCGTATGGCTTTTTTATTTGCAGACTTTTTCGTATATCTCCTGCGTGGCCTTTTTCATCTCGTCCATCTGCTTCTCCATGTCCTCGACGAGCTTGAACTGCGTGCGGGCGCGGACAAGATTGTGCTCGGGATAGTCAATGCGGAAATAAGTGTCGCCGTTGAGGTAGTCCCCAAGGAAACGCATACCGCATTCGAGCGTCATGAGCTTCGATGAGAAGGGGAGATATTCAATCTCCGCGTCGGTCAGACTCTTGCCGGCGGCGGAAAGATAGCCCTCGGTGTAGACTTTGTAGAGCTCAATGTCGAAGTTCACTTTGCTGAGGTCTTTCTCGTCCTCTGCGGCGGTGCTTGCGCCGAAGCGGATGCTGTCGCCGAAATCGTAGAGCGAAAGTCCGGGCATGACCGTGTCGAGGTCAATTACACATATGCCCTCGTCGGTCTCGTTGTCGAACATGACGTTGTTGAGCTTCGTGTCGTTGTGGGTGACTCTCAGCGGCAGCTCGCCGTTGCTGAGCATGTCGACGAGAATGCCCGTGTCACCCTCACGCGAGAGAACAAAGTCGATCTCTTCCTGCACGCCCGCCGCGCGACCCTTGAGATCATCGCTGACTGCCTTCTTGAAGTCGGCAAAGCGGGAGCGGGTGTTGTGGAAGTTCGGGATAGTCTCGTGGAGTGTGCTGCTCGGATAGTCCGCGAGCAGGCACTGGAAAGTGCCGAAAGCCTTTGCGGCGTTGAAGAATGTTTTCGGGTCGTCAATGGACTGGCAGGCGTGCGCGCCGGTGATGAAATTGTAGCATCGCCAGCATTCGCCGTTCTCTGTTCTGAAATAGGGCTTGCCGTCCTTTGTGAAGAACACCCTGAGGCATTCGCGCTCCGGGTCGCCGCCGCGCTCGATAACTATGTTGCGCAGGTATCCAGTGACTCCGACGATATTCTCCATCAGCTCGTCTGGATTCTTGAAAACATTCGTATTTATCAGCTGAACAAGGTAGCTTGTGCTACTGCCGTCAGCGTTTTTGAAATCGAGAACAAAAGTGTTGTTTATATGACCGTCGTTTGAAACGCGGTAGCCGATATATTCTCCCTCAAAACCGAATTCATCGATTATCTGCTGCAGCGGAAAGGGAGCATTCTGCGTTTGCATCTGTATCACCTTTTGATTATTTTGATAGTGCCGAACCTTTCGGGATTGTGAAAGCCGAGAGAAACGCTGTCAACGGGGAAGAGCGCACCGTAGTGCGGGGTCGGGGAGTCGTCGGCGCATTTATAGAAGTTGCCGCGAATCTTGCCTTCCTTGACCGAAAACTCGCAGCCGTAGAGCGACGATATCAGCCCTTCCGGGATGAACAGTTCAGCATGCCAGCCCTTTTTGTCCGTGTAAACTCCTGCACTGACGCGCGGGGTCTCTGCGGTCAGTTCTTTTATGAACACGCGGCCGTTTCTCTCGCTTCCGAACTGCGACAGATAAGCGCCGTTCGGATTCATCTCGAAGTTTATGTATTCTCTGCGCCCGCTGACGGGAGCAATGAACACTTCGAGGCAGCTGTCGGTATATACCGGATCGTCGCGCCTTGTGTATCTCGCGAGCACGGGGCTTTCGGAGCTTTCAAGAAAAGCATAGTAGCCCTCGTTTTTAACCGCGCAGAACCGCACGGAGCTCTCCGGGCGCGAATATCCGTCTTTTTCCCAGTGGAAGGAGCTTATCTCAAACCGGGGGATAAGCTCTTTCTCCGGTAAACTGTCAAATATAAAAGTGTTGCAGCCGTTCATATCAGAGCTTCTCGACGATAGCCTTGGTGTCTCTGGCTATAAGCAGCTCCTCGTTGGTGGGCAGAACAAAGACGCGGACCTTTGAATCCGGGGTCGAAAGCTCGCCCTCCTTGCCCTTTCTGAGCTCGAGGTTCTTCTCGCAGTCGATCTTGACGCCGAGATATGTAAGATGCTTGCAGACATCCTCGCGCAGGTCGCAGGTGTTCTCGCCGATACCGCCGGTGAAAACAATCGCGTCAACGCCGTCCATCGCGGCAACATATGCGCCTATAAACTTGCGGATCTGATAGCGCTGGATGCTTCTTGCAAGAGCGGCTCTCTTGTTGCCTGCCTCTGCGGCGGCGAGAACGTCTCTGTCGTCGCTCGATATGCCAGATATGCCGAGAACGCCGGACTTCTTGTTGAGAATTTCGGCGGTCTCCGCGGGAGTCCAGCCCTCCTTCTCCTGAAGATAGGTGATAGCCGAGGGATCAACTCCGCCGCAGCGTGAGCCCATGATAAAGCCGTCGAGGGGAGTAAGACCCATACTCGTGTCAATAACCTTGCCGTCCTTTATGGCGGTTATCGAGGAGCCGTTGCCGAGGTGGCAGGTGATGAGCTTTATGTCCTTGAGGTCAACGCCCATGACTTCGGCGCAGCGTGCGCTGACAAAGCGGTGAGATGTGCCGTGGAAGCCGTAGCGGCGAACCTTGTACTTCTCGTAGTACTCATAGGGCAGCGGGAAAAGGAATGCCTCGGGGGGCATGGTCGAATGGAAAGCGTTGTCGAAAACAACAACTTCCGGAACATCCTCGCCGAAGACCTCGCGGCAGGCACGGATGCCCTGAATGTGAGCGGCGTTGTGCAGGGGAGCGAGATCGCACAGGCTCTCGATGCCGGCGATAACATCCTCGTCAACGAGCACGCTCTCTTTGAACAGAGAACCGCCCTGAACTATGCGGTGGCCGACAGCGGAGATCTCGGAGAGGTCGTCGATGACCTTGTAGGTCGAAGTGAGAACCTTCTCGACCTCAAGGAAAGCCGCAGTGTGGTTTTTGAGCTCCACGCTGTATTTGAATTCTCTTCCGTCGAAGGTATTGCCGCTGATTTTACCGTCGATACCGATACGCTCGCAGATGCCTTTTGCTATAAGCTTTTCGCCGTCCATGTCGATGAGCTGATATTTAAGCGATGAGCTTCCGGCGTTGATAACAAGAATTTTCAAGAGTATTGCCTCCAAATAATAAAGATTTGCTTGAAACAAGCACGTTACTGATATATTATATATACTATAAGAGGATTTTTCAAGCAGTTCTTGCAGAATTCCCCTGTCTTATTGTCGAAAAACGGAAAAGGAGTGAATCCGATGAGCACAGCAGGCATTGTTGCCGAATATAATCCGTTCCATAACGGTCACGCATATCATATAGCCCGCACGCGCGAAAACGGCGCGTCGGCGGTTGTGTGCGTGATGAGCAGCTGGTTCGTCCAGCGCGGAGAGACTGCGCTGATGCACCCGAACGCCCGCGCGCGCATGGCTCTGATGAACGGCGCGGATCTCGTCGTCTCGCTTCCGATCCCGTGGGCATGCGCCGCGGCGCAGACCTTTGCGAGGGGCGCCGTCGGGCTGCTCGACGCTATGGGGTGCGTCGATACGCTGAGTTTCGGCAGCGAATGTGCCGATATAGGGCTCCTCCGAGCCGCATCCCGCGCGGTCGATGATTACACCGTGCGCGAGAGTATGCGCGCAAACCTGCTCTCCGGCGTGAGCTTTGCTTCAGCGAGACAGCGCGCCGTGGAAGAGCTCGATCCCCGTGTTGCATCGGTGCTCTCGTCGCCGAACGATACACTCGCTGTTGAATATATACGCGCGATAGATACGCTCAAATCCGAGCTCGCTCCGTTCGCCGTCAGGCGCGAGGGAGCGGGTCACGACAGCGGCGAAGCGGTGAACTCCTTTGCGAGCGCGTCGCTTATACGCTCCAGAGTGAGAGCGGGCGAGGGCTTTGCCGATCTCATGCCCGAAAGTGCCGCCGCGATACTCAGAGCGGAGATAGAGGCGGGCAGAGCGCCGGCGGATATCAATGCCCTCGAAAAAGCTGTTCTCGCGTGCCTGCGTATCTCAACGCCAGAAAAAATAGCCGCAGTGCCGGATATCTCCGAGGGGCTCGAAAACCGCATATATTCCGCCTCGCGCAGCGCATCCTCGCTCGAGGAGCTCTATTCGCTTACAAAGACGAAGCGCTATTCCCATGCGCGGATAAGGCGCGCCGTTGCGGCTCTTCTGCTCGGTATCGAAGCATCCGACTGCGATGGCATACCGCCGTATATCAGAGTTCTCGGTTTCAATGCGATAGGCCGCGAAAAGCTCCGCGCCATGCGCTCGACCGCGAAGCTGCCGATAGTCATGCGCGCGGCGGATATAAAAAAATTGAACGACCGCGCAAAGCACATTTCCGCTATCGAGGAGCGCGCCGCCGACCTGTTCTCTCTTGCTCTGCCGTCGATAATGCCGTGCGGAGCGGAATACACAGACGAGATAGCGGTCATCTGACCGTTTCTTGAATAAAAACACAAGGAGATTTTGTTTGAAGTTTATCACAAAATCATCGGAGAGTGCACGCTGACCGGGAGGTCGGCAAATAAAACACACTCTGCCGTCCTCCCGCAGCTCAATCTTCGGGAGGAAAAATGAATCGCGAAAACAAACGCAAACAGTACAAAAAAGGTTATTACAAGACCCACGCCTGCAACGAAGCTTTTGTTTGCAGGGTGTGCGGACGCACGGCAGTGCCGCAGGGCGCGGGCAGCGAGCACAGAAACCACTGCCCGAACTGCCTTTCGAGCCTGCATGTTGATATTGAGCCCGGAGACAGAGCTTCGGACTGCGGGGGCATTATGGATCCCATAGCGGTCTGGGTGAGGAAAAACGGCGAGTGGGCGATAGTCCACCGTTGCCGCAGATGCGGTGCGATGTCCTCGAACCGCGTCGCCGCGGACGACAACCCGATGAAGCTGATGAGCATAGCGATGAAACTGCTGTGTTCCCCGCCGTTCCCGATAGAGCGTATCAGAGAGCTGACTGCTTTAATGGGCGGAGACGGGGCGCTCGAATAACCCGAAAGAAAATAACGGAGTAGGTTTTGCCTGCTCCGTTATTTTTTATGCATATCAAAAACGGTGCAGCCCGAGTGAGCTGCACCGCCGTGCTTATTGACTTGTCGGAGACAATCAGTCGTTGCTTCCGTTATTCTTGCTTGCGCGTCTCTCAATAAGCTCGTTGAGGATTCTTGTGTGCTCCTTATCGGTGAGCGAATACTTGAGAGTGGGGATAGCGGAGAGAAGCATACCGATTGCGGGCGGAATGGAAATAAGCAGGAACATCGCCATAGCGTATTTTCCGTCGTTTGCCTCGTAGAAATGATACTTTCCTGCCGCCAGGTCGAGGTTAAGAGTCTCGATGTATTCGGCGGTGTAGTGAACAGCCGAATAAATGAAGCCGGAGATGAGCGAGGAAACGCCCATTGCAAGCTTGGTGATGAAGGACTGGCCGGAGAAGAACACGCCGTCGGTGCGAACGCCGTTCTTGTACTCCTCGTAGTCAACGCAGTCTGCTATCATTATCGACTGGAGAATGTTTATCGAGCCCATTGCCCAGGAAGCCGCGAACATCATAACAGCCATCAAAACGACATAAACCATGTTCTGCATAAGGTTGCCGCCGGCTATTTTATAGACGACAAAGATCATTGCATAGGGAACTGCACCGGCGATTGAATAGAAGTTATAGAGCTGCTTCTTGCCGAACTTTGCGGACATCTTCGGCGTGGCGGCAGTACCGATGATCATACCGCCGAGAAGGCCGATAGCCATAACCAGAAGCTGAACGATTTTTATAATCTGAAGCTGGCCGTCAACAACAAGATTGGCAAGGTTGTTGTCGAAGAAGTAGTACATAACGAGCGACAGACCGACGATCGAGAGAAGCATGATGGGGCTTCTGAGAATGCCCGAGAGGAGGAGCCTTCTGAACGGATCGTTGGAGATCGCGATTTTGAAGTTCTCCTTCATGGTGTACTTCTTTTCGGACTGCTGAACTCTCTCTTTTACAGAGAAGCCGGAAAACTGGAAGAGAATAGTTGCGAATATCGTAAGGATAACGGCGATTATGATATAGGACATCTTGTCCGCATGAATAAGGTCAAGGCCTTTCTTCTCCTGGAACATGGGGGAGAGAGCCTTTCCTGCGAAAGTGATGAGCATACCGATAGCGCCGAGGTTTGCGACGATACGGGCGAGCGAGAGAGCCTTTGCTCTGTCGTTCTCATCGTCGGTCATAAGCGAGGTTACACCCCAGAGCGGAATATCGCCGACGGTGTAGCACATACCCCAGAGAATGTAGGAGATTGCCGCCCAGGCGATAATCAGTACATGCGCACCGGTCGATGTGTAGTCGGTGTATGTCTTGTTGCAGAATGTGAGAATGGTAATGATTCCTATCGGGATCGGGACGAACATGAGGTAGGGCTTGCACTTACCCCACTTTGTTCTGGTGTGGTCAACTATCGAACCCATCATCGGGTCATTGATAGCATCCCAAACGCGGGCGACGAAGAATATTACCGAGATGGCCATCGCCGGCAAAAAAATAATTGACTGCCAGTAGTACTGGAGTCCGCCTGCGATGATGTTGTAGATGATGTTCTGTCCTGCGAGACCTACTAAGTAACCTGTCAGCTCTTTGCCGGTGTAGGTGTTGTGCTTAATAGCTCCGCTCGGCGCCTTGTTTTTTCCTTTGCTCATTTCTACCTTCCTTTTGTGTGGTTTTTCGATACGGCTTTTATGTGCGAATTCATGTGCAAAATTTTACACATAATTTTAAAAGATTATACCATATGTAAAAAGGCTTTTCAAGTATACGGATATATTTGAGCAGGTTTCACAAAAGGGACGGCGGCAATTTGGTCAAAATACCGACACGTGTTGTTCGGTGTTCCCGAGACGAAACTTTAAGGGCAAAAAACGTCTCCGCGCAGTCCGGCTGCGGAAAGTTTGTTCCGCAAAGAAAAAAATACCCCGCTCGAAAAAACGGGGTATTGGTGCCGGTGACCGGGGTCGAACCGGTACGGTGTCGCCACCACCGGATTTTGAGTCCGGCACGTCTGCCAATTCCATCACACCGGCGGGTATTCTGAACGCATGTATTATACACGATATCATTCCGAAAATCAAGATAATTTTCCGCGCCGGCGATTTATTTCAACACTCCGCCCGTAAATTGACCTTTTTGTGCAAACTATGGCAAAAACGGAACGCTTTTTGTTGAAATTAACGGTTGAGTATAATATAATAAATTCGGTATACTGTATCGGAAATTTTGCGCTTCGGCGCACGGACGGAGGTGAGGCGGATGCACAAGGGCAGACTCGGTGTCGCTGTGCTCCTGCTTTTTGCCGCCGTTTTTTGCTTTTCTGGCTGTAATATAAAGTCGGACGAAAAGACTGTGTTTGCCCGCGATACGGACCCCGCCTATATTGACCTGCTCCGCGACATCGCGCCCGACTGCACCCTCCGCGACGGCAAAGGTCTCTCATCTCTGCTCTCGTCCGTTGACGGAGAGGATAAGGCGTTCGCCCTCTTTGACGTTCAGGCACGCGCCTCGAAAGACGCGGGGACGGGCGGAATTTGGTATGAGCATTTTGCCACCGCCGCCGTTATCGCCGTTGACCGCTCGCGCTTTGACGGGGAGATAAAAGGCTGGCGCGATCTCGAAAATATATCCTGTCCCGTGGGCTTTACGTCCCGGTATGAGCGGATGCTTTTTGCCGCCGTGTCTTACGGGCTTGAGAAGAATTATATGTCCGGCGAGGCAGTCGGCCTGCTGCATAAGCTTAACAAAAGCGGAAGGCTGAGCTACGACAAAATCGACGCCCCCGTCAATATCTGCTGGGATTACCAGGCCGCGCTTATGAAGCGCGAGGGAAAAAATATCGAAATAATAATCCCCTCCGAGGGCACTTTGCTCTACGGAGTCGGCGTCTTGTCGGGCTATGAGATGAAGTTTTCGCAGAATGCCGGGGATGCAATCGCCGCGGCGGGCTTCCGCGCCGACAAAGCTCAGGGCGAAAACTATCCGTCTCTGTCCGAATACGGGCGCGCCGAAAGGGTAGGCGATGCCGTAGAATTTGCGAAGCAGACGGAGAATTTTATCAGCGTTTTCAAACGCGGAGTGTTCAGAAGCCGTCTGTATTCCTCTGCGGAATCGTTTGAGCATAAGCTCTTGGGCGCGGCTGTCATAATGACGGCGATAATCTGGATGGGCTTTGCCCTGCGCAGAGTCCAGCGCAAGGATATCCGAATGCTTGTCCGCGCGCTCGGCGGCATGGTTATAGCCTGGATGCTCGTCTGTATTTTGAAATATCAGACGGACGGAAACCCCGTTATGGGGCGCTATCTCTGGTATGCTTATTATGTTTTTATGATGGGTCTGCCGCTTCTTATGCTTATCCTGTCTCTGATGACCGATTCCTCCGGGAATGTTCGGCAGCGCAAGATATTTGTCTGCTCGGGCTTTGCCGTCTATGCGGTTTTGCTTTTGACGGTGTTCACAAACGACCTGCACGGCTGGGTTTTTAAGTTTGAAGATATAAAAACCTTCAGCGGAGGCTATACATATAACTTCGGCTATTATCTTATTTTTGCCTTTATCGTCGCGGCGGTGATTTTGTCAACCGCGATTTTGGTGCGAAAGGCCATGCGCGGCTTCAACCGTTCGAGGCTCGTTCTGCCGATACTCAGCGAGGTTCTTCTTTTCGTTTACTGCGCGGCATATGCCGCAGGCGTTCCCGTGGCGCGCGACAGCGATATAACAACCGTCTCGTGCATCTTTGCGCTCGCGTTTGCGGAGCTTGCGATGAGAACGGGACTTGTGCCCGTCAATCAAAAATATGCCGTGCTCTTTTCCAATTCACCCCTGAGAATGCAGATAATCGACTCCGAGGGCAATGCCGAGTTCAGCTCTGCCGGTGCTCGGCCGATATCACGCGAGGATTGGGAAAAGCTCCGCGACGATATAAAGCATCCTCTTCTTCTGCACGGCGACACCCTGCTCTACGCCGACGGCATACCGGGCGGCATGATAGTTTGGCAGGAGAGTATCGCCGAGATACTCAATATGCAGCAGGAGATACGCGAAAACGTCTTGAAGCTGACCTCCGCAAACAAGCTCCTTGTCACGGAGCGCGAGAGCAAGTACAGGCTCGCCGCGGCGGAGGAAAACGTGCGCCTCATGGAGCTTTTAAACGCCGAGATGGAGCGCCACCTCGAGCGCATGAACGATATGATAGACGGGCTTGAACGCTCGAACAACAAGCAGCGGGACATCGCCCGAATAACTCTGCTGATGTGCTACATAAAGCGCAGATGCAGCCTGTTCTTCAAGGAGCAGGAGGGCGGGGATATGCCTGCGGAGGAGCTGGCCGTCTATATCGACGAGCTCTCCGAGTTCGCGTCCTACGCCGATATCAGAATAAGCACCGTCTGCACCGCAAAGGGCTCGCTGTCTCCGCGTTGCGGCAGCGTGATGTACGATTTCTTCTATTCCGTGCTTGATTCGTGCGCGGGTGAAGAAAATACGCTGCTCGAGCGTCTTGCCGATACAGACGGCATGACGGAGATGAAGCTGCTCCCCTCATCCTTTGACGGCGGCGAAGAGTTTATGAGCGACGAACTGAAAAAGGCAGTCGAGGGTGTCGGCGGCACAGTGTCGGTAAAGGACCTCGATGAGACTGCGGGCATCAGTCTGCGCGTGCCGAAGGGAGGGAAAGCGCCTTGATGTTTTTATACTCTCTCACGGAGCCCGCCAGAGTGCTCATATGTATGATATCTGTTTTCTGCGTCGGCTTTCAGACGGCTGCGCTCGTCTATACGGTGGTGCGCAGTGCGTTCAGGGACAGAAAACGCACGGCCGCATATATTTCTCAGACAGCGGTCACGGCTCAGAGCTTGGTTATGCTCATTATCGTCGCGCGCGCTCAGCTGAACGCTTGGATGTTCCTGCCCGCGGGCAGCGAATATGAGGTGATGAGATACGGCGTGTTTGCGGCGGTTGCCGCGTCGTGCATAGCCGTAGCCTGTGTCGGCCGAGTCTATGATGTTCTGCTCTGTGCGGTCGTCTCGTCCGTCTCCCTGCCGTATATAGACCTCCTGCCGTACAAAGCGACGGCGGTCATCTTCTGCGCGGCGGAGCTTCTGCTGATTGCCCGCGCGCTGCTGCTTATGCGCGTGTGCCGCAGGGATATAAAAAACGAGCTGTCGCGCGATTCCGTCAAGCTCGCGCTCGATGAGCTCCATTCGGGTCTGCTTTTCTGCGAGCCGGACGGAAATATACTGCTTGTAAACGGGCGTATGCAGAGGCTCATGCAGGTGCTCTGCGGCGAGGTTTACAGGGACGGAAAGAAGTTCTACGAACGCCTGCTCTCGGGCGATGTCTCGGACAGCTGCAGCTCCAATGTTATCGACGGAAAGACCGTGTTTATCCTGCCCGACGGCAAGGTCTGGTTCTTCACAAGATGCGATATATATATTAAAAACAGACGCTATGTTCAGCTTTCGGCGGCGGACGTTACCGAGCAGTGGATGCTCACGAATGAGCTCAACGCACAGCGCGCCATGCTTCAGAGCAGAGGACTCGAGCTCAAGGAGATGATATCCGAGGTTCGTTTTCTCTGCCGCGAGGAGGAGATGCTGAGAATCCGCAGCCGCTTTCACGATATTTTGGGTCAGCGCCTCGCCCTGCTTTTCCGCAGCCTGCGCGAGGGCGAGGAACCCGATGAGGAGCTTATTCGCAGATTCGCCTATAACCTGCCGGAGGAGCTCAGCGGCAGGGAGGCCGTGACTACCGCCGCCGACAGATTGGAGACTCTCTGCCGACTCATGCAGGAGATAGGCGTGACGCTTATTATAGACGGAAACCTGCCCGCAAAGGAGAGCCTTGCGTGGCTCGGTATGGATATAATAACCGAGGCGGTGACAAACTCCGTGCGCCACGGACTCGCGTCGGAGGTATACATATCTCTCGGACAGAGCGGCGGCAATTTCTCCATGAGGATAACCGACAACGGTATTCCGCCTAAGTCCGAGCCCGTCGAGGGCGGCGGACTCAGCTCGATACGAAGAAAAGTCGGGCTGTTTGACGGCAGCGTGAGAGTTGAAACGAAGCCCCGATTTGTCCTTTCAGTCTTTATTCCCGGAGGTGAAACCCTGTGACAAAAGTGCTGGTTGTCGATGACCACGAATCAATGCGCGAATCCCTTGAGCGCCTGTTTAACGAGAGCGGGGATTTCTGCGTTGTCGGCGGGATTTCCTGTGCCGACCATGCAGTGAGAATGTGCGGAGAGCTCTCGCCGGATATAGTCTTTATGGACGTCTGCACCGAGGGCGGCGCATCGGGACTTCGCGCAACAAAAGAGGTGCGCGATGCCTTCCCGGATATAAAAGTGATAGTTATGACCGCCTTTGACGAGATATCCTATGCCCCGCGCGCAAAGGAGGCGGGCGCACACGCATTCATATATAAGAGCCGCAGCCTCTCCGAGTTCGAGCAGACCGCGCGCGACGTTATGTCGGGCGGCGGATGCTTCCCCGAGCCGAAGACCATCCCCATGCCGCAGGGCGAGGCGCCGCTGACGGAGCGCGAAATGGAGATACTGCGCCTGATGTGCAAGCATATGACCAACAAAGAGATTGCCGCCGAGCTCTATATCAGCGAGGACACGGTGAAGTACCACAAGAAGAATATGCTCGCAAAAACAGGCTTCGCAAGGTCGGTCGACCTCGCTTTCTACATGATATCAAACGGGTGGATAAATCCGCTCTATTGACAATACTACCCGTTTCGGGTAGTGCGTATTCTTTTTTGTTTTGTTATAATCAAACCGACGAAATATTTCGGTGAGTGTGCAATAAAATGAAACATCTGAAAAAGCTTACGCTCCTTCATTCAAACGATATGCACGGCGACTTTATGGCCAAGGAGGTCGATGACAGGCTTATCGGCGGGGTCTCCATGCTCTCGGGCTATGTCGGCAAGGTGCGCCGCGAGGAGCGAAATGTAGTCTATTCAATCTCCGGCGATATGTTCCGCGGCTCGCTCATAGACAGCGAGTACAAGGGACTGTCGACCGTTGAAATAATGAATATTTTAGCGCCCGATGTCGTGACCCTCGGCAACCACGAGGTGGATTACGGCATAGCGCATCTTTTATTTATAGAGCGCTGCGCAAAGTTCCCGATAATCAATGCGAATATATATCTGAAAAATAACGGCACGCGCCTTTTCAAATCCCACGAGATTCTCGAGATTGACGGCATGAAGGTGCTGTTTATCGGACTTCTTACCGAGCAGGTGCTCTCGCAAACAAAGCAGGATAAGCTCATCGGCTCGTTCCTCGATGTCTATGAGGCGGCGGCAGAGGTCGGAAAGATATGCAACAGCTATCAGTCCGTCGATATAGACTTTACGGTTCTCCTGACCCATATCGGCTTTGAGGCGGACAAGGAGCTTGCCGCGAATCTCGACCCGCGCTGGGGAGTCGATATTATAATCGGCGGCCACAGCCACACAATGCTCAGCGAGCCTGCGGTAGTCGCCGGGATACCGATAGTTCAGGCGGCGAACGGCACCTCTCAGATAGGCCGCTTTGATATCATGGTCGATACCGACGACAATTGCATAGACAGCTACACCTGGCAGCTCGTTCCGATAAACGAGGACAACTGCGAGCGTGACCTTCAGTTAGAGCGGGTCATAGAAAAATATAAGAATCAGACGGATGTGAAATACAGTCGGGTAGTCACCCGCTTCAAAGAGGAATATTTTCATCGCAAACGCAACGAGGAGACGCAGATAGGGCGCATATTCAGCGATATTTTCAAGGATGCGCTCGGTCTGGATATAATGCTGCTCGGCTCGGGCAGTATCAGATACGAGCAGTTAGGCCCCATAGTCCAGCTCCAGGATTTGGCGGAGATATTCCCGTATAAAAATGAAATAGAGCGCATATATCTGACCGGAGAACAGCTGCGCTCGGTGCTCATGTATATTCTGCGCGATGAGGCGCTCGACGGAAAAACGGAGTTCTACCAGCTCTCGCACGGACTCAGGGTCGTCTATTCCCGCTCGGAGAAGAGACTGCTCAATGTCGAGCTCAACGGAAAAGAGATCAAGCCAGAGCAGCTCGTCAGCGTAGGGCTTCAGGAATACGATATGATGAATATGGACAAATTCTTCGGCATAACGCGAGCCGAAGCGGAAAAAAACGGGAAGATAAAGACCGTCGCCACCTCATGCTTCGATGTGCTTGAGGAAAATTTGAGCGATATGGAGCTTGTCTCCGACCCTTCCGACCGCAGGCTTTTTGTTGTGCGGTAAAATTGCATATCCGAGCCTTTTCGCATTCTTCGATCAAAACTACTCCGAGGGGGTAGTGTGCTCGGACGATTTTTTTGATATTATATATGTGCAGTATTTGGAATGTATTTGAAGAAAGGGGAGACAAACTGTGAGAAAACGCGATTTCGGGGGCTTTATGCTCTGCTTTTTGATGAACCTCGTATTCAACCTCGGCTGGTCGGTGCCCGCGTGGATATTGCTTGCCGCCCATTTCATCCTTAAAATTTCCATATGGTGGTTCGCTTCGCTGCTCATAATATGGTTTTTTATCATATTGCTGCGCACTCTGCTCATCAGCTGGGCGGGTGACTGCGCGAGTGTGCGGGATGAGCCGAAAAAGAATCTGAATCCCTATTCCGCCTCGTCGAGCTTCGGCAGGGCGGACAAAAAAGAAGAAACTCGTGAAAAGGAGGCTTGACCCCGCAGTGAAAAGAATGCTGATAACGGCAGCGGTTCTGTTGACGGCGGTTGCCCTTATGCTGTCGGCAGGCTGCGCTAAGGACAAAAAACCGACCCCCGAAACATCGGACGGCACGACCGCAGAAGCGGCGATAACCTCGACATCTTCCGAAAAAATGACGCTTCCGTCGAATATTTCGGGAACGGAGATAAAGCGCGGAGAGAAGTATGACATACCCTTGGATGAGGCGGTCAAACAGATGCGCGAATGCAGCAAGGGCTTCGCCGAATATGTCGATTCCGGCATGGCGATTTTGGATACGGGCGAGTATATGGAGCAGGACGGAATTCGCTACAATATCTATGCCCTCGGCACAAGCGGCGAAGACAGCTTCGTGCGCGAGATAAATGTGTGCTTTAACCACCTCGACAGGGTGGTATATGAATATGACGCAATTTCCGACCTGTGGACTTTGCTGCCGTGAACGGAGGTTTGAAAATGAAGAAAAGCATTTCGGCAATCCTGTCGGTTCTTCTGGTCCTTGTCCTCGCCCTCACCCTTTTTGCCTGCGGTAAAACGGGCAATACCGATGAGGCGACCGGCGACGGGGATATGCAGACTACCGAGGAAGTTATGACGGAGTACGATGTGACGAAGGATGCGTTTGAGCTCTCGCTCTATACCGATTCAAGCTCCGCGTCATACAGGGCTCTCGGTGACCCGGTGCAGATTTTTAAGACCGGGAGCGCGATTTATCCGAACGACAGGATACGCTTTGTCTCGAATGTTGACGGAGTCATCGTCACGCTTGTAAAGCTCAAGTATAACGAAGCCGATAACGAGATGGAGTCGGACGGTATCCTCTTCTCGGTGAAGGTCAAAAAGGGCGAGGTTTATGAGTTCGACGGCAGCCTTGCCGAGACTGTTCCCACCGCCGCCATAGAGGCCGAAAAGGGCGGCATGGCCGCGAGAAAAGTGCTCACCTATGACGGACGCGACGGAAAAACCGATTATGTTTTGAAGAGCGAGCCGCTGCTCTTTGACGAAGCGGTAGGATAAACAGTCAAAAAGGGGAATCACCCCGCGAAATAATATAATAAATAATATTGAAAAGGAGTTTTTATTTATGGGACTTATTAAAGCCAGTGCAGGCGCAGTCGGCGGCGTTCTTGCCGATCAGTGGAAGGAATTTTTCTATTGTGAGGCAATGCCGAAGGAGCTTCTTGTTACCAAAGGACAGAAGCGCGTAAGCGGCAGATCGTCAAACACAAAGGGCAGCGACAACATCATCACAAACGGCTCGGGTATAGCCGTTGCGGACGGACAGTGCATGATGATAGTCGAGCAGGGCAAGGTAGTTGAGTTCTGCGCGGAGCCCGGCGAGTTTACATATGACGCCTCCACGGAGCCCTCGATATTCTCTGGCTCTCTCGGTGACAGCATTAAAAAGACATTCCAGACCATCGGTAAGCGTTTCGCCTACGGCGGCGATACCGGAAAGGATCAGCGTGTCTATTATTTCAACACCAAGGAATTGATGGACAACAAGTTCGGCACTCCGAACCCGATTCCGTTCCGTGTCGTCGATTCGAAGATAGGCCTTGATATCGATGTCGCAGTCCGCTGCTCGGGCGTATATTCCTATAAGATAGACGACCCCATGCTCTTCTATACCAATGTCTGCGGCAATGTCGAGCAGGATTATACCCGCGAAGAGATAGATAATCAGCTCAAGACAGAGTTCATCAGCGCGCTTCAGCCCGCTTTTGCTCAGCTCTCCGACCTTGAGCTTCGCCCCAATCAGATAGTAGCTCACAACACCGAGCTTGAAACCGCTATGAACGCCGCCCTCTCCGCAAAGTGGAGCGAACTGCGCGGACTCAAGGTCGTCACAATAGCCCTCGGCTCGGTCACTCTCCCCGAAGAGGATGCGGAGCTCATCAAGCAGGCTCAGCGTGCAGCTATCATGCGCGATCCCACCATGGCGGCGGCAACTCTTGTCGGCGCTCAGGCGGACGCCATGAAGACCGCGGCCGGCAACCAGGCAGGCGCAATGACCGGCTTTATGGGCATGGGCATGGCTATGAACGCAGGCGGCGGTATGAACGCTCAGAACCTGTTCGCCATGGGTCAGCAGCAACAGCAGCAGGCTCAGCAGCAGGCGGCGCAGCAGCCGACGGACGGCCCCGATATGGCGCGCTGGAAGTGCTCGTGCGGCAATATGGTGTCCGGTAACTTCTGCCCGAACTGCGGCGGAAAGAAGCCCGCTCCCGAGCCGGCTGCAGGCGCTTGGAAATGTCAGTGCGGCGCTACCGCGACAGGCAAGTTCTGCCCCGAGTGCGGCTCCCCGAAGCCCGCTGACGCAAACGGCTGGACCTGCTCGTGCGGAACCGTCAATAAGGGCAAGTTCTGCCAGAACTGCGGAGCCAAAAAGCCCGAGGGCGCTCCTCTCTACCGCTGCGATAAGTGCGGCTGGGAGCCCGAGGATCCATCCAATCCTCCGAAGTTCTGCCCCGAGTGCGGAGATATATTTGACGATAGCGATAAAAAATAAGACGGCCGATGAAGGCGCTGCTCATAATTTTGATTCTGCTCGCGGCGCTCATATTGGGCGTTGCCACAGGCGTGCGGTGCTACCGCCGCTTAGCGAAAAAGCAAGCTTCGCCGAAAAATTCCGAGCTGCCTCATATCCCCGAGGACGCTGTGCTTGACAGCCTCAACCGGGGACAGAGGCGGGAGAGAATGTGTATGACGAAGCGGACAGTCTGCTTTGCGTAGGCAGGCTTCTGCCCGACGGCAGCGTTATTTCGATGAAATATAACGACATGGGTGAAAAAGAGCTGTTCGAGCTGCTGAAATCGTTCTTATGATACGATTTGCAGGCTGACAGCGCAAAACTGGTCGTTACTGCGACCGAAAAAATAACAGGAGGGAAACACTATGGGATTATTTGATAAGAAATATTGCGATATCTGCGGCGAGAAAATAGGACTTCTCGGAAACCGCAAGCTTGAAGACGGCAATCTCTGCAAGAGCTGCGCCGCGAAGCTGTCTCCGTTCTTCAGCGAACGCCGCCGCTCGACGGTCGAGGATATCAAGCGTCAGCTCGCTTACCGCGAGGAAAACGAGAAGCTCGTCAGAGATTTTAACCCCGACGTGATGTTCGACGGAAGCAAAAAAGTGTATATCAGCACTGTCTCCGAGGCGTTTATCGTTACGGGAAGCTCGAATTGGCGCAGCGCCAATCCCGACATCATTAAGCTTTCGCAGGTTGTTGCGGTCGACACAAATATAAAAGAAAACAGGGAAGAGATATTCTTCGAGGATTCCGACGGAAACAGAAAGAGCTATCAGCCGCCCCGCTATGAGTGCGACTATGAGTTCGATGTGGTTATCCGCGTGAACTCCCCGTGGTTTGATAGTATCGAGCTTGAGATAAGCGACGGAAGCCGCCCCGACAGCCCGTATACCGACCTCTACCGCGAGTATGAGCGCAAGATGAACGAGCTCAAGGATATACTTCTGCGCCGTGATAACCGTTACCGCACATGGGACGACGACGGCATGATGAACCGCACGGTATACGGCGGCGACAGACCGTCGAATCCCGCCCCCGGATATGCGGCAGCCCCCGCACCGGGATATGCAGCCGCCCCCGCGGCAGGTTATGCGGCAGCCCCCGCGCCTCAGCAGCAGGCGGCAGCGGCAGCTTGGATGTGCCCGTCCTGCGGCGCACAGAATACAGGCAAATTCTGCGCAAACTGCGGCTCTCTGAAGCCCGCTTCGGTTAGCGGTTGCCCGAATTGCGGCTGGTCGCCCGCGCCCGGTCAGGCTATGCCAAAATTCTGCCCGGAATGCGGCAAGCCGCTCGCCTGATAAAGCAGTGGTAATCGGCGTCCCGAAAGGCGGAGGTTTAATGCGGCTCGATTCCCGCCCGATCCAAGCCTTTCGCGGCGCTGCAAAAAGCGAATAAGCAAATCAGCTTGCCGAAAAAACGGCTTGACGGAAAGGGGAGATGAGCTTACGGCCGGCAGGTCATTGATTTGCGCCGAGAGAAAAAGACGGATAAAAGAAGCTTAAAGGCTTCGGCACCGATATTAATGCGGCGGAGGATATCGGTTTTACGGCGTTTACGCAGGTGGGCTGTAAGATTTATCTTCGGCAAAAGAACCGCGCATTTGTGTGTATCGCCGACCTGCGTAGCTGCAAATACAATGAACAGCTTTTGAAAACGGCAAAAAACAAAATACCGTTAGTTCGACTTTTCTTTATGCCGGTACCGAAAATTCTATGCGGCTTTTGCGGCGGTAAAAACATAAAGACGCTTGACGGTTAATGTTCTTTTAAGAGAGGAGTTTTTTAATGCAAACCTTGCAGGAATATAAATGTCCCTGCTGCGGCGGCGCAATAGCTTTTGACAGCACGCTCCAGAAGATGAAGTGCCCTTTCTGCGACACTGAGTTTGAAATGGATGCGCTCAAGAGCTATGACGCCGAGCTTCAGGGCGAACAGGCGGACAATATGGAATGGGAGACCTCTGCGGGCAGCGAGTGGCAGGAGAGCGAGATTGAGGGGTTACGCTCTTATGTATGCAAATCCTGCGGCGGAGAGATAGTGGGCGATGCCAATACGGCGGCAACGTCCTGCCCGTTCTGCGGCAATCCGGTAGTCATGATGAACCAGTTCGCGGGCTTGCTCAAGCCCGACATCGTGATCCCGTTCAAGCTCGATAAGAAGGCGGCAAAGGCGGGGCTGATGAAGCACCTCAACGGAAAGAAGCTTCTGCCCAAGATTTTCAAGGATCAGAATCATATCGACGAGGTAAAGGGCGTCTATGTCCCGTTCTGGCTCTTTGATACCGATGTCGACGCGCAGGTGCGTTACCGTGCAACCAAGGTTCGCACATGGAGCGACGAGGATTACAAATACACTGAGACGAGCTATTATATGATTCATCGCGGCGGAAGCGTCGGCTTTGAGCATGTCCCGGTGGACGGCTCATCCAAAATGCCGGACGATCTCATGGAGTCCGTCGAGCCCTACGATTATTCCGATGCTCTGGATTTCCAGACGGCTTATCTTGCGGGCTATTTTGCGGATAAGTACGATGTGACCGCCGAGGAGAGCATCGACCGCGCCAATCAGCGCGTCAGGCGCTCCACGGAGGAGGCCTTTGCCTCGACGGTTCAGGGCTATGCAACGGTCAATGCCGAGAGCAGCTCGGTGCAGTTCCATGGCGGAAAGGCAAAGTATGCGCTCTATCCCGTGTGGCTGCTGAACACAACCTGGAACGGAGAAAAATATACCTTTGCCATGAACGGACAGACCGGCAAATTCGTCGGCAATCTTCCGCTCGATAAGTCGGCCGCCACAAAGTGGACGGTGGGACTCGCCGCGGCGCTCAGCGCTGCCGCCTGCGGCATTGCGTGGCTTCTGCATTTTGCAGGAATACTGTAAAGGAGGGATAACAATGAAAAAGAGAATACTTGCGATGATATTTGTCCTTGCCCTCTGCTTCTGCACGGTTATCCCGGCTTTTGCGGTGGATGCGGACGGCTTTGTAAGCGAATACGAGCGCGTTCAGGATATGGCGCAGCTCCTCTCGGAAAGTGAGAGAGCAGCCCTTATAAAAACGCTCGACGAGCTCAGCGAACGTCAGAAAATGGATGTAATAGTCGTGACGACCAAAACGTTGGACGGCAAAAAGCCCATGGAATATGCCGACGATATCTATGATTATTGCAAATACGGCTACGGAGAAAAAAGAGACGGTTTGCTGTTCCTCGTCAGCATGGAGGACCGCGACTGGTGGATATCCACCTGCGGCTACGGCATAACCGCGTTTACGGATGCCGGAATCCAGTATATCGGCGAGCAGATGGTAGAGGATTTGGGTGACGGCAACTATGCCGCCGCATTCAACACCTTTGCCGAGCTCTCCGATGATTTCATCACAAAGTCAAGAGAGGGAGAGCCCTACGACAAGAGCAATCTGCCCAAGGGACCTCTTTCGATAGTTTGGATTTTGATCTCGATTTTGGTGGGCGTCGGCCTTGCGATGTTTATAGTCGGCAGGATGAAAGCGCAGCTCAAGACAGTGCGCTTCCAGGCGGCGGCAGGCGACTATATGAAGAGCGGTAGCCTTAATATAACGGAGAGCAAGGACACGTTTCTGTACAATACCGTTACGCGCACGGCAAAACCGAAGAATACTGACAGCGGCAGCTCCGGCGGAAGCAGTACGCATACATCTTCCTCCGGAGAGACACACGGCGGCGGAGGCGGTAAGTTCTGAGCCGCCGCAAAGAAAGCGAGGTGTCTATGAAAAAAGCAACAGCAGTTTTAATCTTCATTCTCATCTTAGCGACATTTGCGTTAACCCCGTCGCTTGCTGCGGGGAATATAGTGATTACCCGTCAGCCGCAGAACGGAACCTTCCCGGAAAACAGTGTGGCATCTTGGAGCGTAGAGGCGGCGGGAGATAATCTTTCCTACCATTGGTTCATCGTGTACAAGGGCGTTACATATGACACCAACAAGTCCTTTGCCGAGGGTCATCCGTGGCAGAACGGTGTTGTCGGAAGCGGCTACGGCTCGAACGATAAAGGTAATACTTTCTTTATCAACGGTATCGGGAGCGCCCTTGACGGGGCGGAAATCTACTGTATCGTCTCGAACAAAACCGGCAGCGTGACCTCGGCGAGGGCTTATATCTCCGTAGGAGGAAGCAAGTTCCCACCGGAGCTTAAAGTGTCGGCGTCGGTCAGAGTGGAAAAGGGCAAGGTCCTCAAGCTCTACTGCGACGCCAAGGCATCGGACGGTGACGAGGTTAAGTCATATTTATGGTATGAAACAACTACCGGCAAGCTCAAGGATATTGTAGCCATAGGCGCGAACGAGGGGTACTCGGAGGAAGATCCTATTCTCGTCTGCGACACGGGAAAGGCCGGGACGCGCTACTATGTCTGCTATGTTGAGACAAAGCTCGGCGGTAAGGCGTATTCGAGCGTCATTCCCGTCACGGTAGTCGAAAAGGCCGCGCCGACACAGAAGCCCGCCCCGGTGACCCCGGGCGCGGATAAAACCTCAGAGGTTCAAAAGACCTCCGAGCCGGACAGCGTTAAGGTGCCGGACGAAAGCGCAGTCGGTACGGAAACCGATATAGGCGAGCCCGGCTCTGTCGAGTCCACCACGGCCGCGAAGCAGAACAGCACGGGGAAAACGCTCTCCGTGAAGGCGGTTGTCCTGATAGCGATAGCCTGCCTTGCAATAGGCGGCATAATAGCCGGAGTGGCGGTTGCCCTCAGGAAAAAGAAGCAATAGCATTTGAAAAAGGAGAGATTATATGAGTATATTTGATAAGCTTAAGAGCACGGCGCAGCAGGCGGCGACCTCTGCCATACAGTCGATAGGCAACAAGAGAGAGCAGTTCACCTTCGCTTCTCTGCCCGAGAGCCTTGCCGAAATGCAGGCGCTCCCCGAGGCGAGCCTTGACACACCGTTTAAGACGGCGGCTCTGACCGTCCTTGCCCTCTGCGCCTATGCGGCGGATAAGAATATCGGCCTTGAGATGCTCAACTGGCTCAGAGGTCCCCGTCCGCTCAACGGTCAGGAGATATCCTTCCTCAACGACCGCTTCCGCGATGGCAAGACCTATCTCCCGTTCACCTACTTCGTAGGCGCAACGCCCGACAATAACTACACTCCCTCTCAGCCCTATACAATCATCATTGAGAGCAATCACGTATCCGGCGAGGAGAAGGACTACATGAAGCTGTTCATTCCCTGCGGCGGTGCGGACGATCCACGTCCCATTAAGATGCGCCAGCGCGGCTCCGACGGCAAGTGGTTCCTGTGGGAGCAGTACCTGCTGACAGGCGTGCGCACCCCGAAGGAAGCCGACCCGTGGGCATAACAGGAGGAAAATAATATGGATATTTGCGGACTTTGGAAAGTCAGGAAAATGCATTTGGTTACCCCGGACGGCGAGAAAGTCTTTACGGCAGACAGTCAGGTCGATAACGATATGTATGCCGAAATTGTCCAGATGTGCAAATATATCATGGAATTTGCACCGGACGGAACGCTCAACACGCTCTTATTCGTGCCCGAAGAGGTGCGCGAAGAGGCGAAAAAGCAGGGCGCGGACATCCGCGAAAACGGATATGCGGTTTTGGAGAGTACCGTATGGAAGGAAGAAGACGGAAAGTTCTACTATGACACCGGGATTCAAGGCGAGGTGTTGGGCGAAAAGGTTGATTCCTTTGCGGAGATTTCACTTCTGCCGGATGACTGCCTTCTCTATAACCTTGGCACGATGATACTCGAGCGTGCGTAAACCGCGCCCTGCTTTAAAACGGCAGCAAAAAAAGAAAACGAACCCGCCCCGCCGACTGTACGAACCGTCGGCGGGGCAGGATTTTTTGCCGTCTTTCTGTCTCGATTTCTTGACAAGCGTTTACTTGAAGTATAAAATTAAAATTAAGCAAGGCTTACTTTTCCGGGAGGATAATATGACGCTAAATGAACTGAAAGTAGGAGAGAGTGCCGTCATAACCGCCGTAGGCGGCGAGGGCGCTCTCAGATGCAGATTGCTCGATATGGGGCTCATCCCGCGAACCCGTGTGACGCTTCAAAAGGTCGCGCCGATGGGCGATCCGATAGAGATAATGGTGCGCGGCTATGAGCTGACGCTCCGCGTTGACGATGCGAAAAAGATAGAAGTCAGAACCGAGGAGGACGCAAAATGATATTTGCTCTCGTAGGTAATCAAAACTGCGGAAAGACAACTCTCTTTAACGCACTGACAGGCTCTAATCAGCACGTCGGAAACTTTCCGGGCGTCACAGTCGATCAGAAGATGGGCGCGATAAAAGGCGCAAAGGACAGCTCCGTTGTCGACCTGCCCGGAATATACTCCCTGCGCCCCTATACGCAGGAGGAAATAGTTTCGCGCGACTTTATAATCAACCAAAAGCCCGACGGTATCATAAATATAGTCGATGCCACGAATATAGAGAGAAACCTCTATCTGACTCTGCAATTACTTGAGCTGCGCGTGCCTATGGTGCTCGCGCTCAACATGATGGACGAGGTGCGCTCGAACGGCGGCACAATAGATGTCAAGAAAATGAGCGACGCGCTCGGCATTCCCGTCGTGCCGATAAGCGCGGCAAAGGGCGAGGGCGTGTCCGAGCTTGTTGACCAGGCTTTGCAGGTCGCAAAGAGCAAAACTCTGCCGAAGGTCTGGGACTTCTGCTCTGACGGTTCGCCCGTCCACCGCTGCATCCACGCTATAGTGCATCTTATCGAAGACCACTCCTCGCGCCTTGACCTGCCGTGCCGCTTCTGCGCGACAAAGCTCATTGAGGGCGGCGACGATATGGCGGACAAGCTCGAACTGGACAGCAACGAGCGCGATCTGCTCGACCACTGCATAGTCGAGATGGAGAACGATACCGGGCTTGACAGAAACGCCGCGCTCGCCGAAATGCGCTATGAATTCATAGAAAAAGTAGTCGAGAGCTCGGTCGTCAAATGCCACGAGAGCAAGGAGCACCGCCGCAGCATGAAGCTCGACCGTGTCCTGACAGGCAAATATACCGCCATTCCGGTGTTCGTCGGCGTTATGTGTCTCGTGTTTTGGCTGACCTTCAATGTTATCGGCTCCGCCCTCTCCGACTGGCTGAGCCTCGGAATAGATAAACTCACCGGACTCGTTGATTCGGGGCTGACTGCCTATGGAATCAACCCCGTTATACATAGCCTTATCATCGACGGAATTTTTGCGGGCGTTGGCAGCGTTCTCTCGTTCCTGCCGATAATCGTGACTCTTTTCTTTTTCTTGTCCATACTTGAGGACACGGGCTATATGGCGCGAATCGCCTTTGTTATGGACAGACCGCTGAGAAAAATCGGTCTCTCCGGGCGCAGCTTCGTTCCCATGCTTATCGGCTTCGGATGCTCCGTCCCGGCGATAATGGCGACCCGCACCGTCTCGTCCGACCGCGACCGCAAGATGACAATAATGCTGACCCCGTATATGAGCTGTTCGGCAAAAATACCGATATATTCGGTCTTCGCGGCGGCGTTTTTCCCGGGGAACGGCGCGCTCGTTATGATATGCCTGTATTTCTCGGGCATAGTGCTCAGCGTCCTGCTCGCGCTGATACTCAAAAATACCGCCTTCCGCGGCAACCCCGTGCCGTTTGTCATGGAGCTGCCGAACTACCGAATCCCGTCGCCCAAGAGCGTCGCACTTCTGCTGTGGGAAAAGGCGAAAGATTTCCTCCAGCGCGCATTTACTGTCATATTTGTCGCGACAATTATCATATGGTTCCTTCAGAGCTTCGACACGCGCATAAACCCCGTTGAGGACAGCGCGAACAGTATGCTCGCCGCTATAGGCAGATTTATAGCGCCGATATTCAAGCCCCTCGGCTTCGCCGATTGGCGCGTCGCAACTGCGCTTATCTCCGGCTTCACCGCCAAAGAAGCGGTTGTCTCCACAATGTCCGTCCTGCTCAACACGAGCGTATCGACCCTCGGCGGCGCACTCTCCGCTATGTTCACCCCGCTGACCGCCGCGAGCTTCCTCGCTTTCACTCTGCTCTATACGCCCTGCGTCGCCGCAGTTGCAACTATAAAACGCGAGATGAACTCGACCCTTGCAACGATAGGCATAGTTATCCTGCAGTGCGTTGTCGCGTGGCTCGTCGCGTTCGGCGTTTATCAGATAGGGAGCCTGATAGCATGAAACCCGTTGATTTTGTTATAATAGCCGTTATCGCTCTGCTCGTTGTGCTCGCGATAGTTTCAATTCGCAGGCAGAAAAAGCGCGGCGGATGCTGCGGCTGCTCGGGCTGCAGCGGATGCTGCTCGCAGTGCGAAAAAAGTAAAGATAAATAACACACGGAGCCGGCATCGCAATGATACCGGCTCTGTATTTTTCTTACTTTCTCCTTGCGAGCACTCCAGACAGAACACATTCGGCGGCGAGCGTGACTGTTATCAGGCAGCCCGTGACGGAGAAATTATTTATATTATATAACAGCTGCATAGGCGAAATAACGGCCGCCGCCAGAGAGATGCCGAAAACCCGAAGCAGAGCCTTGCGGCTGTCCTTTGCCGCCGCCAGGATTGCGGCCATCAGCAAAACGCAGGTGAGAAGCGCCGTTATCCCGGGCGGAAAGTTTGCGTAGCCCCAAGGGGTCGGGCTGAAATATGAGTAAGTCGTTCGTATTGTCCTGTCAGGGAAATCCTTGAAAATCAGAACCGCACCGTACGGCAGCGACTCCAAAAACAGAGCGACGACAGGCAGCAGCACGGTTAAAACTTTTCCGAGTTTTTTCATCGAAGCCCCTCCTTTTATTTCGTTAATCTCTTCACATTGCGCACGCAAAGCACAGCAGTATAAATGCCTATGAGCAGGAATATTGCCGCCAGCACGGTGCAGAATATACGCAAATCCGTGTCGGGCTTGTCGAATTCCGCGCAGCTCATGACGAACGCGGCAAACGCTATGATCGAGAGCCTGAACGGCAGCGGGCGGTGTCCTTTGTCGAACGCGATGAACAGGAGCGCGAGATATGACCCCACGCAGACGATAGCGAAGACAAGCAAAACTACAATAGTCGCTTCGCTGAAATAGAAAAAGTCATCGAACACACCGCTTAATACCGACTCCGACGAAATCGGCAAGTGCAGATGGACGAGCCCGTAGGACGCACAGTATATGAACGCGTACAAACTGCAAAGAATATATCCTATAGCGGCGGATACGGTGTAAAATTTCTTTAATTTATTGTCGTTGATATCCATAAGAAAACCTCGCTTTCAAGAGCCTGAAGTGAGCTTTAGATATAACTGCCGTTGTGCTTCTCTCTGCACTTTCAGTGTAGCATACAAAGCTATATATGACAACAAAATTCTCAAAAAAAGCAAAATTAACAGCTTATTCACACAAAAGAAAAAGAGCCGGGCTTTTCGGGCATCGGCTCTTAAATGTTAAAAATAAAAATCAGCTTTCAAAATCCACGCTCTCACGCTCGAGGCGAACCGCCTTGACGAAAGCTCTTACCTTGAGGTGCTCCGGGTGGCTGTCATATGCGTGCAGTGCGTCCCAACTCTCGAACTTCGAGAAGAGCGCCGCGTCATATTTGCCGCCGTTTTCGTTTATCCCGACTTTCGCTTCAATAAGCCCCGGGACAACGCCGACGAGCGCTTCAAGCATCTCTTTGATGTGCTCCGCGTTCTCTCTCTTGCTGTGTCCCTCTGCTTCGTCTTTAAGCGCCCAGAATACTATATGAGTCACCATTTTCATTTCCTCCTGTTTTTGAGAATCTGATAGATTTTGCCCGCGCCGAGCATCACTGCCGCCGTTGCCGCTCCGGCGAGAAGCGCACGCGATGCTATTGTAGCGTTGACGCTCTGACGGTCGGTTATGCGGCTTTCAATCGGTCCCAAGCAGGTGCATTTGAGCCCGAAATCCTTGAACGAATGGACGCTTGTCTCGAAACTTCCGTCCTCGTGAACGGTTATCAGCCTGACGGACGGTCTGCCGCCGTCTGTGTATGCGCGGAATCCCGAGGTCTTGCACTGCGCGAGCAGTATTCTGTCAACTTCGCCCGCGAGATTGTTCATGTGGTCGTGACCGAAGAACGCGCCCTTTATGTCGCCCATCTTCTTCCAGCTCTCAAACTGTCCGCTGTTGACGTCCGCCGGGCACGGACCCTCTGCGAGATATCCGTTGTCCTCGTCCTTGAGAACATACCAGTTCTTATTGAGATGCCCGTAGCCGCGCACGGCTTTCCACATCTCCCAGGGCTTCGCCTTTCTGAGAAGCTCATATTCTTCAACGACCGGGATGTGCTCGAACAGCAGGGCGGGCAGGGGAGCACCCTTGTTTCCTTTTCGCAGCTTCGCCGCGTTTCGCTCGTACCAGTCTATCTGATCCTTGTGAACAACATCGTAATATGAAATCTCTTTGTCGTAGAAAATATTGTTCGAGTCCATGAACCAGAGATTGAACTCCGGCTTGCCGCTCTTGCCTAGAATGGGTATGTAATAGTTTGAATATCCCGTGATATCCTCGTCGCATCGGCGGGTCACGCAGTATTCGGTGTTCACGAAAATCTCCATCTGCTCCTCTTCGAGCCCGGAGTCGTGGTCGTGGTTGCCCATTATTGTCGCGAACGGAATCTTGCGCTCAACAACGGGTGCAATTAGCCGCTCGAACTGCCTTTTGAACGACTCCATGCCGATGTCGTCGCGCGACGCCGCGCATATGTCGCCCATATAAACCGCAAGATCGGGCTTGAGCGCGTCGAGCGCGGTCTCGTGGAATTTCAGCGTGTCCGCGCGCTTCGCCTTGCCTTTTTCCGAGCTGACATCGTCGTTCTCGTGCGGGTCGCCGAAGAGCAGGATTTTGAACTCTCCGTCCTCGTTGAATCTGAATTGCTTGTCGTACATCTCAGTGCTCCTTATCTGAAAACGGCTTCTCTTATCGCCTCGCTCACCGTGGGGTGGGGGAACGCCGTATTTTTAATTTCTTCAACAGTCATTTTGTTCGCGAGCATCGCCGCCGCGCCGTATATCAGCTCCGACGCATTGCCGCCCGCAATGTGAACTCCGAGCAGCCTGCCGCTTGTATTTTCTGATATTATCTTGCAGAATCCGTCCTGCCCGCCCTCGGCGAAAAATCTTCCGCTCGAGCGCAGCGGCGCTTCGCCGCAAACTGCGTCAATGCCTTTTGCGAGCGCACTTTCGAGCGTCTCGCCGATCGATGCTGCCTCGGAAAAAGTGAACACGACCTGCGAAATCGCGAGATAGTCTATCTCGTCAGTCTTGCCGAGAATATTGTTTATCGCCGTTGCCGATTCGCGGTATGCTGCGTGAGCTGACATGGCTTTTTGGTTCGCGTCTCCGGCGGCATAAACGCCGGGAACAGCAGTTTGCATGTGGCTGTCTGTATTGAGATTTTCAAGCTCGATGTTTTCGATTCCAAGCCCGTCATAACATGCCGTTCTGCCGGATGTGTTTATTATAATATCCGCTTCGGCCGTCTTTTCTTTTCCGCGCGTGTCGGTGTATTTAATGCTCCCTCTGTCCGCCGAAACGGCCCTGCACGAAGTGAGAATATTTATCCCGCTCTTTTTGAGACTGCGCCGCAAAAATGCGCTTATGTCTTTGTCCATAGTCGGGGCGATTCTCTCCGCCTGCTCGATTACAGACACCATGCATCCGAGCGCGTTCAGATATTCCGCCGCTTCAAGCCCAGATGCCCCACCGCCTATAATCGCGGCGCTTTTCGGTATTGCGTCAAGATTATATACATCGCTCACATCCGTGATATCCGCGCCGGAAATTTCAAGCTCCTTTGGCTTTGAACCAGTGCAGATGAGCAGATTTTTTGAATATATATCATTTTCGCCTGCGGCGGTTATGAACAGCCCGTCCGCCTTGCCTTTTATATAAGCTTCTGCATTTATGACTTTCACTCCCGCGTGTTCGAGCGAATCAGCGATGCCGCATTTCAGCTGACATATAACATCATTTTTATGCGCGAGCGCAGCGTCGAGATTGAAGTTCACTTTTTCGCTTGTTACGCCGAATTTTTCGGAATCGAGTGTTTGCCTGAAAATCTTCGCGCTGTGGAGCATGGCTTTCGATGGTATGCAGCCCAGGTTCAGGCATACTCCGCCGAGCTCGTTTTTTTCTATGAGCGCCGTTTTCAGTCCGCTCTTTGCGGCTGTTATCGCCGCGCTGTATCCGGCGGGTCCGCCGCCGATAACGGCAAGGTCAAAGATATCCATAGGCGCTCCTTTCGCTTTTTTTCAATTATATCCGAAATTTGCCCTGCGGTCAATCGAACGCTCTGTTTTTTGTTGACTTTGAAGGCTGTAAGCATTAAAATTATCGTTGTATAAAATCTTTTGCTGTGAGGTATTCGATGAAAACACCGGCTTATCACAAATCTCTTGAAACGCTCCATGTAAACTGCCTTGAGCCGCGCGCTTATTTCATTCCCTTTGCGGATGAAAAGACCGCCGCTTCGCGCGAGCGCAGTGAGTCCGATTATTTTGTTCCGCTCTGCGGCGAGTGGGATTTCCGCTTCTTCAAAAGCTTTGAAGATGTCCTGCGCGAGCCGCCCGAATATGTCGGCGAGAGCGGATTTGATAAAATATCCGTACCGCGCAGCTGGCAGACCTATACCGACCGCGGCTACGATGTCCCGCTTTACAGCAACCTCGAATATCCTTTCCCGACCGACCCGCCTTTTGTCCCGGATGATAACCCCTGCGGGCTCTATGTCAGAAAATTTACGCTCGATGAAAAGCTCTCTTCACGCGATTTATTTTTGAACTTCGAGGGCGTGGATTCCTGCTTCTATGTCTGGCTCAACGGAAAGTTCGTCGGCTTTAGCGAGGTCTCGCACTGCACGAGCGAATTTGATGTTGCGGACTTTGCAGTCAGCGGCGAGAACACCCTCTGTGTGCTGGTTGTCAAGTGGTGCCCCGGCACTTATCTTGAGGATCAGGATTGCTTCAGATTCTCGGGAATTTTCCGCGAGGTCTATCTGCTCGCGCGCGGAAAAGAGAGACTTGATGATATCTTTGTCAAAAGCTATGTCTCCGATGATTTTAATTCTGCCGAACTTCGCATTGAAGCGAAGCTCAGCACATCGTGCGATATAAAATATAAGCTCGTCGCGCCGAACGGAGTTACTGTGTCCGAAGGTGTCGGCGGCGAAAAGTTCAGCATAAGCGTCAATTCTCCAGTTCTTTGGAACGATGAACAGCCCGAGCTGTATGAGCTCTGGCTGACCGTCGGTGACGAAATCGTTCTGCTCGATACTGCGGTGCGACGCTTTGAGATAAAGGACGGAATCTGCCTTCTGAACGGAAAAGCAATCAAGGCTCGCGGTATCAACCGCCATGATTCAAATCCCGTCACGGGTCACGCCGTCACGCTCGACGATATGATTGAGGATATTATGCTCATAAAGCGTGCCAACTGCAATATGATCCGCACCTCGCACTATCCCAATGATCCGCGCTTCCCCGCGCTGTGTGATAAATACGGCATAATGCTGACCGACGAAGCCGATATCGAGACCCACGGCATGGGCTACGACTGGGAGGGCGAATGGGACTGGACGCGCTGGTCGCATCTCTCGTCCGCTCCCGAGTGGCGCGAGGCTTATGTCGACAGGGCAAAGAGACTCTTTGAGCGCGACAAGAACCACGGCTGCGTCGTGCTCTGGTCGCTCGGCAACGAGTCGGGAGCGGGCGTCAACCACCGCGCGATGGCGCAGTATATCCGCTCGCGCGACGACCGCGCACTTGTCCACTATGAGAACTCCCACCTCGAGTTCAAGGCTGTCCCCGAGGGCGAAAATTTTGCCGATATCTCGGATGTCGAGAGCCGTATGTACGCCGGCACGGAATATATAGAGAACTATCTCAATAATAAAGAATATACGAAGCCTTTTTATATGTGCGAATATGTCTGCTCGATGAGCACGGGTGATGTCTATCCGTTCTGGGATCTTGTCGAGAAGTATGACAACAATTTCGGCGGCTGTATCTGGGAGTGGTGCGACCATGCGGTCAATGTCCCGGACCAAAACGGCAATGCACGCTATTTTTATGGCGGCGATTTCGGCGATTTCCCGAACAGCTCAATTTGCTGCATCGACGGACTCGTCTATCCTGACCGCACTCCGCGCCCCGGCTATTTCGATATGAAGCGCGTCTATCAGCAGTATTCGGCTGAATATAATGGCGATGGCAGCGTGACCGTCACGAGCCGCAGACGCTTTACCACTCTCGACGATACGGCGATCCACTGGACTCTTTCAGAGAGTGGCAAGACTGTTTCGGAGGGCACGACTGCTGTACTTTCAACACCCGCGCAGGGGAGTACGACAATAAAGCTCTTCGACCCCGAAAAATTTAATTCGCTCCCGTCCTGTCTGCTGACTCTGAGCTTTGTCTCGACAAAAGATACCCCTTGGGCGGAAAAGGACTTTGAAACGGGCTTCGAGCAGTTTGTACTCAAGGACTATACGCCCTATGTGCCAAAAGACGGCAGAGTCGAGCTCAGCGAAAATGACCGCTTCGCGGTTATCAAGGCGGGAAATATCGCCTATACTTTTGATAAGCCCTACGGGCGCATATCTTCTATAACCTGCGGCGGTAAAGAGCTGTTGAGCGCACCCGTTGAGCCGCAGATTTGGCGCGCGCCCTGCTATAACAGAGGTTCGTCGGAAATGTGGAGACTCAAGAACTTCAGATATGCCGCGCAGAAAACATATTCATGCCTCGTCTGCGAGACTGACGGCGGCGTGTGCATCAAGACGAAGATAGCAATCGGCGGACCGTCCTGCCCGCCCGTTATCCACGCCGATGTCGATTACAAATTCACGCCCGACGGCTGCGTGACGCTCTGCTTTGACGGCGACGTTATCGAGAAATGCCCGATACTGCCGAAAGTCGGCTACAGGCTCTTTATGCCTGTGGAAAATGAAAGCATCAGCTATTTCGGCTTCGGCCCGAGAGAAGCTTATGTCGATAGATACAAGTCTCAGCGTCTCGGACTCTGGAACACAACGGCGACGGATAATTTCGAGCATTATATCCGCCCGCAGGAGAACGGCGCGCATTACGGCACCCGTTTTGCCGAGGTTTATTCAAACGCGGCGGGAATCAGATTCGAGCCGTTCGGCATGGAGCATTTCAGCTTCAATGCCCAGCATTTCACGGCGCAGATGCTCGAAGATACGAAGCATGATTTTGAGCTTGAGCCCCTTAAAGATACCGTTGTCAGCCTCGATTGGCGCATGACGGGAATCAGCGAGGCGGAGTATCACAACGACCCTGAGCGTGCACTTCGCCGTATCGACGAAAAGAAACTCAATTTCGGCTTTGTTATAAAACCGTTTGAAAAATAAGACTTCACGGGAGAGATACAATGTTTCTGAAAGAACTGCTTGAGGGCACGACCGTTGCGGGTGATTATCCGCAGGCGGATATATGCGATATAGTCTACGACTCGCGCAAGGCAAGACCGGGCACGGCGTTTGTCTGCATGAAAGGCGAGACAACTGACGGACATAAATACGCAAAGAGCGCATATGATCTCGGCTGCCGCGTGTTCGTTGCGGAAGAGGCGCTCAGCCTGCCCGATGATGCAATCGTGCTGATGAGCGAAAACACGCGCCGCGACCTCGCGCAGATGAGTATAAACTTCTTCGGCCACCCTGCGGATGAGCTGAAAATGATAGGTATAACCGGCACGAAGGGCAAGACAAGTATAACTTATATCCTGCGCAGTGCGCTCGAAAACTGCGGCATAAAAACAGGCGTTATCGGCACTATCGGCGCGTTCTACGGCGACAAAAAAATACCGACCGTCAACACGACCCCCGAATCATATGAGCTTCAGAAAATTTTGCGCGAGATGGCAGACGGCGGCTGTGAGGCTGTCTGCATGGAGGTCTCATCGATAGGACTCAAGATGAGCCGTGTCTACGGCGTCGAGTTCTACGCCGGGATATTCACAAATCTTTCGCCCGACCATATCGGCGGAAACGAGCATAAGACATTTGAAGAATACGCCTATTGGAAAAAGCAGCTCTATGTCCACAGCGGCTTCACCGTCGCTAACCGAGACGATGCGTTTTTTGATGATATCGCCGCCGCGTCAAAAGGCGAGGTGATAAGCTACGGGCTCGACGAAAAGTGCGATTACTATGCAGAGAATATAAATCCTCTGCGCCGCCCGGGCTTCCTCGGAATAGAATTCGACTGCAAGAGCAAGTTCGATGCCCCGTGGCACGCGCAGGTCAGTATGCCGGGATTTTTCAGCGTCTACAATGTCCTTGCGTCCGTCGCGCTCCTGCGCAAGATGGGCATTCCTGTTGAAAAAATGCGCGAGGCGTTTTCGCATGTGAGCATCGACGGCAGAATGCAGATAGTCCATGTCAGCGATGATTACAGCGTAATTATAGACTACGCTCACAACGGTCTTAGTATGGAGAATGTCATTGAGACCGTCCGCGATTATAAACCCAACCGCGTTGTTGCGCTCTTCGGTTCAACAGGCAACAAAGCGACTATCCGCAGGCGGGAGCTCGGTCTTGTCAGCGCAAAGATGTGTGATTTTATTATAATCACGAGCGATGACCCGGACTTTGAAGATCCCGATGCGATAATAGATGAGATAGCCGAGTGGGTCGAAAAAGGCGGCGGAGCGGGTAAGTATGTAAAGATAACCGACCGCGCCGAGGCAATTGAATATGCCCTCGACCATATGCAGAAAGGGGATATCCTCCTCCTGCTCGGCAAAGGGCATGAGCATTTCATGAAAGTGAAAGGCGAAAAAATATATTTCAGCGAGCTCGACTGCATTGCGAATTATATGAAAAAACACGGGATGAAGTAACTCTTATAAAAAGCACATATAAAAACACAAAACCCCGGAGGGTATTCCCTCCGGGGTCGCTTGCTTTTTATCAGCCGATTTCGATTCTTCTCGATGTCGGCACGTTTTCTTCTTTCTTGGGCATCGTCAGGGTCAGAACACCGTCCTTGTATTCGCCGGTGATGTCCTCGGTCTTGACGGACGAGACATCGAAGCTCCTGCTAAACGAGCCGTAAGACCTCTCGCGGCGGACAAAGTTGCCTTTGTCATCCTTCTTCTCGGTCTCGTTGCTGCGCTCTGCGCTGATGGTCATGTAGCCGTCTTCAATGTCGACGTGAATGTCTTCCTTCTTGAATCCGGGCAGCTCTGCCTCGAGCACATATTCCTTGCCGTTGTCCTTTATATCAGTCTTGAAGTCTGTTGCGGCCATGTCGCCCCAGAAGTTCTTCTCGAAGTTTTCCATATCTCTGAAAGGATTAAAGAGTGCACGCTGATGTCTGCGTTCATAAGGTGTAAGTTCAAACATAATTGATTCCTCCGTTTGTTGTTTATTGTTATTCATGTTGAAGTGATTGTTTTATTTGTCTGACTGCTTTCCGATTTCCATCGGACTCACTCTCTTTCTTCTCCAGGGGCTCTTGCTCCCTTCGTTTGATTATATAGTACCCCTGCTTTGTTAAAAAAGAATACAGTGATATGTGAACAAATTGTAAATACTTAGCACTCTAATCAAAAGAGTGCTAAAATGCGTTTGAAAACACCGCGCAGGTTTTTATCATACGCGGGACATGGGAGGAATATAAATGCATTGACATTTTCTGTTAAGGAGAGGAATGCGATGCAAATCAACATTATAACGCAGTCGGTCGGTGTCGAAGAGACGCTCGGCAGCTGCACTGCGGAACAGCCGATAGATGCCGATATAACCCTGCCGGATTATTGCCCGGATATCAGGCGCGTGCTCAAATGCCTTGTCACTCCGCGCATAACCGCAGTCCAGACCGCGGGCGACAGAGCGACGGCGGATGGTTCAGCCGGCGTGTGCGTCATCTATGCCGACGAGCAGGGGACGGTCTGCTGCTTCGAGCAGACATACCCGTTTTCAAAATACGCCGATCTCAAGGGTGCGGATGAAAACTGCTGCGTGAATGTGCGCGCCTATACTCAGTATGCCAACTGCCGCGCCGTCAGCCCGCGCAGGCTCGATATCCACGCCGTGGTCAGCGTGGCGTTCGGCATATCCGGAGTAAAAGAAGAGGAGATAATAACCGGAGCAGAGGGCGCGGGAATCCAGCTCAGATGCTGTGACAGCCGCACCGCAAGCCTCGTCGCCTGCACCGAGACTGCGTTCCCGATGAGCGAGACCGTGCCTCTGCCCGACGGCGACCCGGCGGTGTCCTGCGTGCTGAGCGCGCAGGCGGCGGCGCTCGCGCAGGAGATAAAAGTCATCAGCAACAAACTGCTCGTCAAAGGCGAACTCACCGTCAGCGCGGTCTGTCGCGGCGAGGGCGGCGAAATATTCAGCTTCGGCCATTCCATGCCGATAAGCCAGATAATAAATCTCGAGGGCATTGACGAGGACTGCACCTGCTGCGTCTGCCTGCCCGTCACTTCGCTCGAAGTCCTGCCGAAGGCCGACCAGGCGGGCGACAACAGACTGATTGATATCAGCGCGCGCGTCGGCGCGGGAGTCAAGGCTTATCGCGAGCTGAGCTTCCCGACCGTCACCGATGCCTATTCCGTCTGCTGTGACCTTGAAACAAAGAGCCGCAATGCCGATTTTGCGGTCATTGCCGATAAGTTCAACGACACTTTCACCTGCCGCAGCACGCAGGATCTGCCGGAGGCGAGACAGATTTTGGCTCTCTGGTGCTCCGATTTATCCAAGAGCGTGGCGCAGGACCCCGACGGAATAATAATCTCCGGCGAACTGACGCTCCATTTTCTCTATACCGATGCCGAATCCCAGCCATGCTACGCCCAGCGGCAGACGAACTACGAATACCGCCGGGCGGTCAGAAAGTGCGGCGATCTCAAGTGCTCGCCGTGCATCGAGATAACCGCCGCGAGCGCCGCCTGCGCTTCGGGCAGCGCCGATGTCAGGGTCGAGATGAATATTTCCGGCTGCATCTTCGACAGCGTACGCCGCAAGACCGTCACTTCTATAGAATGCTCCGATTCCGACGGCAAAAAGACGGGCGGCGCCGCGCTGACGGTCTATTTTGCGGATGCAGGTGAAGAGATATGGGATATCGCGAGGCGGTATAACACGACCGTCGAAGCGGTGGAGCAGGAAAACGGCATAACGGGCGAAACGGTGGCGCAGAAATGTATGCTGCTGATACCCGGAGTCTGAGGAGGGATAACCGTGCAGGAGAGAAATATTTACAGCGACATTGCAAAGCGCACTCAGGGCGATATTTATATCGGCGTTGTCGGCCCTGTCAGAACCGGAAAATCAACGTTTATAAAGCGTTTCATGGATGCACTCGTTCTGCCGAATATCGAGAGCCAGAGCGTGCGCGACCGCGCGACCGATGAGCTTCCGCAGTCCGCGGCGGGGCGCACAATAATGACCACCGAGCCGAAATTCATCCCCGAAAACGCCGTCGAGATATCGTTACAGGCGGAGGCGACATTCCGCGTGCGGCTCATAGACTGCGTGGGATATATTGTCCCGAGTTCCCTCGGCTATATCGAGGGCGAGAGCCCGCGAATGGTAAAAACCCCGTGGTTCGAGCATGAGATACCGTTCAATATGGCGGCGGAGATAGGCACACAGAAGGTCATCAGCGAACATTCGACAATAGGTCTTGTCATAACGACTGACGGCTCGATAAGCGAGATTCCGCGCAGCGAATATGAAGAAGCCGAAGGCAGGGTAATATCAGAGCTCAAAGGGCTCAAAAAGCCTTTTGTTGTCCTATTGAACAGCACGAATCCTGAGTCCGACGAAGTCAAAAATATGGCGGCGTCGCTGACCGATAAATACGGCGTGCCCGTTATGCCCGTCAACTGCCTCGAGATAGGCGAGGAGGAGATAAAAGAGATTCTCACTCAGGTGCTCTTCGAGTTCCCCGTCAAAGAAGTCAGTGTCGGTCTGCCGGGTTGGGCTATGACTCTCAGCCGCGATCATTGGCTGCGCTCGGGACTTTGCAGCGCCGTGAGCGAAGCGGCGCAGAACCTCCGCACCCTCCGCGATGTAAAACACCTCGCCGAGGATATCTGCGCGTGTGAATATGTGACGGACGCAAAGATAGCGAAAATGGATCTGTCCTGTGGCGCGGCGCGGATAGAGGCGCAGATAGACGGCAGTCTCTTCTATAAGATACTCGCCGAGGAGACGGGACTCGATATCTCCGGCGAGCAGGATCTGATGAGCTGCATGCGCGAACTCGCCGCCGTGCGCCGCGAATATGAGCGGCTCAAGGGCGCGCTCGACGAAGTTGAAGCGACGGGCTACGGAATAGTCATGCCGTCGCTCGATGAATTGAGCCTCGAAGAGCCGGAGATAATGCGTCAGGGCGGCAGATACGGCGTGCGCCTGCGCGCCTCCGCTCCGTCGATACACATGATGAAGGCGAATATAACAACAGAAGTCGCGCCGATAGTCGGCTCGGAGTCCCAGTCAGAGGAACTCGTCAACTATATGCTCAAGGAGTTCGAGGAGGACCCGACAAAGATATGGGAGTCGAATATCTTCGGCAAGTCACTGCATGAGCTCGTCAACGAGGGACTGCACAACAAGCTCTATCGTATGCCCGCCGCGGCGCGCATGAAACTGCAGGAGACGCTCGAAAAAGTCATCAACGAGGGATGCAGCGGACTCATCTGCATCATCCTGTAAAATAATATCGGCTGTGCCCGAAGTTTAGGCGCGGCCGATATTTTTTATATTAGCTCTTGACACAAACAAATGTTCTGATGTATAATGTGTACGAACAAATGTTTGAAATCTGGTGAGAACGTGGATCTGTTTGACAAGCTGGAGATACTTTCCGATTCGGCGAAATATGATGTCGCCTGCACGAGCAGCGGAACGGACAGATCCTCAGGCGGCGAGGGGATAGGCAACGCCGCCGCGTGCGGCATATGCCATAGCTTCGCGGCGGACGGCAGATGTATATCACTGCTGAAAGTCCTCATGAGCAATGCCTGCGTTTTTGACTGCAAATATTGCGTCAACCGCGTCTCCAACGATGTCCGCCGCGCGACATTTTCACCGCGCGAGCTCGCGGAGCTGACGATGAATTTTTATCGCCGCAATTATATCGAGGGGCTTTTCCTCTCGTCCGCCGTCGTCGGCAGTCCCGATTATACCTGCGAGCGTATGATTGAGACTCTGCGTATTCTGCGCGAAGAATACAGGTTCGGCGGATATATCCACGCTAAGGCGATCCCGGGCGCGGATAACGCGCTGATAACCCGTCTCGGCATGCTCGCAGACAGAATGAGCGTCAATATCGAGCTGCCGTCGAACAACAGCCTGCAAACTCTCGCGCCGGACAAAACAAAGGAGTCGATACTCCGCCCGATGGGGCTTATTACAAATAAGATAAAAGAGAGCTCGGCTGAGCTTGTCAAATATAAGCACGCGCCGCGTTTCGCCTCCGGCGGTCAGAGCACTCAATTGATAGTCGGCGCAACGCCTGACAGCGACTATCAGATAATGTCGCTGTCCGCGGCGCTCTATAAAAAATACGAGCTCAAGCGCGTGTTCTATTCGGCGTATATCCCGGTCGTCGAGAATCCGCTTCTGCCCGCGAAAACAACGGAACCGCCGCTTCTGCGCGAGCACAGACTCTATCAGGCGGATTGGCTTTTGCGCTATTACGGCTTCGACGCGAACGAACTGCTCGATGAAAAGCATCCGTTCTTAAACCCCTATGTTGATCCGAAATGCAACTGGGCGCTCAATCATATGGAGCTGTTCCCGCTTGAAATAAACCGCGCAACAAAGGAAGAACTGCTGAGAATACCCGGCGTCGGCGTGCGCAGTGTTCAAAGAATTTTGGAGTCTCGGCGTGTTTCGCCGCTGAGCTTTGAAGATCTCAAAAAACTCGGCGTGGTGCTCAAACGCGCCCAGTATTTCATAACCTGCAAGGGCAAACATTTGGCGGGACTCAATGTCAATCCCGACAGAGTCCTCGGCTCGTTAATTTCCGAGCGGTGTCAGTCGCTTTTGCCGAATATGCAGGGCGAACAGCTGAGCCTGTTCGACAACAGGATAACAAGGGAGGATGTAGTACAATGTCTGCACGGTCAGATGTAACATATGTATATGACGGCTCGTTCGAGGGACTTTTGACGGCTGTTTTTGAGAGCTTTGAGAGCCGCGAACTGCCGTGCTCTATAGTCGCGGAGGATGAGTTCGTGCCGACTCTCTTTGCGTGCAAAACCGTTGACACCGATCCGCAAAAGGCAGACAGAGTCCGCCGCGGGCTCAAAAATGTCAGCGCCGATGTCTGGAACGCCGTGCGGCTCGGGTACCTGACCTGCGTCGAGGACAGGGGAACGCTCATCAACGATTTTGTGCATATGGCGATGCACTACGGCGCGGGTGTCATGCGCATGCTCGCCGACGATACCGTTTCGCGCCTGACGAAAGCCGTCCGCGCCCTCAAGCAGGAGAGCCATAAATATACCGGCTTTGTCCGATTCAGCATCAGCGAGGGTAATACCCTCACTTCAATTATTGAGCCGAAAAATTCCGTCCTGCCTCTGCTCGCGCCGCATTTCTGCGACAGATATCCGAACGAATCGTTTCTCATATATGACAAGACCCATTCGCAGGCGCTCGTCTGGCATAACAGGCAGAAAATGATTATCCCGTTAGACGGCTTCGAACAGCCGCAGGCGGGGGACGAGGAGCTGTATTTCCGCGCGCTGTGGAAGCATTTCTATGATACGGTAGCTATCGAGGCGCGGTATAATCCCCGATGCCGCATGAACTTTATGCCCAAACGCTATTGGAATCAGCTCCCGGAGATGGATGAGAGCAATTCTCCCGATGCCGTGCGCGGAGTCAAAAGAATCGGAGCATAAAAAAGCAGGAGCCGTGGGACTCCTGCTTTTGATATTTTTTTAATCCTGTGCGTGGTTTGAAAGCTTGATTTCGTCGTTGTCCGTGAATTCTGCGATGATTCCGTTTTCGTCAACTGTCGCGAATATCGCGCTGTGGCTCTTCATTGTAAGCGTCCATTTGACATCGGGATATATCTTCCCGAGCCTGTTTGTGATTATCGCTATCTTCGGCGAAAGTTCCTTTGCGAATTTCCACGAGGTCGAGCCGTAGTAGCCGTGGTGTCCGACCTTGAGCAGATCCACCTTATGAAGCTGCGGCAGAAGTAAGCCCTCGAGTCCGGTGGTTCTCGTTATGTCCGCGGCGAGGAATGCGCTTTTTTTGCCCTTTTCGACCATCGTTCCGACGGATTCGGCGTTTTCGCCCTGCCCGTGAAGCCGCGCGTCATCGAGTGCCGTATTGTAGAAAGTCAGCGTGAAGTCGCCGAATTTGAACGGCTCTCTCGGTATCTCGGAAGTAACAACTGTGCCCCTGTTCTGAAACGCCTTTACCGTGTCTGCGTATGTTGTTTCGATGCCCCAGCCGTTGTATTCGTATTCGTGGGCAATCTCGCGGTTGACGGGCTTTATGTAGAATGTCTTTACCGTGATATCCGGGTCGTTGGCTATCGCCTCAAATGTGCCGACATGGTCGTAGTGATTGTGCGTGCCGAGCGCAAATTCAAGCGTTACTTTGCCCTCTGCGTCGCCGGCAGCCTTTTTCAGATATTTTATAACAGCCTCTTCGCTGCCGTTGTAGCTGAGCTTCCTGCGCGGATTGCGGTCGCCCTCGCCGGAGTCGATGAGCGCGAATTTTCCGTTTGATTCTATGAGTATTGCGTCGGAGTTATAGGTGTTGAGAAAATGTATCCTGTCCGCCGTGCCGTCCGACGAAAACTGCGCCGGGGTGATTTCAAATTTATTCTGATATCTGTTGCACATCGCAACGCAGATTATATCCAGCAAAAAGACCGAAAGCATTATCGCCATCATTATCCATGTCGCAATTTTTTTGATTAGCTTGTCCCTTGTCATATTCCCTCCGAAGCGCAAAAATAAAAACGCTTTTAAAAGTATATCATACTTTTTTAGTAAATGTCCATATGCAGACGCGCCAAAAAGCGCCGAATTTAATTGTATTCGGCGCTTTTTTGTGATATCATATACATATTAAGTGCGATACTAATCCTGATTTTCACCCTTGGGGTCGATAGCCTGCATTATCAGCGAGCCGAAGAGCATGACTCCCATGCTCGGGCGGATGCAGTCTAGCGCGTCCTTTGCGAGATATATGCATCTCCAGTAGTCGAATCCGCGCCCCGCGAGCAGCAGCGCGCAGACGGCGAGAGTGAAGAGCAGCTCAAAAATAATGACCGCGCCGAGCAGCATCCTGCGCGAAACGGGATTTATGTAGCTTAAATTTTCTGCAATTTTTTCTTTTATGCCGCGCATATCTTCACCTCCGTTTGTTTGATTCTAACCCGGAGTGCGATTTTTCGCAATGCAAAGATTTTTACTTTTGAGGAAAGGAGAGGAAAACGAATGTCCGTCGGAATATCCACCGCTTGCTTTTATCCCGCGGCGACCGAAGAGGCTCTGCGCTGTGTCGCCGAAGCGGGAGCAAAAGTTACCGAGGTGTTTTTTAACTCGCCGTCGGAATTGGAGCCGGATTTTCTCCGCCGCATTTCGTCTATAGCCTCTGACAGCGGTATACGCATCCGCTCGATACATCCGTTTACCTCGTTCGCCGAGGGGTATATCCTCTTCAGCCAGTATGAGCGTCGCTTCGACGATTACAGGGAGTTTTACAAAAAATATTATGCCGCCGCATCTGTGATAGGCGCGAAAATAGTCGTGCTCCACGGCGCAAAGATGCCGGTGAATATCAGCACGGACGAATACGCCGAGCGTCTTAGCTTGCTCGTCCGCGACGCGCAGGAGCAGGGGATAATTCTCGCCCAGGAAAATGTTGTCCATCATAACGGGCAGACGCCGGAGCTTATGAATGAACTGAAAGCGCGCCTCGGTGCGAATTTTCATATGGTGCTCGACATTAAGCAGGCGTATCTCGCCGGGGTCGACCCGATAGAATTTTTCAGGGAGTTTTCCGATAATATCTGCCACATACACTTGAGCGACCACGACGAGAATCACAAGTGCATGCCGCCGTTTGACGGAAAATTCGATTTCGCCGCCCTCTTTTCGCTCATGAAAGAAACCGGATATTCCGACGACTGCGTTATCGAGCTCTACCGCTCGGGCTTCGAGCGCATAGATCAGCTGACCGATTCGATGCGAAGACTCGAAAAGCTTGACATTTGACCGTTTTTGTGCGATAAATATTATATGTTCATCAGGGAGTGATAGCTTTGAAGTGTCCGTTCTGTGGTTTTGAAGAGAGCAAGGTCATCGACTCGCGTCCCACCGACGAGGGCGAGAGAATACGCCGCCGCCGCGAATGTATCAGCTGCGGCAAGCGTTTTACGACCTATGAGATAATCGAGACCGTGCCGATAGTCGTCGTCAAAAAGGACAAATCGCGCGAGGTTTTTGACAGAAACAAGCTTTTCAACAGCATGCTCAAGGCGTGCGAAAAGCGTCCGGTCTATATGGAACAGCTCGAAAAGGCAGTCAGCGAGATTGAGGCTGTGCTCCAGAATTCGCTCGACCGCGAGGTGACAACCGTCTATATCGGTGAGCTCGCAATGGAGAAGCTCAAGAGCATCGACGAAGTCGCATATGTCCGCTTCGCCTCCGTCTACAGGCAGTTCAAGGATATCAATACATTTATGGACGAGCTCGCAAAGCTGCTCAAGGAAAAATAAAAAACCAAGGATCGCTCCGGCGGTCCTTGAATTTTTATCGCAATATAAATTTTACTTCGACTCCCTTGCGTAAAGGAAGACAGTTCGGCGTAAACCAAGACCGATGAATTGTTTTGCTTTGCTCAAAGTAATATAAGTGCACGGTAGGGCGGATATCATCCGCCCGCGAAATCTGCACAAATCGGCGGCATCTGATACAAAGCCATAACAATTCCGAATTACCAAGAATAAAATCAATTGTTTTGATTTTGCCAATAATCACATCAACCGCCGGCGCAAATTTTTTCTTCTCGTTGCCAAAACTGTGATAAAGTGATAAAATCTAATCAACATATATTAATGGATGGGGTAAAAGTGAAGTTTGTCAAAATAAATCTGAAAAACAACTGCAAGTCGGCGGGAAAGTATCTGCTGACTTTTCTGAAATGGTTCGCTCTCGCCGCAGTCACGGGAGCCGTCGGCGGCGCGGTCGGCGCGCTGTTTCATCTGAGCGTCGAATATGTTACCGGCGTGCGCAAGGCTCATTCGTGGATAGTATTTCTGCTGCCCGTCGGCGGGCTTGTGATAGCCGGTTTGTATAAGCTTTCCGGCAAAAAAGATATCGGCACTAACGAGATACTCGATGCCGTGCGCTCGCCGCAGGGCGTGCCGGCTTTGCTCGCGCCGCTGATATTTGTGTCGACTGTTATAACGCACCTCTTCGGCGGCTCCGCCGGACGAGAGGGCGCGGCTCTTCAGCTCGGCGGCAGCATCGCGGGACTGATAGGCAAAATATCCTGCCTCGATGAAAAAGATATGCATATCATGACGATGTGCGGCATGAGCGCCGTGTTCTCCGCGCTTTTCGGAACGCCGATAACCGCCGCCGTTTTCGCCCTCGGCGTTATCAGTGTCGGTGTCATTTACTATGCGGGTCTGCTCCCGTGCGTCGTGTCCGCGTTCGTCGCATATTTTATCTCGACTCTTATGGGCACTGAGCCCGTCGCGTTTACCGTCTCGAATATCCCAGCATTCTCGCTCAAAAGCTGCCTGCTTACCGCTCTGCTCGCCGCGATATGCGCTCTGCTGAGCATCGGATTCTGCCTCGGTCTGCACGGCACGCATAAACTCTTTGCAAAGCTGTTTAAAAATACTTTTGTCCGCGCAGTCGTCGGTGGATTAATAATCGTCGCGCTGTCTCTTATCTGCCGAAGTGGGGACTACAACGGCGCGGGCATGGATATAGTCGAGCGCGCCATCGGCGGCAATGCAAAACCCGAGGCGTTCCTGCTCAAATTTATCTTCACCGCCGTCACCGTCGGCTCGGGATACAAGGGCGGCGAAATAGTCCCGACTTTCTTCGTCGGCGCGACTTTCGGCTGCGTCGTCGGCGGACTTATCGGGCTTGATCCCGGGTTTGCCGCGGCGGTCGGACTCGTTTCGCTTTTTTGCGGCGTTGTCAACTGTCCGCTCGCTTCAATATTCCTGAGCATCGAACTCTTCGGCGCGCAGGGTATGCCGCTGTTTGCGCTCGCCGCCGCTGTGAGCTATCTGCTCTCCGGCTATTACGGACTCTACAGCAGCCAGAAAATAGTCTATTCAAAGCTCCGCGCAGAGCTTGTGAATATAAACGCAAAGTGAGTTATTGACTTTGCACCCGTTAACTGATAAGCTTATTCTAACCTATTATGGGAGGGAAAATATGGATGCATTAAAAGCAAAAAAAGGATTTATATGTGATATGGACGGTGTCATATATCACGGCGACAGACTGCTTCCGGATGTCAAAGAGTTCGTGGAGTGGCTGTATAAAGAAAACAAGTCGTTCCTGTTCCTTACGAATTCGAGCGAACGCTCGCCGCGTGAGCTTCAGCAGAAGCTTGAGAGAATGGGACTTTATGTTGACGAGAGCCATTTTTATACCAGCGCTCTCGCGACGGCAAAATTTATCAGCAGTCAGAAGCCCGGCTGCTCGGCATATGTTATCGGCGCGCCCGGACTCGTCAACGCGCTCTATGACCAGGGTATCACAATGAACAGCATCGACCCGGATTATGTCATAGTCGGCGAGACTTCGAGCTATAACTATGAGACGGTCGTCCATGCGTCGAACCTCGTCAGAAACGGCGCGAAGCTCATCGGCACGAATACCGATCTCACGGGTCCAGTCGAGGACGGCATCGTCCCCGCGTGCCGCGCGCTCATATCGCCCATAGAGATGGCAACAGGCAAGAAAGCGTATTTCGTCGGCAAGCCCAATCCGCTCATGATGCGCACGGGACTCAAGATGCTCGGCGTCCATTCGGCGGAGGCAGCTATGATAGGCGACAGAATGGACACGGATGTCATTGCGGGCATCGAAACAGGTCTTGACACAGTCCTCGTCCTTTCGGGAGTCACGAACCTCGAGGATGTCAATCTCTATCCCTACAGACCCACATATATATTCAACGGCGTCGGCGACGTCTTTTCAGAAATATAACAAAATGGAGAGTTAAAATGCATTACGAAAACAACTGGGAATCGCTCAACAGCCGCCATGTGCCGGATTGGTTCGCGGATGCGAAGTTCGGCATATTCATCCACTGGGGTCTCTATTCCGTGCCAGCGTATACCGAAAAAGGGCAGTATGCCGAGTGGTATATGCAGCAGATACGCGACGAGAACAGCGCCGCACGCAAGTTCCACGACAGGGTGTATGCCCCCGGAACGCAGTATGAGGACTTTGTCAGCGGCTTCAAGGCGGAGCTTTTTGATGCCGACGAGTGGGCGCAGCTCTTTGAAAAGTCCGGCGCAAAGTATATAAACCTCGTTTCGAAGCACCACGACGGCTTCTGTATGTTCAAGAGCGACTATGCGTGGAACTGGAACAGCGTTGATGTCGGACCCCACAGGGATTTCTGCGGCGAGCTGAAAGCCGCGCTCGAAAAGACGGATGTTAAGTTCGGCGTCTACCATTCGGTTTATGAGTGGTTCCATCCGCTCTATCTCAAAGATCCCGAGGAGTATGCCGTAAAGCATCTTATCCCGATGCTCAAGGAGCTTATAACAAAATATGAGCCATGGACTCTGTTCACGGACGGGGAGTGGGATCACCCGAGCTCCGTCTGGCACTCGACCGATTTCCTCCAGTGGCTCTATAACGAATCGCCTGTCAAAGATACGATAGTCCCCAATGACCGCTGGGGCAGGGAGACAAGAGGACGCCTGGGCGGCAATTTCACCACTGAATACGGCATAATCGACAACGGCAGACGCATCGAAGAGGTCGAGCTCGACCGCCCGTTCGAGGAGTGCCGCGGTATTGGCGCATCGTTCGGACTCAACCGCATCGAGGGAGTTGACGAATATCTGAGCAGCAAGGAACTCATCGAAACGCTCTGCTCGCTCGTCTCAAAGGGCGGCAACTTCCTGCTCAATATCGGCCCCGCCGCGGACGGCACTATCCCTGTTATTATGCAGGAGCGTCTGCTCGATATGGGTAAGTGGCTCAGCGTCAACGGCGACGCTATCTACGGCACGCGCATTTATACCAAAGCGCCGCAGGAGGGTACATATTACACCAGAAAGGGCGACAAAGTCTACGCGATAACGAACGCCTATCCGTTCGGCAGCCTCACGCTCGACAAGGTGGATTACAATCCGGATATAAAGGCGAAGCTTTTAGCGCATGACGCGCCCATAGCCGTCGAAAACGACAACGGCAAAGCAAAGCTCGTATTCCCGCAGATAAACCCCGACGAAATGAAATGCGGATGGCTCTATGCCTTTGAACTCAACGGAGTGAAGTAAGAGCAATATAATACAAAACAAAAATCCCGGAACATCAATGGCGACGTTCCGGGATTTCCTATATATTTTTTTAGCTGGTTTAGTCCGTAATACTCTGCATTTACTCTGCACTTTTTAAATATCTGCACTTTTTAAATATATGATAATGAAAATGTTCTTGCGTTTGGCGGTTTGCCTAAACAAGTGCATTAATAAACCTTTTAGCTAAATATCAAAGTGTTGGAAGAAGTGTTAGAAAATATATACTTTCTAATCCTACGCAAAAAATAAAAAGCCTTGAAACCGTTAGATTTCAAAGCTTTTTAACTGGTCCGAGTGGCGAGACTTGAACTCACGGCCTCTTGACCCCCAGTCAAGCGCGCTACCAGCTGCGCCACACCCGGAAAGCTCATCAATAATACCACATGAAAAGCGATTTGGCAAGTCTTTTTTCAAACTTTTTTAAAATATCCGCCACTTTTTTACTTTCTTTCTTATTTCCGCCCTTCCTCTTTACTTTTTGTCTCTATCTATGCTAAAATCTAAAGGACGGAAGGAGAGTCAGATATGGCAAAAATAATCGGAACAAACATACCAAACATCCCGTGGGAGGATAAGCCCGCAGGATTTGAATATCCCGTGTGGCGTTACAGCGGCAATCCCGTTATCACCCGCGACAATCTGCATATGGCGAACAGCATTTTCAATTCCGCTGTTGTGCCTTACGGCTCGGGCTTTGCCGGAGTTTTCAGGGCGGATATCCGCTCGCGCGCCCATAAGCTCGTTGTCGGCTTCAGCAAAGACGCGATAAACTGGGAGCTTGAGAATAAATATATCTTCAACGGCTACGATCCGCGCCTGTGCAAGCTCGACGGAAAATACTATCTCTCGTGGGTCAATCTCACCCCTCACGGCACAACTATCGGCATAGCATATACAGAGGATTTCAAGAGCTGGACTCAGCTTGAGGATGCCTGCTATCCCGTTGCCCGCAACGGCGTTCTTTTCCCGCGCAAGGTGAACGGCGAGTATCTTCTGCTTATTCGCCCGTGCGACAGGGGACACACCCCTTACGGCGATATATTCATCAGTCAGTCGAAAGACCTCACTTATTGGGGTAAGCACCGCTTTGTTATGAGCCCGGCCGAGAACTGGGAAGCTACAAAAGTCGGAGCGGGTCCGACTCCTATTGAAACCGACGAGGGCTGGCTCATGTTCTATCACGGCGTGCTCACGAGCTGCAATGGCTTCACCTACAGCATGGGCGCCGCCATCCTCGATAAAGATGAGCCGTGGAAAGTGCTCCACCGCGCAGATAGCTTCCTGTTATCTCCCCATGAGCTCTATGAATGCGTCGGCGATGTGCCGAATGTCGTGTTCCCGTGCGCTGCGCTCGCGGATGCCGAGACCGGCAGAATAGCTATCTATTACGGAGCCGCCGATACTTCGGTTGCCCTCGCGTTCACAACCGTTGATGAGACTGTGAAGTACATCAAGGATAACGACATTATAAAATAAAAATGCAGCCGTGGGATGATTCTCACGGCTGTTTCATTCCTTTTCCGAGCCTTTCGAGTGCGCGCTTTTCTATCCTGCTGACATAGGAGCGGGAGATGTTCATCATCGACGCTATCTCGCGCTGTGTCAGCGGCTCGTTGCCGTCGAGCCCGTAGCGCATGACGATTATCGCCTTTTCGCGCGGGTCGGGTATGCCGATGACGAGCCCGCGCAGCTTCTCGCTCTTTATCTTCAAATCAAGATCGTCTGCGATGCAGTCCGGCGTGCAGATAATATCCATTAGCGTGAGCGGGTTTCCCTCGCTGTCGCTGTCAATCGGGTCTTCGAGCGAGATGTCGTGCGCGCTCTTTTTCATCGAGCGAAAGTGCATCAGTATCTCATTTTCAACGCATTTCGCGGCGTATGTCGCAAGGCGCGTGCCCTTGTCGGGCTTGAACGAGTCTATAGCTTTTATCAGCCCGACCGTGCCTATCGAAATAAGATCGTCCTGATCCGAATATGCAGCGTAGTATTTTTTGACTATGTGCGCCACGAGCCGCAGGTTGTGCTCAATGAGTTCGCTGCGCGCCGATTTGTCGCCTGCGTGCATTTTTGCAAGAGCTTCGCGCTCCTGCGCCGCACTCAGCGGCGGGGCAAATGAGCCCGGCTGGCTTAGATGCAGGATAAAAAAGAGAAATCCGTTTGAAAATAACTGCAAAAACCAACCGAACACAGCACCGCCTCCCGTAGAATATCTATATTCGAGGTTTGCCGGAGTTTGCAAGTCCGGGCTTTTTTTGTAAATTCACTTGAAACTTCGGGACGGCTATAATATAATAATCTGTAGAAAAACCGGGAACGGAGGTGCTCTCGTGTCGGATATCAAACTCGGTGCGCAGCTCTATACTTTACGCGACCACATACAGAATTATGAAGATGCCGAAAAGACTTTTGCCTATCTTGATTCTATCGGCATCAACACGATTCAGATTTCCGCTATCGGACCTATCGAGCCGGAGAAGGTCGCATATCTTGTTGATAAGTACAGTATGGATGTCTGCGTCACGCACACTTCGTTCGACCGCATGCTCAGCGATACCGAAGCCGTTGTCAGGGAGCATAAAATGATCCACTGCGACACGCTCGGAGTCGGCTGTATGCCGGGGGAGTACAGCGGCAGCGAAGAGGGCGTGCGCGAGTTTATAAAGCTCACGGGCGAGCTCGCAAAAAAGCTTCGCGATATGGGGATGCATTTTGCCTATCATAACCACGCTTTCGAGTTCAAGAAATATAACGGCAGGCGCGTTATAGATATGCTTATCGATGACACCGACCCCGAGCTGTTCGGCTTTATAATGGACACATATTGGGTTCAGTACGGCGGCGGCGATCCTGCGGATTTCATAAAGCGCCTCAGCGGCAGAATGAAGGTCTGCCACTTCAAGGATTATAAAATCAACAGCGAGAACAAGCCCGATTTTGCCGAAGTTGGCACAGGCAACCTCAATCTCGATGAGTGCTACCGCGCGTGCAGGGATTCTGATGTAAGATATATCGTTATCGAGCAGGACACCTGCGATATTGACCCGCGCGAGTCGATGGCGATAAGCTACAAGAACCTTGTTGATATAGCAAAGAGAAACAGCTGATTTTTGGGAAGGGATGACAGAAGTGGAAGAAAAGATGAAGCTCCCCGTGGTTGATAGGGGATACGATATTGCGGCAACGGATGCGTATATCTCGATGCTGCAGGAGGAATATAATAAAATTTACGCCTGGGGCTCGGAGCTTGAAAAGCGTGCCGAAGCTCCTGCGGGCGCAGCGGCTTCGAGCGAAGAGATAGAAGCACTCAGAACGCAGAACCGCAGTTTATATAACAACTGCGTGGCGTTTGCAAAGCATATAAAACGCCTCGAAAAGCTCAGAGATGATCAGGGCAGATATATGGTTGACGAGCTCAACGCCGCAGAGAGCAGAAAGAAAGCTCTCGAAAAGGAGATATCCGACCTTGAGGCTCAGAAGAGCCTGCTCAAAGTGAGCAATGAGTCGGCTCGCGGCCAGTCGGATGCAATAGTCACCGCCGCGCGCAGTCAGGCACAGAAGACAGTTACCGAAGCGCAGGAGCAGGCGAACGCAATAGTCGCCGAGGCGCAGAAGAAAGCCGAAACTATCCTGCGCGAGCGTATCGGCAGAATGTCCGCCGTGTGCGCCCAGCTTAACGATATGTTTGATAAGGGCGAATAAATATCGGCAATAAAAATAGAATGCGGCTGTTCATCATGAGGCTCAGTGCCTGCGTGATGATAACAGCCGCTTTTGTTTTTGCTACCCTGTAAAATCTTCTATCAGCTTTTGAAGTGCTTCGTCGCCCTCGACCGTTATTCCTTTGTAGACGCGCTCGGCTTCGCCGCGGGGCAGGGAAGATGTGAAAACATCGAACACTTCCTGCGGCTCGTCCTCGCCGTATACGAACACCGCTATCCTGCCGTTGTAGTCGCGCATGATGTATTTTTCGCTCCCGTTCGGTGCGGTGCTTTCGATTATAGCAGAGACGGTCAGAAACGCCGCGGCGCAGAACGCGAGGGCAACGGCGATGCTTTTTATCGTGGTTTTCATCTTTCCTTTTTCCTTTCCGAAGGCTTGCTTTTTCTGCTTTCGTGGTGATTTTTGCCCCTTTCGGGCGTTTTTATACGCTGTTTTATACACTGCTATTGTTTTGATTTTACAAAATAATGAGAATATTTGGATTTAGGCTAAACTTTTTGCAAAAAGTATGCTATAATTTTTAACTGGATTGTAATGTGAAGGAGGCGCACGGATGGCAAACAGCTCCGCGAACGCATCGAAAAAGATGGGAACAGCCAAAAAATCTTCCAAAAAGAAGAATAAAAAGCCGAATAAAAAAGCCGGCAGGATAGCTCTGCTGGTCATACTCTGTGTGCTCGTTGTCGGTATGCTTACCACGGCGATAATCGGAGGTTATGTTTTCTTCAATATCGTGTCTTTTGCCCACGGCGAGATCGCGATAAATCTCGACGACTACAAGGCGAATCAGAACCAGACCTCGTTCGTCTATGCCTATAACAGCAACAACGAGCTCGTTGAAATGGCTCAGCTCCACGGAGAGGAGAACCGAATCTGGGTCGATTTCGACAAGATGCCGGAAAATCTAAGAAACGCTTTCGTCTGCCTTGAGGACAAGCGTTTTAAGAAGCATCACGGCGTCGATTGGCTGCGCACTTTCGGCGCGGCAACCGGACTTTCAACCGGCGGCGGCTCGACAATAACCCAGCAGCTCGTCAAGAATGTGACCAACGACAAGGAGATAACGGTCGTTCGAAAGTTCAAGGAGATAGAGCGCGCTCTGAACCTTGAGCAGCACTACAGCAAGGACGCTATCCTTGAAGCTTATCTCAACACCCTTTATCTCGGCAACGGATGCTACGGCGTCCAGACCGCGAGCGAGACTTATTTCGGCAAGGATGCCAGCGAGCTGAATCTCGCCGAGTGTGCGACCCTTGCGGTCATAACAAAAGCGCCGACGAAGTATAACCCTCTGCTCAACCCCGAGGCGAACAAAACGCGTCAGGAACTCTGCCTCAAATATATGCTCGAAGAAAAGGCGATAAGCAAAGAGGAATACGAGAAAGCGGTCAACTATAAGCTCGTGTTCACAAACAGCGAGGGCTATGTCCCGAAGCCGGGCAAGACCAAGGCCACTACCGAGGACAAGAACACCGAGAAGGAATATCAGGATTTCTATGTCGATTATGTCATCAAGACCGTCTGCAAGGATCTGATGCGCAAATACGGCTACACCTACCGCCAGGCGATGGAGAAGATAAATTACGGCGGGCTCAAGATATATTCTGCTGCCAACCCCGATGTTCAGAAGGTTCTCAACACCGTATATTCAAACAGAATCGCTTTCGATAAGGAGGCAGACACCGCCGAGCATCCCGCCGCTCAGTCTGCTGCAACCGTCATGGACTATGAGGGCAGAATCGTCGGCATAGTCGGACAGGCGGGCGAAAAGAACGGCAACCTCTGCCTCAACAGAGCGTCCGAGTCCCCGAGACAGCCCGGTTCGTCCATAAAGCCCCTTTCAACCTATTCTCTCGCGCTTGAGAAGAACTATGTCAACTGGTCGAGCATGATCCTCGACTACTCGATCTATCAAAACGGCAAGCTCTGGCCGCAGAATGCGGACGGCACAAACGGAAGCAAGAAAGAGATAACCGTCCAGTATGCTATCCAGAAGTCGTTCAATACCGTGCCCGTCAGAATAATTACGGAGATGCTCGGCGTCAACGAGGCCTATAACTTCATGAAAAAGACGTTCCATCTGACAACTCTTGATGATTCTGCGGATGCGAATATCGCGCCCCTTGCAACCGGCGCTCTGACAAACGGCGTCACTACTGTCGAAATGGCGGCGGCATATGCTGTGTTCGGCAACAACGGCTATTACTACGAGCCCTATTGCTATTATAAAGTCACAAATGCCACGGGTACGGAAGTCCTGCTCGAAACGAAGTCCGAGCCCGAGAGAGTTCTCAGCGAGGATACCGCAGAGGTCATGCGCGAACTGCTCAAGACCGTCCCGGCAAGAAATTTCCGCAAGAGCAAGAATCTCGGCAAGTTCGAGCTGATGAGCAAGACCGGTACCACGAGTGACACCAAGGACAGCTGGATAGCCGGCGGCACGCCTTACTATGTCTGCGCAGTCTGGCTCGGCTACGATAAGCCCAAGGTCATTCCGTTCAGATACAGTGCTTCCGGACGAGTCTATATCGAACTGCTCGACCGCATCCACGCGAACCTGCCCGTCAAGGAGTTCCCCAAGACCGGCAAGGTCGAGGAGAAGGACTACTGCAAGAAGACCGGACTTCTCGCTTCGCCCTCGTGCAAGGAGACCGCAAAGGGATATTATAAGAAGTCCGCAATGCCCGCCGAGTGTACCGCATGCGGCGGCGGATCCGTCAGCGAGGTCGTCAGCGGAGTCGGCGAGGCGGTCAGCAATATTATCAATTCCATCCTTCCGACAAGCCCGCGTTCGGACGATTAAACTCAACCTGCGGCGAAAAAATATATAAACGGCCGCACCCGATAACGGTGCGGCTAATTTTTTAATTAAGAGGTATTTTATGATAATCCTGTCGGTAGATTACGGAGATACGCGAACGGGCATAGCCGTCTGCGACAAGACCGAATTTCTGGCGTCTCCCGTGACCGTTATAACAGAAAAAGAATCCGAGCCGCTGATTGAAAAAATAACAGAGATAGCGAAAGAGAAAAAGGCGGAGCTGATAGTTGTCGGTCTGCCCGTCAATATGGACGGCACTCACGGCGAACGCGCTCAGCGCTGCGAGGATTTCGCGGCGGCTCTGACCGAGTTTTCGGGCATAGAGACCGTGATGCGCGACGAACGCCTGACAACGGTTTCGGCGCATAATGCCCTGAATGTCACGAACACGCGCGGCAAGAAGCGCAAGGCTGTCGTCGATGCCGTCAGCGCCGTGATGATTCTCCAGGATTATCTCGACTATCGGCGCATCAATCACCTTTCCTGAACAGCTCTTTTATGCCCATGAGCAGCAGAAATCCGCCGAAGATTTTCCCGGGAATATTGCTGTTCATGTGCGATACCGCGAGACTGCCGAGCAAAACTCCCGGCAGACCGCCTGCGGCAAAGAGCAGAACGCTTTTCCAGTCGATGAGCTTTTTGAATGAATAAACTATGCTCGAGAGCACCGCGCAGGGGATGAAAAACAATAGATTTATGCCCTGTGCCTTGAGCTGCGGCATGCCGAGCGCGAGCACGAGATAGAGCACCAGCACTCCGCCTCCGCCGAGTCCGAGACTGCCGGCGAGACCCGAGAAAAAAGCTGCCAGTATAGTCTTCATCGCATCAGCATCCTCACTCCCGCCCAAAGCATGAAAAGGGCAAAAATCTTGCCGAGTATTTTCGTCGGTATCTTCGGCAGAATGAAAGAACCGAGAACGCTTCCTATAAGCCCCGCCGGGAGATAGGGGAGCGCGTCGCCGAAGGTGACTTTCCCTGTGTAAATATATATCCCCGCGCTCGCCGCGGTCAGCAGCATAATGAGTGCCACCGCGTTTGCCTGCGCCCTGTTTTGCTCCATTCCGCTTTTTCTGAGCATCGGCACAGCAATCATCCCGCCGCCGGCTCCGAGCGCAGAGTTGACCGTCCCGATGGCGAGACCGCCGATAATCTTTGTTATTCCTTTCATTTTCTCAGCTCCTTTTTCCTATTTTGCCCGCCGCTGTTCTAATAATGCCGCGACTCTCCGCATATTCTTTTGTGGGGGTGTCGGTATGGTGATAAATTTCAAAAAGCGTTCAAGACTCGTCGTTCTCGGTATCGCGGCGGTTGTTGTAATAATGATTATATGCTTCGTGATGATATCCTCGCGCGGCTCCGGATATGCGCGCAGGGCCTCTTCAAATGCGCTCCGCACCGTGACAATTATCGTTGACGCAGGTCACGGCGGCATGGACGGCGGCGCGACTGCGGCGGACGGAACGGTCGAAAAAGATATAAATCTGTCCATAGCCCTGAAGCTGCGCGATATGCTCGACACTGCGGGCTACAATGTCATCATGACCCGCGAAACGGACGACGATATAGCCGACGACTCCGCAAAAACCGTGCGTCAGCAAAAAGTCTCGGATATAAAAAACAGAATGAAAATTATCGAACAGACGCCCGACGCCCTGTTCGTGAGCATACATCAGAACCACTACGGCGGCCCGTCATACAGCGGCGCGCAGGTGTTCTATTCAAAAAACAATCCGGAGAGCGAGAAGCTGGCAAAGGCAATTCAACAGGATATCCGCTCGCTTATCCAGCCTCAGAATCAGCGCGCCGTCAAGCGCACTGGCACTGAGATATATCTGCTCTATCACGCGCAGTCTCCGGCGGTTATGGTCGAGTGCGGCTTCCTCTCGAACGCCGCCGAGACGCTGAAACTAAAAGACGATAATTATCAGAACGCCATGGCTTTTTCGGTCATGTGCGGTATAACAGACTATTTAAAACAAGACGAAAAACTGACGGAGGTAACATAAAATGGCAGGCAAGGCAAAATCGGTCTATATCTGTTCCGAATGCGGCTATGAAAGCCCGAAATGGTTCGGCTGCTGCCCGGGCTGCGGCGAGTGGAACACCATGAACGAGGAGATAAAAGCGCCCGCAGCTCCGGCGTCCAAGAGCGGCGCGAGCGCGCGCAGCGTCAAGACATATGCTCTCAGCGAGATAACCGCCGATGAGGAGATACGCTATCAGACGGGACTCACCGAGCTCGACCGCGTCCTCGGCGGCGGAATAGTCAAAGGTTCGCTGGTGCTCCTGAGCGGCGACCCCGGCATAGGCAAATCGACGATTCTTCTTCAGATATGCCAGTATATCGGCAAGGATCTCGATATTCTCTATGTCTCGGGCGAGGAGTCGGTCTATCAGATAAAGCTCCGCGCCGACAGGCTCGGGGTCACGAGCCCGACCCTAACTCTCATGAGCCAGACCGATGTTCAGGCTATATGCGAGTATATAAATATCAACAAGCCCGGGCTCGTTATCATCGACTCGATACAGACTATGGTCATAAGTGACCTCAGCTCCTCTGCGGGCAGCGTCATGCAGGTGCGCGAATCGACTTCGATGTTCATGCGCACCGCGAAGAGCAGCAATATCCCGATTATAGTCGTCGGTCATGTCAACAAGGACGGCAACATCGCGGGTCCCAAGGTGCTCGAACATATAGTTGACGCGGTGCTCTATTTCGAGGGCGACCGCAATATGTCTTACAGAATCCTCCGCGCCGTCAAGAATCGCTACGGTTCGACGAATGAGATAGGCGTTTTCGAGATGCTCGACAGCGGACTTTCTCAGGTCGAGAATCCGTCCCTTATGCTAATTTCAGGCAGACCGAAGAACACTTCGGGCACCTGCATCGCCTGCGCTATGGAGGGCACCCGCCCGATACTCGCCGAGGTTCAGGCTCTTGTCAGCGCGTCGAGCTTCGGCAATCCCCGCCGTATGGCGACCGGCTTTGATTACAGCCGCATGGCGATGCTCTTAGCCGTCCTCGAAAAGCGAGCAGGCTATTTCTTCGGCAATATGGATGCCTATATAAATGTCATCGGCGGACTCAAGCTCGATGAACCCGCGACCGACCTCTCCGTCGCGCTTGCGCTTATTTCGAGCCTCAAGGATGTCCCGATAAGAGACGATGTGCTCGCTTTCGGCGAGATAGGTCTCGGCGGCGAGATTCGCTCCGTCAACCACTGCGAACAGCGCATAAAAGAGGCGGCTCGGCTCGGCTTCAAGACCTGCATTATCCCGCGCCATAATTTCAAATCCGTGCCGGACAAGCTCAAAAAGGAGATAGAGGTCATCGGCGTCAAGAATGTCTATGAGGCGTTCGCGAACTGCGTTGACTGATGAATTTTATGACCCCTATAGAATCGCCGAACCTGCCGAAGAGGGGAATCACCCTCGCCGCGGTAAGCATCGGCGCAGAAAAAACGAAAGAATATCTTCTCTCTCGAGGTATCAGTGTTTTTGATATCCTGCCGTGCGCCGCGATAGCCGACGGCACAGCTGCCCACGCCGATTTGCATTTGTTGCATCTCGGCGGGCGAAAAATCATATTGAGCCGAGAGCAGTGTAACAACGCGGAAAAGCTTATTGAAATGGGATTTGATGTGCAGGTTCTCGACACTCCGCTCGGCGATAAATATCCAGCCGATGTGCCGCTCAATGCCGCGCTTTTCGGCAATTATGCGATACTCAATCCCAAAACCGTCTGCAAAAACATCGACTTTTCCGGGCGTAGTTTAATACCCGTGCGCCAGGGCTACACAAAATGCTCGGTAGTGCCCGTGACGGAAAACGCGATAATTACCGATGATGTGTCAATAGCCTCGGCGTCCCAAAAAAGCGGACTTGCCGTCCTGCTCGTCTCAAAGGGCGATGTCGCCCTGCCCGGGCGCGAATATGGCTTTATCGGCGGCTGCTGCGGGCTCATTGCGCCCGATACAATGCTCTTCAACGGCTCGCTCGCGTCTCATAAAGACGGTGAAAAAATAAGAACCTTTCTCTCTTCATTCGGCGTGCGTGCGGAGGAGGCGGGGGACTTTCAATTAACCGATATCGGCTCAATACTTCCGCTCGCAGAGAGATAAGCCGAAAATCTTTCTGGAAATTACATTTTATTCCAAAATCCGATTTTTATTATTTGCCTTTGTGCTATCATATTTCGGAAAACTTCAGTGGAGTGATAACAACGAAAAAGGGACAGCTTAAAGGCGGCATCTTTCTCATTCTCGCCGCCGTTATATGGGGACTGTCGTTTGTGGCTCAGAGCGAGGGACTCGAGGTAATCGGAACTCTGACCTTCAACGGCATAAGAATGATTATGGGCGGCACGGTGCTCCTGCCGGTCATTGCAATAATGTCGGGAGTTCAAAAATCAAAAAACAAAAAGCTCGGCTCGGCCGAACAGAAAACGCCCGAAGAGAAGAAAAAAGACAGAAAAAGTCTCATTGTCGGCGGGCTTGTCTGCGGAACGGTTCTCTGCGTGTCGAGCAATCTTCAACAGGCGGCGTTCGGCTATACAACGGTCGGCAAGGTCGGCTTCATAACCGCGCTCTATATGCTTCTCGTACCGATAATCAGCCTCGTTTTCTTCAAAAAACGTGTCAGTCTTCCCGTGTGGATCGGCGTCGGGCTCGGCGTTGTCGGACTCTATCTGCTGTGTGCGGGCGGCAAGGCGACTTTCGGCAAGGGCGAATTGCTCGCTCTCGCGTGCTCGGTCGGCTTTGCGATACATATTCTTGTTATCGACAAATATTCGGCTATAGTTGACGGAGTCAAACTCTCGTGCGCGCAGTTCTTTGTTTCGGGCATAATATCCGTCGTTCTTATGTTTATCTTTGAAAAGCCGAGTATCCACGCCATAATGAGCGCAGCGCCCTATCTGCTCTACACAGGTATTTTGTCCTGCGGAGTGGCTTTCACTTTTCAGACCCTCGGCCAGCGCGATTCAGACCCAACGGTCGCTTCGCTCCTGCTGTGCCTTGAATCGGTGTTCGCTGTCATATTCGCGTGGGTGCTGATAGATCAAAAAATGTCCGCAAGGGAGCTCAGCGGCTGCATCATAATGTTTGTTGCAATAGTTCTCGCCCAGCTTCCCGCAGATGTGTTCAAGAAAAAGCAAAGGGCGTAACAAATCATAATTTTTATCCGACAGACCATGTTATTGCATGGTCTGTCTTTTTCTATACCCATTGATATCATTGACAAAAAGCCAATATATGGTGTATAATTAAATATGTATGATACAAAATAATGCGTAGCATTTGATTTACGGGGGACAGCTAAATGGCGAATAAGGCAACCTACAATCAGGAGAGCATAGAGGTGCTCAAGGGCGCCGACCGCGTGCGCAAAAGACCTGCGGTCATCTTCGGCTCCGACGGCATAGAGGGCTGCGAGCACTCTGTGTTCGAGATCATCTCGAACTCTGTTGACGAGGCGCGTGAGGGCTTCGGTAATACAATAACCGTTACCCGATTTGAGGACAAGTCCGTTGAAGTTCAGGATCAGGGACGCGGAATACCCGTTGAGTATAACCAGAAAGAAAAGGAATATAACTGGAAGTTGACTTTCTGCGAGCTGTATGCCGGCGGTAAGTATAAGACAAACGACGGCGGCAGCTATCAGTATTCTCTCGGCACAAACGGACTCGGTCTTTGCGCCACCCAGTATGCCTCGGAATATATGGAGGCGGAGATACATTCAAATGGCTTTTGCTATCATCTGAATTTCAAGGGCGGCAAGCCCGTAGGTGATATGATAAAGGAGCCGTATAATAAAAAAGACACCGGCACGCGCATAAAGTGGCGCCCGGATCTCAAAGTTTTCACCGATATCAACATACCACTCGAGTATTTTCAGGATATGATGCGCCGCCAGGCGATAGTCAACGCGGGCGTCAAATTCGTGCTCAAAAATCAGAACGGCTCAAAGTTCGATACTTTTGAATATTTCTACGAAAACGGTATCGCCGACCATGTCCGCGAGGTCGTCGGCTCAAACGGACTTTCTTCCATTTGCACATGGAGCGGCGAGCGCGTCGGCCGCGACAGAGCGGATCAGCCCGACTATACTTTGAAGATAAACGCCGCGCTCTGCTTCTCGAACAAAGTTCAGCTCAAGGAGTTCTATCACAACTCGAGCTACCTTGAACACGGCGGCGCACCGGATAAAGCTGTACGCTCCGCTTTCGTGTCGCAGATAGACGCTTATATAAAAAAGAGCGGAAAATATCTCAAATCCGATTCAAAGATAAATTTTCAGGATATTGAAGACTGCCTTGTGCTTGTCATCTCGTCGTTCTCGACCATAGCTTCATATGAGAACCAGACGAAAAAAGCTATCACGAACAAGTTCATTCAGGAGGCAATGACCGAGTTCTTCAAGCATCAGCTCGAGGTGTATTTCATCGAAAACAAGCTTGATGCGGACAAGATATGCGATCAGGTGCTCGTCAATATGCGTGCGCGTGTCCGTGCTGAGACGACGAAGCTCAATATAAAAGGCAAGCTCCAGTCGAGCAACGATATGGGCAGCCGAGTGCAGAAATTCGTTGACTGCCGCAGCAAGGATGTCTCCGAGCGCGAGCTGTTCATAGTGGAGGGCGACTCGGCTCTCGGCGCCTGTAAGCAGGCGCGCGACTCGTCTTTCCAGGCGATAATCCCCGTGCGCGGAAAGATACTCAACTGCCTCAAGGCGGAATATAACAAAATATTTGCAAACGATATCATAACCGACCTCATAAAGGTTCTCGGCTGCGGAGTCGAGGTCAAGTCGAAATCGATGAAAGATATGGTCGCGTTCAATATCGACCAGCTGCGCTGGAGCAAGGTCATAATCTGCACCGATGCCGACGTTGACGGATTCCAGATACGCACGCTTATCCTCGCGATGATCTATCGCCTCATGCCCACGCTTATTGAAAAGGGCAAGGTGTATATCGCGGAGTCGCCGCTCTATGAGATAAACTCAAAGGACGAGACGTGGTTTGCATATAACGAGCAGGAGAAGCAGGATATCCTCTCTCAGCTTGAAAACAGCAAGTTCACCATCCAGCGCTCGAAAGGACTCGGTGAAAACGATGCGGACATGATGTCGCTGACGACGATGAATCCCGCGACCCGCCGCCTTATCCGCGTCGACCCGACCGACGCCCAGAAAACTGCCGAGATATTTGATCTCTGGCTCGGCGACAATCTCGCCGGCAGAAAAGAGCATATCGCACGCGACGGCGCGGCATATATCGACATGGCGGATGTTTCGTAACAGCTTAACTATTGAAAGGATTTTGATATAAATGGCGGGAAAAAGAGGCAAAAAAGAACCCCCGAAAAATGAAATCGATCCGCTCAAGAGCGGAGTTCATATCATCGGCGCGGGTGAAGTTGTCGAACAGCCGATAACCGATACCATTGAAACGAACTATTTCCCTTATGCGATGAGCGTCATCATGTCGCGTGCTATCCCGGAGATAGACGGCTTCAAGCCCTCGCACAGAAAGATACTCTATACCATGTACAAAATGGGTCTGCTCACCGGTACGCGCTCAAAGTCGGCTAATATAGTCGGACGCACCATGCAGCTGAACCCCCACGGCGACGCCGCCATATACGAGACTATGGTCAGGCTCTCACGCGGCTATGAAGCTCTGCTGCACCCGTATGTCGATTCAAAGGGTAACTTCGGTAAGGCGTATTCGCGCGATATGATGTGGGCGGCTTCGAGATATACCGAGGCAAAGCTCGACCCCATAAGTGCCGAGCTTTTCAAGGATATCGACAAGGACACCGTCGATTTTGTCGATAACTACGACAGCACCATGAAAGAGCCGACTCTTCTGCCGGTCACTTTCCCGAGCGTGCTCGTCAATAATAACACCGGTATAGCCGTCGGCATGGCGAGCTCCATATGCTCCTTTAACCTCGAAGAGGTCTGCCGCACGACTATCGAGCTTATCAGAAACCCCGACCACTGCGTTGCGGATACCCTCAAAGCACCCGACTTTGCGGGCGGCGCGAAGATACTCTATGACCGCGCGAAGATCGAGGAGATTTACCGCACAGGCCGCGGCTCGTTCAAGCTCTACGCCAAATATACTTATGACAAGTCGAACAACTGCATTGATATAACGGAAATTCCGATGACCTCGACCGCAACGAGCGAGTCTATAATAGAAAAGGTTATCGACAGAGTCAAGGCGGGCGCGATAAGAGAAATAAGCGATATCCGCGACGAGACGGACAAGAGCGGTCTTAAAATAACCATAGACTTAAAGAGGGGAACTGACCCCGACAAGCTCATGCAGAAGCTCTACAGGCTCACTCCGCTCTCGGATTCGTTCGCCTGCAACTTCAATGTCCTGATTGCCGGTTCGCCCCGCGTCATGGGCGTCAAAGAGCTGCTCAACGAGTGGATTGCGTTCCGCATGGAGTGCGTCAGACGCAGAACCTATTTCGACCTCAAAAAGGCGAAAGACAAGCTGCATCTGCTGCGCGGACTTGAAAAAATACTCCTCGATATCGACAAGGCGATAAAGATCGTCAGAAATACCGAAGAGGAGGCGGAGGTCGTCCCGAACCTCATGATAGGCTTCGGAATCGACCGCATCCAGGCGGAGTATGTCGCGGAGATAAAGCTTCGTCATTTAAACCGCGAATATATCTTAAAGCGCACGCAGGATATCGAAGAGCTTGAAAAGCTCATTGCCGATCTTGAGGATATCCTCGCAAAGCGCGGCAGAGTCGGCGCGATAATTATCAGCGAGCTTGAGGAAGTTATCAAGAAATACGGCAAGCCGAGAAAGACGGAAATTATCTACGCCTCCGATATCGCAGAGGAGGAAGAGGAGGAGCAGATACCCGATTATCCCGTGACGCTCTTCTTCTCGAAGCAGGGCTATTTCAAGAAGATAACCCCGCAGTCCCTGCGTATGAGCAGCGAGCAGAAGTTCAAGGAGGGCGATGAGCTCGCCCAGACCGTGGTTACTGATAACGCGAAAGAGCTTCTCTTCTTCACGAACCGCTGCCAGGTCTACAAGGCTCGCGTCAACGACTTCAAGGAGACAAAGGCGAGCGCACTCGGCGATTATGTGGCTAGCACGCTCGGCATGGACGAGGGCGAGACGGCGGTCTATATGGTCGTGACCTCGGACTATTCGGGTCATATGCTCTTCTTCTTTGAAAACGGAAAGGCGGCGAAGGTCGAGCTTTCCACCTATCAGACGAAGACGAATCGCAAGAAGCTCATAAAGGCTTATTCCGACAAATCGCCTGTCGCTGCGATGCTCCATATCGAGAGCGATGTCGAGCTTGTTATAATCTCTTCCGCGGGCAGACACCTTTTGATAAATACCGGCGCAATCTCGCCCAAGACTACCAAGGACACTCAGGGAGTCGGCGTTATGAGCCTCAAGAAGGGTCAGAAAGTTATGACCGTCCGTGCGTATAAAGAAGGGGAGTTCGCCAAGGCGTACAGATATAAGACAAAGAACCTGCCCGCCGCCGGAGCGCTGCTGAGCGCGGAGGACAAGGGCGAACAGCTTGAGCTTGGAATATAAAAAAGACCGTTTGCAAGGCTTCCCCGCAAAACGGTCGGCGGGAAAAGCCCTGCAAACGCATTGACTTCGGACTCTTGCCGCTGAGAGTAGTTTGCTCAGCCGCGCGCCGATAATACATCTTTCGGAAGGAAAATTTCTCCGTTCGGCAAAAGTTTTTGTAAAAACTATTGAAATGTGTCAAAGTATATGCTAAAATATCTTAGCAATTTGTGTTTGGAGGTTAACTTCATGGCAGTACATGAGATTATATTGGGCATAGTCCTCATTCTTCTTTCGGTCGCTATTATTGTTCTCGTCCTTCTTCAGGAGGGTAAGTCCGCTGGCCTTTCCGGTGCTATCGCAGGCGGCGCAGAGACTTTCTTCGGCAAGAACAAGAGCAGGACTATGGAGTCGAAGCTTGTGCTTATCACGAAGATCATCGCTATCTCTTTCTTCGTTCTCGCACTCGTTGCAACCCTGCTTCTTCTCTTCCTTTAATACAGGACAAGTAATATCTGAAAGCTGAACTTATGCGACCCTTCGGGGTCGCATTTTTTCATGTGTAAATATAAAAACGGCCCCGGGCTTCACAGATTTTCCGTGAAGCCCGGGGCTATGTGTGTTTAAGGGAGTTTTTATATTTAACCGAGATTCAGCTCGACGCGCCCTTTCGGGATATACATTATCGTTCTGCAGCCGTTGGCACGTCTGAACTCGGCAACATATCCGCCCGTGAGGTCGAATCTGTAGCCGTAGGCGTTTTCGGCGAGTGCGTTTATCGTTGCGCCGTCGGTGAATTCCCTTGAATTTTTCGGCATGTAGTCGCCGCTCGTGTATGTGCTTATCTGTTCTCCGGTCTCGCGGTCGGTTTCCGGCTTTGATTTGCCGTTGTCCCAGAAAGCGTTGAATATCGGCGTGGTGTATTCAAGCGCGTCGACGGTGAGCTTGCCTATGTCCGCCACTCTGACGGCGACTATAGGCGATTCGTCAACGAGCAGGTCATAGAGCCCGTGGGCTTTGAGATATTCGACGGTGTTCGTCATTTCCTCTGTTATCGGAATAACGGACTTGAACTTGCCGAAATCGCCGTATTCCGAGCCGTTGGTCATCATCTCGCCGTAGTTGCCTGTCTTCCAAGCCTTTCTTATCGCATCTTCCGGCGTTTTGGTGTCCCCATTGACTGTATCGGGCGAGTAGATTTGAGTTACCGCTTCCATTTCCGCCTTGATACCGTCACGGTACAGAGCCGCCGCGCCGAGCCATTTCGAGTCGGAGCAGAGAATTTTGTCTGCGCCGAGAGAGGTTATGTCCTCGTATATCGCGCGGGCGAGTCCGCGTGTAAATTTTTGGTCAACGACGGTCTTTTTGTCCATCTGTCCCGAGAAGAGAACGGGGAATACTTTTTCGCTGTCTATGTTCAGCAGCTCGTTTTTGATTTTGTTGTTCCAGTTTTCGGTGTTCTCTATTGAATAGAGCGAGAGATAGTCGCCGAGCCCGACTGTCTGATATTCTCTTATTATCTCGCGTCCGTTCTTGAGCTTGTATTTTATAATAACAGTGCTGCGCACGGCTCTTTCGGAATAATCCTCGCTGCTTGAAACAACCTTTCTGCCCGAGGCGATGAGCCTTTTGTGCAGCTCGCGCACGGCGTTAATGTCGCTTTCGCTTTTGAATCCGTCGATAATTATGCGCCTTTCGTCGGCGTTGCTGCGATAGTAGCAGCCGCTGTTTATGCCAACCGGGTTTCCGCCCTCGTCGAAGGCGGGATAGTAGCCGGAGTTTGCGTTGAATTTGAGCTCGTCTGCTCTTGTGCGGTAGCTTCCGAGAAGTATGTCCGGAGCGGATACCGATGCGCTCTCGATGCTGTCGGTATCAGGCACGCGGCTGCTGTAACCGAAGAACCCGGTGTAGAGCGAGAGCATAACGGCGACCGCGAGAGCCACATGGACAAGCCCGTATTTCCAATCCTTTTTGAGTGCCTTAAAGCTGAGATTGAGCATAATATCGAAAACCACGAATATAACAGCGCTCAAAAGCACGGTTGTTATGCCCGTTATAAGATATTGCTTGTCGGTGATTTGCGAAAAATAAAAATTAACGGCGACGATAGTCGAGCCTGCGGAAACAGAGAGCATGGCGGTCAGCAAAAAGTTTAAAGCCTTGCTCCTGCCGCTGAAGCCGCATATCTCCACCTTCCTGCGCTTTAGCATCAAAAGCCCGAAAACGAACAGCAGGGCGGTCAGTATCGCCCAGAGTATATAGGGCTCAAGAGACGGCGCGCTCCAGCTTTTCAGCTCGTCTGCGGTGATTTTAGAGAACCCGTCGGCCGAGACCAACGAGCCCGAGCGGATGAATACGTCGTTGTTGAGCGAGAGCAGATTTAGACGCGACAGCACGCGCCCGAAAGGGGAGAGGGCCATGCTGATATCCTGGTTGTGACTCGCCGACGGATAGAGTGCGTAGTTTGATTTGTGAGGCGCGCCGAAGAGCAGCTTCGGTACAGTGTTATTGAGAAAATATACAGCAGCGCTCGGAAACGCTATGAATGCGAGCGAGAACAGTACCGATTCGCCTGCGGTTCCCACGCAGACGGAGACTGCCGCCGCAACAGAGAATCCCGCAAGCGCCGTCACGGTCATGTGAACGGCGTAAAACAGCAGCGTGCGCCAGAGCATGACGGACGAGCCGAAGTAGATAAGGTTCAGCATTGCCGAAAAGGCGAGCGGGAGAAGCACGGCCGCTTCGAGCATGACCGCTCCCGCCAGCCAGTGCGCCGAAAACAGACCCGCGCGGCTGATGCCGAGACTGAAATATATGTTGTTCTTCGCCCTGCTTGAGACGAATCTGAAAAGCATTATACCCAGCGCGGCGGAGAGAACAACGACTGCCGCCGTGTAAAAATAGAGAATATCCGTCAGCATATAGTTGTCAGATCCGCCGATTATTAAAAATTTTCCGGATTCGCGCAGAAGCTCCAACGTCGCCGAGCCGCCGCTCTTCAGCGCCGTAAGCTGTCTTATCTTGTCGCTGCCGAAAAAGCTTCTGAGGTAGAGCGCCAAGCTCATGACAAAGACCGCGAGCGGAAAGGCAAAGTTCTTTCTCATCGCGTGAACGACTGTGAAGCCGAATGGGCTTTTGAAGCCGTCTCTTGATTTGTTCACTCTTTATCCCTCCGATGCTGCTCAGTTCGGCGGCCGCACCGTTTCAGCGCAGCCGCCGCTTGAAATTTATTTGCCTGTGCCGAGATTCAGCTCGATGCGTCCTTTCGGAACATACATTATCGTAAGAGCGCCGTTCGCGCGCTTGAACTCAACAAGGTATCCGCCCGTGAGGTCGAAGCGGTAGCCGTAGGCGTTGGCGGCGAGCTTTTCGACAATAGTCTTGTTTGTTATGGTTACGGCATCCTTCGGCATGAAATCGCCGCTGTTGTAGTTGCTCACCTGATAGGTGTAGCCGGTGGAATCCGTCTTTGAAACTGCCTTTGATTTTCCGTCATCCCAGAAGGCGTTGAATATCGGGCTACAATAGCCGTATCCGTATCTTGCTTGCACGGAGTCGGTCGAGTGACCCATGTCCTTAACTCTGACGCTGACTATCGGGGACTCGTCTGTGAGCTTCTCGTAGAGTCCGTGCTCCTTGAGGAAGCTTATAGTGTTCGTCATCTCCGAGGTTATCGGAACTGTTGAGTAGTCGCCGAGTGAGATATAATGTCCGCTCGACTCTCCATGCGCCGAAAGCTCGTTGACCTTATCCTGCCTTGACATATCAAGATCTTCCTCAATGCCCGGTTCCGGCATAGGCTCTGTTACGGTAGTGGTGCTTCCGTAGTACGCCTCCTCCTGTGTGTTTTGACGAGAAACATAGAACGCAACCGAGCCGAGATATTTCGCGTTGCTTGTCAGGAACTTGTCGGAGCTCAGCGTGCTGATATCATTATATATCGCGCGCGCGAGACCCGCCGTCAGCTCTTCGTCAACAGCTATCCTGTTGTCCATCTGAGCGGAGAAAACTATCGGGATAACATTTTCCGAGTCGATGTTGAGCAGCTCGTTCTTGATTTTGCTGTTCCAGTTCTTGGTATCCTCAAGGGTATAGAGCGTGGGATAGTCTGTCAGCGGAACATAGTTATAAACTCTGACAAGCTCGCGTCCGTTCTTGAGCTTGTATTTTATGATGACCTTCTGGCTTGTAGCTCTCTTCGAATAGTCATCAGGGTCGCAGTTCATTTCGTTGATGTTTCCTGCTTTTATCATGGCCTTGTGGATTTCGCGGACAGTATTTATGTCATCTTTGTCCTTGAAGTCCTCAACGAGTGAGTTCGAACGGTTGCCGACATAGTAGTAGTCCTTGAGTCCGTCCTCGCCGAAGTAATAAAGGTTGCTGTTATATCCGGACCGGAGCCCGTTGCCGAGCTTGTAGCTGCCCATCAGTGCGTTGGGCGCGGAGATGGATGCGCTCTCGATGGACTGAACATCGGGCACGCGGCTGCTGTAGCCGAAGAAGCCGGTGTAGAGCGAGAGCAGGAACGCCGCCATAAGTCCGACATGGACGAGACCTATCTTCCAGTCTTTTTTAAGAGCCTTGAAGCTCAAATGGAGAATGACATCGAGTATAACAAATACCAGGAAAGCTGCGACGATTACCAGGGCTATCATTATCCATCTGCTTATCTGCGATGTGTATGCTATAAAATATATTATCAGCGAAGCAGCTCCGAAAGAGGCAATCATGCAGAGCACGAAGTTGAGAACGGCGCTTCTTCCGGGGAAACCGCATATCTCGGCTTTTCTGCGCTTGAACATGAACAGACCGAACACGAAGAACGCGGCGATGAGAACTGCCCAGAGAATATAGGGAGTCAGCGATGGCGCGGCCCATTTTTTTGCCGCCTCTTTTGTCATAGCTTCAACGGAAGATGAGTTAATAAAAGAGCTTCTGTTGAGCATGAGCAGATTTATATGGGCGATAGCGCGGCCGAACAGGGTGCTGTTCGTCATATCCAGATAGTTCTCGCCGAAGCTTGAAGCGACGGGATATATGTCGTAGTAAGTTTTTGAGGGAGCGCCATTGAGAATTGCGGGAACGCCGTAGTTCACGCACATTGTCACAACGCTTGGGAACGCCGCGAGAACGGCTGAGAAGCCTATCGATTCAATAACGGTGCCCACGCAGCTCGAGACCGCCGCCGCTATAGTGAGACCGGCGAGCACACATATCACGTTGTGCACGGCGTAGAACAGGAAGGTTCTCCAAAGCATAGCGGACGAGCCGAAATAGTGGAGATTGAGCCCGAGCGAAACAGCGAGCGGGACGAGTACCGCCGCGAGCATCATGAACACGCCCGCAAGAAGACGCGCTGTGTAGAGATCGGCGCGCTTAATGCCGAGGCTGTAATAGACGTTGACGGTCTTTTTATTCGTAACGAATCTGAACAGCAAAACGCCGAGCAAAATCGATATCACGACGAGCAGGGCGGGGAAGATATAAAACAGCGGGTTATATGCTGCCTGTTCGGAGTCAAAGATAAATACTTCATATGCGTCGCGCATCATCTTCAAAACATCCTGACCCCTGATTTCGGCGGTCTCTTTTGCTTCGTTTATCTTATCCCAGCAGAAGTTGGAGAGATAGAAAAACATGCTCACTGCAAATGTCAGCAGCGGGAGAATGAAGTTCTTTTTCATCGCGTGCGCGACGGAGAACCAGAAAGTGTTCTTATATTTTTTCTTCATCTGTTCCACCTCATTTCTTCTCTTCGGGCTTGCCGAAGATGTCCTTGAAGTCGTAGTCGCTGCCCTCCATCTCCTCGAGGAAGATCTCTTCGAGCGTGAGCGGGAACTTTTCAATCATCAGCGGATTCATATTTTGAAGCTTCTTCTCGTTTTCGTCCATGTCGCCGTTGGCGCTCAGGGTGATTATCTTTCCGTCCTTCGAGAAGTGCCTGATGTCGAGATCCTTGAAATCGCTCTCTTCGAGGTCGCGGTCAAAGACCAGCCTGAACTTGCAGCGCGAGCCGCTGATATCGTCAACCGAGCAGTCCATGACGATGCTCTTGCCGTTTATCAGCGCAATGTGGTCGCACATATCGGCGAGGTCGTGGAGGTTATGAGAGGAGATTATGACGGAGCATTCCTCTTCGGCCATGTATTCGAGCAGGAGGTTCTTAATAAGATTCCTCTTTGCCGGGTCGAGTCCGTCGAAGCTCTCGTCGAGCAGGATAACCTCAGGCATGGTGGACATTCCGAGGATTATCTCGGCCTGCCTCTGCATGCCCTTTGAAAAGCCGCGTATGCTCTTCTTTGTGTCGAGTCCGAATACCTTTGAGAGCTTGTGCATGGTGTCGAAGCTGAAGCGGGGATAGTAGCCCGCGTAGAACTTGCCCATGCTCTCGATAGTCGCGTTGGGCTCGAAATAGAGGTCGTCGGGGACATAGAAAAGTCTCTGCTTAACCTTGGCATTGTCAAAAACATTCTCGCCGAATATTTTGACCTCGCCCTCGTCGGCTCTGTAGACTCCGGCGACCGTCTTGAGAAGCGTTGTTTTGCCCGCGCCGTTGTAGCCGACAAGCCCGTATATTGACGACTTTTCGACTTTCAGCGAAAGATTCTGAATGGCGGTGAAGTCCTGAAAACGTTTTGTAACGCCGATTACTTCAATCATAATTCTTCCTCCTGAGTGTAGATTTCATTGAGTATGTCGATAATTTCCTGCTTTTTGAGTCCCTTGGCGCGGGCGGCAGAGATGGCGTCCGAAATTTCGGACACCGCCGTGTCGTGCACCGAATCGTTCTTGAAAGCCTTTTCGCTGACGAAGCTTCCCTTTCCGGGCACGGTGTATATCGCACCGTAGGATTCAAGGTCGGAGAATGCCTTTTTTACCGTGTTTATGTTCACACCGGCGTCGGCGGCAATGGACCGTATAGACGGCAGCTGTGAGTGCGGAGCGAATGTACCGACAAGGATAAGAGTCAGCAGCTGATTTCTTATCTGCTCGTATGCCGGCACGCGGCTCTGCTTGTCGATTAAGACCACAGCGATTCTCCTTTCTTTTTGATTCCGGCGCGCCGCAGTGCACCAAAATCAGAATAAGTGTGCTATCTGTCGTAGCACACCTATATCATAACACAAAAAATACCTTTGTCAACACAAAATTTTAAAAAATCTAAAAACAAAAAGCCGCGATTTAAAGCAGGAAATATAAAAAACGCCGAATGCAGTATATCAGACAGGCAATCAAAAGAAAGTCGTCCGACAGGCACTGCATTCGGCGATAACAATATATCACGGAATAAAATTGTGTCAATATTTTTTGTATTGTCGGGCAGAATTTAAAAGCTTTCAAGCTGATATTTTATATTCAATAAACATAAAAAGAATCGGCTGTCTCGAAGACCAGAGCTTCGGGCAATGCCCTACAATCTCTTACCGATTCCACTATCAGTATATCGAGTCTGCTTGAAATTGTCAAGGATGTACATCCTTAGATTTTGTCCAAAGATGTAATCGCGTTTATGAATACCAAGACGGCCGGACACAGAGCACCATTACGAAAACCTGCAGGAGTTAATCAAGACTGCAATACTGTATGAATGCAGTCCGGAATGTACAGCTCGATGCGGCTGATACGCACCGAGGCGAACCGTGTGCACAACGCCGCTGAAAAAGCGGCATACGAAGAGGAAGGCATAACGGAATACAGATTTCTCGCCACCCTTGACGGGCGCACCTGCGATGTCTGCGGCGCTTTAGACGGCAAGACTTTTCCGGTCTCCGAAGCGAAAGAGGGCATAAACTATCCGCCGCTCCATCCGAATGACCGTTGTACTACGACGGCAGTCATAGAGGGACAAAACCGAGCTGAACTCAAACGCCGGGCATTGGATCCCGAGACCGGGAAAACGGTGCTTATTCCGGCAGAAACGACATATGAGGAGTGGCTTGCGGATAATATAAATCCTCTTACCGGGAAGCTTAAATATTACCCGCCCAAGACTTTGACACAAGTGTCCTCCTACAACAGAGACCAGTTCGAGCGGTATTCGGCAGTCTTAAAAGAAAATGTGCCGGATTCTCTTGATGAATTCTTAAAAATAAAGTATAATGATCCTGAAAAGTGGAAGACGCTCAAGAGGCAATACCGCTTTGTGAATCAATACAAGATAGATTCAGGCAATTTCTCTACTGATGAAATCTTGCGGTTTGATAAAAAGGTTATTTATGAAAAAAGACTCCAATTCACGAGCAAATACAAAAAAAGCGGAAATATTGCCGGAGCATATATCGATGATGATGTCGATAATATGTATTACGCTCACAGCATGATTTCCGAAATATCAGAGGCAAAAGGATATAAGGGAACCAACGAAGTTGTCTTATTAAAAGAGAATAGACGGTTTACATATATAAATGTTCTAAAAGAAAATGGGGAAATTCGTGATAAAACTTATCATGATACAGAAACATCGGTGTACAAGGGGTACAAACAAGATAAAATAGAAATGAGGGGCGATAG
>ERZ772882.110-NODE-110-length-111325-cov-17.606525_pt1 | contig 111325 bp, 101 predicted proteins | sample MGYA00580576_ERZ772882 | MGnify/ENA primary metagenome ERZ772882 (study PRJEB29015, sample SAMEA2737658) | human gut metagenome | biome: human gut; feature: human-associated habitat; material: faeces | place: China | collected 2012 ... | reverse complement strand
TTCATCTGAGTCTTTTTCTTTTGACTCAGTTTTTCATAGTTTACTTGACACTACCCTGAACATATACTGCTTTCATTATAATAGAAGAAAAAACAGAAGTAAAGAATAACAATATTTCTTTGTGGATAGCAAACAGATACATTGTTTGCTATTGTCATAATTCTGTCTTACAATGAAACCAGATCAAGGAGCTGCGGCTCCCGGCACAGAAAAAAAGAGCTTTCAGACAAGGAGAAAATGATATGGCAGTAGGAAAGAGAATCTATTTAAAAAGAAACATGCCGGATCCGGAAGTAATGGAACAGTTTAAAACGATTCCCGCTTCCAACACCTGCGACGTAATGGGAAGAAACGCGGCCATGAATCCGCGGATCCATCTGGTGAGCAGCCCCAAGGCCCAGATGATGGTGGGACCGGCTCTTACGGTCAAGGCAAGAGGCGGAGACAACCTGGCCCTTCATGCGGCTTTAAACATTGCAGAGGCTGGAGATGTGGTCGTGGTTTCCAATGAAGAGGACAACACCCGTTCTCTGATCGGCGAGATCATGATGGCCTATCTTCGCCATGACAGAAAGGTAGCCGGCATCGTCATTGACGGACCTATCCGTGATATCGACGAGATCGGCCAGTGGGATTTCCCGGTATATGCCACAGGGACAACACCCGGCGGCCCTTATAAAGAGGGACCGGGCGAGGTGAACGTACCTGTTGCCTGCGGCGGTATCAGCGTAAATCCGGGCGACATCATTCTGGGGGACCCGGATGGCGTGATCGTCATCCCGAGAAAGGACGCAGCACAGATCCTGGAGGACGCTAAGAAGTTCCAGGAGGCGGATGAGAAGAAGCTGGAGGCTGCAAAGAACGGCACCGCCAACAGAGCATGGGTGGAAAAGACCCTGGCTGCAAAGGAATTTGAGATCATCGACGGCGTATACGAGCCATAATAGTACATACAAAACCTTCCTAGAAAACGGACTGCGGCAGATTCTGTAAAGGATCCTGCCGCAGTCTGTTTTTATGGTTTTATATGTTAAAAGATATTGACTTTTTTTTTCATTTAGATTATATTACAAATGCCCGTACAGGGGCATTTGTTTTACCGAATAGTTAGATAATGCTAATCAAAAAGAACCATGAAATGGATAAAAGGAGATACAAATGAAGCTGAGCAGACTGCCGATCGGAAGCACGGCTACGATCCTCTCTGTGGGCGGAAGCGGAGCGCTCCGCCAGCATTTCCTGGATATGGGACTGATCCAGGGGACAGAGGTGACAGTTGTAAAATACGCGCCAATGGGGGATCCCATTGAGCTGAGGATCCATGGATATGAGCTGACCATCCGGCTGGAGGATGCGGAGAACATTGAGATCAGCGAGCCCCACCAGCCGGTGGATGTACAGAAGAAATCACAGAAAACAGAAAAACATCATCCGGGCTATGGAGAGGGAGGAAAATTCCATAACCGGAAGGAGGAAAATCCTCTGCCGGAGGGAGAGACCCTGACCTTTGCCCTGGTGGGGAATCAGAACTGCGGAAAGACCACGCTGTTCAACCAGCTGACTGGATCCCGGCAGCATGTGGGCAATTTCCCAGGTGTTACAGTAGACCGGAAGGACGGTGTGATCCGCGGCTATGACAATACGCTGATCACAGACCTTCCCGGGATCTATTCCATGTCTCCGTACAGCAGCGAGGAGATCGTCACCAGGGAATTTGTGATCCAGACAAGGCCCAAGGGGATCATCAATATCGTGGATGCCACCAACATCGAGAGGAACCTGTATCTGACCATGCAGCTGCTGGAGCTGGGGATCCCCATGGTGGTAGCCCTAAATATGATGGATGAGCTCTGGGAAAACGGCGGTTCGGTGCTGGTCAACGAAATGGAGGAGGCCCTGGGAGTTCCGGTGATCCCCATTTCCGCCGCCAAGGGAGAGGGGATCGAGGAGCTGGTCCGCCATGCGGTCCATGTGGCCAGATACCAGGAAAAGCCTCTGGAGATGGACTTCTGTAAAAAGGAGGAAGGGATCCACCGGGGGATCCATGCAGTCATGCACTTGATCGAGGACCATGCGGCCCAGGCACAGATCCCGGTGCGGTTTGCGGCCAGCAAGGTGATGGAGGGCGATGAAAAGATCCTGGAGCGGCTGAAGCTGACGGACAATGAGAAACGGATCCTGGATGAGATCGCCAGACAGACTGAGGAGGAGACTGGAATGGACCGGGCGGCCGCAGTGGCCCAGATGCGGTTCGACTACATCGGAGAGGTCTGTTCCGAGACAGTGATCAAGCCCAGGGAGAGCAAGGAGCGTACCAGAAGCCGCCAGATCGACCGGTTCCTGACGGGAAAATATACGGGGATCCCGGCCTTTATCGGGATCATGGGGCTGGTATTCTGGCTGACCTTCAATGTGGTCGGCGCGTTTTTACAGGGGATCCTGGAGACGGGGATCGAAGGGCTGACCGCCATGGCAGACACGGCTATGACAGCCGCAGGCGTCAACAGCGTGGTCCAGTCCCTGGTCATCGACGGGATCTTTGGCGGCGTGGGCGGCGTTCTGAGCTTCCTTCCCATTATCGTAACACTGTTTTTCTTCCTGTCGCTGCTGGAGGACAGCGGCTATATGGCCAGAGTCGCCTTTATCATGGATAAGCTCTTAAGAAAGCTGGGCCTTTCCGGACGGAGCATCGTCCCCATGCTGGTGGGCTTCGGCTGCACGGTGCCGGGAGTCATGGCCAGCCGGACCCTTCCGTCGGAGCGGGACAGGAAGATGACCATTCTCCTGACGCCGTTTATGAGCTGTACGGCCAAGCTTCCGATCTACGCCTTCTTTACAGAGGCCTTTTTCCCGGAGCACCAGGCTCTGGTGATGATCGGGCTTTATGTGCTTGGGATCTTCATGGGGATCCTCATGGCACTGATCTTTAAAAAGACCTCCTTTAAGGGAGAGGCCGTGCCCTTTGTGATGGAACTTCCCAACTACCGGATGCCGGGAGCAGCCAATGTGGGCCATCTTCTGTGGGACAAGGCGAAGGATTTTCTCCAGCGTGCCTTTACGGTGATCTTCCTGGCTACCATTGCCATCTGGTTCCTTCAGAACTTTGACACGGGCTTTAACATGGTGGCGGACTCACAGGACAGCATCCTGGCTCTTCTGGCGGGCGTGCTGGCCCCGGTATTCCTGCCGGTGGGCTTTGGGGACTGGCGGATCGTCACAGCCCTGATCTCCGGCTTCATGGCCAAGGAGAGCGTGGTCTCGTCCCTGACGGTGCTGTTTGGAAGCATGGAGGCGCTTCAGGGAACCCTTACGGTTCCGGGAGCCGTTTCCCTGCTGGTTTTCTGCCTTCTTTATACGCCCTGCGTGGCGGCCATCGCCTCGGTGAAGCGGGAGCTGGGCGGAAAATGGGCGGCTGCTATGGCGGCCGGCCAGTGCGTGCTGGCGTGGATCGTGGCCTTTATCGTATACCAGGCGGCATTGTTCCTTTAATATCATAAAAAGCCCTCTCCGAAAGCCGACAGGAATGCGGCGGACGGAGGGGGCTTTTGGCTTTAAGCGGGCTTTATTCCGGGACCAGGAGGCGCTGACAGGCCAGCTCACAGCGTTTTTTGTCATGGGCCAGGCCGATACAGAGGATCTCTCCTTTTAATGGGGCGTAATACTTCTTTTCCAGTATCTGCTCCAGAGCCTCATTTTTCAGCCGTTCCAGGTCGGTTCCCTGTTTAAATTCAATGATCACATGAGGATTTTTTCGATGGAGCGATTCCAGAGTGATATCGCTCCGGCCGTATCCGTTTTCCAGATTGCTCGTTACTTTATAGCTTCCGCGCATGGTCATGCACATACCCAGGAAAAGCATGTGGTAGGCATTTTCTTTGGCATCCAGGTAACTGGTACAGGAAATGACGATTTTTCGGTAAAGTTCCAGAAAACGGTCTGTATCCCTGTGGAGAAGACAGGAGAACATCTGCTGAAGCTCCAGACCATCCATTCCTCCAAGTTCAGTGATCAGGACCTGGAACTCGGACATTACCTCATCATTGGGGATGCGGACGATCACGGTATTTTCGTCCAGCCGTTCCAGCGCCGTTAAATATCCGGAATTTACTAAAAGTCCCCATAGACTGTACGTGCTTCCGCGTTCGATATAAGAGGTTTCCAGGGTAAGCCAGACAGGAATCTGGTTTCCTGAGGCCAGGCGGTCAAAGTCAGTCCAGAAATTCTTATCAGCCTCAGACAAAGTCCTTTTAATAAGGTAATTGGAGGATGTATTGACCCAGTATCCATGAAGCTCGCCAGAATCGGCATAGTTTAAAAGAGACCATGGATTATAAATTTCGATTCCGCCAAACAGATAGCCGTCATATTTACTCTTTACCTTCTGATTTAGAGAAAGGCTAAAATCTTTTAAAAGCTTTTCCGTTTCGGACGATGTAAATCCGAAATAGGAAGCGTACTGACGATGCAGGACTGTATAGACGCGGACGTTATTAAACTGGGAAAATATACTTTCTTTTGCAACCCTCTGGACTCCGGTCAGAAGGGCCTGTCCCAGATCGGGGTTTCCTTTCATAGCGCTTCCAAAGAGATTGGAAAAAAAGTTTCCAACAGAGTCATGATACCCGTATTCATAGCTGGACATGACGGGCTGATCGTATTCATCGATCAGAAGGAGAGGGGGTACTCTGTACTGTTCCCGAATGATCTGGCAGAGCAGCCGGATGGAATCTGTAAACAGGGCGGGCAGGGAAGCAGGATCCCTGAGGACATCGATCATTGCACGGAAGTCCTGGGCCAGCAGACTGGCCTCATCCAGTTTTCCTTTCATATTTTTTTCATATCTCATATATTCCAGATAAATCTGCTTTTTCATAAGAAGCAGCATTTCCTGGGCGGTCGTTCCCTTGCAGTCTTTCAGCGTAAGAAAAATAACAGGGCGTGAATTGATCTGGCTGGCATATTCCGTATCCATAATGGAAAGTCCCTGGAACAGCTGGCGGCTATCCTTTGTAATATCAAAAAATTCACGAAGCATGGTCATGTTCAGAGTCTTTCCAAAACGTCTGGGCCGGGTGATCAGGGTCACTTTATCTCCAGTGTCCAGAAAATCCCGGATCATCAAACTCTTGTCTATGAAATAAAGATTCTGTCTCCGTACTTCGGCAAAATCATCATTTCCAATGGGAAGTCTTTTTTTCATAAGGGTCCGCCTCCTTTTCTAGGAATAGTTTAGCACAGATGGGGGTGTTTTTGGAAGATGTAATTGATGGCCACAGCTATTTCGTGCAGTCCTTCGAGAGCTCGAGGAGAATTCCAGGAGATTTATCGACCTGACCAGAGAAGTTGGGAAAGCGATCCAGGGCGGATAAAAAAGTCAGAATTTCGTAAGAGAAAATGCCGGAAATGCCGGAGTTTCGCCGGACTCTGTTTCTTGACAGCCGTTCTCCCAGACGATATAATGTCTCTGTATATAACGGCGGCGGGGCAGAAAGAGCGATTGGTTCCGGCGGCGTGTAAATAAAGAAGACAGAAGGGGAATCAATATGGATCAGGGCAAGCAGACCAAGGAAAAAGCGGAGAAACTGGCAGTGATGAAGAAACTCAGCACATCGAAGGAGCTTTTTGTGCTCATGTCCCTCTGCACGAAGATGCCGTTTGTAATGTGTGACCCGGAAACCTTTGACGATGAGGTTTTCTTATATGAGAAAGAGGAAGATATCAAGCGTGAGGGACAGCGGTTCCTGGATCAGAAGATCCCGCTCCAGATTGCAAAGATCGATAACAAGCAGTTCCTGCATTTTTACAGCAACCTGTTTACCATGGGCGTCAACTGCCTGGTATTCAACGGCTATATGGAGGACGAGTATAAGCTGCAGCTGGCGGATCTGGTGAACCGTCCGGGACAGAATTTAAAGGAGGGGCAGATCTGGGTGGAGAATCCGGGCCTGCATCTGACGGCGCTTTATTTTATGCAGGAGGTCCGCAGACAGAAATTTGAAAAGCTCCCCAAAGAGCTCCAGGAGCTCCAGGAGGAGATCCTGGCAGATTATGGAAAGGGAACCTACCTGGCTCCGTTCAATGAGGAAAACGGCGTGCCGCTGTTAAAGCAGCAGAACGGGGATTCCTATCAGCCGATCTTTACGGACATGCTGGAATTCAATAAGTTCAACCGGGAAAATTTCTTTAAGGCGTCGGTGATGACGGCGGATAAGATCACAGGAGCCCTGGCCAAGGGTGCCAGGGGCGTGGTGGTGAACCCCATGGGAGTAAACCTCCAGCTTCCGATTACAAAGAGAGCCGCATCGGGTCCGGCAAAGCCTCTGGACCCGGCAAAGCTGGCTGAGGCGGCAGTGGCCGAGGCGCTGAGGGAGCCGGAAAAGCCCGAGGTTCCGCTGGGGGACCTGGGAAACAGCGGGGAATGATCTCCCGCAGAAGGGAAGGATTTTAATGAGGAGAAATGAAAAGTTTCTGACCGCCATGGCGGCGGCCTTTATGACCACGGCAGCCGTGTCCTTTTCATCGATGGCGGCTGTGGACACGGATTTCCACCGGTTCGTGGTGGGGACCATTATCAACGGCGTACCAGTGTCTGGAATGACCACGGCTGACGCCGAGGCGTACATAGAGGGGTATTTTAATGGCGGCTATACCCTGGAGATCGAGGATACTGAGGGAGTCCGGGAGGCGATCACCGATACATCCATTGGCTATACCGTGGACGTGACCGGGGACCTGGAGGCCATTTTGAAGGAGGAGAACGACGGCGGCAGAGTCAGCGGTCCCGGCGTGGAGCACCGGTATACGGTGGACGCAGAGCTTAAGTACGACGAGGCAGCCCTCAGGGCGCTTCTGGAGAACATGGCATTTGTAAAGAACGCCTCTCCCACCAGCGACGCCTATATTACTCCTTATGAGGAGGGAAAAGCCTTTTCCATCGTTCCGGAGGTCCAGGGAACGGAGATCGATATGGATAAGCTCATGGCAGCGGTAAAGGATGCCTTGAATTCCCAGACCCGGCTTTTGAAGGTGGAGAATCTGGACTGCTATAAGACGATCCAGGTCACTGCGGACAATGCGGATCTGAACCAGATGTGCGCCAATTTAAACCGGTATAAGGACATCAATATCACCTATGTATTCGGCGACCAGCAGGAGATCCTGCCGGGACTGGAGGCAGTCAAATGGATCGACGGCGTTTCCGGGTCCACAGTCCAGGTGAACCAGCAGAAGGTGGCGGAGTATGTGAAATACCTGGCTGATAAATACGATACCTATGGAAAGCCCCATACGTTTACCAGCACGTCCGGACGCCAGGTGTCTGTAAATGGCGACTACGGCTGGCAGATCAACCAGGCAGAGGAAGCGGTGGCTCTGACCAGGATGGTGCAGAACGGCACCAACCAGACCAGGGAACCGGCATACAGCCGCACAGCGGCCAGCCGGACCGGGAACGATTTCGGGACCACATATGTGGAGGTGGATATGGGCCTCCAGCACATCTACATGTATGAGAATGGGACTCTGATCGCAGAAGCGCCCATTGTCACGGGAAACGTGGCCAAGGGCTGGACCACGCCGGAGGGGCTTTATACCCTTTATTATAAGGAAAGGGACCGGGTGCTGCGCGGGCCGAAGCGGGCGGACGGAACGTATTCCTACGAGAGCCCTGTGTCCTACTGGATGCCCTTTAACGGCGGCATCGGACTCCATGATGCCAGCTGGCGCGGTAAGTTCGGCGGCGAGATCTATAAGAATAACGGCTCCCATGGCTGTATCAATATACCGCCGAAAACGGCAGCCGTGATCTATGAGCATGTATACAAAGGAATACCGATCCTCTGCTTTTATTAGGCGGGAATAAGAGGGTGTCCGCAGGAAACTGCGGGCACCCTCTGTTGCAGAAAATACGGGAAGAGGGAAGATTTCCCGGATGACAGGATCGAAGGAGGCAGCAAGGTGAACGAAAAGGAAAAAGAGCAGGAGCAAAAATATCTGGAGGCAGTGGACGTTTCTTATTCTTATGGTCTGGCCAAGGCCATGGAGAGGATAAAGAGTAACCCGGTACTGGGGTTCCGTACCGCTGGATCCAGGGCTGAGTATGAGACTGGAGAAATGCTGAGGCAGGAGATGGAGCGCATCGGCTTAGAGGATATCCATAAGGACCGGCTGTGTCTGGACGGGTGGGAATTTGAAAAGGCGGTACTGCGCTTTCGGGACGCAGAGGGAGCGGAACATGTCTTTCAGCTGGGGGCCTATCAGACCCAGTTTTTGACCGGGGGCTTTCAGAAATTTCCGCTGGTCTATGTGGGGCGGGGAGGAGCCCAGGACTATGCAGGCCGGGACGTGCGCGGCTGTCTGGTTCTGGTGGACATTAACCAGAGGGACGAGTGGTGGATCAACTTCCCTGTGTACCAGGCCCATTTAAAAGGAGCGGCAGCAGTGATCGCGGTCCAGGACAACGGCTATGGGGAGATCGACGGAGAGGCGCTGAACGCCCAGGACATTGCTGGTCCTAAGGATGCTCCGGCGTTTTCCATTTCCCAGAAGGACGCGGCTGTGTTAAAAGAGGCGCTTCAGAAGGAAGAACGGCTTACGGTGGAATTTGACGCCAGTTCCCGGATCCTGGAGCAGACAGAGTCCTACAATATCTGGGGAACGATCCCTGGGAGAGAGGAGGACATGATCCTTTTAAGCGCCCATTATGATTCTTATTATGACGGGTTCCAGGACGATAACTGTGCGGTGGCCATGATGCTGGGGATCGCCAGGGCTCTTCTGGAAACCGGATATCGGCCCAGAAAGACTCTGGTGTTCTGCGCCATGGCGGCGGAGGAATGGGGGATCGTCAATTCCAAATACGATTGGTCCACGGGAGCCTGGCAGCAGGTCTTCAAGCTGCGGCCTGACTGGCCGGGGAAGGTCATTGCGGATCTGAATTTTGAGCTTCCGGCCTACGCTCACAATGCCTGGGACGCCATCCGTTCTACTTATGAATATGAGGACTTTTTAAAGGAATTTGTGGAAAAGCTGCCGGTGGATCCCACGAACGTATATCCCCAGGGGCTGCGGGTCCACTGCCCCATCGAGACCTGGTCCGACGATTTTTCCATGGCTATTTCCGGGATCCCGTCCATGGTCAATGAATTCAGCAGCGCCGGATTTATGGAGACCCATTATCATTCCCAGTTCGACCGGGACGAGTTTTACGACGAGGCGGCATACCGGTTCCATCACGAGCTTTACGGACTTCTTTTGATGGCCCTGGACCGGGTGAACGTGGCTCCGGTGAACCTGGAACGGACCTTCCGGGCCTTGAGAGAAAGTGTCCGCCCGGTGACCGGGCGGGAAGACGAAAATGCATTAAAGACCCTGATGGAGAAGCTGGAGGAGGGAGAGAGGCTGGCCCGGGAGGTCTACGAGGCTGTGCGGACGGCCAATGCCGGAAATGGGGAGCCGGAGCGGGACAGAAGGCTCCAGAGCCAGCTTCTGTATCTCTTTAAAAAGGCCCAGGGATATTTTGTGCGGCTCAACTGGCACGATGAGGTTTTATTCCCCCACGAGGCGTCCCAGACCAATCTGCGGTATCTGGGTGAGGCGGTCCGGCAGCTGGAGGACAAAAACGTCCGGGGCGCCCTGGAGGCCCTGTACCAGGTGGATAACAACAAATATGCCTTCCAGTTTGACGATCAGGTATACCGCTATTTCACTGAATATGTGATGAACCAGGAGAAGGAACGGCTTCAGTGGGGAGCCGGAAGGATCGTCCATCATCTGGATCTGTCAAAACAGATCCGCAGCCTTATGGAAAAGGAACGGACCAGGAATACAGGGGTGGAGCCAGAGCTGGAGGCATTGAAGGCCATGGAGCGCCAGGCACTGGGCTGCTTTGACGACGATATCCGGTATATGATCCAGGCTGTGGATACGCTGACAGAGGGCTTGAGAAAGGCGAAAGAGGAGTAGGAAAGAATTATGGAAACCAGTGCGTTGTATCGAGTACAGAGAGAGGATCTGCCCAGACTCCAGAAAATGCTGACAGAGTGCTTTGCGGAGGATCCGCTGTATCATACGCTGATCCCGGATCCGGAAACCAGGAAGCGGCTGATGCCGGAGCTGTTTGAGTGCGATCTGAATGAATTTTATGAGACCTGTGAAATCTATGCGGAGAGCCCGGAGTTAAAGGGTCTTCTGGTGGTCTCTGACGAGGCGGAGGAGTACGATCCCATCCGCTTTTATCTGACAGAGGCCTGGGCCTCCTTAAAGACAGACGAGTATCTGATCAAAGAAGACAGGAGCCTAAAGACCCTCTGGAATTTCATCCGGGGACGGGACTATCTGAATTCCCGGTGGACAGCCCAGCTCCACCAGGAAAACCGCCTGCACATCATTTATCTGGCAGTGAGCCCCGGGGCCAGGCATACGGGGGTAGCGGAGATCCTCATGGACGAGGTGATCCGCTACTCAGAGAGCCACCGGATGCTGATCTCCCTGGAGACCCACAATGAAAAGAACCTGTCCTTTTACAGCCATTTTGGCTTTAAGACCTTTGGGATCGTGGAAAAGGATATGGGACTGAAGCAGTACTGCCTGGTGCGGGAGCCGCAGCAGGCGCAGACTGGAGACCTGCCCTGGGCAGACACAAGGAAGGGATAGAAAACGGAAAACCTCCGGGGCTGGCAGGCCCCGGAGGTTTTCAGGTATATATTGAGGAATAAACTTGCCCTTACTGGCAAATGGGCAGCAAAGTAAGGAAATTATCTCTGAACACGGCCGGATCCGTCGCCGCCGGCTAATTTTGTAACCTCGTCCACGGAAACCATGTTCATGTCTCCCTCGATGGAGTGCTTTAAGCAGGATGCGGCAACTGCAAATTCGATGGTGCTCTGGGCGTCATAGCCGTTTAAGCATGCATAGATCAGGCCGCCGCCAAAGCTGTCGCCGCCGCCTACGCGGTCAACGATGTGCATCTTGTATTTTTTGCTGAAGTAGTAATCGGTTCCGTCATATAACATGGCAGACCAGTTGTTGTCGTTGGCGGAAAGGGACTCGCGGAGTGTGATGGCGACCTTTGTGAAGCCGAAGCGGTCGGCTAACTGCTTTGCCACGTCCTTGTAGCCCTCATGGTTTACAGTACCAGTGGTCACGTCAGTATTGGCAGCCTTGATGCCGAATACGTCGGAAGCATCCTCCTCGTTGGCGATGCAGACGTCCACATATTTGCACAGCTCGCCCATTACCTCGCCGGCTTTGGCCTTGGACCACAGCTTATTTCTGTAATTTAAGTCGCAGGAAACGGTAAGTCCCAGCTCCTTGGCTTTTTTGCAGGCCTCTAAGCAGATACCGGCAACGGTGTCGTTGAGGGCCGGGGTGATGCCTGTGAAGTGGAACCAGTCGGCGCCTTCAAAGATCTTTGCCCAGTCGAAGTCCTCCGGGGAAGCCTCGGAGATGGCGGAATGGGCACGGTCATAGATGACCTTGGACGGTCTCTGGGAAGCGCCCTTTTCCAGGAAGTAGATACCCACACGGTCGCCGCCGCGGGCGATGTCCTTTGTGTCTACGCCGTATTTTCTTAACTCGTTGACAGCAGCCTGGCCGATCTCATGCTTCGGAAGCTTTGTAACAAAAGCGGCGTCCATGCCATAGTTTGCCAGGGAAACAGCCACGTTGGCCTCTCCGCCGCCGTAGGTGGCGCCAAAGCTGTTGGCCTGAACGAAACGGTAGTAGCCCTCGGGAGCGAGACGGAGCATGATCTCACCAAATGTAATAACTTTCTTTGCCATGATAAAATTCTCCTTTACTTCTGAACTAAATGTACTGCGAATCCGCCGATCTCATCCTCCAGATAAATGGCGGTCAGCTTGTCGCCTTTGAATTTTGCGGTTTCTTCTTTGAATTTATAGCCCATCATTTCCAGATAATTTTTCGCACGCGCAACGGAGTTGGTGGAAACTGCGATGTGGCCCTTTGCGCCAAGGCCCGGCGCTTTCATACATTCTACGGCTGTTCCGGCAAATACGGAGCTGTTTCCGGACTTCTTTGTGAAGCCGAAGAGGCCGTCGAAGGCAGAGGCTGTCTGGTCTGCCTGCTCCTCGTTCTCGCAGTTGATGCCGATATGGGCCAATTCAAAGCCCAGCATGGTCTGGACGGCCTCCTTTGTCAGATCGCGGATCTTATCGAATTCTCCGGCTGCAACCAGATCTTTTTTCACCATCCAGCTTCCGCCGCAGGCCAGGATCTTATCGAAGGCCAGGTAGGAATTGATGTTCTTTGCGTTGATGCCGCCGGTGGGCATGAATTTCATCTGTGTATAGGGAGCGGCCATGGCCTTGATCATGTTGATGCCGCCGGCCTGTTCAGCCGGGAAGAACTTTACCACATCAAGACCGAGAGAGATGGCCATTTCCACGTCGCTGGGATTGGAGGTGCCGGGGGTTACCGGGATCCCCTTATCGACACAGTATTTTACTACTGTGGGGTTCAGACCGGGGCTTACGATGAATTTTGCTCCGGCATTCACTGCGCGGTCCACCTGCTCAGTGGTGAGGACTGTGCCTGCGCCCACTAACATGTCCGGGAATTCCTTTGCCATGATACGGATGGATTCCTCAGCGGCAGCGGTACGGAAGGTAACCTCTGCACAGGGCAGTCCGCCTTCGCAGAGAGCCTTAGCCAGGGGGGCAGCGTCCTTGGCGTCATCAAGGACCACCACCGGAACGATACCGATCTTCTGGATCTTTTCTAAAACTTCGTTCATATTTCGTTTCTCCTTTGCTTTATTTAATGGAAAGGGATATAAAAATTCGGGTCACAATTCTGTCATGCGGTACAAGGTTTCACAATATGAAACTCAGTTCCGTATTGCGATATTTACTAAAATAAATTATACTCGCCGGCCTTTAAAAGTCAATAGGAAAAAGTAATTTTGTTATCCTTCCCTTACACAGAAAAATGTGATAAAATGAACGCTGAGATAACCGGGAGGACGGGGTCGCCGCCGCGCCCGGAATATGCGGATGCCGGGGAAGGAGACCCGGCGCCGGGGATATATGGAGCTGCGGGCCGGACTGGCCGGACGCCTGGGGCCGCAGCTGTCATGAAAGGACGATTATGGATCTGAAATTTGAGAATTTCCGTGCGGAGCATGTGGAAACGCTGGCAGGATATTATGGAAAGCGCCATGACCGGACCTGCGACAGCACGATCATGGACAATTTTCTCTGGGGAGGCTATTACCACATCCGTTTCTGTGAACGGGATGGAAAAGCTGTCCTCTGGATCATGAACATCGACGGAAAGGACTACGCTGCCCTTCCGGTCTGCGGCCTGGAGGACCTGCCCCATTATTTTAAAGAGCTGGAGCAGTATTTTAATGAGGAGCTCCATCTGCCGCTGGAGATCTTTCTGGCGGATGAGGAGGCGGTGGAGTATTTAAGGCTCCCAGAAGACCGGTATTCGGTGGAAGAACTTCCGGATGCCAGGGATTATATTTATAGTGCGGAGTCACTGAAGGTTTTATCCGGGAAAAAGCTGGGGAAGAAGAAAAACCACATCAACTATTTAAAAAGAGAGTACGCCGGCCGGTATGAGTACAGGACCCTGTGCTGCTCCGACGGTCTGGATGTGTGGCAGTTCCTGGATAAATGGAGAGCCCAGAAGGGACAGGAGGTGGAGGGCCACCTGGACTATGAGGTGGAAGGGATCCACGATATATTAAGAAACTGCAGTGCGTTCCATGTACACATGGGCGGCATTTACATCGACGGCCGGCTGGAGGCCTTTGCCATCGGCAGCTACAACGAAAAAGAAAAAATGGCCATTATCCATATCGAAAAGGCGAATCCGGAGATCCGGGGGCTTTATCAGTTCATCAACCAGCAGTTCCTGATCCATGAATTTCCCGAGGCGGAGATCGTGAACCGGGAGGACGACATGGGGCTTCCGGCGCTGCGCCAGGCCAAGCTGTCCTATGAGCCCATGGAATTCGCCAGAAAATTCAGGATCCGGCAGCTGTGGCCGGAGGAGGGCCGGGGGAAGGAAGAAAACAGGTTATGATCCGATATCTGGAAGCAGAAGAAAAAGGAAGGACAAGAGCGCTCTGGAACGAGGCGTTTCCAGAGGATTCCGTATCCTTCGGAGACTATTATTATAAGGAAAAAACAAAGGACAACCGGATCCTGGTCTGTGAGGAGGAGGGGCGGATCGTGGCCATGCTCCAGAGGAATCCCTACGCGGTCTCCATGCGGGGGGATGTGAGGACCTGCGACTATATCGTAGGCGTGGCAACGGCGGTCAGCGAGCGTCACAAGGGCCATATGAGGAGCCTGCTGCTGACCATGCTGCGGGACATGCAGGAGGAGCGGATGCCCTTTGCATTTCTGATGCCTGCCCGGGAATCCTTGTATTATCCGTATGATTTCCGGTTTGTTTTCGACCAGCCCCGGTGGGTCCTGGGCTACAATAAGGATCTTCGGAGGACGCCTCTGGAGGGGAGCGCCCTGTATAAGGAGCTGGCCGACTGGCAGAATGCCTGGCTGAAGCGCCAGTATGAGGTGTTTGCCGTCCGGGATCCGGCTTACCTGGAACGGATGGAAAAGGAGCTGAAGAGTGAGAACGGCTTTGTGAACCTGATCTATGAGGACGACTGGTTCATCGGCATGGAAAGCGAATGGGGGCTTAAGGAACGGGAGCTGCGGTATCTGTATACAGGGGAGCGCTACCGGACCCTGGCGGGTACAAAGCCGGCCATCATGGCCCGGATCGTATGTATGCCGGAATTTGTAAAAAATATCCGCCTTTCAGAGGCATGTCCGGAGGATGAGGTGACCGTTGAGATCGGGATCCATGACCTGTTTATTCCCCAGAACCAGGGTGCATGGATCTGGAAGTTAAATAAGAGCGGCTCTGAGATCATCCAGGAATCCCGGTTCATTGCCAAGGGAAAACTGGAGGTGTTCACCATCGCAGAGCTGACCCAGTGGCTGTTCGGGTATGCCCTGCCTGAGCAGGTGGAAAACGTTCCTTACGGCCAGTATATCGAGCCGTTCCACGGAGTTTTTCTGGACGAGGTGGTTTAGGGGCCGTTCCGGGGCCGGGGGGATCCATTTCGGGTGTTCAGCCCGGGGAAAGGAGTGCCAGAGATGACAGAACGCGAAACTTTGAAGCAGTGGCTTTCTGAGAGTGAGAATATCGTATTTTTTGGCGGTGCAGGCGTGTCCACCGAGAGTAAGATCCCGGATTTCCGGAGTACTGACGGTCTGTATAACCAGCAGTATGCATACCCGCCGGAGACCATTCTGAGCCACACCTTCTATATGGGAAGAACCGAGGAATTTTACCGGTTTTACCGGAATAAGATGCTGTTCCCCGATGCGGAGCCCAACCGGGCCCATAAGGCCCTGGCAAAGCTGGAGCAGGAGGGAAGGCTCCGGGCAGTGATCACCCAGAATATCGACGGCCTCCATCAGAAGGCCGGGAGCCGGGAGGTGCTGGAGCTGCACGGCTCGGTGCTCAGGAATTACTGTACAAAATGCGGAAAATTTTATGGCCTGGAGGCGGTCCTGGAGTCAGAGGGCGTTCCCAGATGTACCTGCGGCGGCGTCATCAAGCCGGATGTGGTCCTCTATGAAGAGGGGCTGGACCAGCATACGCTCCAGAAGGCCGTTTATTATATTTCCAATGCCGATGTCCTGATCATCGGAGGAACCTCCTTAACGGTGTATCCGGCGGCCGGGCTCATCGACTACTATGGGGGGAAAAAGCTGGTGCTGATCAATAAATCCGTGACGCCCATGGACAGCCGGGCGGATCTGGTGATCAGCGGTCCCATTGGAGAGATCCTGGGAGACGCGGCCGGAGTTTAAGCTCCGGGACAGAAAGGAGTGACCGGGTATGTATCAGCCGTCAGAACGGCGTTATGAAGGAATGGAATATAAGCGCTGCGGAAGGAGCGGCCTTAAGCTCCCTGCCATGTCCCTGGGACTGTGGCAGAATTTCGGGACTGAAAAGACTCTTAAGGAGCAGGAGGAGATCCTGTGCCATGCGTTCGACCGGGGCATCACCCACTTTGATCTGGCCAACAATTACGGCCATCCGGCCAGGGGACTGGCAGAGGAGAACTTTGGCCGGGCCTTAAAGGATTGTCTGGGACCGTACCGGGACGAGCTGGCCGTCTCCACCAAGGCCGGGTACGATATGTGGCAGGGGCCCTATGGAAACTGGGGCTCCAGGAAATATCTCATGGCCAGCCTGGATCAGAGCTTAAGGCGCATGGGCCTGGATTACGTGGATATTTTTTACCATCACCGGCCGGATCCGGAAACGCCCCTGGAAGAGACCATGGAGGCCTTAAGCGATATGGTGCGCCAGGGAAAGGCTCTGTACGTGGGAATCTCCAATTATAATGCGGAGCAGACTGCTGCGGCAGTGAAGCTTTTAAGGGAGAACCATACGCCGTGCCTGATCCATCAGGTGCGCTACAACCTTCTGGAGCGCCAGGCGGAGGACGGCCTGTTTCCCGTCCTTTCAGAGAATGGCGTGGGCTGCATCTGCTTTTCGCCTCTGGCCCAGGGTGCGCTGACGGACAAATACCTCCGGGGGATCCCGGCCGGTTCCCGGGCGGCCCGGGAGGGGAGCACCGTGGCAGCCAGATATCTGGATGCGGAGACGCTGGGAAAAATAAAGAAGTTAAACGACATTGCCAGAGCGGGCGGCATGACCCTGGCCCAGATGGCCCTGGCCTGGATCTTACGGAGGCCGGAGGTGACTTCTGTTCTGGTCGGGGCCAGCAGTACGGCCCAGCTGGACAGCAGCCTGGCAGCTCTGAAGCTCCCGCCTCTGGGAGAAGATGTGCGGAAGGAGATCCGTGCAGCGCTCGGGCAGTAAAGGACGGGCAGGAAACATAGGGAGGGATCCGATGGAGTATGAAGTAGGAGATATCGTCAAATTAAAAAAGCCCCATCCCTGCGGAAGCCAGGAATGGGAGATCCTGAGGGTGGGCGCAGACTTCCGGCTGAAATGCCTGGGCTGCGGCCATATGGTCATGGTGACCAGGCGGCTGGTGGAGAAAAATACCAGGGGCCTGCGTAAGCCCGAGAAAAAGGAATAAAAAAGAGGGGCTGTTGTAAAAGCGCGGATTCGGCTTTACAACAGCCCCTTTTACATTAGGCTTTTTTCTTCTTTTCCTTTGGAGTCATCTTAATGATCCCGGCCTTATAGAGCACAACGGCGCAGAGTACCGTGAGGACCATACAGATCAGCACCACAAAGCCCTCCATTCCTGCCAGAGGGAACACGGCGTTGACGCCGAACACCACTAAGAGCGGGAGGATCATGGTCAGCGGCTTTCCTTTGGCAACATAGTCGCCGCAGTCGTTGTTCACGAAGCTTAAAAAGATGCCGCCGAACAGGGCCGGGAGCAGATAGGTGGTGGCCGTCTGCACCGTGGGGCTGGTGAGGATGGGACGTAAGGGCACCAGGAGCAGCACGCCGCCGGCGATGATCAGGGTGGTGACGATGGAGGACACGGCTACGCCGATGGTGGCCACTGCGTCTCCTTCTTCTGTACCGGAGGCTGTGTCGGACATGATCTGGGCATTTACCACAACGGGGACCTTCAGGTTCATGACATTGCCTGTCAGAAAGGTGATATACGCGGAGGAGCCCAGGATCGGGGTATAGCTGAATACCTCGGCGATACAGGTGGGAATGAACACGGCCAGCAGGCCGCTGCCTGCGGTGATGACCTGGGCCGCGCTTTCCGGCCATACGTCGTATACGCTGGAAATGACCGCCGGGATCCCCAGCATGAGTATGATCCCGATGATGATGCCGATCCGTCCGGTCCGGTGAATACTGTCTTCGTATTTTTTATCCATATTGTGTTCCTCCTAAATTAACCAAGGATTTTGATCCAGACCAGCGAGGACGCCATGCCCAGGAGCAGGGTGTTTGCCATGACAAAGTTTCTGAGCCACAGGCATTTGAACCGCTTGATGATCTGTAAATGGATCAGAACGATGATGCAGGACGTAAATACAACGGCCAGGTGTACCTTGCCCTTCATTAACTGCATGGGAAGGAAGGCCTCGATGATGGCCAGGGAGAGGACGCCGGTGATCAGGGCCCCCAGCTCTCCGTGCTTGTTCCTGGCTTTGGTAAGTCCCATCTGGATCCGCTTGCCGAATAAAAGGATGGCAATGAGGCCGCCCATGATGCAGATGCTCATAACGAACATAACGGTGCCGACCACAGAGGCATCTCCGGCGGCGTTTAAGGCTGCCACGGACTCATAGCCGGTTCCGGTGGCCACCATGTCGGCTGCCATCAGCTCGTATGTGACAGAGCCCACCACGGAAAGGCGGAACCAGGACCAGGGCACGCCCAGGACCGACGCCAGGCTGAAAAGGCCGATGACGATGGAAATGGACGGAACGACAGAATAAATGGCAGAGGAGGTGATCACCAGTTTGAGCTTTTCTTTGGTGATCCCCAGCTCCAGGGCGTGTTTGTAGGCTTTTTTCAGCGTGATCAGACAAAACAGGATAATATAGGCGATTCCCAGCCCCACTAGTCCGTAGAGCAGGGGACTGTTCATGATTTCATTAAAGGTCATCTGTGTTCCTCCTTCATTACATGGCGTCCACATAGGTAAGGTCGTCGGGGATCGGGGATACGTAAACGCCGCCGGTCTCCTCCAGCAGCTCCTTTTTGGCCTGGTCAGCCAGGGCCGGGTCGTCAAAGATCCTGGTGCAGGCCAGTCCAATGGCCTTTGCGGCTGCAAGACAGGCTTTTCCGCCGATGGAGGTGCCCACCTGGGCGGTGTACTGCCAGGTGTGGTGGCCGGTGCCGGGGATGGCTGCGGAGGCGGTAAGCTGGGCGGTGGGAACCAGGTAGCTTACATCGCCCACGTCGCTGGAGGCAGTCAGCACCTTCTGGCGCATCAGGGGGCTGTAAGGGATCACAACGGAATTTAAGGGCCGCTTTTCAAACTCCTCCGGCGTCATTTTGTGGAGGACAGCCATTTTCTGTACCATAGCCTTTTTGGCGTCCTCCGGCAGGATGGCCAGGAATTTTCTGGCAATGGCGTAATCCTCCTCGTCAAATTCGGGGCCTCCCATTTCCACATAAGCATCGGAAAGCACCTGGAAGGCGGTGGGGTTGGGGATCACGTCGCTTAAGCCGCCCAGGACTCTGACCTTGACCTCGGTCTCAGTCATAAGAGCCGCTCCCTGGGCGATCTTTTTGATCCGGGCCAGGATCTCGCTGCTCTGGGCCAGCTTAGGAGCGCGCATAAAATACAGCAGGGAGGCATGGTCCTGGACCACATTGGGAGCTTCGCCGCCGTTGTCCAGATAGGCGTAATGGATCCTGGCATCGCTGATCACATGCTCTCTCATGTAATTGACGCCCACATTCATCAGCTCGCAGGCATCCAGGGCGCTCCGGCCTTTTTCCGGGGCTGCGCCCGCATGGGCGGAAATGCCGGTGAAGTCAAAGCGGACCTTATAGTTGGCTACCATGCGGGTCCCCATGGGAACGTTCTGGTCTGCCGGATGCCAGGTGAACATCATGTCCACTCCGTCGAAGCAGCGGGCCTTGGCCATAAAGCCCTTTCCGAAGCCCTGCTCCTCTGCGGGACAGCCGAAAAATACCAGAGTGCCGGTTTTTCCGCTCTGCTCCAGATACGCCTTTGCAGCCATGGCGGCTCCCACGGCTCCGGCCCCCAGGGCGCAGTGGCCGCAGCCGTGTCCGGTGGTATGCCCCTCATCCGGCTCCGGCGCGGCAACGCCGGCCTTCTGGCTCAGGCCAGGAAGGGCATCGTATTCGCCCAGGATGCCGACCACGGGAGAACCGCTTCCCCAGACGGCTTTAAACGCCGTAGGGATCCCGGCCAGCTCCTTAGTTACTGTAAAGCCGTCGTCCTCCAGGGCTTTTATGATGGTCGCCGCGCTTTTCGTTTCCTGGTAGCCCAGTTCGGCATATTCCCATACGGACCGGTTGAGCCCGGTGATAATCTGTGCCTTTTCACGGACGGCATCACGGATGATTTGTGCATTATCCATAAGAATAACCTCCTATTCCTGTAAAACATTGTATCATTTTGAAAATAAGTATACTGTCTGGATGGATAGATCACAAATATGTTTTATTTATAGGCGGCTATAAATTCCAGCGATGGACTTTAAAGTGAAGAAGAGATATAATAGAGAACAGCAAAAAGGAGGGGGAATGCATCATGACCATACAGCAGCTTCAATACGTTCTGGAGATCGCCCGGTGCGGCTCGGCGTCCAGGGCAGCAAAAAATCTGTTCCTGTCCCAGCCAAACCTGAGCAGCGCCATAAAAAACCTGGAACAGGAGCTGGGCTTCCCGATCTTTGAGCGGACTTCTGCCGGAATGAAGCTGACGCCTGCCGGAGCCAGGCTGGAGAAGGAAGCGTCGGTGATCATGGGACACTTAAAGGGGATCGCTGACGCGGGAAAAGAGGAAGGGACCTCCTGCCGGTTCCGGCTGGTCTATCCCATGTACCATCCGGCCTTTGAAGCCTTCCAGGATCTATGCCGGGATTACCAGGGGTATGATAAGATCGATCTGTCCTGTGCGGCAGGCACCGGGAGAAAGATGCTGGAGCTTTTGCACCAGGATCTCTGCGATCTGGTGGTCACCATCGATACCAGGGGCCATTACGCGGATTTCAACCGGTACTGCAGTCTGTTCCACCTGGAGTATCGGGATGTGGCAAAGGCGGTCTTTGCCGTACAGCTGTCCAAGGACCATCCCCTTTTAAAGGAAACTCCCTTTGACTTTTCAAAATTGAAAAACTATCCCTATGCAGCCTATATAGATGGAAACGGGGGAAACCTGAACTGGACGCCCTGGTCCAGTGTGGTGAATCCGGATAAGCTGATCCTGGTGGAATCCAGCGTTTCCAGGCTTTCTCTTGTGGCCAGTACCAATGCCTTCAGCCTGGTGTTCCCCCATTCCAGGGAGTACAATGAGGCCAACGGCGTGGTAACGGTGCCTCTGCCTTTTGATCCGCTGGTCTTAAGCTATATATACTCCCGGGACCGGGGATTAGGAGAAACAGGCGAGGCGTATGTGCGGCATCTGAAGGAGCGGATACGGGAGCATTTTGGGGAGGATGGCTGAAGTTGACGAGAAAAAAGGTAATAATTGCATGTACCCGCAGGCGGGTATCGGAAACCATAAGGATTCAATTGACCGAATTGATTGGGGAATATGCGGACGTAAGCCTGCTGGTAGTCAGTGAGAATTCCATTAGTGGAATCAACTGTGATTTGGTGGTTGCGATCAGCGATGAGGTTGCCAAGTGGATTGCCCCATTCCTTATGGAGGGGACGGAGATCATCGTTTTAAATCTGACAATCCCGAGGGATACTTATGACCGTTTAAAGGGAACAGAAGGGGAGTCAAGGGCGATTGTTGTAAATCACACACGCGAATTTGCAATGGAGACGGTGGCCCTTTTGTATGCCCTGGATGTGAAGAATATTGAACTGATTCCGTATTATCCAGGCTGTGCAGAGGACTATTCGGATATTACTCTGGCAATTACCCCCAACGAATTAGCCATTGTACCGCCGTATATAAAAAGAATCATTGATATAGGAGAACGTCGCCCGGATCCTTTGACACTTATTGAGATTTTTAGCCGTCTGGACTGTCTTCAGAGTGAGACGATTGAAAGGATTTTTGCATATGGAAAAAATGTGATCTCTGTAAACCGGGGAATCGCGGAACTCACAAGGAATGGACACGGATCAGGATTAAATCTCAGGCAGTTTCTTGAGGGAATACCAGAAGCGGCTTTTTTTCTGGATGAGAAAAAGGAAATTGTCCTGCTGAATTCGATGGCCCAGGAGTTTTCGGGGAGGTCATATACATACACACTTCAGAGAAATATTTATAACCTGATCCCGGAACTGGAGATGGTGTCCAGAACTAAACAGGATATAGAAGATGTGCTTCTGCTGAGAGGTGGGAAAAAATATCTGGTTACATGGAGATATTTTTCTAAAGGAGCCTTGGAAAGCAGCCTTCTGACTATTAAAAATTTTGAAAGAATCCGGGTTCTTTATGCAAAATATGGGGGAGAGAAAAGTGGCAGAAGTGAATTAAAATACAGCTTCAGCGATATAATAGGTTCCAGCAAGGCGATGGAGGCTTTGAAAAACAAGGCAGCAAGGTTTGCCAATACAGACTTCCCAGTACTGATCCAGGGAGAAAGTGGAACGGGAAAGGAGTTGCTGGCCCAGGCGGTCCATCAAGCATCCCAAAGAAAAAATGGCCCCTTTATTGCGTTTAATTGTGCTGCTCTGGCAGATTCACTTCTGGAAAGCGAGTTATTTGGATACCAGGAGGGAGCTTTCACAGGAGCCAGTAAAAAAGGCCGGGCTGGGATTTTTGAGATGGCAAGTGGAGGAACTTTATTCATGGATGAGATCGGAGATATTTCGCTGAATCTCCAGGCTAAAATTCTTAGGGTACTTTAGGAACAGGAGGTGGTACGGGTTGGAGGAAGTCAGGTGATTCCTATTGATGTACGGATCATATCCGCAACCAACTGTAATCTTCAAAAGCTGGTAGAGGAGAAAAAATTCCGATTAGATCTTTATTACCGTTTGAATACCCTGATTCTCCAGACAGTTCCGCTGCGGGAAAGACCTGGGGATATATCGGACATGCTTCTTCACTTTTTTAAAAAGAACAGGATTAAAAAAAATATTCACCAGGACGCAATGCGGTTTATGGAACAATATGACTGGCCTGGAAATGTTCGGGAACTCCAGAACGTGGTTTCTTATCTTTCTATCCTGGAAGGGGAGAATATTCATGCTTCTGATTTTCCAGAATATATGATGAGAAATGGAAAGAAGAGTGGAGATGATCCGGTTGCCGGAGTGGAAACAGAAACAGTGATCCTTGAATGTCTGGACTGGTATAGAAAAGAGGGGAAAAAGATTGGAAGGAAAGGGCTGGCAGAGAAAATAAAGGAGTATGGGGTTTTTCTGACAGAAGCAGAGCTTCGCCAGTGTCTGGAACAAATGAAATCAGCAGGGCTTGTTGAGATATATAAAGGTCGTGGAGGCACACAGATTTCAGAAGGTGGAAGAGAGAAACTGGGAAGGAAAAAGATATAAATAGACATAAATGGATTAATAAAATGGTTTAATTGGTTTTTGCAATCAATTAAACCATTTTTTGCGCGTAAAAATATCTGAAAATGTCGAAAATAAAGATAGAGGCAGGAAACAGATATAATGAAAATGGCTTGGCATGGGAATTGCTGTATTTTAGATTAGCAGCAGGCACTATAAAGCAGGTGGAAAAAGGAGGACATCTGTATTGTCTGACAATGGGAAGGATTCAAAAGAAAGGATGGGTTACTATGCAGGAAGCAAAAGAGAAGGTAAGTGTACAAAAGGCGCTGCTTATGGTAGGAGTGGCCTTACTAGTGATCATTATAGGAAAGCTGTTTTTGAAGCTGGATACGACGCTGGTTTTATTTATTTCATCAACAGCAGTCAGCATAATTGCGGTTCTTTTCTGCGGAACCAGCTGGAACAAAATTGAAGAGCAGATCTCCATAGGAATTAGACAGATGGGAGTTCCTGTAATCATTCTGATGGAGATTGGAATGCTGGTGGGGGCCTGGATGATCTCAGGAACGATACCAACGATCATGTACTATGGTATGAAGATCATGAACCCCAGATTTTTTCTGGTGCTCACATGTATCACCTGTTCTGTTATGTCTGTGGCTTCTGGAACATCGTGGGGAACATTGTCTACTCTTGGAGTAGCGCTTATGGGCGTAGCCCTCGGTCTTGGTATTCCCCTTCCTTATGTGGCAGGGGCGATTGTAGTGGGATCCTTTTTTGGAGATAAGATGTCCCCGTTATCAGATTCTACAATCGTGGCAGCAGCCTCCTGCAACGTAGAATTAACAGAACATATCCGCCACATGCTATATACAACAGTTCCAGGTTATATCGTATCCCTGGTTCTTTATCTGATTTTAGGAATGCAGTTTGGCGGCGGTACGATCCAGAACGAAGAATATACAGTTATTTTAGATACTCTTCAGGCAAACTTTGTAATAAACCCGATCATGGTTATTCCTCCGATCATTGTTCTAATTTTAATATTAATGAAAAAACCATGTTTGCCTACATTTGCAGCTGGAATTGCATCTGCAATTGTCCTGGCAATCGTATGTCAGGGGACAGATCTTTCTTCGGCTATGGCAGCAGTTGTTTCTGGTTATAAACAGGAAACAGGAACAGCACTGGTAGATGGACTTTTAAACCGCGGAGGAATCAGCAGTATGCTTTCTACCGTGGGCCTGGTTCTGGCAGCAGGCGTATTTGGCGCTCCCATTAAGGCCACAGGGGCAGTAGAGGTGATTTTTTCAAAGGTAAAAAGCTTTGCAAAGACACCCAGACAACTGATGATCCTTTGCACGATCATGCATCCTGTATTTATTCTGATCGCGGTAACTTATTATGTAACGTACCCCGTTATGGGAGAAATGGTAGGTCCGATCTACGAAGAATATGGCCTGCATAAAAAGAATCTTACCAGGACCTTTGAGGATACAGGAACGATCAGTGCTCCGCTGATCCCATGGGGAATGGCGGGAGCGTTTATTACAACTACTCTGGGTATAACGCCAGGAGAATACTGGATGTACATGCCTCTGACGTGGATGTGCGCCCTGACAGGAATTGTACTGGCAATTACCGGAATTGGTGTTGCGCGTACAGACGGAACCATGATAACGCCACTCTTTAGGAAAAAAGCGAAAAAATAGAAGGGGGACAGATGGAACATGACCAGCGAGGGAATGACATGGATCAAAGCAAATGAGAAATTTCTTGGAGAAATCAGCGACACGATATGGGGATACGCGGAAACTGGATTAAAAGAATACAGATCTTCGGCATACCTGGAGGACATATTTGAAAAAGCCGGTTTTACAGTCAGAAGAGGCGTGGCAGGGATGGAGACCGCTTTTGTGGCAGAATATGGATGCGGTCACCCTCATATCGGGCTGTTGGCAGAGTATGACGCCCTGCCTGGACTAAGCCAGGCAGTATCCCATGAGCAGAAGATCTATGAAAAAGTCCCCTGCGCTGGCCATGGATGCGGTCATAATGCCCTGGCTGCCGCTGTGACAGGAGGTGGCCTTGCGATTGCACAGGATATACAAAAGGGACAGGTTAAAGGAAAAGTCACTGTTTTTGGGTGTCCCGCAGAAGAGCTTCTGATCGGAAAGGGACGGATGGCGGAAGCCGGACTCTTTGATGAATGTGATGTCCTTTTGTCCTGCCATCCGAATGACGTGAATTATGTATGGGCAAGAACCAGTAATGCGGTATGGTCGGGGAAGTTTTCGTTTACGGGAAGAACTGCCCACGCCGCTATTGATCCCTACAATGGCCGGAGCGCTCTGGATGCGGTAGAACTGATGAATGTTGGAGCCAATTATTTAAGAGAGCATGTTACTCCGGATGTGCGTATCCATTATGTTATTACCAACGGCGGTGAAGTGCCCAATGTGGTTCCAAAGAGCGCCCAGGTCTGGTATACCATACGTGCCCAAAACAGAGAAAGTGTTCAGACTTTAAAGGCGAGGATACAGAATCTGGCGTTGGGAGCGTCGATTATGACAGAAACCACTTTTGAAACAGAGACAGTTTCGGACTGCTCGGATGTGCTTCGGAACAAGGTCCTGGAACAAGTCCTTCTGGAATCCATGAAAGAGACGGGAGCACCTGTCTGGACGGAAGAGGAGTATCGGTTTGCAGAAAGAATTTCTGAAAATGTAGCAGAGGGATTAAAGAGAAAGGCGCATTCGGAGTATCATCTGGATGGACAGGTGTACCGGGGACTCCATACAGGAATTTACGATGGGTTCTACCGGGAAGGAGAGACAATGGCAGTTTCTACGGATGTGGGGGATGCTAGCTGGCGCGTGCCCACGGGCGTATTTTCATTTGCATCTACGGTGATAGGGTCACCGGGCCATTCATGGCTGTACACATCCTGCTGCGGTTCTTCTATCGCCCGGAAAGGTGTCAGCATGGCTGCACAGGTACTTTTGAGAACGGCAGAAAAACTGTATGAAGACCATAAACGGATCATCATGGCAGCAGAGGAGTTTAAGAAAGAACAGACGGTACGGGAGGAGATGTTCTAAATGGTAACGATTAAAGAAAAAGTTTTTACAGATGTATTGGTGATCGGCGGTGGAGGAGCTGCCTGTACAGCGGCGGTGGCTTCTGCCCGGAAAGGTGCAGATACGGTTCTGGTTTCCAAGGGAAAGATTGGAAACAGCGGAAATACAATTATGATCGGCGGCTCTTACGGCATGGACGGAGAAAGTGCTTTTTATGAATATCATATTCCAGAGGCGGATCCATCCTTCACAAAGGAAGACTTATTCCGGTCCATCTGTAATGATGGATTTAATTTAAGCGACCAGAATATGGTGGAACAGTTTGTGGAGGAAAGTCCCCGTATTGTGTACGAGGTGAGGGAGTGGGGGCGAGAGGCTGGACAGCATTATAAGTTTTACCGCCCGGGGAACTGGGATGTATCGGGAAGAGGCATGGGACGTTCTCTTTTAAAGGGAGTAGAGAAAGAAGGCTCCATTCGTCTGTATGAAGATGTTATGATCATAGGACTTTTGAAAAATGGAGACAGGGTGACCGGGGCTGTGGGAATGGATTTATATGAGGGATGCCTTCTGCAGTTTGAAGCTAAGGAAGTAGTCCTTGGAACAGGTGGGTATCAGCCCTATTCCCTGAAAAATACGAATTCCGATATGACTGGAGACGGTCAGGCCATGGCTTATCGGGCAGGAGCCCGGCTGGCAGATATGGAATTTATGCTGTTTCTGATCACTGCTGTGGAGCCCAATGAGATGCGTGGCTCAATCCTTCCAGTTATATGCACATTCAGGGATGCGTTTGATTATGATCCCGTGGACCGGTTCGGCCAAAAAATAGAAATTCCCAATCAGTTGAGAGAAATGGAAAAAACGAGCGAGATGTGCAAGCTGGTACATATTTATTATTACGGAAAGGCTATAAGGGAAGGACGGGGAACGGAGAATGGAGGCATCTATTTCGATTTCCATCGTTTTACAGACCAGGAAATTGATCGGATGTTTGATGCTCTGATGGATCACTTTGACGGTTTTTATCCCAGGGGAAAGTACCATGGAAACGATATTCTGGAATATAAAAGGCTGGTAAAAGAAAAGAGACGCATTGAGGTGGGACTTTCCAGTGAATATAGCGTGGGAGGGATTCTGGTAGACGAAAATATGGATACGGGTGTTCCAGGTCTTTTTGCGGCAGGCGAATGTGCCAGCGGTGTCTTCGGCGCAAACCGCGTAGCTGATGCGGTGACGGAGATGCTGGTGCAGGGATATAAGGCTGGCACCGTGGCGGCAGAACGCGCGGCTCTGGAAGAAAAAGTGGAGAGCAGCCGAGATTCGGTAAGCATGATAACGGAGGGGATAAAAAGAAGGCTGGAGCAAAAGGGGGGATGCCGTCTGGGGGACCTTATTGCGCAGATGGAAAGTGTTTCCGATAAGACTCTGGGGCTTTGGCGGAATGAAGAGAGCCTGAATACAGGACTCCAGGCATATGACAGACTGGAAAAAGATCTGGAAAGCGTGGAAATCGCGGATAAAACCCTGGTGTATAACAGAGAGCTGATCCGTATGCTGCAGGCGGAAAATACTCTTTTATGTTCCCGTGTGGCGTCTGGAATGGCCCGAATGAGAAAGGAAAGCCGTGGACTTCATTTACGGGAGGATTACAGCTATATTGACAATGAGCACTGGCAGAAGCGGATCATCAGCCATCTGGACAGTGGAAAGGATGTTCTGGAGACAAGAACTCCGATCGTAACAAGGGTACCACTGCGTCCGGAAAAAAAGGTAGATTACGAAACGTTTATCCTGGAAGAGGATCTTGGAATGGCAAATATGGAGGAGAAATAGATGGAAGTAAAAATTTACCGGTGGAATCCAGAGACAGATATGAGTCCCCATTACGATACGTTTCATGTGGAATTTCATAAAGAAGCGAGGAAAACGGTCATGAACCTTCTGGAGGAAATCGGGGATACCCAGGATGGAAGCCTGAGCTTTTATATGCATAGTGCATGTGGACAGGGGATTTGCGGACGATGTGCTGTTAAGGTTAACGGGAAGGTACGTCTTGCCTGCAACACAGTTCTGACAGGGGAAGACATTGTGCTGGAACCGGCCAATGAAAAAGTAGTGAAAGACCTGGTGGTAGAAAATTGACAGATGTGGAGGAAAACCTATGCATAGCGAAAATGAACTTGGATATCAGACTAGGTCTGATGGGTTTGGAATTTTGTATGGGGAAATAGCTGGTGCTCTGATCGAGCGATGCGGCAGAAATGGAATGGGGATCGTGCGCAAAGCGGTAGCAGCTTATGGAAAGAAAAAGGGAAAGAGGCTTCGGGAGCAGTATATGGGAAGTGGAGTGAGGACGGATCTCCATAATCTTATGGCAGCTGAGGATGGGTGCTGGAAGGATCCCCGGACCTTAAAGACAACTGTAAGGGATACGCCAGAAGCACAGCTATGGGAAATATACAGCTGTCCTTTAGAGAAAAACTGGAGAGACAGGGGCAGAGAGGAAGCCGGGCGGCTTTATTGCGAGGAGTATCTGCATGCTCTTATGGATGGATACGGAGAAGGGGCTGGCCAGGCGAATGTTTCAAACAGCAAAACGTGCAGGAGAGATGACAGATGTGTTATGGCTATGTATTGCCGTACAGCCAACCAGAATGAAACACAAAAGGGAACTGGCGATGGGAATGGTATCATAAGAGAAATTCCAGTTGAAGAAAGCACTCTTTTATTATACAGGTGCTTTATAGAGGTAATGAAAGAGGAAAAGGACGCAGAGGTGGTGGCTGCTGTCACGTATGGAATAAAAAATGGCGCAGAGATCATGGCGGAAACCTTAATAAAAAAGGCGGATCATGTGGGGAGAAGTCTGGATGAGGATTTCCTTATGGAATTTTTTCCGTTTTGCCGGATGGAGGAGCTGAGGGAAGATCGGATCCTCAGACAGTGTTTCCTGCATGTATTTGACGAATGTCTGCAAAAGGGAGGCTGGTTATGAAGTATACATTGAACGAAATGCAGATTATGAATCTGGCAGATCATTATACATTGCTATATGCATTTCTGGGCAAAAGTCTTTTGGAACAGTGCGGAGAAAAAGGAGAACGGGCATTAAGGGAGGGAACACGCCGGTTTGGAAGAGACCGGGCAGAGGCCTTAAGAGCACGCCATCTGGATGCGAATGTAAAGATCAATATGCATAGTCTGTTTGCCGTAGGAGCAGATCTTCCTCCAGATCCCCGTTTTAAACGTGAACTCCAGGAATTGAATCCCCAGGAGAGGGTATCGCATACGCTGTACTGCCCGATGGCTGCCCTGTGGAAGGAATATGGGGTAATGGAAATCGGACGTATTTACTGTGAGGAATTCCATCGGGCCTGTTACGGACATTATGCATTTGGATACACGAAAGTAAATCTGGCGAAGACACAGACTCAGCCGGAAGATGAATATTGTGCATTTAATGTGGTACTTCGGCCGGAGACACTGCCGGAGGAACTTCGGGCAGTATGTTTTGAGGAGTATGATCCGGAATATTCCGGGCCAGTGAAGCAACTGGCCCAGGCACAGGGTAAATCCGGATTCGGAACATTATTTATTAAATTGTATTTTCATATTGCCCAGGCAGCGGAGGATATTCTGGGAGATATGGGAAGGTCTGCGGTCTGTAAAGGGCTGGAGGACATGGCAGAAGAATGCGCAGATCGGCTCCTTTGTGCTGCAAGGGAGCAGGGGAAAGAGATGAGTCTGGACTTTATAGAAGCAAATTATCCGCTTAGAATGGATATGGATGGTGAGCCGCTCTGGAGTATTTATGGGAGTGGCGGGTGGAAAGAGGAAATGAAGAATCATTTCTGCAATAAGGTACAGAGAATATGTTTGGATAATGGGCAGCGCTTATTTTAAGGCTGCCTGTTTTCTGTGACGGGAAATGGAAGATCAGCTTAAAATGAAGAAAAAACAAAGAAAATACTTGCATTTTCCTCATATATTTGCTATGATGATTACCTGTGACATATTAATTCCTTGCTCTCGTTACTGAAAAGCGGGGGCCAGAGACCACAAGGAGGGAAAGAAACTATGAACAAATACGAATTAGCAGTTGTTCTGAGCGCAAAGCTTGAGGACGATGAGAGAACAGCCGCTCTGGAGAAGGTGAAAGGCTATATCACCCGTTTCGGCGGAACTGTTACAGATGTGGATGAATGGGGCAAGAAAAAGCTTGCTTACGAGATCCAGAAAATGAAAGAGGGATTCTACTACTTCATTCATTTTGAAGGTGATTCCAACTGCCCGAACGAGGTAGAGGCACATGTCCGCATCATGGAGTCTGTGATCCGTTACCTTTGCGTAAGACAGGACGCTTAATAAAGAAAGTGTGATTATATGAATAAAGTTATCCTTATGGGTAGATTGACCAGAGATCCCGAAGTGCGTTATTCCCAGGGCGAGCGTTCCATGGCCATTGCCAGATATACGCTGGCCGTTGACCGGAGAGGCAGGAGAAGCCAGGATGGAGACCAGGGTCAGACTGCGGATTTTATCAATATCGTAGCCTTTGACCGCGCCGGCGAATTTGCTGAAAAGTATTTCCGCCAGGGCATGCGCGTGCTGGTGTCCGGCAGGATCCAGACCGGCAGCTATGTAAATAAGGATGGCCAGAAGGTCTATACGACCGATGTGATCGTAGAGGACCAGGAGTTTGCCGACAGCAAGAACCAGGGCGGCGACAGCGGCTTTGGCGGCGGAAGCTATGGCGGGAACAATAACCGCAGCAGCTACCAGCAGGGGACAAGACCTGCTCCGTCCAGTGCCATCGGTGACGGATTTATGAATATTCCTGATGGAGTCGAGGACGAAGGACTTCCATTCAATTAATTCTGACAGGAGGTAATTAAAAATGGCATTTAATAAAGACGGCAAATCCGATTCTTCCAGAGTAAGAAGAGGCGGCATGCATAGAAGAAAAAAAGTCTGCGTATTCTGCGGCGATAAGAACGGCGAGATCGATTACAAGGACGTAAACAAGTTAAAGAGATACGTATCTGAGAGAGGTAAGATCCTTCCCAGAAGAATCACCGGCAACTGTGCAAAGCACCAGAGAGCTTTAACTGTTGCGATCAAGAGAGCAAGACACTTAGCTCTTATGCCCTATACATGTGAATAATATTTGACATGCAGCAGCCCTGGAAACCTAGTGTTTCCGGGGCTTTTTTTAGCAGATCAAAGCTGGAGAGCCATGTTTTTCCGGAAATGCAGATATTTTCTGTCTTTTTGCAAAAAATCTGCCTTGCCAAGTGAAAAGAAAAGTATTATACTCTCCATGTATCAGTACAAAAGTATTAGAAGGAGGAACTGTTCATGCAGGTGACGAAAGAAACACTTATGGGTGAGCTGCTTCGCTATGATATTGATACCGCACAGATTCTGATGGGTGCAGGGATGCACTGTATTGGATGACCGTCTTCACAGATGGAGTCTCTGGAAGAGGCCTGTATGGTACATGGAATTAACTGCGATCAGCTTGTGAATATTCTGAATGAATACCTTACAAAGAAAAACGCGTAGTTTTATGCCATAAAAAGGCTGCCGGTTCATATTCCGGCAGCCTTTTGCATATTTTTTTATTTATGCTCAGATCTTTGCTAAAGCTGCCAGGGTGTTCTGCTTCACGATCACCTCATAATGCTCGGCATAATAGGCCTCGGCCGCCGGGTCCTGGCGGAGCCGGGTCCCGTACTCGGAAAGAAGATTACAGGTACGGCTGAAGGAAAGCTCATCGGAGCTTTCTTTTTTTAATACCAGATAATACCTTCCGCTCTGCGGGTTTTTATAGAGGACGCTGGAACCGGAAAAAACGGATCCGGTTTCTCTGGCGGCGGCACAGACCTGGTCTAAGGAGTCAAACTGATAGAAGCGGATGTATCGGGCGGGATCCGGAAGCTCTCCGTCGGGAGCCTTGGCGGCCTTCTGGGCCTGTGCATTTTTATCAGATACAGCCGGGGCGGCTTTTGCTCCTTCACCCTGGCCGGGGTTCTGGCTTCCCAGGAGGCTTAAAAGGGCATCCGCGCCGTCCAGGAGCTCTGCGGTCAGATTTCCCACAGAGGGATCGTCGTCCTCATCGGCTGCGGAAAATTTAGAGAAGCGGGTGTCCAGCTCCTCGGGATCCTCGATCTTTGTGATGATGAGCATGACGCTGTCGTTGGCCATGGGGATGGCCTCCACCATCAGCGGGATATCCTCTGCCTCAAAGCCCACCTCCCTGGAGGCGCGCTGGATCATTTCGCGGAACAGGTTTCTGGCCTTTTCACTTCCGTAAGCCAGCTCATTCAGATTGACGTTCCGCACACTTAAGTCAAAATTGCTGAGGGTACAGCGGATCTGGTTTTCATTGATACGTTCTATTTTCATTGGATCACTTCCTGTCTGTATAGATATATGTGAATGGCGAAAAGATACACTTTTACGTTTATAATATACTATATCCTATTCCGATTTGGCAATGATATGTGGAAAAATTATTAAAATTTTAAGGAATAGAAGAATCCTGTTGTAAAAGGTCAGATCTTGTATTAAAATAAAGATCAGAGATTGTATTGCCGAAGGGAGGTGCAAAGATCGGAGAACACGTTCTGTTTGGTAAATACCGTCTGTGCAGGAAGCTGGGCGCTGGCCGCTCCGGGAATGTCTTTCTGGCCTGGCATACAGAGCTGGAGGAATACCGTGCGGTGAAGATCGTTCCAAAGACCATGGCCGACTATGAAACCTTCAGAAAGGAGGCCCTGTTCTTAAAAACGCTCCGCCATCCTGGGATCCCTCTTGTATACGACGTGGAAGAGGACCTGACAAACAGTTATCTTATCGAAGAATATCTGGAAGGCGAATCTTTATATGCCCTGGTGAAACGCCTGGGCAGTCTGTCAATGAAAACGGCGGCTGAAATCGGAATTCAGGTGTGCCGTTTGATCCAGTTCATGAATACAGCAGATAATCCCATTTTATATCTTGACCTTCAGCCAAAGAACCTTCTGGTCTGTAATGGAGCAGTGAGGCTTATTGATTTTGACCACGCGCAGTATGCAGAGGATGTGACCGCTTTCGGGGAACGTTATGGGACCATAGGGTTTGCAGCGCCGGAGCAGTACCGGGGAGAGCCCCTGGACTGCCGGACGGACGTTTACGCCATTGGTGCGCTCTTATATTATATGTGCCGGGGAGAACCGCCCGGGAACGGCTTTTGTCTCGGGGACAGAAGCGGTACCTGGGAGCTGGACCGGATCATCCGCGGGTGTATGGCCGCAGAAAAGGATGGGCGCTACCAGAACGCAGGGAAAGTGGAGCAGGCGCTTTGTGAATTAAAGACCGTTCTATCAGAAAAACATGCAATAGAATCTCTGACCATCGTATTTGCCGGGGCCAGGCCTGGGATCGGAACGACCCATGCAGCCTTTGGCATATCAACTTTCTTGACCCGAAACGGGTATCCAGCATTGTATCAGGAAGAATACGATACGGATGCTGTCCGGCTGTTCATGAGAAATACAAAAGCAAGACCGGACGGCGCCGGCGTATTCCACATCGGATCCTTACATATCCGTCCATACTATGGCAGAACAGTAAAAATGCCATATCGTTATTTTCCAATTATCATTAAGGACATAGGAACGGCCTGGCAGGGACAGGAGACGCTGCCGGAGGCGGACTTTTTTGTACTGGTATGCGGAGGGAAGTGGTGGGAGACTGCCCGCACACTGGCTGCATCCAGATACTTTTTAAGCCGCGGAAGGTGCATCCTCCTGTTTAATCATATGTCGGAGGACCTCCGCATGAAGCTGCCGGACGACCTTAAGGGGGTTCCATGTTTTTATCTGCCGTTTTTTGCAAATCCACTGAAGGAAGATCGGGATGCTGCGGCCTGTTTTAGGGAGATCATGACCACTGGAACAGGAGGAATGAAAACATGGGAAAGAAAAAAGAGACGCAGGGGCTTCTGGACCAGAAGACCAGGCTCATAGGGATCGCGGCGGCAGGACACAGCGTGGGCTGTACGCATTTTTCCATTATGCTGCTCAATTATCTGGCCGGTTACAGGAGAAGACGGGCGGCTCTTATGGAGTGGAACAGCACAGGCGACCTGGAACGGCTGGAGAAGGTCTGCACGGGAATGGTGCGGGAGAGCTCTGCCTACCGGGTCCTGGAGGCAGATTATTTTAAGCATGCCGGTCCCAGGGAGCTTGCCATGGCCCTGGGAGCCGGGTACGACGATATTCTGATCGATTTCGGCGTGCTGGAGGAGGGAGATACCGCAGAGTTTCTGCGCTGTGAAAAACAGTTCGTGGTGGCCTCCTTCAGCGAATGGCAGCAGGAAAATCTCCGGGAGTTCGCCATGGAAAGGGAGCGGACGGAAAAAGAGAGCTGGCAGTATCTGGCCGTTTTTGGCAGCGATGAGACCAGAAAAGAGTTTTGGAGACGTTTTGGCATCCTTTCCAGACGGATTCCGTTTTCAGCGGACGCTTTTTCTGTTACAGAGGAATGCGGAATATTTTTTGAAAAGCTGGTCTGACCAGGAAGAATACGCCGGCGGCGGGGAATATGTCACAGAAGCCCTCCAAAGGGTCCGCCGGCAGGAAAAGGGGAAGGGAATATGGAAAAAGATGTACGCGAGCATACGGAGGAGAAGGCAGGCTGCCAGGGGGCAGGCGAAGGAACAGAGGACTGGAAAGAGAAAGAAAAGCAGCAGTATCTGGGCGGGCTGAGGCGGCTTTCAGAAAAAGGGATCGCCATTTATGTGGACGGCCGGGTCTCCGGTCCGCCGGAATGGGAAAAGCTGTTTGAAATACGCGACGATAATATGTTTTATATGGGAGATTATGTACAGGCAGAATCCGGAGGGCTGAAGGAGGTACGGTTCGACAAGGTGTATCTCAGCCGGGAGGATCTGAAAAAGCCGGAGGAATAAAAATACTTAAGGAAGGAAAAGGGGGGATGGGAAGAAAAGGGAGGAGCCTGCGTGGCCGGAAGATGCTGTTCTGCCGAATATGATGCTTTTGGATGCGCAGGCGGCGGGAGGGATCTGATACAAAATCGTTACAAAAAATTAATAAACAAAACCATACCCCTATGATATAATCGGGGATATCAGAAGAAAACCAACCCATGGAAGCCGCCGTACACGGCGCGGGTCATCGGAAAGGAAAGAGAGCGCAAATGAAAAAAATAATGCCAGTGATCGCGGCCCTGGGGCTGATCGCAGTGTGTGTACTGGGATTTTTCGGGTACAGGGCGGCCAGAAAGTATATCCCCACAAAGGAAATGGCAGATCTTAAGAGCTTTTATGGGGTGAGCGGGGAGGATACGGCGATCCTTTATAACCAGGAGCTCCAGGAGGCCAGGGGACTTTATATGAACGGCCAGACCTACCTGCCCATTTCCTGGGTCAACGAGCACATAAATAAGCGGTTCTACTGGGACGGTACGGAAAATATGCTGGTCTACGCCCTGCCGGACCAGATCGTTTATGCCGATGGGGAAACCCAGGGGGCCAATGGGAAACCGCTCCTTCTGGACAGGGAGGACGGCGTCTGGCTGGCCCTGGGGCTGGTCAATAATTATACGGACGTGGAGATCCTGGCCTTTGACAGCGGGGACGTGAAGCGGGTATTTGTCACAGACTGGGGAACCCGGAATATGGCCGCAGTGAAAAAGTCTGGAAAGGTCCGGGTCCGGGGAGGGGTAAAGAGTCCCATTGTGACAGAAGTGGAGAGGGATATGCAGGTCGCTGTCCTGGAATCCATGGAAAAGTGGTCAAAGGTGCAGACCCCCGACGGCCACCTGGGCTATATCCAGAATAAATGTCTGGATACGCCGGAGCCCCAGGCCTTTGAAGGGACGGCCGAGCTTCCGGAGTATTACGGCACGCCCATGGATGAAAAGGTAGTCATGGCCTGGCACCAGGTGACCAGCCGGGAGGGCAATGCCGGGCTAAACAAGCTCCTGGAAAAGACAAGGGGCGTCAATGTGGTGTCTCCCACCTGGTTTGCATTAACGGATAACGAAGGAAATTACAGCTCCCTGGCAGACCAGGATTATGTAAAGGCGGCCCATGATAAGGGGATCCAGGTCTGGGCGCTCCTGGACAATTTCAGCGGCGATGTCCAGTCGGAGAAGCTCCTGGCCTCCACCTCCACCCGGAAAAAGCTCATTGACAGCCTAATGGCGGATGTGGAAAAATATGATCTGGACGGCCTCAATATGGATTTTGAGGGACTGAAGCAGGAGGCGGGCGTCCATTATGTGCAGTTTTTAAGGGAGCTTTCCATCCCCTGCCGTCAGAAGGGCATCGTGCTGTCGGTGGATAATACGGTCCCGGCAGAATTTAACAAGTTTTATGACCGTAAGGAACAGGGGATCGTGGCAGATTATGTGGTCATCATGGGCTATGACGAGCACTACAATGGCGGCGCCCCCGGCTCGGTGGCGTCCCTGGGATACGTGCGGGACGGGATCGAGAATACCTTAAAGCTGGTTCCCAGGGAAAAGGTGATCCTTGGAGTTCCCTTCTATACAAGGGTATGGACGGAAACGGATGAAGGCGTAAAATCCTCGGCCCTGGGGATCGAAGAGGCAAAAGCATGGATCGAGGCCAATCATGTGGACCTTTACTGGCAGAAGGAGCTGGGGCAGTATTACGGAGAGCTTCCTCTGGAAAACGGGATCAAGATGGTCTGGATGGAGGATGAGGAATCCTTAAAGCTGAAAATGAACCTGGCCCGGGAGAATGACCTGGCCGGTGTTGCCTGCTGGAAGCTGGGCCTGGAGGACGAAGAGGCCTGGACCGCCATTGGCTGGGATTGATCCCCGGCCCTGAAAAACAGTTCTTTTTTCGTCTCCCTGCGGATATACTATTAAAAAACGCATTTGGGGACAGGTGGAATGAAGAGACTGGCCATGGAGGAGCTCTGCGGGCTCATCCTTCTGCTCATGGTATTTCTGGCGGCAAAATATGGGAGCGTCCAGGTGGTCTCCGCCCAGGCGCAGAAAAAGGAACAGCCGGTGGTCGTGGTGGACGTGGGCCATGGCGGCAGGGATCCCGGAAAGGTGGGGATCGACGGAAGTCTGGAAAAGGACGTGAACCTGGCTATCGCTCTGAAGTTAAAAACATATCTGGAGCAGTCGGATGTAAAGGTGGTCATGACCCGGGAAACGGACACGGCTCTTTATGGGAAAGAGGACTCCAGAAAAAAGATGGCGGATATGAGGGAGCGGTGCCGGATCATCGAGGAAAGCGGCGCGGATCTGGTGGTCAGCATCCACCAGAACAGCTATCACCAGGAGGAGGTTTCCGGCGGCCAGGTCTTTTACTATAAGTCGTCGGAGAAGGGAAAACGGCTGGCAGAGATCATCCAGAAACGGTTTGACTATGTACTTGGGGAGCAGAACCGCCGCCTGGCCAGGGCCAACGGCAATTATTATCTTCTGCTTCATGTGAAATGCCCCATTGTGATCGTGGAGTGCGGCTTTTTAAGCAACCGGAAGGAGGCGGCCCTGCTGCAGGATCCGGAATACCAGGACCGGATGGCCTGGACGGTCCACATGGGGATCATGGAATATCTGGGAGGAAGTGCGTAATGGCGCAGATGGAACTTGCAGTTTTAGATTTTATCCAGGAGCTTTTCCGGAATCCGTTCATGGATTCCCTGATGCCGGCGGTCACCAGTCTGGGAGATGCCGGCTTTCTCTGGATCCTTCTGGGACTGGCTCTTTTATGCAGCAGGAAATACAGGAGGACCGGGGCGGCAGTACTGCTGTCCCTGGCGGCGGATCTGGTGATCTGCAATCTGCTTCTTAAAAATATGGTGGCCAGGGTCCGGCCCTGCGACTTAAACCCGGCAGTCCAGCTGCTGATCGCCCGTCCGTCGGACTTTTCTTTCCCGTCGGGCCATACGGCGGCAGCCTTTACGTCGGTCTTTTCCCTTTACCGGGAAAACAACTGGCTGTGGAAGCCGGTCCTGGTCCTGGCGGCGGTCATTGCGTTCTCCAGAATGTACCTGTACGTCCATTTTCCCACGGACATCCTGGGAGGCGTGGCCGTGGGCTGGGTATGCGCCCTGGCGGGACAGGCCGTATCCAGGCATTTATTTCCTTCAGTATGACCAGGAAATAGTCCTTGCTTTTTTATTTCCCCTGCACTATAATAGCCTTGTAATTAAATATGTTCTTCGGGGCGGGGTGAGATTCCCCACCGGCGGTGACAGTCCGCGACCTGCCAAATGCAGCTGATCTGGTGAAATTCCAGAACCGACAGTATAGTCTGGATGAGAGAAGAAATTGTGTGACTTGGAGTTTATGGCCCCGGACTTATTTTATTGGTCCGGGACTTTTTTATTTACGCGGTCAGCGAGCCGGAGGCAGCCAGTCCCCGGTCCTGCCGGAAAACTCCATAGGTTGCAGCAATTCCTCTGTACACGGGCAGGCCTTTACAGTCCGGCCTGGCAGCTGAAAGAAGGACAAAAACAGTACAAGGAGGAACTACATTTATGAACCAGAAAAAGAGATTATCTGTAAAAACTGTGGTGCTGATCGGCATGTTCGGCGCCCTGGCGGCCGTTCTGGAGACCTTCCAGATCCCGGTGCCCTTTGCACCGCCGTTTTATAAGCTGGATTTCGCCGAGACTCCGATCATGATCGGCGCCTTTGCCCTGGGACCGGTCCCTGCTATCCTCATGGAGCTGGTGAAGAACCTGCTGAAGATCCTGATCAACGGTACGACGACCATGTACGTGGGAGACCTGGGGAACTTCATCGGCGGCTGCGCCTTTGTGCTTCCAGCCTCCATCCTGTACCAGAAGCACCGCACCAGGAAGATGGCCATGGCAGGCCTGGGACTTTCCGTTCTTACTGGCGTTCTTACGGCCATTGTGGTGAACTGCTTCTTAACGCTTCCGCTGTACGCCAACCTGATGTTCGGCGGGATCGAAAATATCATCTCCATGGGAACGGCCATTAACCCGGCCATCACCAACCTGCCCACCTTCGCCGTGTTTGCCATCGTTCCCTTTAACCTGTTAAAGCTGGGAATGAACGCAGGGATCACGGCCCTGGTGTATAAAAAGGTCAGCGTGATCCTCCATGTGGGCGCGCCTGTACGGGAACCGCGGACATCCGTGGAGAAGGGATGATCCTATGGTACGGTATTACAGAGAGCTGACGCGGCTTGAAATGGAAGCTGTGGATAAAGAGGAGACCGTAGTACTGATCCCCATCGGGGCCCTGGAGCAGCATGGAAACCAGTGTCCCCTGGGTACTGACGAGATCATTTCCGAGGCCGTGGCCAGGCGGATCAGGGAGACCCTGGACCGGGAGATCCCCGACTATCCCATGCTGATCTTCCCCCCGGTTCCTGTGGGCCTCAGCACAGAGCATGTGAATTTCTGCGGCTCCATCACTTTAAAGCCGGATACCTTTTACCATGTGCTGGAGGATATCTGCCGGGGGCTTTTCCGCCACGGCTTTAAAAAGATCGCCATGCTGAACTGCCACGGCGGAAATACTCCCATCATCCAGGTGCTGAGCCGGGAGCTGCGGAGCGAGCTGGGGCTGGCGGTCTTTATGATCAACTGCGGCGTGTTTTTCGGGAACCAGGCGGTGAAGGACACGGTGACGCCTGGAAACGTGTGGGACTTCCATGGAGGCGAGATGGAAACGTCCATGATCTTAGCGGAGCGGCCGGAGCTGGTGAAAATGGAGACGGCCCAGGCGGGGATCCCGAGAAAATTCATGGGAAATAGAAGCCTTACGGTCTACGGCCCCATTACCCTGGGCTGGGTATCCGAGGAGTGGGAGACAGAGGACGGAACGCCCATCGGCATCGGCGGGGACCCCAGAGGGGCCACGGCAGAAAAGGGCGAGCAGATATACCAGAGCTTTGTGGGATCCATCGTGGACGGATTAAAGGAGATCCGGCGGTGGAAGGACCAGTAGGCACAGGCCGGAGAGGTTTTCTCTCTCCGGTCTCTTTTTATTTCATGGGAAATGTGATAAAATGCCCATAGCGGAGAGACAGGAGGAAGAAAACGATGGACGACGAGAAAGCATTATGGAAAAAATGTGCCGAGTTCCACGGCCATGAGTGCGGCGGGCTGACCATTGGCTATAAAGCGGCCCTGTACGCAAAGGAGCTGCTGGATCTGGATTTTTCTGAGGACGAGCAGGTGGTGTGTATTTCGGAAAACGACGCCTGCGGGGTGGACGCCATCCAGGTGATCCTGGGGTGCAGTGTGGGAAAAGGGAATCTTTTGTTCCATATCTGTGGAAAACAGGCGTTTTCCTTTTATGACCGGGGATCCGGAAGGTCCGTGCGGCTGGTATTAAAAGAAAAGCCCAGAGAGATGACAAAGGCCGAGTCCTTTGCCTATTACCAGGCCTGTGAGCCCAGGGAGATGTTCGATGTGAAGGAGACCTTCCTTGCGCTGCCCCGGAAGGCGGAGATCTTCGGATCCGCCCGGTGCGGCTGCTGCGGAGAGATGACCGGGGAAAAATGGCTCCGGGAGGCAGGCGGGAAAAAGCTGTGTCCGGACTGTCTGGCACGTCTTTCCGGGAAATAAGCATAAGAAAAACATCCGGACACAGTCCGGCTGATCTTGGGAGCAGAAAATGAAAACAAAGGTGATTAAAATAAAAGATAAAACAAGACCGGAGGACGGGGAGCTTCTGGAGGCAGCAGAGATATTGAGAAGCGGCGGCCTGGTGGCCTTCCCCACCGAGACGGTCTACGGCCTGGGAGCCAACGCCCTGGACGAGGCGGCGGCAAAAAAGATCTATGCGGCCAAGGGGCGTCCGTCGGATAATCCGCTGATCGCCCATATCTCGTCCATGGAGGAGCTTCCGGCCCTGGTGCGGGAGATCCCGGAGGCGGGAAGGAAGCTGGCGGAAAAATACTGGCCGGGCCCGCTGACCATGATCTTTCCGAAAAAGGATGTGGTGCCCTATGGGACCACAGGCGGGCTGGATACGGTGGCGGTCCGGATGCCGTCGGATCCGGTGGCGAACCGGCTCATAAAGCTGGCTGGTATTCCGGTGGCAGCGCCCAGCGCCAATACCTCCGGGCGGCCGAGTCCCACCCGGGCGGAGCATGTGATCGAGGACATGGACGGGAAGATCGAGATGATCCTGGACGGCGGCCAGGTGGGCATCGGCGTGGAATCCACCATTGTGGACGTGTCCGGCCCGGTTCCCACTCTTTTAAGGCCGGGAGCCGTCACTCTGGAGATGCTCCGGGAGACCCTGGGCCAGGTGGAGGTGGATCCGGCGATCCTGGGGCCGGTGAAGGGCGATGTGAAGCCCAAGGCGCCGGGGATGAAATACCGGCACTATGCTCCGAAAGCGGATATGGTCCTGGTGGAGGGAGCCATGGAGGACGTGGTGGACTACATCAACCGGGAGGCGGCGAAAGCCATGGGAGCCGGAAAGAGAGTGGGGATCATCTGCACCAGGGAGAGCAGGGACCTGTATCCCCAGGGACTTCTGGAGGTCATCGGCAGCAGGAGCCAGGAGGAGACGGTGGCCCACAACCTGTTCGCGGTGCTGCGGGATTTCGATGACCGCCAGGTGGACTGTATTTTTTCCGAGAGCTTTTCCGAGGACCAGCTGGGCCAGGCCATCATGAACCGGCTCTGCAAGGCAGCGGGATATCATATTGTGAAATGCGGCGGGCCGTCGGAGGAATAGGCGGCATACCGGTAAAAATGGAGGGCATCATGTCAGAAAAAAGAAAAGGCTATATTACATGGGACGAATATTTCATGGGCGTCGCAAAGCTGTCGGCCATGCGTTCCAAGGATCCCAGCACCCAGGTGGGGGCCTGTATCGTCAGCGAGGACAATAAGATCCTGTCCATGGGCTACAACGGCTTTCCCAAGGGCTGCTCCGATGATGAATTTCCCTGGGGAAAGGGCGACCCGGACGATTACAACGATAAATATTTATATGTGACCCACAGCGAGCTGAACGCTATTTTAAATTACCGGGGCGGGAGCCTGGAGGGGAGCAAGCTGTACGTGACCCTGTTCCCCTGCAACGAGTGTGCCAAGGCTATCATCCAGGCCGGGATCCGGACCATTATCTACGAAAGCGACAAGTATGCCGATACCCCCGCCACCCGGGCGTCCAAGCGGATGCTAAATGCGGCGGGAGTCCGGTATTACCAGTACAGCCCCACGGGAAGAAAGATCGAGTATTATGTGTAAAAAATTTCTGCTGGCGGCAGTGAACGCCAGATATATCCACTCCAATCCGGGCGTTTACAGCCTGCGGGCCTTTGCAAAGGAACGGCTTCCGGAGGCGGAGATCCAGATTGCGGAGTATACCATCAACCATCAGATGGATCGGATCTTACAGGACATTTACAGGAAAAAGCCGGATTTTGTCGGCTTTTCCTGTTATATATGGAACATTTCCCAGGTGTATGAGCTGGTCAGGGACTTAAAACAGGTATTGCCGGAAACGGAGATCTGGTTGGGCGGGCCGGAGGTGTCCTATGACAGCGGCAGGATCCTTTCCCAGGAGCCGGAGATCCGTGGGATCATGCGCGGAGAGGGGGAGCTGACCTTCTCCCAGGTGGCGGAAGCGTACCTGGCAGCGGAGGACCGTCTGGCGGCAGAGGATCCAGAGGACAGGCTCCTGGCCCGCCTGGAGGGGATCCTGGGGATCACCTACCGGGACGGCTCCGGAGAGATCCGTGAAAACGGTCCCCAGCGCCTCCTTTCTATAGATGAGATCCCATTTTATTATAAGGATATGGCAGGCTTTGAAAACAGGATCGTTTATTATGAGAGCAGCCGCGGCTGTCCCTTTTCCTGCAGCTACTGCCTGTCCTCCATCGACAAGTCGGTGCGGTTCAGGAGCCTTTCTCTGGTGAAAAAGGAGCTGGATTTCTTTCTGGAAAGGAAGGTCCCCCAGGTAAAATTCGTGGACCGGACCTTTAACTGCCGGAGGGAGCATACCCTGGGGATCTGGAAGCATATCCTGGATCATGACAACGGTGTCACCAACTTTCATTTTGAGGTGTCGGCGGATCTGTTCGACCAGGAGGAGCTGGAAATGATCGGCCGGATGCGGCCCGGACTCATTCAGCTGGAGATCGGCGTCCAGTCCACCAATCCGGATACCATCCGGGAGATCCGGAGGAAAATGGACCTTACGAAGCTTGAGGCCGCTGTGGACAGGGTCCATGGATACCGGAATACCCACCAGCATCTGGATCTGATTGCCGGACTGCCCTGGGAGGGGCTGGATTCCTTTTTACAATCCTTTGACGACGTGTACCGTATGGAGCCGGACCAGCTCCAGCTGGGCTTTTTAAAGGTGCTGAAGGGCTCTTATATGGCATCCCAGGCCGGGGCCTACGGCCTCCGTTACCGGATGACGCCGCCCTATGAGGTATTGTCCACCCGCTGGCTCTCCTATGGGGATGTGATCCGGTTAAAGGCCATGGAGGAAATGGTGGAGGTCTATTATAACAGCGGCCAGTTTTCCAATACCTTAAAGCTTCTGGAGCAGGAATATCCCTCTCCGTCGGAGCTGTTCCTGGATCTGGCCGCGTATTATGAGGACCATGGCTTTGCCGGCCTGAGCCACAGCCGAATGGCCAGATATGAGATCCTTTATGGGTTTATAAAGGAGAGGGAGGAAAGGAAAACGGGCCATGGACAGACCGGGGAGGCCGCTTCGGACACATGCCTTTCAGCCTTTCGGGACCGGCTCATGGAGGATCTGTATTTAAGAGAAAATGCCAAAAGCCGTCCGTCCTTTGCCATGGACCAGGGGCCCTTTAAGGACAGGATCCGGGAGTTTTTCCAGACCGAGGAGCAGGAAAGAAGGTGGCTTCCGGCTTATAAGGATCATGACAGCCGCCAGATGGCGAACATGGCCCATTTAGAGGCCATGGAGGACGGGAGCTTCCTCCTGTTTGATTACAAGGAACGGGATCCTTTATGGAAAAATGCCCGGACCTTGCGGTTCACATATGAAGAAACATGTGCAGGCACAGAAAGAGGAGAGTATGAGAGAATCAAAGAAGGCCAGAGCAGAACGGGTGGACGCCATCCTGGCGCGGCTGGACGCGGAGTATGGCACCGAGTACCGCTGCTATCTGGATCATGAAACGCCCTGGCAGCTCCTGATCGCCGTGATCTTAAGCGCCCAGTGTACCGACGCCCGGGTCAACATCGTCACAAAGGAACTGTTTAAAAAATACAGGAGCCTGGAGGATTTTGCGGCGGCAGAGCTTTCGGAGCTGGAGCAGGACATCCACTCCACGGGCTTTTATCACATGAAGGCAAAAAATATCATTTCCTGCTGTAAGGATCTGGTGGAAAAGCACGGAGGCACCGTTCCCAGGGAGCTTTCGGAGCTGACGGCCCTGGCGGGAGTGGGAAGAAAGACGGCCAACGTGATCCGGGGCAATGTATACGACGATCCAAGCATCGTGGTGGATACCCATGTGAAGCGGATCTCAAAAAAGCTGGGGCTCACAAAGGCTGATGATCCGGAGAAGGTGGAATATGAGCTGATGGAGGTGCTGCCAAAGGATCACTGGATCCTATGGAATATCCATATCATCACCCTGGGCCGCACCATCTGTACTGCCAGAAATCCCAAATGCAGCCAGTGCTTCTTACGGGAGCTGTGTCCGTCGGCAGGAGGTATGAAGGGATGATGGCAGAGCGGGAGAGGAATATAGTGAATGCGGCAGACTCCTATGTGGCCATTGATCTGGAGACCACAGGGATCGGGGCAAAGCGGGAAAAGATCACGGAGATCGGCATGGTGAAGGTGGAAAACGGAGCGGTGACAGATACGTACCATACCCTGGTGAACCCAGGCCGTCCCATACCGGAGCACATTACGGAGCTGACCGGGATCGACGACGATATGGTAAAGGACGCTCCCATGATCCAGGACGTGATCGGGGAGGTCATCGCCTTCTGCGGAACGCTTCCGGTCCTGGGCCACCAGATCATGTTTGACTATGGCTTTCTGGTCCAGGCGGCGGTCAATGGGAAGCTACGGTTTGAGCGGTCCGGCATCGACACCTTAAAGCTCTGCCGGAAATTCATGCCGCCGGAGGAAAAGAAGAACCTGGCGGCGGCCTGCGCCTATTTCCATGCGGCCCAGGACACGGCTCATCGGGCCCTTTCAGACGCCATGGCGGCCCACGAGCTGTACCAGGCCATGAAGCGGCTGCATCTGTCCGGCAATGAGGATGCTTTTGCGCCCAAGGTCCTCCAGTACAAGGCAAAAAAGGAAAGGCAGGCTACCCAGAGGCAAAAACAACACTTGCATGATCTGCTAAAATATCATAAAATAGAGTTGACTGTCCCCATAGATTCCATGTCGGGAAATGAGATCTCCAGAGTGACCGACCGAATTATCTTTACCCATGGAAGGATTCCGGAAAATGAGAGGGGCAGGGATAAGAAACCGGAATAAAGATAAAATGAAATAAAAGAGGTGAAAGTCATGATAAATATGAATAATAAAAAAACAAAGAAGATCATCTCCACCATCGTTGTGGTCCTGGTGGTTGCGGCTATGGTGATCCCCATGATCCTGGGCTCCTTAATGTCTATGATGTAAAAGGAGAGGGATATGAGAAAATATGTATGGAGTACAGGTACGGCTGCGATGATGGCGGCCGGCCTGTTTTTTGCAGAGCCATTTCCTGCCCAGGCTGCGGAACCCATGCCGGCGGGAGTCTCCGTGGACGGAGAGAGCCTGGAGGGGCTCACTGAGGCCGAGGCGGAGGAGCAGGTGCAGAGCCGGGTGGACGAGAAGCTGGCCCGGGAGGTCGCGCTGACCATCGGGGAAATGTCCTTTGCGGCCAGCTCCGGCGATCTGGGCATCGCCTGGAAAAATGAGGACCAGGTGAGGCAGGCCTTAAAGGATGCAGAGGTCAAAGGCAATCTGATCCAGAGATATATGAAGAAAAAGGATCTGGAAGCGGAGCCGGTGGATCTGGAGCTGGAATTTTCCGCAGATCCGGAGAAGATCTCTGCGTTTGTGGATGCGGAATGTAAGGACGCGGTCCGGGAGGCCTCTGATGCCTCCATTACCAGGGAAAACGGTGAATTTGTACTTACCCCGTCAGTGGTGGGGACCACCGTGGATCCGGAGGCCACAGGGGCAGCCATCGGAGAGGCTGTGAGCCAGGCAGACGGCGTTTCGGGAACGGTCTCTGCTGCTGCAGTGGTGACAGAAAAGCAGCCGGAGATCACCACAGAGGAGCTGTCCTCTATTAAGGACGTGCTGGGGACCTTTTCCACCAGCTTTAAGACCAGCGGCGCTTCCCGTTCCACCAATCTCCAGGTGGGAGCGGCCAAGATAAATGGCCGGGTGCTGATGCCGGGGGAGGTGCTGTCGGGATATGAGTGCATGCAGCCCTTTACGGTCGCCAATGGCTACCGGGCGGCCACGGCCTATGAGAACGGGCGGTCTGTGGACAGCATCGGCGGCGGCGTATGCCAGATATCCACGACCCTTTATAACGCTTCTCTGCTGGCGGAGCTGGAGATCGTCCAGAGGCAGAACCATTCCATGACCGTGGGATATGTGAAGCCGTCCATGGACGCGGCCATTGCCGGAACGTATAAGGATATCAAGATCCGGAATCCATACGATACGCCCATTTATGTGGAAGGGGTCACCTCCGGAAAGACGCTGACCTTTACCATTTATGGAAAAGAAACAAGACCGGCAAACCGGACCCTGAAATTTGAGTCTGTGACGCTCCAGGTCATGGGAGCCGGAGCGCCCATTGAGCAGGTGGACAATTCCCTGGCCCCGGGAGCCAGGGTCAAGGTGGACTCCGGCCATACGGGTCTTAAGTCGGAGCTTTATAAGTGCGTATATGTGGACGGAGAGCTGAAGGAGCGGACCCTTTTAAATAAGGATACGTATAACGCCTCCAGGCCCATTTACCGGGTGGGACCGGCGGCTCCGGCAGTAACGGATCCAGGTGCAGCGGTGCCTGGAGCGGATCCGGCGGCTCCGTCCGGCGGGACTTCAGAAACGCCTGCGGGAACCACACCTCCGGCAGTGCCGGAGACCCCGGCGGCGGAAAATACGCCTCCGTCGGAGGTTCCGCAGGGGCCGGGCTATACGCCTGGTCCAGGGATGCCCGGAGACCCGGCTGGAAACAGCAGTCCGGGAGGAAATGAAGGACCCGGCCAGAATGCGGGTCCTGGAGGTCCTGGAGCAGAGAACGGCGGCGGAGCGCCTGGCCCCGGCGGTGAGCCGGGACCTGGGAATCCAGCCGGACCGGGAGCATAGGAGAGTCGGAATGAGAAAGATCGAGCGGGAACCCCATGGCAGGGGACGCTTTGTGCCGGGCCAGGATCTGGTGGTGGCCGGATGCATCGGCAAGGCGGGAGCTCTGGCTGCCATGGAAAAGAAAAAAGAAGCGCTGGAGGCCAGATTCCATGGCGTATTTCTGGACCGTCTTAAAACGGCGGCGGAGAGATCTCTGGATCTGCCCCAGGAATTTTTTGAGGATCCTGGCGTAACTGAATGGGAATATGTGGAGGAGGGCGGCATTCTGGCCGCCCTCTGGAATATATCGGGGGCCTATGAGCAGGGGATCTCATTTTCCCTTCTGAAGATCCCGGTGAGCCAGGAGATCATAGAGGTATGCGAACTATTTGATTTAAATCCCTACCGTCTCCGTTCGGGCCATTGTATGCTGATGGTCTCAGACCATGGATGGGATCTGGCGGAACGGCTCAGGGAAATGGGAGCCGAGGCGGCGGTCATCGGAAAGGTGGAGCGGGGGATCGCCAGAAAAATGACGGGTCTTGGCAGCACCGGGTTTCTGGAGCGGCCTCAGCCGGACGAGGTATTAAAACTGGGATAAAAAAGCTGTCCGGAGGAAGATACGGGGAAGGCCTTCGGAAAATATGTGATGGATCGGGGACGGGGAAACCTGAGGATATAAGGAGGCGCGTTATGCGTGAAAAGATTCTGACCATTATGGAAAAAAACAGCCGGATCGATCTGGCGGACCTGGCCGCTCTCCTGGGAGAGAGCGAGATCGCGGTGGCCAATGAGATCGCCGATATGGAGAAGGAAAATATCATCTGCGGCTACCATACGATGATCAACTGGGACAAGACCGGGGAGGAGCTGGTGACTGCCCTGATCGAGGTAAAGGTGACGCCACAGAGGAATATGGGATTTGAAAAGATCGCGGAGCGGATCTACCAGTACAGTGAGGTGAATTCCGTTTATCTCATGTCCGGAGCGTATGATTTTACGGTGATCGTAGAGGGAAAGACCATGCGCCAGATCGCCCAGTTCGTTTCGGAAAAGCTGTCCACCATGAATTCTGTCTTGAGCACAGCAACCCATTTCATCCTGAAAAAATATAAGGACCATGGAACCGTCATGTGCGAAAGACCAGAAGATGAAAGGATGATGATCACCCCGTGAGAAACCCGTTATCAGAAACCATCACAGCCATCCCCCCGTCGGGGATCCGTAAATTTTTTGACATCGTAAGCGAGATGAAGGACGCCATATCCCTGGGCGTAGGTGAACCGGATTTTGACACGCCCTGGCACATCCGGGATGAAGGGATCTATTCCCTGGAGAAGGGGCGGACCTTTTATACGTCCAACGCAGGACTGAAGGAGCTGAAGCTGGAGATCAGCCGGTATTTAGAGCGGCGGTTTGACGTGGGCTATGACCCGGACCGTGAGATCATGGTCACTGTGGGAGGAAGCGAGGCCATCGATATTGCTCTCCGGGCCATGCTGGATCCGGGAGACGAGGTGCTGATCCCTCAGCCAAGCTACGTTTCCTATGTGCCGTGTACCATTCTGGCCGGAGGCGTTCCGGTGACGGTTGAGCTGGAAGAAAAGGACCGGTTCCGCCTCACAAAGGAAAAGGTGCTGGAAAAGCTCACACCTAAAACAAAGATCCTGGTGCTTCCATTTCCCAACAATCCCACCGGCTCTATCCTGGAGAAGGAGGATCTGGAGGCGATCGCCGACGTGGTCCGCGAGAAGGACCTGTTCGTGATCTCAGATGAGATCTATTCGGAGCTGACCTATGGGAGACATCACTGTACCATCGCGGCTCTTCCTGGGATGAAAGAGAGGACTGTACTGATCAATGGCTTTTCCAAATCCTATGCCATGACTGGCTGGCGGCTGGGCTACGCCTGCGCTCCGGAGGCGATCCTGAGGCAGATGCTGAAGATCCACCAGTATGCCATCATGTGCGCGCCCACCACCAGCCAGTATGCGGCGGTGGAGGCCTTAAGAAACGGAGACCGGGACGTGGAGGAGATGCGGGAGGCCTATGACCAGAGACGGAGGTTCCTGGTCAAGGCTCTGAGAGACATGGGCCTTGACTGCTATGAGCCCCAGGGGGCTTTTTACGTATTCCCCTGCATTAAAAAGTTTGGTATGAGCTCCGATACGTTTGCGTTGCGGCTTTTGGAGCAGGAGAAGGTGGCTGTGGTGCCTGGGACTGCCTTTGGAGACTGCGGAGAGGGATATCTGAGGATTTCTTACGCGTATTCGCTCCAGGACCTTAAGCGGGCCCTGGAGCGTATGGGCCGGTTTGTGGCCAGCCTGGAGGAAATGTAGAATGAATATTGTATTATACGAGCCGGAGATGCCGGCCAACACGGGAAACATTGGGAGGACCTGCGTGGCGACCAACACCAGGCTCCATCTGATCGAGCCCCTGGGCTTTAAGCTGAGTGAAAAGCATCTGGTACGGGCCGGTCTGGATTACTGGGACAAGCTGGATGTGACAGTATACAGTGATTTTGCGGATTTTTTAAAGAGAAATCCCGGTGCAAAGCTTTATATGGCCACCACCAAAGCACCGGCGGTCTATACAGATGTGAAGTATGAGCCGGACTGTTATCTGATGTTCGGCCCGGAAAGCCGCGGCATTCCGGAGGAGATCCTGGTGGAGTATCAGGAAACGTGCGTCCGGATCCCCATGTGGGGGGACATCCGGTCCCTGAACCTGTCCAATTCCGTGGCTGTCCTCCTTTACGAGGCGCTGCGGCAGAACGGGTTTGAGAAGATGACCATGGAGGGCCATCTCCACCGGCTGGAATGGAAGGAATAGGATTCTATATTTTAGGGGAGGTGCCGTATGCGTTACAGAAGACTGGGAAAGACGGAGCTGATGGTCAGCGAGATCGGCCTGGGAGCCGAATGGCTGGAGCGTCACAACGCGGAGGAATGCCGGGCAGTCATTGACCGGTGCGGGGAGCAGGGGATCAATATCCTGGACTGCTGGATGCCAGAGCCCAACGTGCGGAGCAACATCGGGGCAGCCATCCGGGGAAAGAGGGAGCGCTGGTTCATCCAGGGCCACCTGGGCTCCACCTGGCAGAACGGCCAGTATGTGCGGACCCGGGACATGGAGAAGGTGAAGGAGGCTTTTGCGGATCTCCTGGAGCGTCTGGGAACGGACTACATCGACCTGGGCATGATCCACTATGTGGACCGGGAGGACGAGCTGGACGCCATCGTAAACGGTCCGTTTTACGCTTATGCAAAGGAATTGAAGGAAAAGGGCGTGATCCGTCATATCGGTCTCAGCACCCACAACCCCAGAGTGGCGAAAAAGGCTGTGGAGCTGGGGATCGTGGAAATGATGCTGTTCAGCATCAACCCGGCCTTTGATCTGCTCCCGGCATCTGAGGACATGAATACATACTTTGCTGAGGAGTACGATAAGGCTCTGGGCGGCATTGATAAAGAGCGGGCAGAGCTTTACCGGCTCTGCGAGAAGAACGACGTGGGCCTTACGGTCATGAAGGGCTTTGCGGGAGGGCGGCTGTTTGATGCAAAGCGTTCGCCCTTTGGCGTGGCGCTGACTCCGGTCCAGTGTATCCATTACGCCCTTACAAGGCCGGCAGTGGCCTCCATCCTGGCGGGATATGATACGCCGGAGCATGTGGATGAGGCTGTTTCTTATGAAACAGCAACGGAGACGGAAAAGGATTATGCCAGCGTTCTGGCCTCTGCCCCCCGCCACGCCTACGACGGCCAGTGTACCTATTGCGGCCACTGTAAGCCGTGTCCTGCGGGCATCGATATCGCCATGGTCAATAAGCTCTATGATCTGGCCTCCATGCAGCCGGAGGTCCCGGCTTCGGTCCGTGCCCATTATGAGGCGCTGGAACGGACGGCTTCTGACTGTATCGGCTGCCGTGGCTGCGAGACCCGCTGTCCCTTCCATGTTCCCGTGGCAGAGCGGATGGAGAAGGCCAGGGCGCTGTTTGCGGAAGGGGAATAAAGCGGTATCCCTTTTAGACACAAAAGAAAGCTCCGGAGATGGGAACTCCGGGGCTTTTTGTGTGCAGCCATGATATTAAAATTTCATGCCAGCCTGCTGTGCTTTTCTATGATCCAATGCAAGCCCCATCAGCCGGTCTGTCTGATCGGCCATAAATAGAGGGATGTTCAGTACGTCATCGTCCAGCCGCAGGTTATCCAGGAAGAAACGGATGCGGAGTTTGACTTTATCCGGGAACAGCTCCTTGGATTCACGGGCTCTGGCCCTGCTTTCATCAAAGTTAAAATAAGCAGTATTTTCAAAGTAACGTCTGCCGGACTCTTTGAGGAACCAGGTCCTGTCTATCTGCTGGACTCCCTTCAGAATATAAAAATAATGATTGCCAGACAGGGAACCCTGCAATATAATGTCGATATGGGAAACCACAGAGCCAGGCGGCTTACCCTCTGATTTTTCGGAGGGGCTAACCCTCCAGACGAAAGAAAGGAGGGCCTGCCAATGTATGTTACATACTCTGACCTGATTCAGATTGGAATATTCATTGTTGCCCTTGTCGGTCTCATTTATGAGATTTTCAAGGGAAGAAAATAGCCGCCATTACTCGCAATAATGACGGCTGACCCTTTTCAGAGGGAATAAAGCATATTGTTGAGGGTAGGCCGTTTCTGTGGCTTTCCCTTTTTCTGTCTTCAATATAGCACATCTTAAAAAGGATTACAAGAGAAAATAAGCTGTTGTTATCACCAGGTCACTTTCATAAACAATAATATATAGGGCAGGGGACCGCCCGGATCAATACCTATGAAGGAGGAAGGCCGCAAAGGCTGTGAAAGAAGAAAGCTATGGTATTAAAATTTCATGCCAGCCTGCTGTACTTTTCTCTGATCCAATGCAAGCCTCATCAGCCGGTCTATCTGATCGGCCATAAACAGAGGGATGTTCAGTACGTCATCGTCCAGCTATTGCAGGGCATCCCCGCTGTCAATCAGGAATTCTGGGAACGCCATTGGACCGTTCTGCATGAAACTGACGACCTTAGGACATACTCATGCAACTATTTTTGTCCTTTATTGACGGGCATTTGTCCTGAATTTCCGATATACTCCCATATTTTTTGCACTATAAACATAAAAAATCATCACAAACAGGCTGAAAGGGTGGTCAAACATAGTTTTAGTGTCAAATTCATGTAAGCGGATAGACTCTAACTAAAATCATGAAAATAGATTTATAAGAGCAAAATATTTGTTAGCATGAATATCAAAATAGCAGAACAAGGACAACGCGGTGCGGACCGGACAGTGTACATCGCCTTAACGCGGTCCGTGCTCTGAAAAAACATTCCAAAATAATGGCTCATCAGCAATGACCATTTGCGGATTGGGCGTCAGGAAAATGGAGATATTTCCTTTTTGATGGAGACCACTAGTGATTTGATGATGAAAAAAGAATGTGGCAGAATAAAGACGATTATTTCATACTATTATTAATAATTCGTTATAATAAATCATATTAAGTTTTTTAAAACATATAAAACATCATACACACAAACAAAGATAAATATTTGGCGATTTTGTTGAAAAATACCAGCCATATATGATAGTATATGTACATATTTAGGAAAAGTAAGGAGGCAAAACCATATGGACAAAGCAAAACAGCAGATCGTGGAAACTGTCGATGCGGCCCGGGAGGACCTGCTTGCCCTGTCAAAAAACATCCATGACAACCCGGAGCTGGGATTCCAGGAGTTTAAGGCCATGGGCTTTATCAGCAATACCCTGGAAAAGCATGGCTTTACGGTGCAGAGAGGCTACGGCGGCCTGGAAACGTCCTTCCGCGCAGATCTTTGCGGAAGCGGTGAGGGGCCGACGGTGGCGTTCCTGGCGGAGTATGATGCCTTAAACGGAATTGGCCACGGGTGCGGCCATAACCTGATCGCCACCTGTTCCGTAGGCGCATTTCTGGGACTGGCGCCTTTGATGAAGGAGCTGCCGGGGCGGATCTCCATCATCGGTACACCGGCGGAAGAGGGCGGAGCCGGAAAGGTGAAGCTCCTGGCCAACGGAGCCTTTGACGATGTGGATTTTGCTTTGATGATGCATCCCTCGGGCGGTGGCTCCAACCTGGTAGGCCGGGGAGGCCGGGCGGCATGTACCGTAAGAGTGGACTTTACGGGAAAAGGAGCCCACTCCTCCGCTCCGCAGAACGGGATCAATGCGCTTAGCGCGGTGATCAGTGTGTTTAACCAGATCGACATGATGCGCCCCACATTTGATCCCCAGGATAATATCAATGGGATCGTTACCAACGGCGGTGCGGCGGCCAATATTATCCCGGCCAGCGCTGGCTGTGCGTTCTGTCTCCGGGCGGATACCATGAAGAGGATTGAGGTTTTGATCGACCTGATCAAAACGTGTGTAGCTAACGCGGAAAAGCTGACGGGAGCCAAAGGACTGGTGGCCTGGGATGATATTTCTGCTGAACGGTATCCCAGCCGGCCCATGTGCCAGGCGTTTAAGGATAATATGCATGAGCTGGGGATCGAAATGACCTGGCCGGACCCGAAAAAACAGTACGGCTCTTCGGATATTGGAAATGTGTCCATTAAGATCCCGGCGATCCATGATTATCTGTCCATCACGGATGATAAGACAATCCAGGCCCATACGGTGGAGTATACGGCTGCATCTGGTACGCCGGAGGCCAACGAGGTATGTCTGAAGGGTGCCAAGGGACTGGCTATGACCGGATATGATATCCTGTCAAATCCGGAATTCCAGAAGGAGATCAAAGAGTATCACGACAAACAGATCCCGGATTTTTATAAACATTAACAAAAAGTAATGCAGACCAGGGGCGGAACAGGGTTTCTGCCTCTGGTCTTTGAGAAAGAGAGGGGCAGGGTATGGAGCTTTACCAACTGAGATATTTTGCGAGGGCGGCAGCTTATGAGAACATTTCCATGGCGGCCCAGGATCTTCATGTGACCCAGCCGTCCATCAGCAAAGCAGTGAAGGCATTGGAAAAGGAGCTCCAGGTGGAGCTGATGCGGAGAAATGGAAAATACTGTGAGCTGACCCATGAGGGCCGCCGGTTTCAGGCCAGGATCCTGCCAGTGCTGGCTGAGTTGGATGAAATCCCGGCAGAGATCCAGAACCGGAGAGCCAGGAAGCAGATACGGGTCAATGTATTGTCGGCCTCCTTTATGATGCCGTCCCTTATAAAAAAATACAGAGAGACTCATCCGGACGTTTTTTTCACGCTTCTGGACCGGAGGGAGGCGATCAACTGGGACATCTGTATCCGCAGTACGCTTCCAGAGGTGTTTTTCAGCAATGCTGTAAAACTCATGGATGAAAGACTGCTTTTTGCATGTAAAAAGGGGACAGAGCTGGCAGAGAAGGAGCGTATCTCTTTAAGAGACCTGACAGATGTGGATTTTATTGTATTAAAAAAGGGAGGAAGCATCCGGGCGGTTTCGGATAAAAAGTTTAAAGAGCGTGGATTTATACCAAGAATTTCGTACGAGTGTGATAATCACTATATATTAAAACGAATGGTGGAAGAGGGGCTGGGAGTGGCTATATGGCCAGAGTATTCCTGGAGAAGGAAACTTGAAGAAGAGGATGATGGATCTGGTATATGCTTAAAACCATTAGATATTGCGGAATTTACCCGATCTTTATATTTGATACGGCAAAAAGATGTGAAATTAACGGAAAAGATAGAAGAATTTATCGAGTTTACCATTGATTATTTTGATATGATAAAAAAATAACGGGTAAACTTTTAAAAATCAGAAAATATTCCCATTAAGAATGGATTGTATTCTCAAGAATTATTGGACAAACGAAGCATTCAAAATTATAATGAACTTATTAAAAAGCGCTTTTAAAAGGTCGAACCAGTAAAATGGCCGGGGTGTACGAACTCCCCCTTTCTTTTGAAGGCGTTTTTGCGCGTTTTTAAAACAGAAGGGATGTGAGGGCAGTCGGCGGTGCAGTAAAAGGAGGCTCGTGAAAAGTATGATGAAAAAGAGATTTCGTGTAATGGCAGCGTTGATGGCAATGGCAGTTATGGCAGGAAGCCTGACCGGATGTGGTGGAAACAAAAATGCTCCAGCAGAAACGGGAAGTGCATCTTCAGGGACTGCGGCAGAAGGAAACAGCGGCGGAGCAGCAGGATCAAGTGAAATTAACGCTGCAAAACCGGCGGAAGGAATGGCATTAAAAGAAGATATCGTGATTGGAATGCAGTCCAAACACACAACTGTGGATGCTATGGATGCCAGCAATACCCAGCATAACTATATGTACCGTATGGTATATGATACACCGGTTCATTTTAATAATACAACAAAGGAACTGGAACCCTCTCTGGCAGAAGAGTGGTCCACAGAGGATGGTGGAAAAACATACATTTTCAAACTTCGGGATGGTGTAAAATTCCATAATGGAGAGATATTAAAGGCTTCAGACTTTGTTTTTACCTTTAACCGGATGGAGGGAACTACTTCCTGTAATGGTGTATTTCTAAAGGTAGAGAGCGTGGAAGCGGTAGACGATCTGACTGTAAAAATGACACTGGTAGATCCGAACCTGGACTGGCCGTACATGATGACTCTCCCAACTGCCAGCATTATGAACGAAAAGGCAGTTACAGACGATCCGGAGAAAGGACCGGCCGTAGGCACTGGTCCATGGATGGTTGATTCTTATGAGTTTGGAAACTATACAAAGCTTGTAGCATTTGAAGACAGCTGGAGAGGAGCTCCCAATGCAAAGAGCTTTACCTTCCGTTATATTCCTGAGGATTCGGCCCGCCTGATCGCACTCCAGAATGGAGAAATCGATATCTGTCAGACGCCGGCTGCCATTGAGCTTGGAAGGATTGAAGAGGACCCGGCTCTGGATCTGATTTCTTACAAAGGTGGATCTCTGACATATATGGCTTTCAATACCCAGAAAGATCCTGCCAAAGACGAAAATTTACGTAAAGCAGTTGCCCATGCCATTGATATTGATTCCATCATCGCTGTTGCAGCGGAAGGCCGTGGAGAAAAGGCTACATCCTTCTGGGGATGGGATGAATTTGGATTCTATGATTGCGGCGGATATACAAGAGATCTGGATAAGGCAAAAGAATATCTTGCAAAAGCATTCCCCAACGGAAATGCTGCCCTGGATATTTCTGTTGGAGCAGACCGTAAAACGATTGCTGAGATGATCCAGAGCCAGTGTAAAGAAATTGGCCTGACCATAAACATTGTTGAACTGGATTCTGCCGGAATCAGTACCACGACTACCAACGGTGAGCACCAGTCCTGTCTCTATGGTATGGGATTCAATGTCTTCGGCGACGATGCAAGACGTATCTTACAGCCGGGTTCCGCAGTGAACAAAGCCCATTACGACAGCCCGGAGGTTATGGAATTATTAGATAAAGCAGTTGCAGAAGAGGATGAAGCAAAGAGACTGGATTATTATAAGCAGATCCAGGAAAATGTTTACGAACACGTTCCATATATTCCGATCTATTATGCAGACGGATTCATCGGCGTTAAAAAAGGAACTGGCGGAATCGATATCTATCCGACCAGCCACCATGATTTCTCCAACATTTTTGTTCCAGCCGAATAATTTCCGGATATAATATGTAAATTTCTCGGAAAGAAGCGGCTCTTCAAAGAGCCGCTTCTTTTTAAAAAGCATTTTCCAGAACAGGAGGATGATGTATGCACCGATATATAATTAAAAGACTTTTATTAATGATTCCCGTTATCATTGGAGTTTCATTCCTTGTGTTTTTTATCATGGATCTGGCTCCCGGAGATGCGGTAGATATCCTGGCTCCAGAGGGGGCGACAGCAGAGGACCTGGAGGCGATCCGTCATGATCTGGGTCTGGATCAGCCGGTCATTGTACGGTATGTGAAATATATGGGCGGTATGCTTCATGGAGATATGGGAGTTTCCTATGTATCAAAGACAGACGTATTCGATACATACATGGAAAAGCTCCCGGCAACGATCAAGCTTTCATTTGCATCGATCCTGGTTTCGATCCTGTTGTCGGTACCATTGGGAATTTATTCAGCTACCAGGCAGGGAACGGTCCAGGATAATATCAGTATGATCGTGGCTATGATCGGACTCTCTATGCCGAACTTCTGGCTAGGGCTGCTCCTTATCATTGTCTTTTCACTAAACCTGGGCTGGTTCCCGTCTGGCGGCGATCAGACCCTGTCCTCCATCGTACTTCCGGCAATTACCATAGGAACCGGGCTCATGGCTACCTTGACGAGAACGACCCGTTCTTCTATGCTGGATGTTTTAAAACAGGAGTATTTACGAACCGCAAGGGCAAAGGGAATCCCGGAAAAAATTGTAATCACATCCCATGCCTTGAGAAATGCGCTGATTCCGATCATCACGATTATTGGAACGCAGCTGGCCGGCGTATTGGGCGGAAGCGTTCTTACAGAAACAGTATTTGCTTGGCCGGGAGTCGGCCGCCTGATCGTGGACTCTCTGAATATGAGGGATACCCCGCTGGTTACAGGCAGCATTATTATGACAACAATTCTCCTTAGTATTATTCTGCTTCTCGTTGACCTGCTTTATGCAGTTGTGGATCCTCGGATCAAAGCACAGTATGTGGCAAAAAGGGGGAAAAAGAAACATGGCTAAAACCGTTGAAGCAAATGTTCCCAGAAAAGCACGCAGCCAGATGGGAGAGGTATGGCATCAGTTTAGAAGAAATAAAGGCGCTATGGTCGGTTCTGCCATTGTACTGATCATCGTATTCGTTGCACTGTTTGCAGATGTCTTCCTGGATTATGATACCCAGGTAGTAGGACAGAATGTTGCAGAGCGTCTTCAGTGGCCCAGCGCAAGGCACTGGTTTGGAACAGATGAGCTGGGACGGGATATCTTTTTCCGCGTACTTTATGGAACAAGATTTTCATGCTCCGTGGGACTGGTGGCTGTTACCATTGGTCTGGTGATCGGCGTAACCCTGGGAGCCATTGCAGGCTTTTATGGAGGAACCCTGGAGGAAGTGATCATGCGAAGCACAGATATCCTGGGAGCTGTTCCCAATATGCTGATGGCGATCGTTATCGTATCCGTTCTCGGACAGAGTATCTGGAATCTGATGCTGGCAGTGGGAATTACGAGCGTGCCGCAGTTTGTACGTATTACAAGGGCTGCGGTACTGACTGTGAGGAACCAGGAATATGTAGAAGCGTCGAAGGCCATAGGGTTATCAAACAGAAGGATTATTTTTAAGCACATTCTTCCCAATTGCCTGTCTCCGATCATCGTCCAGGCAACGCTCCGTGTGGCATCTGCTATTATTTCTGCTTCCAGTTTAAGCTTCCTGGGACTGGGTGTTCCTGCTCCGTCTCCAGAATGGGGAGCTCTTCTTTCCGGAGGAAGAAAATATATCCGTGATTATTCCTACATGACGCTGTTCCCAGGTCTTGCCATTATGATCACTGTACTGGCGCTGAATATGATGGGAGACGGCCTTAGGGACTCTCTGGATCCGAAACTTAAGAAATAGGAGGGCGGCAGAATGGAAGAACAGAAAGATATGGTCCTTGAGGTTGAGAACCTTAATGTAAAATTTGTAATGGAAGAAGAGACTGTGGAGGCAGTTAATAATATAAGTCTTCATATTAAAAAAGGGGAAACCCTGGGACTGGTGGGAGAGACCGGTGCAGGAAAAACCACAACAGCATTGTCCATTATGAGATTGGTGGACTCGCCCCCCGGAGTTCTGGAATGTGATAAGCTGGAGGTGTGCGGCCAGGACGTGATGGGAATGTCCATCACCGAGCTGGAGCATATCCGGGGAGGCCTGGTATCCATGATCTTCCAGGATCCGATGACCTCTCTGAACCCGGTATTTACTGTGGGACAGCAGATCGCAGAAAGTCTGGAGCGTCATGAGCACCTTAATAAGAATGACGCATGGAAAAAGGCAGAGGATATGCTGGAGCTGGTTGGTATTCCAAGAGAGAGAGCCATCGAATATCCGCACCAGTTTTCGGGCGGCATGAAGCAGAGGGTGATCATTGCCATTGCCCTGGCGTGCAGTCCGCAGCTCTTAATTGCAGATGAGCCCACAACTGCCCTGGATGTGACGATCCAGGCCCAGATCCTTCAGCTGATGCGGGAATTAAAGCAGAAAAAGGATACGTCCATGATCATGATTACCCACGACCTGGGAATCGTGGCAGAGACATGTGACCGGGTAGCAGTCATGTATGCTGGAAAGATCATTGAAGAGGGAAATCTGGAAGAAGTTTTCAATCACACACTGCATCCGTATACCGAGGGGCTTTTCAACTCTCTTCCAAATATCAAAAATAGACGGAGCAAGTTGGAGCCGATCCGCGGTCTGATGCCGGATCCCACAAATCTGCCCAGGGGCTGTGCCTTTGCTCCAAGATGCAATTACGCGACAGATGCGTGCAGGGAAAGAAGACCGGAGCTGGTGTCCTTCGGAGGAACTCATAAAGCGGCATGTCTGGCGTATGAGAATCCGGACTTCCATATTGAGAGGGGGAAAAAGAATGGCTGAAAATATACTGGAAGTAAAGCATCTGAAAAAATATTTTAAAACAGCCCGTGGAACCCTCCATGCGGTGGATGATGTGAGTTTTACCATTGAAAAGGGAAAAACACTGGGAATTGTTGGAGAGTCCGGATGTGGAAAATCGACGACTGGACGTGCGATTTTAAGACTTTTGGAACCAACTGACGGCCAGGTGATCTTTAATGGCCAGGACATCACGGCTTTGAGCAGCAGTAAGATGCGGCAGATGCGCCGGGATATGCAGATCATCTTTCAGGATCCGTTTTCTTCTCTGGATCCTAAGAAGACTGTGAGTCAGACCATTGCGGAGCCCATTATTGAAAACAAGATCTTGAAGGATAAAAAGGCGATCGATGCCAGAGTCCGTGAGCTGATGGCTACGGTAGGACTGGCGGAGCGGCTTGTAAATGCGTATCCCCATGAGTTGGATGGCGGGCGCAGACAGCGTATCGGGATTGCCCGTGCTCTGGCTATGGAGCCCAAGTTTATTGTATGTGACGAGCCAGTATCAGCCCTGGACGTTTCCATCCAGGCTCAGATCCTGAACCTGCTGCAGGAATTAAAAGAACAGATGGGGCTTACTTTTATTTTCATTACCCATGATCTCTCAGTGGTGAACCACTTTGCTGACGAGATTGCTGTAATGTATCTGGGACAGCTGATTGAAAAGGCTCCGACAGAGGAGCTGTTTGACCATCCGGTCCATCCGTACACAAGGGCCCTTCTTTCAGCAATCCCGATTCCAGAAGTGGGAATAGAAAGGCCTGAGAGAATTCTTCTCCGGGGAGAGATTAGTTCGCCGATCGATCCGCCAGATGAGTGCCGGTTTGCGAAACGATGCAATTATGTATGCGACCAGTGTCATAAATCCTGCCCACAGCTGGTGGAGATATCAGAAGGTCATTTTGTATCATGCCATTTATGGGAAAATTTTAAATAAAAATGTAATGTATTCAGGAGGGTTTACACCATGTATCAGGTATCAGATCATACCAGATCCCAGTTTGAAAAGATGCTGGGGCTTGCCAGCGTAAAGGAAGCGCTGGCCTTCATCGAGGCCAATCAGCCGGAGGCCATTGAGGAGCAGAAGGAGCTGGTGCTCATCGAGGCTCCCACCGGCCATGAGGAAAACCGCGCCAAGGTATTCGCTGAGAAATTCAAGGCGCTGGGACTGGAGGACGTCCACACAGACCGGGGCGGCAATGTGATCGGCATCCGCCGCGGAACAGGAAAGGGGCCGAAGGTGCTGATCGAGGGCCATATGGATACCGTATTCCCCTTTGGGACTGTGAAAGGCGTGGAGGAAAAGGACGGCTTTCTGTATGCTCCCGGGATCGGCGATGATACAAGAGCGCTGGCTATGCTCCTGTGCCTGATCCGTACCCTCAATAAAACAGGGATCCAGACTGCCGGAGATATCGTATTTGTGGGAACCACCCGGGAAGAGGGAATGGGCGGTCTTGGCGGAATGAAGGATTTCCTTGCAGATAATGATGACATCGACATTTCCCTCAGCCTGGACAACAACGACATGAGCCTTCTGGTGTTCGAGGCCACCGGCGGCGAGACGTACGAGGTAAACTTTTACGGAATCGGCGGCCATGCCTTTGGCTGCTTCGGAAAGATGGCCCAGCCGGTCCATGCAGCTGCAAGAGCAGTGGCAAAGATCGCTGATTTTGTGGTTCCGTCGGATCCTAAGACCAGCTTCTGTGTGTCAAACTTCCATGGCGGAAACGATGCAGGCGTCCATGCGATCGCGCCCAAGGCCACGATCAAATTCAACTTCCGGTCCAATTCCCAGGAGGAGCTGGCGAAATTAAGGACCAATATCTTCAACGCCATTGAAGAGGCCTGCCAGGAGGAGACCGCAAAATGGGGCCAGGATACGATCACCTGGGATAAAAAGCTCATCAGCAGCGTACCGGGAGGAACCCAGGACATGCATGCTCCTCTGGTAGAAACTGCATACATGGGCCTGAGCCATCTGGGCGTGGAGCCGGTGATCCACAGAGGCGGCTGCACCAACGCCAACGTAGCCGTTGCCAAAGGCCTTCCGGCGCTTTGCATGGGCCGAGCCTATGCTCCGGATGAAAATTCCAAGAATATCATGAACCACAGCATCCATGAAAAGTTCCCGATCACTGGTTCTTATAAGGCGATCCAGCAGGCATTCATGGTACTGATGATGGCAGCAGGCATTGATGGGGAGTTTGATTCCATCACAGGCATCGGAGCAGAAAAATAGTCGGAAAAGAGGACATGGATCTTATGAAAAAGACAAGCTTTATTGCCACTGGAGACGCATTTATCACGCGCCGGTTCCCGGAGGGCGGATATGAGGGGTTCGAGGCCGTCCGGGACTGCATCATGCAGCACGATGTGAAATTTTCCAATCTGGAGATGACCTTCCATGACCATGAGGGGTATCCGGCCGCCTTTTCCGGCGGCACCTGGGCCATGGCGGATCCCAGGACCCTGGACGATATGAAGTCCTTTGGGTTTAACCTTTACAATACAGCCAACAACCACTCCCATGATTACAGCCATGGCGGCGTTCTGGCCACCATCGAGCATTTACGGGAACGGGATATGATCTTTGCCGGAACGGGAAAGAACCTGGGAGATGCGTCCAGACCGTGCTATCTGGAAACAAAGAAGGCCAGAGTGGCCATGATCGGTGTCACCTCGTCCTTCCATGAATCTGGTATGGCAGGCGGCCAGAGCGCAGATATGTGCGGCCGTCCGGGACTGAATCCTCTGCGCTTCGAGACCGTTTACCATGTGACCCAGGAGTATTATGACCAGGTTGCAGGGCTGGCGGCTCTTACAAAGGTCAACGCTTCCATGGAAAACTCCGTGAAGAATGGATATAAGAATCCGCCGCCGGAGGGGACCTTCCTGTTTGGAAAGTATAAATTCAAGCTGGATGAAACCAACTGGATCGAGAGCATCCCCAACGAAACGGATATGGCCCGGATCGAGGGAGAGATCCGGGAGGCCGGAAAGCAGGCGGACGTGGTGCTGGTGAGCATCCATGCCCATGAGACCGATGCGGGCGATACAAAGGTGCCGGCCATGTTCCTGGAGACCTTTGCCAGACGCTGTGTGGATGCTGGTGCAGATGTTATCATCGGCCATGGTCCTCATGAGCTTCGGGGGATCGAGATCTATAAGGGGAAACCCATTTTTTACAGCCTGGGGAATTTCCTGTTTGAAACGGAGACCGTGGATCTCCAGCCTTATGATGCGTATTTAAATAAGAAGCTTCCCCTGGATACAAAGGTGGGGGCATATATGGATGACCGGAGCAAGATGGGAACCGTGGGGTACGGAGTCCTGCCGGAGATCTGGTTTTCTGTTATGGCTGCCTGGGACATGGAAGATGGGAAGACCACGGAGATCCGCCTGTACCCCATTTCCCTGGGTATGGAACGGGTACGCTCCCAGAAGGGCGTGCCGGTAATGACTGGAGACGAAAAGGTCCTGGAGTATCTGGCGGAGCTTTCGGCTCCCTACGGAACCGCCATGGAGATCCGGGATGGCGTAGGTTATATCCGACTGAAATAATGCATTGACAGATTCTGGAGACGGCTGCAAAAACTCTCTCACTCCACTTGGCGCCGTCTCCTGTTTGCTTTTTATTTTGTACAAAATTTTTATACGTTTCTTTTTTCAGGTATATTTTTGTTAGAAAAAATATGTTATAATAAGGGAATCAAGCGACATCATTGGGAGGGATTACACATGAATCGAATCAACGCGGCCAACCAGGCCCTGTTTGAGGAGCTTGTAAAGCAGATCCAGATACAGGGAAACGCAGCGGGCATTGCCGTTGCCATTGTGGATGAAGAGGGAAAGACCCAGTATGAACAGTACTTCGGGTACAGGGATACGGAGCAGAAGCTGCCCATGGACGAAAATACGATCTTTGGTCTGGCATCTGTGACAAAGTCCTTTGTGGCTTTATCCATCATGCAGCTGGCAGAAAAAGGCCTCCTGGACCTAAACGATCCTGTGAGCCGGTATATTCCGGAGTTTACCAATAAGAATCAGGAAACGGTACGGATCCATCATTTCCTGAGCCACAGCGGCGGCTTTTATCCGGTACACAGGACTGTGGTAAAGGAGATCGCAGAGAAGCTGGGGATCTCCGAGGAGACAGAGGGCGACCTGGGTTACAGCGTGAAGCTGGCGGAGGCAGGAGCAAAGGCAGTGGCAGAGCAGCTGGATGCCCAGACTCCGGGCCACGGTCTCATTGGAAGACCGGGCGAATACATGAGCTACTGCAACGACGGCTATGGACTTCTTTCCGAGATCGTCCGCCGGGTCGGAGGAGAGGCTTCCTTTGCAGACTATGTGAAAAAGAATATCCTGGATCCTCTGGGAATGGAGCGCAGCGGCTGCGATTACCTGCGGCCCAGACTGGATGAAAACAGCGCCGTATTATATAAGAAGGAGAATGGAGTCATGACCGGCTGCAAGGACTATTACGACAACGCCTTTGTCCTGGGCGGGGCCGGATCCATGAAGTCCACCATTTCCGATATGAAGAAGATCCTGTATATGTATCTGAACCATGGAAAGACGGCGGCCGGCGGCCGTATCCTTTCAATGGAAGGGATCCGGTCCATGTGCCGTCCGCGCATGGAGTACCGCCCGGAGAGCTGGTACTGCTTCGGACTGGCTACAAAGAAGATCGACGATGTGACCGTGGTGGAGCACGGGGGAAGCCTTACAGGCGTTTCCTCCAACATGTCCTGGTCCTATGATGCCGGCTGCGGAGTCATCGTTCTCTGCAACACCTCCGACGTACCGGTGAGTGCCATTGCCGATGCGGCCATGCGTATGTACCATGGCCGGAATCCGCTGGAGGACCGGGGACTTTACCAGGAAAATCCATGGTCAGAAAAGACCAGAAAGGCCGCAGTGGGCTGCTACCTTTCCAGCGAGGACTCCGAGGTGGAGATCCGGGAGAACGGAGACGGAGTTCTGGCAGTGGTAGAGGGCAGAGAGAAAAATCTGGTCATGGTCCAGGAAAACCTGGGGATCATCCGCGGCTATGCAAAGGACGCGTATCTGAAGCTCTTTAAGGATGAAAACGGCGGAGTGTTCGCCATCGGCTTTGGCGGACGGATGCTGCCGAGAAAATAAAATGGAGGTATTCAGCATGGACATTTATGAACAGATCACCAAAATGGCAGATGAGATCGCACCGGAGCTGGTAGCCCAGCGCCGCGATTTCCACAAGTTCGCAGAAAAAGGCTGGTTCGAGATGAGGACCTCCTCCATCATTGCCAGAAAATTGACAGAGATGGGGTATGAGGTCTCAGTGGGCGACCAGGTCTGCAAAAAAGACGCCAGAATGGGCGTTCCGTCGGATGAGGAGCTGGAGGAGCAGTACGAGAGAGCCGTGGCCCAGGGGGCAGATCCGGAGTTTGTAAAGTACACCAAGGGCGGTATGACCGGAGTGATCGGCATCCTGCGCTGCGGAGAGGGCCCCACAGTAGCCATGCGTTTCGACATCGACGCACTGGGCGTATTTGAGGAAAAGGACAAATCCCACCGGCCTGCCTGCGAGGGCTTCGGCTCCGTCAACGAGGGCTTTATGCATGCCTGCGGCCATGACGGCCATGCCACCATCGGCCTGGGCGTGGCGAAGGTGCTGATGTCCATTAAGGATTCCCTTCACGGGACCATGAAGCTGATCTTCCAGCCGGCAGAGGAGGGCGTCCGCGGTGCCAAGTCCATCGTGGAGAACGGCCATCTGGACGGTGTGGATTATCTCATCGGTTCCCACGTTTCCGATAAGGCTGCCGACGATCCGGCGGTGGTGATCCCGGGAAGCCATGGCTCTCTGGCCACCACCAAGTACGATGTCTTCTTCCACGGCGTTTCTGCCCATGCAGGCGGATCCCCGGAGAAGGGCAAGAACGTAATGCCGGCTGTGGCTACGGCTATCTTAAACCTGTACGGGATCCCGAGGAACTCCGCTGGAATGAGCCGGATCAATGTGGGAACCGTTGTGGCTGGAAGCGGCCGGAACGTGATCGCGGATGTGGCAAAGATGGAGATCGAGGTCCGCGGAGAGACCACAGAAATCAACCAGTATATGGAAGAATATGCAAAGAACATCATTGAGGGAGCGGCGAAGATGCACGGCTGCACCAGCGAGATGAAGGTCATGGGCTCTGCGTATTCCCTGACCAGCGACCAGGCCCTTATGGACCGGGTAAGACGGGTATGCGAGGAGAAGCTGCATCTTCCGGTTTCTGAGACCACCAGCAGCCGCAACGGTGGCAGCGAGGACGTTTCCTACATGATGCGCCGGGTACAGGAGCAGGGCGGTCAGGCCACCTTTATGCGGATCCTCACAAAGGAATCTGCGCCGGGCCATAACCGGAGATTCGATTTTGACGAGCAGGCGCTTCCCAATGCGGTGAAGGTATTCTGCGGAACTGTATACGATATCCTTGGATAAAGGATGAGGAGAGGACCCGGACGGGTCCTCTTTTTTCGCGGGCAGCGGGCTAAGGTCCGTGCCTGCACGAGACCCTGGCACTTGCCGCGGGAACCATGAGAAATTCGCGCAGAGTGTTTCTTATGGCTGGCCGGGAACGGCCGGTCCGGCTCTGGAATGGGCCCGGAATGGGGAGGGAACTGTCGGTTATCGGAAGAAACCTGTGGAAATGTTATAATATGTCATAATATGTACAAAAATGACGTTTAACTTGAGAAAAATTTGTTCACATTTTCTAAAAAATATGGTATAATAAAAGAACCATTTAATTAACCCAAAGATGGACAAAATGAAACAGCAAGAGGTGATATCGTGGTAAGAAAAGAAATGATAGCAATGCTGTTGGCAGGAGGACAGGGCAGCCGCCTTGGAGTTTTAACGCAAAAAGTGGCAAAGCCGGCAGTATCATTCGGCGGCAAGTACCGGATCATCGACTTTCCGCTCAGCAACTGCATTAATTCTGGCGTCGATACAGTCGGCGTCCTGACCCAGTACCAGCCATTGCGTTTAAATACGCATATCGGAATTGGTATCCCGTGGGATCTGGACCGGAACGTGGGCGGTGTGACCGTTCTTCCTCCCTATGAAAGAAGCAAGGGCAGCGACTGGTATACAGGAACTGCCAACGCCATTTACCAGAACCTGGAGTATATGGAATCCTATAATCCGGAATACGTTCTGATCCTGTCCGGCGACCACATCTACAAAATGGACTATGAGGTGATGTTGGAGTACCACAAGGCCAACAACGCCGACGTGACCATCGCCGCCATGCCGGTGCCCATGGAGGAGGCCAGCCGTTTCGGTATCCTGATCACCGACGATGCCAACCGCATCACGGAGTTCGAGGAGAAGCCGGCAAACCCCAGGAGCAACCTGGCTTCCATGGGAATCTATATCTTCAGCTGGAAGGTATTAAAAGAGGCGCTCATTAAATTAAAGGATGAGCCGGGCTGTGACTTCGGAAAGCACATTATCCCCTACTGCCACAACGACGGCAGGCGGATCTTCGCATATGAGTATAACGGCTACTGGAAGGATGTGGGAACCTTAGGCTCTTACTGGGAAGCCAATATGGAGCTGATCGACATTATCCCGGAGTTCAACCTGTATGAGGAGTACTGGAAGATCTATACAAAAAGCGAGAAGATCCCGCCCCAGTTCATTTCCGCAGAAGCGAAGGTAGGAAAGAGCATCATCGGAGAGGGAACGGAGATCTATGGAGAGGTCACCAATTCCGTCATCGGCTCCGGCGTTGTGATCGAAAAGGGCGCTGTGGTCAGGGATTCCATCATTATGCAGGATTCCGTGATCGAGGCAGACGCCGTAGTGGACAAGGCCATTGTGGCCGAGGACGTAAGGATCGGCGCAGGCGCCCGTCTGGGCGTTGGAGAATACGCGCCCAGCAAATACGATCCCAAGGTATACCAGTTCGACCTGGTGACCGTCGGAGAGCATTCAGTGATCCCGGCGGGCGTGGAGATCGGAAAGAACACAGCGGTCTCCGGTGTGACAGAAGCTTCGGACTATCCGGACGGCAAACTTGAAAGCGGCGGCTACATAGTAAAGGCAGGTGGAAACGTATGAGAGCAATCGGTATTGTTTTAGCGGGAGGCAACAGCAAGCGGATGCGGGAGCTTTCCAGAAAAAGGGCGATCGCGGCAATGCCCATCGCCGGAAGCTTCCGGAGCGTTGACTTTGCTCTTAGCAATATGAGCAACTCTCATATCCAGAGTGTTGCAGTTCTGACCCAGTATAATTCCAGATCCTTAAATGAGCATTTAAGCTCTTCCAAATGGTGGGATTTCGGAAGAAAGCAGGGGGGCATGTATGTATTTACCCCCACCATCACCGCAGAGCACAGCGACTGGTACCGCGGCACCGCAGACGCCCTTTACCAGAACCTGGATTTCCTGAAGAGAAGCCACGAGCCCTATGTGGTACTGGCCTCCGGCGACGGGATCTATAAGCTGGATTACAATAAGGTGCTGGAATACCACATCGAAAAGAAGGCTGATATCACAGTGGTCTGCAAGGATATGCCGGCGGATGTGGATGTGACCCGGTTCGGTATGGTAAAGACCAACGCCGACGGCCGCATCACAGAATTTGAGGAGAAGCCCATGGTCAACGATTCCACGACCATCTCCTGCGGGATCTACGTGATCCGCCGCCGCCAGCTCATCGAGCTCATCGAGCGCTGCGCCAACGAGGACCGGTATGACTTCGTCCAGGACATCCTGGTACGCTATAAGAATCTGAAACGGATCTATGCCTACAAGCTGGATACATATTGGAGCAACATCGCTTCCGTGGAGGCCTATTACCAGACCAATATGGATTTCTTAAAGCCAGAGGTCCGCAGCTACTTCTTTAAGGAATATCCGGATATTTATTCCAAGATTGACGATCTGCCTCCGGCAAAATATAATCCGGGTGCAGTTGTAAAGAACAGCCTGGTTTCCAGCGGCTGTATCTTAAACGGATCAGTGGAAAATTCCGTTCTGTTTAAAAAGGTATATATCGGAAATAACTGTGTGATCAAAAACTCGATCATCATGAATGACGTTTATATTGGAGACAATACGGTCATTGAGAACTGCATTGTGGAGAGCCGCGATACGATCCGTGCCAATACCACATACATCGGGCAGCCTGATGACGTGAAGATCGTCATCGAAAAGAACGAAAGATATACATTATAATGGCCCATATGGAAGGCTGATATGGACCGGGGAGGTTATTATGCAGGTAACAGATGTACGTGTGAGAAAGATTGAAAAAGAAGGCAAAATGAAAGCGATCGTATCCATTACACTGGACAACGAGTTCGTGATCCACGATATCAAAGTGATCGAAGGGGAAAAGGGGCTTTTCATTGCAATGCCCAGCAGAAAAGCCGCAGATGGTGAATACAGGGACATTGCCCATCCCATAAATTCAGAGACCAGGGACATGATCCAGAACGTGATCCTCCATAAATATGAGATGACCACGCTGGAGGCGGCCCAGGAGGCGTTGGAGGGCTGATAACTGCATAGAAAGAGAGTGGGGATGGACCGGGAGCTAATCCTGGCCCATGACCCACTCTTTTTTTATGCACCACAGCCCGGCCTGGACACCGGAAAGGGGCTGGTTTTCAGAAATGGCTTTACGGATGGCCTGGTCATGGGAGAAGAGCCGGTGCCAGCTGTCCATGACCTGGCGCTTCAGCTCTGGATAGAAGTTAGTCAGGATGAGATCGCTTTCCCTCCGGATCCCATATTCCAGAAGCGTCTGGCGGAACTCTTTCTCTTCTTTTTCCGTCTTTCCCATATAGGACAGGCATAAAATCTTATTCCAGTCGTAGAGGCTGAAAAAGACTGCTTCGTCTAGAGGAACACGCAGTACCAGGATCCGGCCTCCGGCAGACGGGTCCACATTTTCCGGGCTTTTGAAGGCCCAGTAGGGGTATTCCGCACCCTGGGGCTTTGGAACATGGGCTTCCGCAGCCTTTACGAACCAGTCGTAGGCGGAAAGAAACACCGGAGCGCTTTCTTCATATTTTTTCTGGACATATTCCCGCCTGGAAAAGCAGATCCCATCCCGGTCTAAGACGTCCAGGACGATCTGGGCCTGGGGGGAATATAAGGTTACCGAAGTACGTCTGTGATCCATTCTCTTTTTATCTCCCATATATTTCCATAGCAGTCCGGGTTCCCCATATCTACCCGGGCGTCAAAGAGCCGGTCCCAGCTTTTTATGATCTCCCGTTTGATCTCCGGGTAGAACTGGGACATATATGCTCTGCTGTCGCTGACCCGGTATTCCTCCAGGAGCTTTCTGTGGCGGGCGGCGTCCTCCCGGTCAGCCGGAATATACGAATAGTCCAGGACCGCTCCCCATTTCATGATGTTTACCGGCACGATCCGGGACGGATCCAGGGTCAGCTCCAGGATCACGGTTCCCGGGCTCTTCAGCATGGTGGCCTCTGATTTTAAGGACACCCATACGGGATAATCGGCGTCTGCGGGCCGGTCCGCCGCCGCAGGCGTGTGCTTTACCAGCCAGTCGTAGGCCTCCAGCACCAGAGGGGCGTGCTCCCCGAGATCTGCCTGGATGTATTCCCGTCTGGCCACGTAGCGGCCTTTGGTCTCCAGCTCCCGGAGGACGTTTTCATGCTGCTTGGTCCAGACGCGGACGGCGTTTCCGTTCATTCTATTTTCCATGGGACCACCTGTCCTTTCTTTGTTTCTGGCTTGTATTGTAAGCCAGTCTGGCGGAGGAAGTCAAGAGAAGAGCAGACAGAAACAGAGTTTTTTCTGTAAGGTTTTGTTTGGGCTGACGATCTGGAAACAAAGCGCATCTTTTTGACTTTGAGACAAAGATAAGGTAGAATGGAGTTGTGAAAAATATAGTGCCTGGCAGCCCGGAGGAAAAGATGGAGCGGCGGGCAGAAAGGGGTATAGACATGGAAACATGGGGATTTTACGTATCGGGAGTCCGGTACGGAACATGCAGAAAAGAGGGAGAACGGGTTTTCCACAGTCCGCTGGACGTGACATCTGGAGAATTTCTTCCGGAAAGGGAGCTGGCTCCAGAGGACGACCGGTATGTGGTCCTGGGAAAAATGAACGTGCGGGAGGCACTCCTGCATCTGGAACCGTGCCAGGAGGGGATCCGCCTGGGAGACGACAGGTTTACGGCTTCCTCCGGGGAGATCTATGAGAAAAAGGATAAGGGCGCGTATGTGCAGAGGCACATCAAATTCCCCAGAGACCTGGTGGTGAAGGATGGTCAGATCGTGGCGTTCATTACCCCGGCCAGGGAGCTTTGCAGCGTTCTGGTGAAGGATGGGTACGAGGATGAGACGGTCTTACGCCAGTGGAAGGAGATGGGCTTTGGCCTTCCATACCTGGTCCATGGTCCCGAGACCTTCATGGTTCCCATGCGGGATGGCGTGAAGCTGGCTGCGGACGTGTATCTGCCAGTGAAAAGAGAGAGAGCCGGCCAGGAGATGGCCGTTGCAGGACCCGCAGGAAAGGTCCCCACTGTGCTGGTGCGGACGCCCTACGGAAAACGGGTCGGAGCAGAAACGTATTACCGGTATGTGCAGAGGGGCTACGCTGTGGTGATCCAGGATGTGCGGGGACGGGAGGACAGCGAAGGCGAGTGGCTTCCCATGCACTATGAGGTGGAGGACGGCGACGATACCCTCAACTGGATCGCAGATCAGAAGTGGAGCGACGGGAAGGTGGCCATGACCGGAGGCTCTTACCTGGGCTACGTCCAGTGGGCGGCTGCGGCCAGCGAAAATCCCCATCTGACGGCCATGTTAAGCAGTGTGTGCGCTGGAAGTCCCTTTGTGGATCTGCCCAGGAGAGGCGGCTGCTTCAACTCCGGGTCCATGTCCTGGGCCTTTATGGTATCCGGACAGAGATCGGACGCATCCCTCATGGACCGGGACGACTGGGACGAGCTTCTGGATATCCGTCCCCTGGAGGACATCGCGCCCAGAGCCCTGGGCCATCAGGTGCCGTTCTTAAAGAAATGGCTGGATCATCCCGATTACGACGATTTCTGGAAAATGGGCAACTGGAAGGAGCGGACGGGGGCCCACCGGGTTCCGGCGCTGATCATGTCCGGGTGGTTCGACGATAACGGCATGGGAACAACAGAGGCCCTGGATCTGTATGAGGATTACACAGAGAAAAAGGTGATCCTGGGACCGTGGAAGCACAGCGGAAATGCCGATTACGATATCCACGGCTTTGCCCTGGCGCCCAATGCCCTGCGGTACGACATCGACCTGGTGTGCTTCCAGTGGATCGAACATTATTTAAAGGGCGTGGAAAACGGGATCGAAAAGACTCCCGTGGTGGAATACTATACCATGGGAAGCGGCCAGTGGAAGACGGCTGAGAACTGGCCTCTGCCCGATGGAGAGAAGGTGACCTTCTACCTGGACGGCAAAGCTGCGGATATGGCAGTTGGAAGCGGCAGCGAGGCAGGCCATGGAACCCTCAGCCTCGCGGCTCCGGAAAATGAATGTGGGGATCATTTTACATACGATCCGGAAAATCCGTCCACCCATATCATCGATATGTCTGAAAATGAACTGGAGGTGCCGGAAAACTACACAGACGAGGAGAAGCGGACCGATATACTCAGCTACTCCACTGGTGTTCTGGAGAAGGAATTTACCATCACCGGAGACGCCCAGGCTGTGATCTATCTCTCCTCCGACTGCGAAGATACGGATCTGATGGTGCGGATCACCGATGTGGATGAAAACGGGTGTTCCATGAAGCTGGCAGACGGAGTCATGAGCGTGCGCTACCGGAACCAGTTCGAGCATCCGGAATTCATGGAGCCGGGCAAGGTATATCCGGTGACGATCCGGACCACAAAGCTGTCCCATACATTCCGGAAAGGACATCAGATGCGTGTGACCGTGACGTCCAGTGCGAAGAACTTCATCTTCCCCAACAGCAACACCAGGGACGGCTTCAACAGCCAGGAGATCCGCCTGGCCCACAACTGCGTCCATCACGGCGGCCGGTATCGGTCGGCGGTGACGGTGATGCAGGAGAAATAGTATAAAAGTGATAGAATAGAAGTAATAGAAAGAATGGAGTCTGGATTCCCAGAAGCTGCTGGAAATCCGGGGGCCAGTGATAGAATGGAATAAAATAAGAATAAGCGGACGCGGTCCATGATGTTTTTTGATATCATGGGCCGCGTTTTTTGTTTACGTGGGCAGCGCGCCAAAGTCCGTGCTTGCATGAGACACTGGTGACGGTCGCGATAACCATGAGAAATTCGCGCAGCAAGTTTCGTATGGATATAGGAAAATATGTTCTGCGACAAAAAAGCGCCGCGGGAATTGCTTGGGGTGGAAGGGGCTTTTGTCACTGAAGCGGCCTGCCGCAGGCGGGAAAGCGCGCCGATGGGTTTCTTTCATATGTTATAGAAAGAATGTCTTATGTCAAAAAGCGCGCTGCGGGGATCGCTATCGGGCGAAAAAAGTTTGCCACTGAAGCGGCCTGCCACAGGTGGGGAGGTGGAAGGGGAGGCAGAGAGAGGCGGATGAATATATTTGCAGCTTGGGGGGGGGTTCAATGAAGACAGGAGTGGGAGGAAAATGTGGAGAGAATATTTTGAAAATATAAAATATACATACTATACATCATTTATACTATAAGAATTTTGAATAGTTTCGAGATAAAAAATAGGTACTTCCGACAAGGACGATTATGGGAAGTAAAACCATGATTGGGGACTGGAAAGAGGCAGATCAATTTCAAGAATCTATAAAAATATTTAGGAGTACGGATAGATAATGAAAAACTATGAACAATACAAGAGAATGATCCGGTTCTTGACGTCAGTAACGATCCTGGCGGCAGAAATCGGTATCTACTGGTTAGTATGGGAAACAAGCATTTCGGAGATGGCAGGAACACCTTTCTTCCGAAAAGGAGATTGGCTTATGATCGCAGTCTACGGACTGCTTCTTTTATTTTTTTCGAAAATGTACGGTGGGCTAAAAATAGGATACCTGGAACGGGGAAATGTATTATATTCCCAGATACTTGCGGTGGTCCTGGTCAATGGTTTTACATATCTGCAGGCGGCCCTTCTCGCAAAACACTTTTTGAATTTTACCCCTTTTATGCTGATGCTTGTGCTGCAGGTGGTCGCTATCAGTATTTGGACCGTTGGTGCCAGTATTCTGTTTCAGAAATTATTTCCACCCAGACAGATGCTCCTGGTTTACGGAAATCGTCCCTCCTTATCCTTAATGCATAAGATGAATCTCAGGAAGGACAGATACCAGATCAAAACAGTGGTTCATGTAGATGAGGGATTAGAAAAGATCTTACGGATGATTTCCTCCTATGATGCGGTGGTGATTTGTGACGTACCATCTCCCATGAGGAACCAGATTTTAAAAGCATGTTATACAGAGGAAATCCGGGTTTACATGACGCCAAAGATTTCCGATATCCTAATTCGCAGCGCCGAGGAAATCACTCTTTTTGATACACCTCTGATCATGGCAAGAAACGGGCGGATGCCGATTGAGCAAGCTTTTTTCAAGCGACTGATGGATATTGTGATTTCTGGCATAGCCTGTATTGTAGTACTGCCATTTATGGCTGGAACAGCTCTGGCGGTGAAATTGGAGGATGGAGGACCAGTTCTTTATAAGCAGAAGCGGCTGACTATCGGAGGAAGAGAGTTTTATGTTTATAAATTCCGCAGTATGCGTATAGATGCAGAAAAAGATGGTGTAGCCCGTCTGGCCAGTGCGGGAGACAACCGTATCACCCGAGTGGGAAATTTTATCCGGAAGGTACGTCTGGACGAACTGCCGCAGCTTTTCAATATCTTAAAGGGTGATATGAGTATCGTGGGACCAAGACCGGAGCGGCCGGAAATCGCAAAGCAGTATGAGACAGAGATGCCCGAATTTTCCTATCGTCTGCGGGTTAAGGCGGGACTGACCGGCTACGCCCAGATTTTCGGAAAATACAATACAACACCCTATGACAAACTGAAACTGGATCTGCACTATATTCAGAATTATTCCCTAATGCTGGATGTGAAGCTAATGATACAGACGGTGAAGATTTTGTTTATGAAAGAGAGCACGGAAGGGATAGCTGCCGGACAGACAACGGCGGCGTTGGATATAGACAAAGAGTAGAGGAAATAAGATGTTAGTTAGTGTAATCATGCCCACTTATAATTGTGGTAATTATATTCAGATGTCATTGGACTCTGTGTTAGCACAAACAGTAACAGACTGGGAAATTCAGATAGTAGATGATTGTAGTACAGACAATACGGCAGATTTATTAAAACCATATCTGGAAAAATATTCAAACATTCATTACCATGTGCTTTCTCAAAACGGTGGTCCGGCAGTAGCTAGGACAGAGGCTCTAAAATATGCAACGGGAAAATATATTGCATTTCTTGATAGCGATGATTTGTGGATGTCAGATAAACTGGAGAAGCAAATTGCTTTTATGGAGAGGACGGGGGCAAAGTTCAGTGCAACGGGCTATCAATGGATGGATGAGAACGGAAATGATTTACATACTGTTTTGATACCACCAAAGAAAACGGATTATAAGAAGATGATTCGCCTGTCCAATCCGATTGGCAATTTGTCTGTAATGTATGATCAAGATGCTCTTGGCAAGTTTGAAGTGCCGCCAATAAAAAAAAGAAATGACTTTGCATTGTGGTTGCAGATTCTAAAAAAGACGGATTATTGTTATGGCATGGAAGATGTGCTTGGTGTTTATCGTATAGGTCGAACAGGATCGGTTTCCAGCAATAAATTGAAACAGGCAAAATATCATTGGCAACTCTATCATGAAATTGAAGGGCATAGCGTATTTAGAAGTTTACATGAGCTTGGGTGTTGGGCATTTGTGAAAGGCACGGGAATCGGAATAGATAAAAGGAAAGTGTAATTGAGGGGTAAAATGAAAATAGCAGTAGCTGGAACGGGATATGTGGGATTGTCAATCGCAATTTTGTTATCTCAAAACCACGAAGTAATGGCCGTGGATATCATTCCTGAAAAGGTAAAGATGATCAATCAAAGGAAGTCACCTATTCAAGATGAGTATATTGAAAAGTATTTGGCAGAAAAGGAATTACATTTAACAGCAACTTTAGATGCAGAAGAGGCATACGGGGGGGCTGATTTTGTTATTATAGCGACACCAACGAATTATGATCCGGAAAAGAATTATTTTGATACGTCTGCGGTAGAAGCTGTCATTGCTCAGGCGATGGCAAGTAATCCGGAGGCTATGATGGTGATTAAATCTACGATTCCGGTAGGATATACGGAATCTGTCCGTAAGAAATTTCAAACAGAAAATATTTTGTTTAGTCCTGAGTTTTTAAGAGAAAGCAAGGCATTGTATGACAATTTATATCCCTCAAGGATCATTGTGGGGACGGACATGAACAATGCGAGATTGCAGGAAGCAGCAAAAGTATTTGCCCGCCTTTTGCAGGAAGGGGCAGAGAAAGCTAACATCGAAACACTCTTTATGGGCTTCACGGAAGCAGAAGCTGTAAAGCTGTTTGCAAATACTTATTTAGCATTGAGAGTTTCTTATTTTAACGAATTGGATACTTATGCAGAGTTAAAAGGACTGGATACAAAAGCAATTATTGATGGTGTATGTTTGGATCCGAGAATCGGAAACCATTATAACAATCCCAGCTTTGGTTATGGTGGATATTGTCTCCCTAAAGATACGAAGCAGTTATTGGCCAATTATGAGGATGTGCCGGAGAACTTGATTGAGGCTATTGTGGAGAGCAATCGGACCAGAAAGGATTTTATTGCAGAGCAGGTTTTGAAAAAAGCAGGATATTATAGTTTTGAAGAAGATTTTCCAAAGCAAAAACCGGTGATTGGTGTATATCGTTTGACAATGAAATCCAATTCCGATAATTTTCGTCAGAGTTCCATTCAGGGAGTGATGAAACGAATTAAGGCGGAGGGAGCTTCGGTCGTAATTTATGAGCCTACGCTGGAGGGCGGAAGTCTATTTTATGGAAATCGGGTAGAGAATGATTTGGAGTTATTTAAGAAACAGGCGGATGCGATCATAGCCAATCGGTATGAAAAAAGTTTGGATGATGTAAAAGATAAGGTTTATACACGGGATTTGTTTCAGAGAGATTAAAATTCGGAGGGGAAAGAATTTTGCGAATTCAGATATTAGTAGCAGCAATGAACCAGAAGGATCATAACTTACTGAAAAAGTTAAATATTCGCTCAGATGTGATCGTAGGGAATCAATGTGGGTATGATTCAGTGGAACATTTTGAATATAACGGAAAGGCAGCTACATATCTTAATTTTAATGAGAAAGGTGTTGGGTTAAATAGAAATAATACATTGATGCGAGCAGATGGAGATATTTGTTTGTTTTCAGATGATGATATGGTCTATATGAATGACTATGTAGAAAAAGTAGAAAATGCGTTTCTGCATTACCCTAATGCAGATGTGATTATTTTTAATTTGTTTGAGAAGAATCCAACTAGATATGTGATAAAGAAACCTATGAAAGTTGGATATTTTAATTTTTTGCGTTATGGAACTGCACGAGTGGCAGTAAAACTTAAAAGTATTCGGGAGAACGGAATATATTTTAACCAATGCTTTGGAGGCGGAACAGAACATTGTCATGGAGAAGATAATTTGTTTTTAGCAGAATGCTTGAAAAAAGGCTTGAAAATTTATGCGGTTCCGGATTTTATTGCATCATTGACGGAAGAACGGGAATCAAGTTGGAATATTGGATACGGAGAAAAATATTTGATTGATCAAGGTATTTTGTATAAAACAATGAGCAGGAGATGGTATAAAATTTTATGTTTGCAGGATGCGATAAGGCATAGAAAAACATATGATGTGAGATGGTGGACAGCATATCACATGATGGTGGAAAAGTAGTTAATAAGTAACAAAGTATGTTGATTATTAATATAATAAGAGGCGGGTGAAATAAAATTAAAAGTTTGAAAATACATAAAAAACTAATAATATGCAGCGTTGTATTTTTGCTTTTGACACGTATATTTAATTATGCGATATTTGATCAATTTGCATTATTGAAATTAGTATATGCACGTAGTTCTCAATTTGTCGCACTTACCGTTTGTTTTCTATATGTTTTCCATTATAAAAAAATATCACTAAGTATTATTTGGGGTTTTATATATACCGTTGTTTTGTTTATTGCTACTATATTAGGGAGTGGTAATTATTATAGTATTATTCAACGGATTTATCCACTTGTAAGTTTTTTAATGTTTATAGAAATTCAAATAAAATGTGGATGTGCACGAATTTTAATGAAAGCAATTGCAAATGTATGTTTCGTGTTGACGCTTGTGGAATTTATGCTGTTACCATTATCGGAATTATATTGGGGAGAGTATATATATTTTCTTTCTGGCCGAAATCAAATGTACATTGTTTTTGCAATAGGATTGCTTTCCATCTGCTTTTATTATGGTGTACACGATATACGCTATAAACTGTATCTGGGAATGTCAATTATATGCATATTATATGGAGAATCAAGTAGTAATTTGTTAGCTATAACATTTTTTGTTTTGCTTGCCATTGTTGGTTTTGAAAGAAAATGTTTAAGAAAAATATTGAGTGTAGCTGTTTTGGTGCTGTATCCCTTGCTAAATATGGGGATTGTGATTTTTAGAATTCATGAGCATTTTGCTTTTTTTATAGAAACCATTTTGCATAAAAATATTACTTTGACTTCGAGAACATATATTTGGGATACTGCGCTAGAACTAATTAAACAATCTCCATTTTGGGGATATGGAATTGCTGTAACTAGTAATGTATTTCATGTAATAGCAGATCGAATCGATGCACCTGATATCGATGCGTGGTATTCTGGACACAATCAGTATATTCAAATGTTATATGAAAGTGGCTTGGTTTCATTATTGTTGTTGATATTTTTAATTACGTACGGAGTAAAAAAATTAAATAGGTTTATGTCAAATGTAGATGCTTCTTTGACATTAACTATTATTTTTTCGTTACTCATTGTGATGGTGGCAGAAGCGCCTGGGTGGGATAGCATTTTTATTGTACTATTCTTAAGTCATCTTCAAATTAGTTGTTATGAAGAGCGGAGGTTGAATTGTAAATATGCAGATACAACCTAAAATATCTATAATTGTTCCGGTATATAAAGTTGAACCATATTTAGGTACTTGCCTAGAGTCTGTTTTGTCACAGACATATCAGAATCTAGAAATTATTTTAGTTGACGACGGTTCACCGGATCAGTGTGGAACTATTTGTGATCAATATGCCTTAAAAGATAATCGGATTCGAGTTATTCATCAAGAAAACCAAGGCCTTTCTGGAGCGAGAAATTCAGGTATTGATTTGGTAACAGGAGAATATATTACCTTTATTGATAGCGATGATTTTATTGATATTTGTATGATAGAATTAATGGTTGAGCAGTTGGATGATATGACAGATATTGTTGCTTGTGGAACGGTTTACTGTGATGAGAGCGGACAAAAATTGTCGGAAGAGAAAAATTCTCAACTAGCTATATTTGAGTTTAAAGAGCAAATGGTTCAGTTTTTTAAAAATAAAAATTACACGACTACAGCATGGGGAAAGTTGTACTCCAGAAAATTATTTGAGAGTATTCGTTATCCGGTTGGAAAATATCATGAAGATGTTTTTACAACATATCAATTGGTTGCACTATCAAGAAGAACGGTTTTGTTGAACCGTTCTTTTTATTGGTATCGACAGGTTGCATCCAGTATCATACATCAAAGTTTTTCACTAAAGCATTTGGATAGCATAGAAGCATCTCTGCAACGGTATGAGTTTATGAAATCATATGATTTACAATTAAGCAAAATTGCAGAGGGGAGTATTGTATATAGTTGTTGTCGCTGTATGGAAAAAATGGTACAGGCGGATTATTATGACGAAATTACGGAGCAATACATATGTAATATGATTCGTAAGCATTTATTTTCATTTTTATGTTTTTCACGAAATTCTTTGAAAACAAAGGGGTTTGCGTGTATGAATGCACTTAGTTCAGAAATAGTGCGTTCTGTATATAAATTATTGTTTGTGAGGTGAGAAAAGATTGAGTATACCTAAAGTTATTCATTATTGCTGGTTTGGAGGCAATCCGCTTCCGCCGCTTGCACAGAAATGTATTGCCAGTTGGAAAGAATATTGCCCGGATTATGAAATCATAGAATGGAATGAAACGAATTTTGATTTGAATTTTAATGCCTATGTTCAGGAAGCGTATCAGGCGCAAAAATGGGCGTTTATTACAGATGTTGTACGTCTGTATGTATTGTGTCATTATGGTGGAATTTATATGGATACAGATGTTGAAGTTTTGAAATCATTGGATCCAATTTTATCCTATAATGGTGTGTCGGGATTTGAGTCCGAAACTCAAATCCCGACAGGCCTCATGGCCTGTCGGGCTGGTCATCCGTTATTTCAGGAGTTACTGAATGATTATGAAAATGATCACTTTGTGAAAGCGGACGGGAGCTTTGATTTAACGACAAATGTAACGAGAATCACAAATACCTTATTAAAATATGGCTTGGTACAAAATAATACCAAGCAAACGGTAGCAGATTTTACATTGTTTCCCAGTGACTATTTTTGTCCCAAAGATCCAGTTACGAAAAAGCTGCATTTAACGTCGAATACTTATACGATTCATCATTTTGATGGCTCTTGGATTCCGAAAAAAATAAAATATAAATATATGATTTTGAATAAGCTTGGGCCGAATATAAGCCAGTTGCTTGTTAAAATGAAAAGAGCGTTTCGAAAATATTGTTAAAAAGAGAGAGTATGTCTGTATGCCTTGTTCATTGAAAATATCTGTGATTGTTCCCGTTCATAACTCTGCGACAACAATAGATAGGTGTATAAAAAGCATAGTAGATCAGCCATATAAAAATTTTGAGTGCATTTTGATTGAAAATGGATCAAGTGACGATTCGAAAGAAATCTGTCAAAAATATGTTGAAGCATATGAATGCGTAAAATTTGCAGTGAGTCCGAAGATAGGTGTTTCTGCAGCCCGTAATTTAGGATTATTAATGGCAACAGGGGATATTATTGGTTTTTGTGATGCGGATGATTTTTTAGAACCGAATTCAATGCAAAAAGTCCTTTCGGCTTTTTTAGATAACCCCGATATTATTGGCGTTTTGAGCGCTTTTTATGTAGGGAGAGAGAACCAAAGCGGTATACAAAAAGAGTATAAAGGGTTGAAAAAAGAACGGCTGACAATAGAAGATGCTATTATGCGAACCCTAGGTGACAATAGTACGATGGGAAGTGTGTGGAATAGGTATTACCGGGCAGATGTGGCTCAAAAAATATCCTTTGATACAATGCTATCTTACTGTGAAGATACTCATTATAATATAAAGCTTTTATCAAATATACAAGATGCAGAATTGGCATATGTTCAGGAACCTCTTTATTGCTATATGTTGAATGATAGAAGTGTAACGCATCAATTAGACAAATTATATGATGAAAATGGAGAGTTAAAATATATTACTGCATTGAAGAAGATTATGCAGGAGTGTAATCTTAATAAAAAGTGTTTGAGAATTGCAAAAATGAAGATTGTGATTCTTGCAATAGATTCTTTGTGGTGTGGGGGGGGGAATAATCAACAGAAAAACAACTTAAAGAACGAAATAAGACAAAATTTAAAGCATTTTTTATATAACATATATAGATTTGGTTTTGTTCGGAACATGAAAAGACTGATTAAACTTTTATTGGTTTGGACAAAATAATGTATCGATTTTACGAATGTTCTATTGTGTGGGGGAAGAATGAAAGTTATAAAACAACAAGTAAAGAAATTAATTGTGTGGGGATTAAGACGATATGTGAAGGTTGTTTACATGTTAGAAAAACGGGGGGGGGGAAAACGCAAATCGTTAAATATTGAAGATATTATCAAAAAAGCTGCTGATGCGGGATATGATTATAAATTTCCGTATGATTATTCGTCCAAAAAGCTTGTGGTTGATTCTTTTGTAGATTTATCTATTATTATACCGGTATATAAAGTTGAGGATTATTTAGATGAATGCATTTGCTCCGTTTTGAGACAGGCAACCAATTATAGTTATGAGGTTATTTTAGTGGATGATGGAAGTCCGGATAAATGCGGTATAATTTGCGATGGATATGCTTTGAAGAACGATAAAATTAAAGTGATCCATCAGAAAAATAGGGGCGTATCTTCTGCTCGAAATGCTGGTTTAGAGCAGGCAACTGGAAAATACATTACTTTTTTGGATGCAGATGATTTCTTAGAGCCAACATATATTCAACTCTTAATAGACAGGGCTTTGGAAACAGATGCAGATATGGTAAAGTGTAATTTTTATAAAGTGTATTCTGACGGGAAGAAGACGGTTGAGCATCGGTATGACAATATAAAGAAAGAATATCAGAATGGCTTGGGAGAGGATATGTTATATTTGGCATTTCCTTGGGGGAGCGTTTTTAAAAGAAAAATGTGGGTGTCTGTTCGTTTTCCAGAAGGATATAAACATGAAGATATGATGATGGCACATCTTATTTTCCATGAAGTTCGAGTTGGGGCGTATGTAGGGTTGCCGTTGTATAATTATAGGCAAGATAATGTAAATTCGTTAACGAAAGAGTATGGACGGAATATTGCTTTACCCAGACAATTAGATCAGGTATTTTTGGCATATGCTACATTGGAATTTATGTATCATGAGAATATGAAAGTTGATGCCAATATTTTAAAGGTAACTCTTAGAGAAATGGGGATGATGACTTTTTGTAGACTTAATAAAAGATATCATTTGGTTGCATTTCAATTAGCATCTTACACTCTTCATAGGCTTATAGATAAAATGCCGAAAGGTTACGAGAAGGAACTTACCCAGATAGAAATAATGTACATTTATTCATTTCAAAATGCCAGGTATGATATTTGGAAGGCATTGATTTGTATGGAATATTATGAAAATAGTTTAAAAAGTCGGTAGTGGAGAAATGTGATGGAACGTAAAGAACATGATAAGAGAAAAGTTATGTTGGTCTTTGGCACTCGCCCCGAAGCGATTAAAATGTGCCCATTGGTGAATGAACTAAAAACGAGAGAAAATCTTCAAACAGTTGTTTGTGTTACCGGACAACATCGCCAGATGTTGGATCAGGTATTAGAAACCTTCCAGGTGATACCGGATTATGATTTGTCCATTATGAAGGAACGTCAGACGCTGTTTGATGTGACAACGAATATTTTGAACCGATTTAAAGAGGTTTTAGAAATTGAAAAGCCAGATGTTGTACTTGTTCATGGAGATACTTCCACGACGTTTGTCACAGCATTGACTTGTTTTTATTTGCAGATTCCGGTGGGGCATGTAGAAGCGGGACTACGAACCTATAATATCTATTCTCCTTATCCGGAAGAATTTAACCGTCAGGCGGTTAGTATTATAGCATCTTATAATTTTGCCCCGACAGAATTGTCGAGACAAAATTTGATTCAAGAGGGAAAAAAGCCGGAATCTATTTATGTAACGGGAAATACGGCAATCGATGCATTGAAAACCACAGTTCGTAATGATTATCGACATGAGCAGCTTGATTGGGCAGAAGGAAGCAGACTTATTATGATCACAGCTCATCGTCGGGAAAATCTTGGTGAGCCGATGAAGCATATGTTCCGGGCCATTCGCAGGGTCTGCGATGAACATCCAGACGTAAAAGCCATTTATCCGATCCATATGAATCCAGTGGTACGTGAAACGGCCAATGCAATTTTGGGTGGGGATGAGCGAATCCGTATCATTGAACCCCTTGACGTACTTGACTTTCATAATTTCCTTGCTCATTCCTATATGATTTTGACAGATTCCGGTGGAATTCAGGAAGAAGCTCCATCTTTTGGAAAACCGGTACTTGTGATGCGAGATACCACAGAGCGTCCAGAAGGAATCGCAGCAGGAACATTGAAGCTTGTGGGAACGGAAGAAGAGACAATTTATTATGCATTTAAGCAACTGTTGGAAGACAAAGATGAGTATGAACGCATGAGCAAGGCCAGTAATCCCTATGGAGATGGTTTTGCATGTAAGAGAATTGCAGATATTTTAGATGAAAGGGGGACGGAAAAAGATAAATAAGGGATAATAATATGAAGACAAGAAATTCTTTTTATAATTCGTTGGCGGGCTTATTATATTACTTCATCACGATTTTACTGGGTATTGTGAATCGTAAGGCTGTCATAGCTTTTTTGGGAATTGAATATCAAGGCATCAATAGTTTGTTTGGTAACATACTGTCTATGCTTTCTATTGCGGAGCTTGGAATAGGTACAGCCATCATTTATCATTTGTACCGTCCGTTATCAGAGGGAAACTTACAAGCCGTTAAATCGCTTATGAATTTTTATCGGAAATGTTATTATGCGATTGCAATGGCAGTTTTGATATTCGGATTATTAGTAATACCATTTTTGAATATGTTTATTCAGGGATATACTCTTTTGTATCCTTTATGGTTTTTGTATATCTGGTTTTTGGCAGATGTAGTATTATCGTATCTGTTTACATTCAAACGTTCTATTTTAATTGCGGATCAAAAGAATTATTTAGTGCTGTTGTGTGATTTACTATACCAGTTTTTTTCAAAAATTGGCCAGATTGTTGTACTTTTCTGCACACGAGATTTTATTTGCTATCTTGCTGTGATGGTGATAAGTCGATTGGCTGAGAATTTCTTAATTAATGGATTGGCTAATCGTAAGTATCCATTTTTGAAGGGAAATGATTCGATTTCGCTGGAAAAAGAAATACTTGACGATATAAAACAAAAGGTAAAGGGTGCTGTTTTCCATAAAATAGGTGGTTTTATTGTTTTGGGGACCGATAATATTCTGATTTCGAAGTTTTTTGGATTAATGACAGTTGGAATTTATTCAAATTATTCTCTAATCATCAATTCAATTAAGAATATTTGTAATCAAATTATGTCGGCAACTACAGCGAGCGTTGGTCACATGTTGGCAGAGCATAATGAAGAAAAAAGTCGTAGTATTTTCAAAGAAATGCAAATACTCAACGTATTTATTCATCATTGTGCCGGAGTTGGTATATACTGTGTGGCGACGCCCTTGGTGTCACTTTTGTTTGGCAAAGAATATATTGTTTCGGAATTCACCTTGTTTGTGTTAGCCTGTAATTTTTTTATTCAGGGAATGCGATGTGTTTTTGGGATTTTTAAGGATGCGGCAGGCATATTATACGAGGATCGTTTTATTCCGCTTATTGAATCAGCTGTAAATATTGCTGCTTCTATTATCTTGTTGAAGCGATATGGCTTAGCTGGAATTTTTATGGGGACGATTCTTAGTTCTATGATTCTTTTTGGCTATACGTATCCGTTTTTGGTGGTTAAAAGAGTATTGAAGGGGAATGTAAAAGTATATTTTTGCGAACAAATATGGTTAGTTGTGTTGAATTTGGGAAGTTTAGTGAGTGCAAAATGGATGTGCGGCTTAGCAGTAATGGAGAGTTTGATGTTGCAGATTCTTTGGAATTGTGTAATTTCAGTTGTGGTAGCATTCCTGATTTATTTTTTAGGATATGCGATTTGGAAAAAGGAAACAAAACTTTTGCTCTATAAACTTAAAAGTTTATTGTGTGATTTATTGAATATTTGAAAATAGAACTAGTAATTATAGTCTGTATCACTAATTGTCAGCGGTTTTATTGCTTTGTCTGCGATTCTCTTATTTTTTGCGAGATTGCTTTTGACTACTATGGTGGAAAAGAACAGGCAGGATTTTGAATTTCGTCCTCAGATGATTCGGGAGTGGAAGAATGGAATTTGAGTTTTTGTTTCCTAAGTTTATGAAACTCTTTTCATATATTAGTTGAATGTTCTGTGAAAAACTGTTAGAATCATCTTAGATGATTATTATGGAACAGGCTATTGTAAAGCAATTGGATAAGAATTTAAAATGTAGCGAAAGTATTATAAAGAATGAAAAGATTTTATTAAAGATTTATTCTACCAAGGGATCGATTAGATGTCCGGATTGTGAACAGAAATCTACCAAGGTTCATTCCGGATACCAACGAGAGTTTTAGGATATTCCAATACAAGAAAAAGCAGAAGGAAAAAGATACATATGGGAAAAAAATATTGTTAACAATTGTAAATATCCTAATAATTGGGTTGCCATTTTACTTTATTTGGGGAATTAAGTTTTATTTCTTAGTAGTCCTATTTCAGCTAATCTTAATCGGAGTATCGTTTTGGAATGGGAGATTTTCTTGTATTACGCTTTGTTTTTGCAGGCAATCCTCTTCCCAATAACGCCGAGATTAAAATTGCAATAGATAATTATATAAAGCATATATATTTTAAAAAAAATGGGAAATATCCTTATAAGGCAAAAATTGTATGGGTTGATAGTGAGTTGCCATTTTTTGTTCCTGTTAGTAGGAGGGCTTTTGTAGTATCAGTTGCTTTACAGGATTCTATAATTGATTTTGGAGAAGTGTTTTTGTTGCGTAACTTTCCAGAAAATTCTTATAATCAAGCTATATTATATTCCAGGAAATGTTTACTGTTGACTTTTATAGGTTATAAAATTAGTTTGCGATTTTTAGAACTATGGGCAGTATTTTTTTGATCGCTTTGAAAACTATTATGTCTCTTGTAATGCTCATTGTGACAGGCGCATTATTTGGGTCTTTCCAAGAAATTTTAAATGCGTTGGCATGGGGGGCTTCTTTGGAAAAATAATTAACATCGGAAATAATATGCTTAGTTATATTCAAGACAGATTAGTTGAAATGATGGTCAGAGAAACTGTTTGTAGAAATATAGAGTCCGTAAGTAGAGAATTATTGATTAAGTAAAAAATAGCCAACTGATGGTCCCCATAACGCTGGGGCGAGTGGAGTGCGGAAATTTTTTAGCGAGGGGATATTCTTATAATACGTCGAAATCTATTTTCCCTAAATGCGTAAAAACAAGCCTATTTTGTTAAACTTTCTTTTTATGCATAATTCCAAAACTGAAGCATAATCAACATGTCACCATTCCCCCCTAATGATCATTGGTGGTACAGGCTCATTCGGCAATGCAGTCCTGGTCCTGGGGGACACTAACTCCTGTTTATCGGTCATCGGTGCCAAGCGGCTCCACATTCCCATCTTCCACATGGAGGCGGGAAACCGGTGCAAGGACGAGTGCCTGCCAGAGGAGACCAACCGCAGGATCGTGGACATTATTTCGGACGTGAACATGGCGTATTCCGAGCATGCCCGCCGGTACCTGGCGGACTGCGGCCTCCCGAAGGAGCGGACGTATGTGACCGGCTCTCCCATGGCGGAGGTCCTAAATAATAATCTGGCAGAGATCGAAGCCTCGGATATCCATGAACGGCTGAAGCTGGAAAAGGGCAGATATATCCTTCTTTCCGCCCACCGGGAGGAGAACATCGACACGGAGAAAAATTTCACCTCGCTATTTACAGCCATCAACAGGATGGCGGAAAAGTATGACATGCCGGTGCTCTACTCCTGTCACCCCAGGTCCAGAAAGCGCCTGGAGGCGTCCGGCTTTGCCCTGGATCCCCGGGTGATCCGCCATGAGCCCCTGGGCTTCCATGATTATAACTGTTTACAGATGAACGCCTTCTGTGTGGTTTCCGACTCTGGGACGCTGCCGGAGGAATCCTCATTCTTTACCTCCATCGGCCATCCGTTCCCTGCGGTGTGCATCCGCACCTCCACAGAGCGCCCAGAGGCGCTGGACAAAGCGTGCTTTATCCTGGCCGGGATCGATGAAAAGAGTCTCTTACAGGCCGTGGATACGGCAGTGACTATGAACCAGAATGGAGATCATGGGATCCCTGTGCCGGATTACGTGGAGGAAAACGTATCCGCCAAGGTGGTAAAGATCATCCAGTCCTATACAGGCGTGGTGGATAAAATGGTGTGGAGGAAGTTCTAATCCTTTTTCTGGTCAAAAATAGTTTTCTCTTGCGTCCCAATGCCTGTTTTTATATAATAGGGATTGTAGCATCATTTCTCAAAGGAGGGCGAAAATATGGGAACTATACTTGAAGATGTTTTTCTTGGGACCGCAGAAAAATACAATCAGAAATTGGAAATGCTTGCCCGGATGGCCCAGCCGGAAAAGTGGACATACAAAAGAATTCAGGATAAAGATCCATACCGTATCTTGAGAAATTACATACAGTATACGTACAACCGCTTAGACGAGGAAGGGAAGATCATTTCCTCAGCGGACGGAAAATACAGGTGCATGAATACAGGTCTTCTGACGGTTTATAACCAGGAAATTGTTGCAATTTTTGCTGTCAATGAAATGTCTGGAAAACAGCCGTGGTTTTTCAATGGCTTTTTTAAGGAGACGGATAAGTTTTTTACAACGAACTTTTCTGAGCTTCCTCCATTGGCTGATTACTGCAACAATGTTAAGGATCTGATCTATGATAATACGCTTGAATTAAATATGAGAAAAGAGCATATTATCGATGATAACTTTGACCGTTTTATTGAAGCTGGTTACAGCAGCAAAGAGCTGATCAATGTGCTTCTGGATGCAGCAAAAGTGACTTTGGAAAAGAAGCTGAAGAGGAATTTTAAGCTGGCTCTGCCTTTTTATTACCATAACACAGAAACTGGTGAAAATAAGATCCAGCTTCTGGCTCCTTTATATTTTCCAGGTGCACCGGTTAAACTGGCTCTTGTATTAAATAAGATAAAAAGCAGCGCCAAGGAATACTATGAGGGCGTCACAGTTCTTCCTGTTGAGTGGGCGTATATGAATTCCCGCCTTATTGTAAAGCCAGATGAAGAATGGGCAAAGATCATGGACGAAATTACCTCTGCCGATGAGGCGGAATCGATCCGGGAAGCGGTTGACATGGCTGAATAGATATGATAGTATTAAGCCATCCATTACAATTAATTATTACAACTACCTTTTAAAATCTTTTTACAACCAAAACTTACAACTACCATCTTATGGGGAGACGATTTTTCGTCTCCCTAATTCATTGCAGGCAGATCTGCTTATAAATCACAGGAGACGATAAATGAATATATTAGTCACAGGCTCCAGCGGTTTCGTTGGACGGAACCTGGTGGAGAATTTAAAGAATATCCGGGATGGAAAGGACCACACACGGCCCGGCATAAAAATAGATGCGATCTATGAGTATGATGTCCAGAACACCCGGGAGGAACTGGACATGTTCTGCGCTTCGGCTGATTTTGTATTTAATCTGGCCGGAGTCAACCGCCCCAAGGACCAGACGGAATTTATGGAGGGAAATTTTGGCTTTGCATCGGAGCTTCTTGACGCACTCCGGAGCCATGGAAATACGGCTCCGGTGATGCTGGCCTCCTCGATCCAGGCCACGCTCTCAGGCCGCTTCGGAGACAGTGAGTACGGCCGGTCCAAGAAGGCCGGGGAGGAGCTGTTCTTCCGGTATGCGGAGGAAACGGGAGCGAAGGTACTGGTCTACCGGTTCCCGAATCTCTTTGGAAAATGGTGCCGCCCCAATTACAACAGCGCTGTGGCCACCTTCTGCCACAATATGGCCAACGGCCTGCCGATCCATGTCAACGATCCGTCCACAGAGCTGGAGCTGCTTTATATTGACGATCTGGTGAACGAGCTGCTGGACGCCCTGGAGGGCCATGAGCACCGCTGCGGGTTCGACGGTGTGACCACAATATTTAAGGAGCAGGGAGCATACTGCGCGGCCCCTGTCTCCCATCATGTGACCCTGGGGGAGATCGTGGAGCTTTTAGAGAAGTTTACGTCCCAGCCGTCCACGCTCTTGATGCCAGAGATTCCGGCTGGAAGCTTTGCAAAGAAGCTGTATTCCACTTATCTTTCCTATCTTCCGGTGGAAAAGACCATCTTTCCGCTGAAAATGAACGTCGACGACCGCGGCAGCTTCACGGAGCTTTTAAAAACCCCGGGCTGCGGTCAGTTTTCCGTCAACATCAGTAAGCCCGGGATCACTAAGGGCCAGCACTGGCATAATTCCAAGTGGGAGTTTTTTATGGTGGTTTCCGGCCATGGCCTGATCCAGGAAAGGAAGATCGGCACGGACGAGATCCGGGAATTTGAGGTATCCGGGGAGCAGATCCAGGCCGTTCACATGCTGCCTGGCTATACCCACAACATCATCAACCTGTCCCAGACTGACGATCTGGTGACGGTCATGTGGGCCAACGAGGCCTTCGATCCGGAGCATCCGGATACATTTTACGAGGCTGTATAACTGAAGAGGGGAAGTATTTCCGGCGGGAATGGAATCCTTAAATGGGTCTGTTCCCGCCTTTCTGTATTCTATTCCACTTCGTCCCCCATCCCCTGGATCAGCGCCTTGATCGTCGTCTCATCCCGCTCCAGTTCGTCCGCGATCTGAGGGATGGATTTTCCCTTCCGGAGCTTGGTTCGGATGAGGCTTTTTATCTCATCCTCACGTCCTTCGTTATTCCCTTCCTTCCGCGCCTCGGAGGCGATGGCCTTCCGCATCAGCGCCAATTCGCGCTCTTCATCATACTCAAATATACTCACTGCGATCACCTCCACTCTGTTTTGGGAGAGGAAGTCCGAAAGGATCCCCTCTCGGATGCATTCTGTGACAGCCCGGTGTACTGCCGCCCCGACCGTCATAGTCTTTGCATGGAGCCGCACCCGTTCCACAAAGAGCATATACTCTTTTAAGGTCTGGCAGAAAAGCCACATCGTTTTTCATGTTCATGTACACGGCGTTTTCCAGGGTCACCACAGTCAGGTCCTCCGGGGAGCTGCAGGACGTTCCATTTACCGCATTGTAAAGGCTTAAAAGCCTGTTCCTGTCCCGGAACAGAAGCCGGAACAGAGTATCCTTGTAGTCGCGCCGGGGCTTGGGGAGCCGTGCCGGATCCTGGGCATGGTCGTTCATAAGATTCATTTGTCCTCCTTTCGCAGGAGAACGGAAAATCTCCTGCTTTTCATATTACAATTTGGGAAAAGCATAGATCTTCTGAAATGAATAAGAATCTCCAGACGGCCGGACCGGCCGGGAAAATAAGAAATATATGCTTTACGCCAGTGTAGCATATCTGGAATGGCAGCGCAAGGGCGTACGGGATAAAATCACACGAATTTCCGCCATTTTCATCTTGGCCGGAAGAGCCATTCCGCCTTGCATTCATCCAGGGATGATGATAAAATTAAGGACGGACTAAAAACAAAAGAGCATTGGGAGGAACATGAGCATGGAAATGGAACAGCGTCTGCGGGACATCTGCCGCAGCTTTCGGATCCAGGGAAGCTATGTGGAATCTGAGCTGATTCCTGTGGGAAATGTGAATAAGACGTACAAGGTTACATACAGACGAGAGGAAGGCACACTAAAGTCGTACATTGTCCAGCAGGTCAACACATTTGTATTCAGAAAGCCCGAGCAGGTCATGCACAATATCGACCTGGTTACGGAGCATATCCGGGCAAAAAGCACCGAGGGGATCCCTCTCCACTTTCACCATACTGCCGACCGGAAAACGTATATTTTCGCAGACGACGGCTTCTGGCGGCTGTATAATTATATCCCGTCTGTGACGTATAACACATGCGAAAACACAGAGGTGCTCCAGCATGCCGGAGAAGCCTTTGGCCGTTTCCAGAAAAATCTGGCGGATTTTAATGCAGAACAGCTTTATGAAACGATCCCCAATTTCCACAACACGCCGGAACGGCTGAGGACGCTGTTTGAGGACGCAGAAAAAGATCCTCTGGGCCTGGCCGGGTCTGTGAGGGAGGAGCTTTCTTATATCCGGTCCGTCAGCAGCCAGGCCTGTGAAATGGCCCGGATGCAGAGGGACGGCCGTCTCCCCATCCGGGTGACCCACAACGATACGAAGATCAACAATGTCCTTTTCGACCGGAACACCAACCGGGCTCTGACCATCATTGATCTGGATACGGTGATGCCCGGTCTTGTGGGCCATGATTTCGGCGACGCCATCCGGTTCGGCGCTAATTATGTGGCGGAGGACTCCAGGGAGTACGAAAAGGCTGGCTGCAGCATGGAGCTGTTCTCTGCCTTTACCAGAGGCTTTCTTTCCCAGACCCGAGATACCTTGACAACAGACGAGATCCGGACGCTGCCGCTCAGCGTGTTCACCCTGGCTGTGGAGCTGGCTTCCCGGTTCCTGGATGATTACCTTCTGGGAAACGTGTATTTCCGGACGGAATATCCGGAGCATAACCTGGTGCGGACCCGGTGCCAGTTAAACATGGCCAGGGATGTAATGAAAAAGATGGGGGAAATGGAACGGATCATCAAAAAGTGCGTACAGGGATAGAGCTTAGGCCACAGAAAGAACCGGCATATCTCTACGAAAATTGAATTGGAATGGTTTGAAAGGGACAGGATCTGTGAAAATGGGTTCTGTCCTTTTTGATTCATATGAAAGTTTTCTTTATTTTATTGACTTTTCTCGAATCTTTCTTTAAACTCATATTATATGGCAACATTAGACAAAAAAATCGAATGCAGAGGAAGGTCTATGAATATTCTGAAAAATCTGCTGTTTCTTTGGGATAACCGGTTTCAGACAGAGGAAAACCAGGGGATCATTTTAAGCGGAGCCTATAAAATATCCTATATCCAGTCCCGGAGTCGTCTGACGGTCCAGAAAAATACCGATTATCTGGAATCCTTCTGGGGCGGATCCATATGGGACCATGCATTGGACTGCTTTGCCATTGTCGGTGATAACGGGGCCGGGAAAACCAGACTCATGAATCTCATTCTGGATGATCTTCGGCGGTTTACAAATGGAGAAGAAACAGGATCATGCATCATGGTTTTTGAAGGAACCGATCACGAAGAACAGGAGCGGCTGTTTGTATTTTATAGCCAGGAACTTGAAAAACCGAAGATCGATGCAGAGCAGGAGCTGCTGTTTGAATATCTTCCAGCCAGCCCGGATCACCGGTCTGGCCGCGGCAGGACTTCTGAAAAAGCAGCTCTAAAAAATATGAAAACGGCATATTTCCATCACTCGCTCAGCTTTCATGATTTTGAAAACCTCAAAAAGTGCAGCTATGACTTCTCTCTTGGAAATCTTCTGTCAGGCCATTCCCAAATAGATTATGAAATGCACTATAACGGCCTGGATAAAAACCCGATCCGGATCTATTATGACAGGGAACTTTATAAAATCGTTCATCTGCTCTGCAATTACCATCCGGAAGAAGCTCCAGAGCTGGAAATCCCCATTCCAAAGTACATTCAGATCGGTGCTGCCGATGTGAGTTATTTAGAAAAGTATATTTTTCAGGAACTGAAGAGGCATACGGCGTCCGGTCTTCCAGATGCTGACGAAAGACTGAAGCAGATGAAACGCATATTTCAAAAGCTTCCCGGGCTTTTCAGGCATTCCTGGAGCGCTTACATAGTAAGGGCTGTGCTTTTGGGCTGTATCAGGGAAGCATGCATCCCTTCCGTGGTCCCGTCTCCTGCCAGAGTGGATCTGGAACGCTTGGCAGATGCGTATCTTTTATCGGAGGACTGCGCAGAGCGGTACGGAATCTTCGGATATGCGAAAAAATTTCTGGAAGAACTGGAGTGGGCTTTGACGGGACATTCGTTCATTACTGTCCCTGTCATTTATCAGACCCGGGACTTCATCTCCTGGCTGGAAGAAAACGAGTCTGTGATCCGGAAGCTGGAAAATAAGGGAACACCGGAGCTTTCGATCATACCTGGGCAGGAAAGCCGGTTATTTATGGAAAAGCTCCTGTTCCATTATGAGGAGCTGAGCTATGCCTTTCCATTTTTAAGCTTTTCCTTTGGTACTTCCTCCGGGGAAAATGCCCTTCTGTCGCTTTGGGCGGATCTGTATGGGATATGGGAAGATTTAAAGAAGGGAAACAGCAGAACCGGCGGGCAGGCTTCAGACTGCAATACATTGCTCCTGATCCTTGATGAGGCTGATCTGTCGCTGCATCCCAGATGGCAGCGGATGTATATGAAATGGCTGACCGCTTTCTGCCGCAGGTACTTTCTTCCTATGATAAATATAAAGCTCATCATAACGACCCATTCGCCGGTCATATTGTCGGATTTTCCTCCTAACAGCGTCTGTTATTTAAGGAAGGACGAGGACGGACATATATCCTCACGGACCGGCGGCATCCAGACCTTTGGAAACCACATCCATACACTCTACATGGACTCATTCTTTCTGGATGAATGCGGGACCATGGGGGCGTTTGCCCAGGAAAAGCTTGGGACCATCGCGGAGCTGCTGCTGACACAGAGAAACGGCAATAATGAAATCCGTGATATAAAAACGGTCATTTCCTATGTTGGAGAGGGACTTTTAAGAGAAAAGCTGGAGCATGCCCTGGAAGAAAGCAATGAAGGAATAAACTACACCATGAAAAAAACGCGGCGGACTGACCCGGCGCTTTCCTCTGCCCTTCAGCGGCTGAAGGCGCAGCGGAGGGAGCTGGACCAGACGATCCGGGAACTGGAGGAGATGATCAATGATCCGGATATGGATTTCTAACAAAAACAGAGATCGGATCGAGCGCGAGTTTCTTGCAGACGCCAGGAATGCCCCCACAGGCCTTTTCCATACACTGGCTAAGGAAGAGGTGCGGAACCTCCTGGATGAGGCGTGTCCGGCGCTTTACCGCTGTCTGTATCATGATGACACAGAGCATACGGTCAATGAAGCAGAGGTACAGCGGCTGCTTCTGGCAGACCGTTCTGCCCTTCAGGATTATATCTGGCAGTCCGGGATTATCAGAAAGCGTAAAAAGAAGCTTTTATCTGAGGCTTTCCAGTATGAAAATCTTTCTAAGCGGAAGGTCTTAAACACGATCCTCCAGCTCATGGATGTGCCAGTATGCCCGTATTGCAACCGCCAGTATACATTCACACTGGCCAGCGGAAAATCCAGGCCCCAGATGGACCATTATTATCCCAGGGACCTCTATCCGTATCTGGCCGTCTCCCTGTATAATCTGGTTCCCTGCTGCGCGGTCTGCAATACGGCCAAAGGACCGCTGGACACTAGGGAATATCCGATCCTATACCCGTATGATGAGGGCTTCAGCTATGATATGGGCTTCCAGATCGTGGCGAAGGACAGCGACGACTGGGTGAACATCCTCCACGACGGTACAGGAGAGTTTTCACTGACGGTGGAAAAAAAGCGCCAGATACCGCTAAAAAAGGAAGCTGTGGTAAAGAATCAGATGGAAGTCCTCCATCTGGATGAGCATTATGACATGCATAAGGACTATATCCGCGATATTCTGAGGCGGCAGGCCATGTACACGCCTGAAAGGATCCATGATCTTTACAGACAATTTGCTCACCTGTTCCGCAGCAGAGAGGAGCTGAAGCAGGTCCTGAGCGGTACGGATACCGATGAAAGGGGATGGGGAAAGCGGACCCTTTCCAAGCTTACCTATGATATTGTGAAGCAGCTGGAAAATGGCCATATCCGGATCGAAAAGCCCGGAGAGGAGGAGGGAGGGGCGAAATAGTCTGGAGATCTGAGGCCCGGAGCTTGCCCGGTGGGCTGTTTATTCCATGGTCCGGCGTTTCCCAGAGATTTTATCCCGTACACCCTTGCACTGCCGTTTTAAGTGTGCTACACTGGCACAAAGCATATATTTCTTATTTTCCCGGCCGCTCCGGCCGTCTGGAGAGTCTTATTCATTTCAGAAGATCTATGCTTTTCCCTTATTAAAATTTGAAAAGCAGGAGATCTCCAGTTCTCCTGCGAAAGGAGGACAAATGAATCCTATGAACGACCTTGTCCAGGCTCCGGCACGGCTCCCCAAGCCCCGGCGTGACTACAAAGACACCTTGTTCCGGCTTTTGTTTCAGGACAGGGACCGGCTTTTAAGCCTTTACAACGCGGTAAATGGAACATCTTACGATTCCCCAGAGGAACTGACTGTGGTGACCCTGGAAAATGCCGTGTACATGAACATGAAAAACGATGTGGCTTTTCTGGTGAACTTCCAGCTGAACCTTTACGAGCACCAGTCCACCTGGAACCCCAACATGCCGCTCCGTAACCTGTTCTACGCGGCAAAGGAATATCAGGTTCTTACCCGGGACCAATCTCTTTACGCGCCCCAGCTGGTAAAGATCCCCACCCCAAATTTTGTGGTGTTCTACAATGGGGATAAGGAGATCGGCGATTCCTGTGTCCTGAAGATCTCCGATTCCTTTGAACATCCCACCGAGGACCCCGGGCTGGAGCTGAAGGTAAAGGTTTTAAAGATCGCACCCGGGAAGAACAAGGAGCTTCTGGACACCTGCCAGACCTTAAAAGAGTACATGCTCTTTGTGGAGCGGGTGAGGCTTCATGCGAAGACCATGGCGGTCCAGGAGGCGGTGCACCGGGCTGTCACAGAATGCATCCGGGAGGGGATCCTTTCGGATTTCCTCTCCAGGAACCGAGCGGAGGTGATCGCAGTGAGTATATTTGAGTATGATGAGGAGCGTGAACTGGCGCTGATGCGGAAGGCCATCGCCTCCGAGGCGCGGAAGGAAGGGATCGCAGAAGGACACGCGGAGGGCCATGCCGCTGGGCGTACTGAGGGACGCAGGGAAGGAATCCTGGAAGGACGCGAGGATGAGATAAAAAGCCTTATCCGCACTAAGCTTCAGAAAGGAAAGTCCATCTCCCAGATCGCAGATGAGCTGGAGAGGGATGAGGAGACGATTGAGAGAGTGATTCGGGGGATGGAGTGTGAGGTGAGGCAGGGATAAAACAGCCACAAGGTGGTTTCTGTGTGTGAATCGATGAGACTGCTTTGGAGACGTGGTTCGAGATATGAAGGCTTGGTAAAATGCGAAAGCCCCGGCTGATCAGCGAAGTTGTGTGCTAAAAGACTGCTGATTGTCCGGGGCTTTGGAGAGATAGAAAATTTTATTTTGCAAAATACTCTTTGATATTCTCGACAACGATAATAATATCCTTTTCTTCCATATACGGATGCATGGGCAAGGATAGAACGGTCTGGCACAGCATTTCTGTTACCGGACACTCTTGATATACAGTAAGATCCGCAAAAGCCCTCTGTTTATGCATGGGTTTGGGGTAGTATATCATGGTCGGTATTCCCTTTTCCTTTAAAAATGCCTGAAGACCATCACGAGTTTCCCGATTCTCCAACTGAATCGTATACTGTGCCCAACTGGATAAATAACCATCAGGTATTACAGGCGTTTTTACAATATCCTTTAACAGCTCTGTATATTTTTCCGCTACATGATTTACAGCATCCAGTTCATATTCACAAAAAGCCTTGAATTTTGGCAGAAGAATGGCGGCCTGAAGTGTATCAAGTCTGGAATTCCAGCCGATACGTACATTGTCATACTTAAACGAGCCTTTTCCATGCACACGGATGGATTCCAGATAGGCAGCTGTTTCATCATCATTGACAAAAATAGCTCCCCCATCCCCGTAACATCCTAACGGCTTCGCCGGGAAGAAAGAGGTGGTAGCCATATCTCCAAAAATCCCGGCCCGTTTCTTTCCGATCATACCACCAAATCCCTGAGCACTGTCCTCCAGAATCTTAAGGCCATACCGGTCCGCTATTTCCCGGATTCTCGGATAGTTTGCCGGTAAACCAAACAGATCTACGGTGATAATTACACGCGGAATCAGTCTCCCTTCTTCCAGGACAAGCTTAATCGCCTCTTCCAGCCGATCTGGATCCATATTAAAAGTATCTTTGTCCACATCAACAAAAACAGGGGTAGCCCCCTCAAAGGACACGGTCTCACCACTGGCAAAGAAGGTGAAATCTGGTACAAATGCAGCATCCCCCTCCTTAATATCCCAAGCCATGAGGGCCATGGAAAGGGCATCCGTGCCGTTACCACAGGTAATGCAGTGCTTTACGCCTGTATATTCTGCAAGCTGGGTTTCCAGTTCCTTTACCTGGGGGCCGCTGATGAAGGAGGCGGAGGTGATGACACTCTGAATTTGGGCGTCAATGGAGGGGCCTAGGGCTTCGTATTGTTTTTTTAGGTCGCGAAATTGCATGGTTGGTTCCTTTCTATCCCATATATAAAAAAATTAATAATTGCTCAGCTTTACAATAGAAGAATATATGTATTTAATATCCTTTTTTTTGTGAATTATAAAAAAAATAAGATATATTATATACATACTCCATCCCAATATACCACCAAGATAAAAATGAAATAGTACAAAACATATTGGAAATAGGAACTCCAACAAACAAAAAGTATCATAGAGATTCAATTTTTTTTCAATCTCTTTTTTGCATAGATAGCATCGATAAAGCAACAAAAAAAGAACAGAAAGTATTGTTGGTAAAAGATTTTTCAACCAAAAGCAGAATATAAACGTTAAAACCGCACTAATAATTGTAACTTTTATATTAATATTCATCATTATTCTTTCCATACGTAAAGCTTTCATATAAGTATTATTAAGTAAAGCCATTTCTGACTCATAAAAAAGAATTGGACATAATAACGCCATATACTCAATGCTTTTTTTATATGCGGGGATCCAGGATATAAGCAATTTAGAAAATGGAAAATAAAATATTAAAATCGTGAAAATAAATATTTGTAGTATAAGCCGTACATTGGAGTATAAAACACCAAGATCCTTTTCATTAGTATTTCTTAACATTGGATAGATAATAATTCCTATCATATTAATGAAGGTAATCATAATTTGAGCTAAAGTCAAACTTAGAGATATTTCTCCAAAAACAGCAATGCTCCAGTTATATTCAATCCCCCATCTAATAATACCAGTAATTAACATGCTTGCCATATTAGAAAATAATAATTTTATTCCAATATGAATATTATTGAAAACAGCTTTAATATCAAAATCAAAATCGGAAATTCTTCTAAAAGCTATATCACGGCAGAAAAATATCAAGACTAATAACGATATAGTTTTACCAATAATATCTCCAATTAGTAAAATTTTATAGCTATTTCCCAACACAAACAAACCATATAAGGCAAAAAATAGATATGTAATCCTATCTGCAAAAATAGATACTGAAAATTCTTTGATTCTTGAGGTTGCTTGAAGTATATATTGAAAAAAAAGTCTTATATTGCTAATGACAAGAGAAATCGCAAGACAACAAAATATGTACTTTCTATTATAATCATATTCAAATAAATAGCTTCCCAAAATAATAAAATATGCAAAAATGATCTGTAGTCCCGAAAGCAAAATCAGCTGTGAAAAGAGCTCTTTTCGATTTAGCTCTTCATACTTTTTTCCTCCTATCTGGAGGTATATTCCATCATTCCATCCAAGATGAAATACACCTATATATCCTTGATAAAACATAAACAATTGCCAAAATCCATAGTCCGTTATGCGTAATAACTTAGGGACGAATACTGTTAGAATTGCACTAACTAGCATGGAAAATATCTGTACAAACGTAACATATGATAATTTTTTTATAAATATAGATACTCCTTGATACAATTAAGCTTACTCCCAATATACTTTTATTAACCTCTTCCGAATCCAACTATAAAATACATTAATTTGTTTTTCTATAACATTTTAACTCAAAGAATCTTGATATATTTCTTTATAAAAAGAGTTTATTCTATCCCAATCATACTTTATAGAAGCGTGTACACATTGATTTTGTATAATATTATAAGAATTAATTACCTTTTTAATGGCACACACCAAATCATTTGTATTTAATCTTGTGTGAAATCCTACAACTCCTTCAGGAAATTGCTTATCAAAGCCTTCTCCCTTAGTATAAATTATAGGCAAACCTTGGCTTAAAGCTTCTGCATAGACTAATCCAAAGGTTTCTGTCTTAGATGTTAAAACAAATATTGTTGCTTCGCGATACTTTTCGATTAATTGTTCCTTACTCATATAATCAAAGTAACTGACAAAGTCATATTTTTGTATTTTTTTTAGTAAATAAGGTTGAACACATGGACCTACAATATCCACATGGATTGGATACCCCTGATTAATTAACTGTTTAGTCGCTTTGCAAATTAATAACTGATTTTTATTTCTATTAATCCTTCCAACTGAAAGGATTCTAATATTTTTATCCATTTCCTTTCTATTCACATTTTTATGGGATGAATAAAAATTATCAATTCCGTATGGGACGATATGTATTTTCTCTTGGATTTCATTATGATATTTGGATGGTATATATTTTTTTAATAAAGTTTCCTCATAGCTTTTTGAAGAAATAATAATGGAAGATGCGTTACGAAGAATTTCAACACCAAGCTTTCGCAGGAATACTATATATTTAAAAAAAATATTTAAATCTGTATTTTGTATAGTAACTATATATGGAGTTCCCCACTCTTTTTTTATTGTGTATGCTACGTACCCATTGGTAAACAATGAATGAGAAAAATTCAAATCAAACTTATAGTTTACATATATCCTTTTATAATTCTTAATTGCTTTATTTTGCTTTACAAAAAAGAAAAATCTATCTATATAATTATAACATGGGCATCTATCTACATTTTCAGCATCACCATTAAAAAAAGAGTGTCCATAATATTGATAATAAAACACCCTTGAATTGGTAAATTCCTTTTGGTTCGCTACCAGATCACAAAAAATAGGAGTTTCGTAATAAGAACAAATATGGCAGATAGAATATTTTTTCACAGTTTCCTCCTTGGTGTCAATAACACATTTTAAACTGAATAACATATAGTAGTGGCATCATAATCCATAATAAAATACGCTTATTTTTATTAGATAGGGCAATATTACTGGAAATAATAGGAATAATAAATATAATAAAAAAATCATATGCTCTGTTTATTGCTCGTATAGGATATGCAATTCCGAGAATTATTAATCCATCTCCAACGATTGCTGACATTTTTTCGAAAAAAATGTTGTTAATATTGCAGATTAATATAATTATCCCAATTAATATAAGCATATACCAATCAGTTAAGCCTACTTGATAGTCAAATGTGGATAAATAGCTATCAAACCCTTGTATTCCCATATAACGAAAGAATGATAATGCTATTCCAGCTACTGTTGAAATAATTAATTGACTAGCATTTAAAAGAAGACCCAAAAACAATATTCCCCATTCGATAATAAAACCTTTAATATATCCCCTAATTTTTAGGCTACCTAGTATTAAAATACAAATAAATAATGTACCCATAGAATGCATACATATAGAACAAACCAACAGCAATATACTGCGTATTTTTTTCTTTTCATGCCAATCAGCAACTGCACATAAACCTAACGCTATACTTAGTCCACTTCTTATAGCAATTCCACAGTAATGCATACCACAATAAAACAGAAAAATAGTCCAGATGGTTATTAAATTAGAACTTTTTCTATGTGTAATAGCCTTTTCACACCGACTCATTCCGCTTATCATTAAATAGCATGTTAAGCTTGATATAATTCCAAAAAAAACTCTAAAATGGAAGCCTAATTTCTTAAAAATAGACATTAATTTGACGAAGCAATATTCTATTCCTTTGTAACGAAGTCCAAATCGGAAACTCAATTCATTAATAGCATCTGATTGTTCGTAAATCTCTACATATCCTAATGTATCAGCGACTTCTAATGGTCGTAGAGCCATTAAAAAACTTATTGTAAGTATGTTAAACAGAAGAAAAACTGTTTTTGTAGCACATGTAAAACGATATTCTTGAATGCAGATAAACCAGTTGAAGAATGCCACAAACGTATATATCAAAAAAAATAAAGTATACATATTTCTTTGCTTTCTACTTGAGGATTAAAAAACAATTTTGAATTGTCCGTTGTCGATTTCTTTTACTTTTGTTCTTAACCTTATATAATTTTCCTTAAAATCTGGATGGAAAAATGACTTCAAGAAAAAATTAGTTAACGTCAAGAATCTAATAGTATTAACTTGGTATTTGGAGGGATTGCAATATCTTTTAAAACAGTAATAAAGACTTGCGTATCTATGATAGTCAGAGAAACCATTACCGATTTTACGGGTTGAGGCGCCATGATTATGTACAATTATAGCCTCGGGGCAATAACATGCCATTAAATTTACATTTTGTAGTTTCTTACCTAAAATATATTCCTCTGCATATAAAAAGACATTATCGTCAAAAAGTCCTATTTGTTTAAACACATCCGATGAAATCAAAAAACAGCAACCTGAAACCATACCTTCAAACGTAATCGATGCATCCCAATTTTTGACTGAATAACAACTATCTAATTTGGGGAATATCTTCCTTACATAATAAAATGGTTTTTTATCTGTAAGAGCAGATGCAAATGTATAGTTTTTCCTAAGAAATTGTCCATTTTCTCGCATTGGTGTATATATTTTAGGTCCAACTATTGCCACCATTGAACTTAATTCCTTTTTCATGATACTCACAATATCATTTAAAATGATAACATCACTATTTAGAATTAGTATTTCAGATGCTCCTTCGTTGATTGCAGTGCTAATCCCAACATTGTTTCCTCCAGAATAGCCTAGATTTTTATCAAGAAAAATGGTATTTACATTGCAATTAGATGAATATTTATTTTTTAGTTTATCTTTACAGGACTCCTCTGATGCGTTATCTACTAAATATATTTTGTATTCACACTTAATTCGTTTTTCAATTGCACTGATGCATTCTATGGTTGCGTCATAGGTATTATAATTTAATACTACAATGCCTGTCATTTGGTTAATCTCCTCGTTTATAAGTATATTTTTATCTCACATAAACTTTTATTATCGGTCACATTAGATTCTGCTGTATGACTCGGCAGTAATACAAATAATAATATCCTACTGTTCCACAAAGTATTTACCGATCATACCGTATGAATACTATTCACAACAGATATAAAAAAATTTTTCATATGCTATACCCCCTATATCAAATTCCCTTTTTTATCTACCCTCCCAACCGCCTTTGCCGGCACTCCCGCCACTAACGTATAAGGCTCTATATTTTTTGTCACAACAGCCCCCGCAGCTACCATGGCATATTCCCCAATTGTGTTCCCACACACGATTGTTGCGTTCGCACCAATACTGGCACCATGCTTTACAAGCGTTTTCTTATAGCCTGTACTTCCCTTCGGAAACTCTGCCCGAGGTGTCAGATCATTCGTAAAAACACAGGAGGGGCCGCAAAAGACCCCATCCTCTAACTCTACACCTTCATAAACAGAAACATTGTTTTGAATTTTAACGTTATTTCCAATGATTACATGATTAGAAACATTCACATTTTGTCCCAGAGAACAGTTCTTTCCGATCCGGGCTCCTTTTTGGATATGACAGAAGTGCCAGATCTTTGTTCCTTCTCCGATTTCTACATCATCATCAATATAGCTGCTCTCGTGAACAAAATAATTCTTTCCCATTAAAACTCACCTTCCATATCTGTACTTGCAAAGTTTTCTAATGGCAGCCTTACAGCATGGCCTTCCTTCTGACTCTTATATATCGCCAGTACCAGCTCCAATGCATCCCGACCGGCATATGCATCTACATATGGCTTCCGGTCATTCTGGATCGCGTCGATCATGTCTGCAAACAGGCTGGTATGACCGTTTCCATATACGTTGCTGGTTTCCTCCTGAAGTCCTTTATTTTTTGTATCTGCCTCAGATTCGTCCGCAAAATCCCAGACATCAATATTATTTGTAGAGGTCCCACCAATTTTCACAGTGCCCTTTTCCCCGAAGATATACAGAGTTTCTTCCAGATTCTTTGGATATACATTGGTGGTTCCCTCAATTGTGGCAATTGCCCCATTTTTAAATTTTACGACTGCCATTCCCACATCCTCAGCTTCCAGATAATCATGGAACTGCTGGCGTGTCTGGCCATATACCTCCTCAATCTCACCGCCGAAGGTCCAGCGGAGAAGGTCGATCCCATGGATACACTGGTTCATCAGTGCACCGCCATCCTGCGCCCATGTTCCGCGCCAGGGAGCCTGATCATAATATCCCTGATTCCTGTTCCAGCGTACATGGATAGATCCATGAGATAAACGTCCAAAACGTCCTGCTTCTAACGCATGTCGCATTTCCTGTACAGCGATGTTGAACCGGTTCTGATGGCACGCGCTTACCTTCACATGCTTTTCTTCGGAATGCCGGATGATTTCATTGGCATCAGAAATACTCATAGCCATAGGCTTTTCAATGATCACATGAACTCCATGGTCGATACAGAAAAGAGCAATCTCTGCATGGATTCCGCTTTCTGTCGCAATACTGACCAGGTCCGGCTTTACTTCCTGTATCATGCTCTTATAGTCTGTATAGCGCAGGATAGACATATCGTTCTGTAACTCGTGCTTTGCAAGAAGTACTTCCATATGCTCTTGCACCACATCACAAACAGCTGAAATTTCTAACTGGTTATTTACCGCTGCCTTCATATGGTTTGTGGCAATCCGGCCACAGCCGATCAATGCGTATCTCATCTGTATGCTCCTCCCATTATTTATCATTTTCTTGCACCTGTCTTAAAACTTGTGCCGGATTTCCGACAACCACTGTATTGGGGACTACAGATTTTGTTACAACTGCTCCCATGCCAACTAAAGCATTTTCCCCAATCTCCAACTGATTCTTTACAATTCCTCCAGGTGCCACGTAACTCTTCTTTTTTAAAACAGCGCTCCCGCATATAACAGAACCGGCAATAACCATCACTGATTCCTCTAACTTGACGTTATGGGCAATATGAACAAGATTATCTATCTTACAATGATCCTTGATGACGGTATTATCAAGAGTTCCTCTGTCAATACAGCTGCATGCTCCAATTTCTACATCATTACCAATCTCAACCCCCCCGTAATGCCCTACTTTCTGAGGGATTCCATCATGGTCAATAAAATAGCCAAAACCATCCGATCCAATCACTGTTCCCGAATGAATCTGACAGTTACTACCAATCGTAACATGATTAAAAATGGAAACATTATGTCCGATGGACGTTCCCGGCCCAATACTCACATCCTTCCCTATAAAACTATGATGGCCAACGGATACCGTATCATCAAGATTCGAGGATTCAATTACTGCAGTATCTGCTCTTTCTGTAACTGGTGGTTTAGCCCAGAAATGCTCTAATACTCGAAAAAACACCGCTTTGGGTTCCGGTGTGAGAAAAAAACTGATTGTTTTATTGCTTAACTCAAAAGGAGATTTCACTATAACCAGGACATCTGCCACCGATTCCAGTACTGAAAGATTCTGATTTACAGGGTTTTTTATCCATGTAATGGAATTAGAACTTACATTTGAAAATGAACAAAAATGATCAATGGAAGTGTGGGGACTTCCAGAAAAATTTATCTGATAATCCGTGTTTGATTTGATAAATGTAAGGATCTCCTCTGCTGTTATTTGATACACAGTACTTCCCCTTTCATCATAATCGAGTCCATATCTGAGATATTATTTTTATATGTTAGGTAACGTTCCATGTTAGCAGAATTAACATACCTATAAACTGTATCATGGATGGATTGTTCCTGCTTGGAGTACCAAAAAGCATGTGTTAGGATATGGAGGCGTTCATATTGATTACTTCTGACAATTTCCTCAACTGGCTCACGCCAGTGCCTCCTTGAATCAGAGAGGTACTTAAACTCCTTGAAGAAAAGTCGGCTGTAACTATTAACCATTCCAGGAATCTCTAAATTAGTCTCCAATGTATTTTCGGATGGACGATGCATAGATACAGTCGTTATTGGCACTCCGATGGCTTCAGACAGGATAGAAGCCTCCTTTTTAATTAAGAAGGCATATTCCTCTGTATTCGCAATTTCATATTGAGTTTCATCAAAATGAATCCCCACTTCATGTCTGTATTTTCTAATAGTCCTTAAACACTCTATAGTTCTTTTGGAAAATATGTTATAAAAATCACTTGTTAACAGTACAAAATATGTACTCTGCACACCTTCTGAATACTCCAACATAGCCATCTCTAATGCCTTCTCAGGGGAGTTATCAATATCATGCCGGAGAATTACACAGCGCTGTTTTTCGCTCCAATTGTGGTAATCAGCAAATGAATACGCATTTTCTTTTAGAAGTGATAGAAGCTTCAGATAGCTTTGATAGTTAAACTGCATTTACAAAACCTCAATATTTTCTCTGGGATGGATATCCTTCATTACATTTTTTGTGTCAAAGATTGCCTTTGCATTTGCCTGTACCATGGCATAATCCACATTGCTGTGGGCAGTGGTAATCATAACCAGGTCATAAGAGGCAATGATCTCGGGTGAAATTTCTGTAAGACCTGCCATTACCTTCCCATTTTCTTTATACTCAGGAATCCAGGGATCATAGAAGTCAACTAATACCTGTTCCTTGTGTAACTCGTCAATCACACGGATTGCCGGACTCTCCCGATAATCGTCAATATCCTGTTTATAGGCCACACCGAGGACCAAGATTCTGCTGTTCTTTAACGATTTTTCGTGATTGTTTAGAATTTTTCCTGCTCGTTCTACACAATATTCGGGCATCCTGTCATTAATCATCATAGAGGTTTCAATCATTGATGTATGAAAACCATACTCACGGGCTTTCCAGGACAGGTAGTAGGGGTCCAAAGGAATGCAGTGACCTCCAAGCCCTGGGCCTGGATAAAAGGCTTGGAAACCGTAGGGCTTTGTTTTGGCAGCGTCCACAACTTCCCACATACTGATTCCCATTTTGTTACAGAGCATGGTCAATTCATTGACCAGACCGATATTGATATTGCGATATGTATTCTCCAAAATTTTTTCCATTTCCGCAATGGCTGGAGAAGACACCTCATATACATCCCCCTCCAAAACAGCCCGGTACATGGAGGCGATCACCTCGGTTGCATCCTTCCCGATTGCACCGACAACCTTGGGAGTATTCTTGGTTTTATAAATCAGATTGCCGGGATCAACGCGTTCTGGGGAAAATCCCAGGTAAAAATCTTTCCCACATTTCAAGCCGGAGCCTTCCTCCAGAATTGGTTTAATCAGTTCTTCGGTTGTTCCTGGATATGTGGTAGACTCCAAAACGACCATAGTTTCTCTTGTAAGATATTTGGCAACCTCTGTGGTAGAAGCTCTTACAAAGCTGATATCTGGCTGCTGGTGGGCATCTAGTGGGGTAGGAACGCAGATCGCAATGAAATCTACATCTTTTACAAAAGAAAAATCCGTAGTAGCAGAAAGGGTTCCTGCATCTACCAGTTTCTTTAAATCACTATCAACGACATCTCCAATATAATTATGACCAGTATTTACTAAATCCACTTTTTCCTTTTGGACATCGAAACCGATAGTTTTAAAACCGGCTTTTGCCTTTTCTACTGCCAGGGGAAGACCGACGTAACCTAAACCAATAACACCAACTATAATTTCTCTGTTTTCAATTTTATGAAGAAGTTTGCTTTTCATTATCATACACCCTCATTTTCTTTAAAATAATGCCTCAAAGTTTTTGGCAAGTTTTTTGTAAGTAAAATGTTCAAGAACAGCTTTTTTTCCGTTTGCTCCTAGTACACTTCGCTGTTCTAAGCTTAATTCTTTTATATCTTTTATAGAATGAACAATTCCCTCCGTATCTCCAGAATTTATTCTTAATCCACAATTATATTGTTCAACAGCAGTTTCTGGTGCTGTAAATGCAAAAATGATAGGTTTACCAGCCATCATAGAGTCAAATAATTTATTAGGGCATAAGCCAAATTGGTATAATGGAGAGTTGGCTCCTCCTATATATATACAGTCAATACTTTTTAGCAATTCTGGTATACTGGCTTTGGATACTGCCGGAAGGAAATGAACTTGATCTAATTTTTCTTCCTCTTTTCGTTTAAGTAGGTTTTTCTTTTCTACTCCATCTCCAACCAGTAAAAAGGATATTTGGGAATCATTTATTCTCTTTGCCACATCTAAAAGTATATCCAGTGCATTTGAAAGGGCATGTCCGCCAAAATATCCAACAATAAACTGACCTTTATGCTCCTCAAAAAAATTTTTGTGTATTTCTGGCAATGGAGCTGGATTTTCCCATTCACTTACTACCACACCGTTAGGAATACATACATATTTCTCTGCATCCATCCCGTGAGCTATCATATAAGATTTTGCATGTGGTAATAATGACACAACCCGGTCTGAATGCTGATATGCTGAGTTCTCTGCAAACTGCATTAAAACTACAAAAGGATGTCTCTTGGACATTCCCCCCACTTCATATAAAGTGGCTGGCCACATATCATGAACCTCATGTATAAGCTTAATATTCTTTAAGCAATATTTCCGTATCCTTTGTCCAGCATAGGTATCCAATGGATAGGTAGAGGAGGTGATGACCACATCCGGTTTCCATTCCCTCGCAATCACTTTTGCCTTCAGCCATATTTTTCCGACAAAACGGAACATCGTCAGCGCACGCCGCACTCCATTTCCGTCATAGTCTCCGGTCCGAAGCCAGTGATAACGGATCCCATCTATTTCTTCTATCTGCCAGTCCCTCTGTACTTTGGGATTTTTTCTACGCAGATGGGAATAATCGGCTGCAATGATATCAACCTCATGGCCTTGCCGGATCCATTCCTGGGCCATATAATAAGGCCGGAATTCCATTCCCATTTCCGGACTGCCAGCATAATGATTTATCAATAAGATTTTCATCTAAATATAAGTCCTTTCCGTCCATCGCGCAGAGAGCCTCTTAAATTACCGCCGCTACTGTTTTAAAAAGCACCTGTACGTCTCTTATGATAGACGTTTTCTTTAGCTCTATAAAATTCCATTTCATCTTCTCCGGCAGTATCTTCTCCACATAAACCCGGTCGGCCTCCTCTCCACAGACCCCCTGCAGCATCCGTTCCTCGTCTTTATAGCAGATACTGGCCATGGAGGTCACTCCTGCCGGCAGCAGCAGTGTGGCGTACATCTCATCCGTATATTCCTTAACAAATTTCGGTACCTCCGGCCGGGTCCCCACAAAAGTCATTTCGCCCTTCCAGATATTGATCAGCTGCGGAAGTTCGTCCAGGCGGCATCCCCTGAGAAAGGAACCGGCCCGTGTGATCCTGGGGTCCTTCCCGACCGTCACCTGGCTTCCGATCCGGTCTGCATTGACGACCATGGTCCGGAACTTATAGATCTCAAAGGGCCTTCCATACTGGGTGATCCGTTTCTGGCGATAGAATACAGGACCTTCCGAGTCCATCCGGATCCAGATCCCGAGTCCCAGCAGGACTGGGGAGAGGAGGATGAGCATGACACTGGACATGGAAAAGTCAAACAGCCGCTTTAGATACAGGCTGTACCGTTTTTTTTCCAGTGCCTTGTAGTAAGGACGCACCGCATCGGTCCTCATGAACTCCGGAAGCTCTTCCCAGCGCCTTAACATGTCCCCTTCTCCCTTTTCTGGATATACGGCTTCACAACGCTGGCGTAGGTTTCTGCCACATATGTAACCTCCGCATCCGACAGCTTTGTGTGGAGCGGAAGCGTGATCTCATTTACAAAGTGTCCATATGCATTGGGGTAATCCTTTATATCAAACCCCATATTTTTATATGCAGTCATCATCGGAAGCGGTTTGTAATGGACATTGCAGGCGACACCTGCCTCCGCCATCTTTACAATGATCTCCTGCCTCTGCTCCAGGCTGATCCCCGGGATCCATGTCAGATACAGATGACCGGACGATGTACAGCCGCTGGTGTAATGCTCCAGAGTGCCCACTCCCACAGGCCTTAAGACCTGGTCGTACTGCCGGATGATCTCCTTCCGCCTCATCAGCAGCCCCTCATATCTGCGCAGCTGGGCCAGGCCGATCGCAGCCATGATGTCTGTCATGTTGCATTTGTACCATGGCCCGGCAATGTCATATTCCCAGGCTCCCAGCTGGGTTTTTGCAAGGGCATCCTTGGACTGCCCATGAAGGGAATACAGCTGGAGCTGATGGTATATATCCTCATCCCCGATTCCTGGGATCGGGTTCCACGTAAGGGCTCCCCCCTCGGCTGTGGTCAGGTTCTTGACTGCATGGAAACTGAAGGATGAGAAATCCGCAATGCTTCCTGTCTTTTTTCCATGCCATTCTGCCCCAAAGGAGTGGGCAGCATCTGCACATACCGCGATCCTCCCCATGGCCTCCTGCAGCTGGTTTGCGGGCCGGAACAGAGCTTTTTTTCTTTCCGCGATCGAGAAGATACGGTCATAGTCGCAGGGGATCCCGCCGATATCCACCGGGATCACGGCCTTTGTATGCTCTGTAACTGCTTTCTCCAGTGCCTCATAATCCATTTCCAGGGAATCTGCCTGTGTATCCACCAGGACCGGACGGGCTCCTACATGGCAGATCACAGAGGCGGAAGCCGTATAGGTATATGCCGAGGTGATCACTTCGTCTCCCGGTCCGATCCCCAGAATACGCAGGGCCATTTCTGCACAGGCAGTCTGCGAGTTCAGGCATACCGCACGTTTCACTCCGCAGTAATCTGCGATCTTCCGTTCAAACTCCTTGGTCTTTGGTCCCGTGGTGATCCATCCGGAACGCAGAGCCTCTGCCACCTCCTGGATCTCTTCCTCTGTGATATCGGGCGGTGAAAATGGGATCTTCATCATAGCTTCTTCCCCCTTGAAATTCTGCAAATACAGTTTTTTAATGAAAAATCGCTGCCAGCTGTATCTGCTGGCAGCGACCGGTCTTCTCCTGCGGGTGGCTTTACAGCCACTCCTTTATCCTTTGACGTTTTTCGGTTCTTCCGGATATTCCTAGTTTCCACTTTGTCATGGTCAGGACTTTATCCCCGCCGGATGGTACGTCCCCACGATCCGCATCACATCCTCCCGGATCCCGTCCCCGTCCTCATTGGCAGTCACATAAAGTTCCTCCAGCTGCCCCTCAAACCGTTCCATATCAAACTCGATGGGCTTTCCGATATGAATTAACTTATT